>LNAP01000450.1_pt1 | contig 102319 bp, 63 predicted proteins | sample 602601 | NCBI WGS metagenome assembly LNAP01 (sample SAMN02440304, study PRJNA202911) | soil metagenome | biome: Subtropical and temperate rainforests or woodlands; isolation source: soil samples (1 kg each in a 20% v/v slurry with milli Q water) were... ... | reverse complement strand
GAGCTAGACGGGATCGAACCGTCGACCTCTTGCATGCCATGCAAGCGCTCTCCCAGCTGAGCTATAGCCCCTCATCGCTGAGGACGGGGCGAATCTTAAGGGCGTATCCGAGGGCTGTCAAATTTATTTTCAACAAATTTGAAAGTTTTTTGCCGGGATAACAATCACTTACCGACAAACCCCGGAAAACCGGGGTATGTCCTGCCTCATCGAGCACTCAGGCAATCGCGCCCAGCAGTTTTTCCCACTCCTTGTTCTCCTTCTTCGACACACCACCGAGCAGATCGATGGCCTGGCGCAGACGGAAACGGGTCAGGTCCGGGCCAAGGATCTCCATGGCATCGAGCACCGACACCGAGCTGGCCTGGCCAGTAATGGCGGCGAACATCAGCGGCATGGCATCACGCAGTTTCAGCTCCAGCGATTCGACCACGGCCTGGATGGTCGCGGTGATGCTGTCCTTTTCCCACTGACGCAGACTTTCGAGCTTCCACAGGATCAGTTGCATCAATTGGCGCACCTGATCACCGGAAAGTTTCTTGGACTCGAACAGCTTCGCATCCGGGGTCACGCCGCCGGCAAAGAAGAAGCCGGCCAGGGGTGCGATCTGGCTGAACGTCTCCACCCTGCCCTGCACATGGGGAGCGATTTTCATCATGTACTCAGGGTTGAATGCCCACTTCTGTACACGCGCAGCAAACTCCTCCACCGGCAGGTCACGCAACCACTGACCGTTGAGCCAGGAGAGTTTCTCGACATCGAAGATCGGACCACCCAGCGACACCCGCGACAGGTCGAAGTGCTCGACCATTTCCTGCAGCGAGAACTTCTCGCGCTCGTCCGGCATCGACCAGCCCATGCGCCCCAGGTAGTTGAGCATCGCCTCAGGCATGAAGCCCATGCGCTCGTAGAAGGTCACCGACGTCGGGTTCTTGCGCTTGGACAGCTTGCTCTTGTCCGGGTTACGCAGCAGTGGCATGTAGCACAGCTGCGGTTGTTCCCAGCCGAAGTATTCGTAGAGCAGGATCAGTTTCGGCGCCGACGGCAGCCACTCTTCACCGCGCAAGACGTGGGTGATGCCCATCAGGTGATCGTCGACCACGTTCGCCAGGAAATACGTCGGCAGGCCGTCGGTCTTCATCAGCACTTGCATGTCCATGCGATCCCACGGGATCTCGACATCGCCACGCAGCATGTCCGGCACCACGCAGACGCCTTCGCTCGGCACCTTCATGCGGATCACATGGGGCTCACCGGCGGCCAGACGACGGGCGACTTCTTCCTTGGACAGCAGCAGCGCGCGGCCATCGTAGCGTGGGGTCTCGCCGCGAGCGATCTGCTCGGCGCGCATCTGGTCCAGCTCTTCGGCGGTGCAGAAGCACGGGAAGGCGTGCCCCATGTCTACCAGTTGCTGGCAGTACTGCTGATAGATGTCACCGCGCTCGCTCTGGCGGTAAGGACCGTGCGGGCCGCCAACGTCCGGACCTTCGCTCCAGTCGATGCCCAGCCAGCGCAGGGCGTCGAAGATCTGCTGTTCGGACTCGCGGGTCGAACGCAGCTGGTCGGTGTCCTCAATCCGCAGGATGAACTCACCGCCGTGCTGCTTGGCAAAGCAATAGTTGAACAAAGCGATGTAAGCGGTGCCGACATGGGGATCGCCAGTGGGCGAAGGCGCGATGCGGGTGCGGACGGTGGTCATGGCATGTCTCGGAAAGAATATAAAAGCGAAGATGAAACAGGGGGCGAATGGTAACAGGCGATGGTGGGCGGGCTCCAGTGAGAGGGGGATTTGTGTGGCACCTGTCAGACCGAGGCACCTTCAATCGCGAGCAGGCTCGCTCCCACAGGGAACCAAGTTGTCCGGACTGGACGCGGTCCATTGTGGGAGCGAGCCTGCTCGCGATAAGGCCATTACCGTGGCCACACAACCTCAGACAGTCAGCAACCGCTCGCGCAGCTTGCCAATCTCGTCACGCAACTGCGCAGCCGCTTCGAACTCCAGGTCCCGGGCCAGCTGGTACATTTTTTCTTCCAACTGACGGATACGCTTGCTGATTTCGCTCGGCGAGCGCAGTTCGGCTTCGTAACGGGCGCTCTCTTCGGCGGCCTTGGCCATGCCCTTGCGCTTCTTGCTGCGCGAGCCGGGCACAGTGGCGCCTTCCATGATGTCGGCGACGTCCTTGAACACCCCTTTTGGCGTGATGCCATTGGCCAGGTTGAAGGCAATCTGTTTATCGCGACGACGCTCGGTCTCGCCGATAGCCCGTTCCATGGAACCGGTGATGCGATCGGCATAAAGAATCGCCCGGCCGTTGAGGTTACGCGCCGCCCGACCGATGGTCTGGATCAACGAACGCTCGGAGCGCAGGAAACCTTCCTTGTCGGCGTCCAGAATCGCCACCAGTGACACCTCCGGCATGTCCAGGCCTTCGCGCAGCAGGTTGATCCCCACCAGCACGTCGAACGTACCCAGGCGCAGGTCGCGGATGATCTCGACCCGCTCCACCGTGTCGATGTCCGAGTGCAGGTAGCGCACCCGCACACCGTGGTCGGCCAGATAATCAGTCAGGTCTTCGGCCATGCGCTTGGTCAGCGTGGTGACCAGCACCCGCTCCTCCACTGCCACACGCTTGGAGATTTCCGAGAGCAGATCATCGACCTGAGTCAGCGCCGGGCGCACTTCAACCTGCGGATCGACCAGCCCGGTGGGTCGCACCACCTGCTCGACCACCCGGCCGGCATGCTCGGCCTCGTAGTTGCCGGGGGTGGCGGAGACGAAAATCGTCTGCGGACTCACACTTTCCCATTCGTCAAAACGCATCGGCCGGTTATCCAGGGCCGAAGGCAGACGGAAGCCGTATTCCACCAGGGTTTCCTTGCGAGACCGGTCGCCTTTGTACATGGCGCCGACCTGGGGCACGCTGACGTGGGATTCGTCGATCACCAGCAAGGCATCGGCCGGCAGATAGTCATACAACGTAGGCGGTGGCGCGCCCGCCGGGCGACCCGACAGGTAGCGCGAGTAGTTTTCGATGCCGTTGCAGTAACCCAGCTCCAGGATCATCTCCAGGTCGAATCGGGTCCGCTGCTCCAGCCGCTGGGCTTCCACCAGTTTGTTGTTCGACCGCAAGTATTCCAGGCGCTCCTGCAATTCAACCTTGATCCCCTCGATAGCGCCCAGCAGGGTTTCCCGGGGCGTAACGTAGTGGCTCTTGGGGTAGAAGGTGAAGCGCGGCAGCTTGCGGATCACCTCGCCGGTCAGCGGATCGAACGCCGAAAGACTCTCCACTTCGTCATCGAACAGCTCGATGCGGATCGCCTCCAGGTCCGATTCCGCCGGGTAGATGTCGATCACGTCGCCACGGACCCGGAACGTTGCCCGGGCGAAATCCATGTCGTTGCGGGTGTACTGCAGGTCCGCCAGGCGACGCAGCAAGGCTCGCTGGTCGAGCTTGTCGCCGCGATCAACGTGCAAGACCATCTTCAGGTACGTTTCCGGGCTACCCAGACCATAGATGCACGATACCGTGGTGACGATGATCGCGTCCTTGCGTTCGAGCAATGCCTTGGTGGCCGAGAGCCGCATCTGTTCGATGTGATCGTTGATCGAAGCATCCTTCTCGATGAAGGTGTCCGACGACGGTACGTAGGCCTCGGGTTGGTAGTAGTCGTAATAGGAGACGAAGTACTCCACCGCGTTATTGGGGAAAAACGCCTTGAACTCGCCATACAGCTGCGCCGCCAGGGTCTTGTTCGGTGCCAGCACCAGGGTCGGGCGCTGCACCTGGGCAATCACGTTGGCGATGCTGAAAGTCTTGCCCGAGCCTGTCACACCGAGCAGCGTCTGGTGCGCCAGTCCGGCCTCGATGCCTTCGACCATCAGGCGAATGGCTTCCGGCTGGTCGCCGGCGGGCTGGAATCGGGTGACTAGCTGGAATTCAGACATAACATAACCTCTGGTTCACCCCTGTCGGCCAGCCAACAGGAACGAGAAAGACCGAAACGACTGATGTCGCCCGAGGAAAAAACTGGGATGCATACAATGTGGAGGTGAATGCCTTCGCTTTCAAGACGAACGTCCTACACGCCTTGAAGTCTTTGACGCCGCCAGGGGACTAACGGTCGAAAAAAAACGAAAATACTTACCTTAAAAACCGAATCGCCTGTCGCCGCGCCCGGTGATGGCCTCTATACTAGCTCCCCGTTTGTGCACCGCTCTAGTGCATTCGGCTGGAGCGCTACACGTCCCCTCACACTCCATTCAGAGCCGCGCAATAATGAGCCTGTTTTCCGCTGTCGAATTGGCACCACGCGACCCCATCCTGGGCCTCAACGAAGCATTCAACGCCGACACCCGTACCAATAAGGTCAACTTGGGCGTGGGTGTTTACTGCAACGAGGAGGGGCGCATTCCACTTCTGCGCGCCGTTGTCGAAGCCGAGACGATCCGCGTGGCCCAACACGTTTCCCGTGGTTACCTGCCGATCGACGGCATTGCCGCCTACGACCAGGCGGTCCAGACCCTGCTGTTCGGCAAGGACTCGCCGTTGATCGCCTCCGGCCGCGTCATCACCACCCAGGCCGTGGGCGGCACAGGCGCACTGAAGATCGGCGCCGACTTCCTCAAGCAGCTGCTGCCTGACGCCGTCGTGGCCATCAGCGATCCAAGCTGGGAAAACCACCGCGCGCTGTTCGAAACCGCCGGTTTCCCGGTGCAGAACTACCGCTACTACGACGCCGCCACCCATGACGTGAACCGCAGCGGCCTGCTGGAAGACCTCAACGCCCTGCCCGACCGCTCGATCGTCGTGCTGCACGCCTGCTGCCATAACCCCACCGGCGTGGACCTGAGCCCGCAAGACTGGAAAAACGTACTGGACGTGGTCAAGGCCAAGAACCACGTTCCATTTTTGGACATGGCTTATCAGGGCTTTGGCGACGGTATCGACGAAGACGCCGCCGCCGTGCGCCTGTTCGCCGAATCGGGCCTGACTTTCTTTGCGTCCAGCTCGTTCTCCAAATCGTTCTCGCTGTACGGCGAGCGCGTTGGCGCCCTGTCGATCGTCAGCGAATCGAAAGAGGAAAGTGCCCGGGTACTGTCCCAGGTCAAGCGTGTGATCCGCACCAACTACTCCAACCCGCCGACCCACGGCGCCAGTATTGTCGCAGCCGTGCTCAACAGCCCGGAACTGCGGGCCCAATGGGAAGCGGAACTGGCCGAAATGCGTCTGCGGATTCGCGGCATGCGCAACCAGATGGTGGATATGCTGGCTAAAGCCGCTCCGCACCGGGATTTCAGCTTCGTCGCACGCCAGCGCGGGATGTTTTCCTACTCCGGCCTGACCGTTGAACAGGTGACGCGCCTGCGCAACGAGTTCGGCATCTATGCCCTGGACACCGGCCGCATCTGCGTGGCCGCGCTGAACCAGAACAACATCGATGCAGTGACCAAGGCCATTGTTCAGGTGATCTGAAGGCCGCCGGGATGAAAAAAGGGAAGCCAAGGCTTCCCTTTTTTTGCGTTCACGCTGACCCCGTGGCGAGGGAGCTTGCTCCCGCTGGGCTGCGAAGCAGCCCTAAAGCCAGCCACCTCGGTGTGTCAGACTGATTGACTCAAGCATTTCCTAGGGCTGCTGCGCAGCCCAGCGGGAGCAAGCTCCCTCGCCACAAAAGCAACTCGTCGAAATTACAGCTCCGTCGCCCGCTGACTCGCAGCATCGTCGTAGATCACATACAACGACTCGGCAATCTGACTCTTGATGGCCTTGGTGCTTTCCAGCCCCAGGACAAAACCCTCGGCCTTGCCACCGGCACGGTTCAATTCGTCAGCGGTGCTGGCCTGGGTGATGGCATCGTAGAGTTTCTCCGCGTGCGGTCCCACGCCCTTGGGCAAGCTGATCTGGGCGGTGCTCATAGGCGCACCTCAGTGTGGTTGCCTGTGTGAAGCGGTAACAGATGATTCATGGCGCAAACCTTTGTTTGGCGAATGGCCGGCAGCGCGTCCAGCCACTTCCGGGGGACCATGGTAGCCCTCTCCTGCCGTTGCGGTAACCGCCAATCGCCGATTAATCGCCAACGGACCTGAGGAATGTGCCGGCCGGCAAGAGAAGCTTGACTTCTCTTTTCCAATCAGTAACATACGCGTCATTCCGCGATAGCTCAGTTGGTAGAGCAAGTGACTGTTAATCACTGGGTCCCTGGTTCGAGTCCAGGTCGTGGAGCCAGACAGCAGCAGATCAAGCCCCTGAATCGAAAGATTCAGGGGCTTTTTTGTGGGCGAAAGAAAGGGCTGATTGATTGAAAAGGCTTGCCGATGTCGCTGGCGGAACAATCAGTCAGGCCCGAACAGGCATCATGGTCTGAATCCTGCTTGAATTTGCCAGGCCCGACCGTCACGTGCACGTCATGAGGACGTCGCAAACTGGCGTTGTCCGCCAACAAACATCTCCATAACAACAAGGACGAAGACATGCCCACGCAACACCCGCACCGCAACAATGATCTGTGTACCTCCAGCAAGGTGTACACCGCGCTGACTGAACTCAAGCACCTGGAAGGCCACCGCAGCGCCAAATTCCTTTCGCTGCTGACGCAACACCTGGTGCGCAAGGGCTTGCTCAACGAGCAGGAAGTGGTGCACATGCTCGATCTGGTCGTCGATTGAGCAGCATCGATTCCTACTATTGAAGCGGTTGATTTTTCCTCCCCCCTGCTGAGTCGTAAGGTAACTCCATCGATTGATGGAGGTTCCCATGCCCAAGGTTCAAATCATGTCTGTCATTGGCAGCGCCGTGCCCACCCCACTCAAGGAGCGTGGTCTGTTGGCCTGCTGGTATCTGGTGCAGGACGGCGTCACTATCAGCGGTCCGCTGACTTCTCTGCCCGCCGCCCAAGCCCTGTCACAACGCATCGGCCCTTATCTGCTGACCGCCTAGGGCAACCGCACCCGCGGCTTGCTTTCGACGAACAGCGCCCAACACGACATGAACAGCGCGGCGATCAGCGGGCCGATCACAAATCCGTTCAGCCCGAACACCGCCAGCCCGCCCAACGTCGAGACCAGGACCATGTAGTCGGGCATCTTCGTATCCTTGCCCACCAGGATGGGGCGCAGGAAATTGTCCACCAGGCCAATGACGAATATCCCGAACAGGGTCAATACCACGCCCTGCCAGATGGCCCCGGAGAGCAGGAAATACACTGCCACCGGCGCCCAGACCAGGCCCGCGCCCACCGCCGGCAACAGCGACAGAAAGGCCATCAGCACCGCCCAGAGCAACACCGTGGGAATCCCCAGGATCCAGAAAATCAGCCCACCCAACGCCCCTTGGGTGATGGCCACCAGCAGGTTTCCCTTCACGGTCGCTCGCACCACACGGTTGAACTTCAACTGCAGGCGACGTTTCTGGTACTCCGCCAGGGGAACGGCGGTACGGACCTTGCGCACCAGCTCAGGGCCGTCACGCAGGAAAAAGAACAACAGATAAATCATGACGAAGAAGCTCACCAGGAACTGAAACGTGCCCTGGCCGAAGCTGAACGCCTGGGTGGCGAAGAATTGGCTGCCTTGCATCGCGCCTTTGACGATCCGCTCTCGCAGCCCGTTCAGGTTACCCAGGCCAAAACGGTCGAGCAGGTTCTGGAAGTAAGGCGGCAAGGCATCCCGGAAGCGGGCCAGGTAATCGGCAATGTCCAACTCTCCGCTTTCCAGGCTCTTGTACAACGCCGCCCCTTCCTGGACCAGCAACGTACTGATGACGATCACCGGCAAGATCGCGATCACCACGCAAATACTCAATGTAAGTAACGAAGTGAGGTTGCGCTGCCAGCCGAGTTTCAGTTGCAGGCGGCGCTGCATCGGGGCAAAGACAATCCCCAGGATCACTGCCCAGAACACGGCGCCATAAAACGGCAGGAGGATCCAGATGAAAGCGATGGTGACCAGAATCAACATCAGCATCTGGGACTTGTCTTGCAGGGTCTTTCGGTTCATTTCTTTTCCATATCCTTGGCGCGATAAACGTTAGTCAGCCAGGATTCGCCGGAGTGCCTTTCCCTTTGCATCCGGTGTTGATCCAGATCAATTGCACGGTACCCGTCGTGGCGTACTCTCGGCGCTTTTTGCGATCCGACGCCACCATGCCCTTCGTTGCCCCCGAACTGCTCGCCCCTGCCGGCACCCTGAAAAACATGCGTTATGCCTTCGCCTACGGCGCCGACGCGGTGTACGCCGGCCAACCGCGCTACAGCCTGCGTGTGCGTAACAACGAGTTCGACCACGCCAACCTGGCCTTGGGCATTGGCGAGGCCCAGGCCATGGGCAAGCGCTTCTATGTGGTGGTGAACATAGCGCCCCACAACGCCAAGCTGCGCACCTTCCTCAAAGACCTGGAGCCTGTGATTGCCATGGCACCGGACGCGCTGATCATGTCCGACCCCGGCTTGATCATGCTGGTGCGCCGGCATTTCCCGCAGATGCCGATTCATCTGTCGGTGCAGGCCAACACCGTGAACTGGGCCAGCGTCGAGTTCTGGCAACAGCAGGGCTTGAGCCGCATCATCCTGTCCCGGGAGCTGTCCCTGGAGGAGATCGCCGAAATCCGTGAGCAGGTGCCGGCCATGGAACTGGAAGTGTTCGTTCACGGGGCGCTGTGCATGGCCTATTCCGGACGTTGCCTGCTGTCGGGCTATTTGAACCGGCGCGACGCCAACCAGGGCAGTTGCACCAACGCCTGTCGCTGGAAATATTCGGCGCAACCGGCGCAGGAAAACGCGGTGGGCGATATCGTGCAGACCTGGCCAGCCGAACCGACCCTGGGCCTCGGCGCGCCCACCGACCAAGTGTTTCTGCTTCAGGAAGCGAACCGCCCGGAGGAATCGATGCCGGCCTTCGAGGATGAGCACGGCACCTACATCATGAACGCCAAGGATCTGCGGGCCGTGCAACACGTGGAGCGGCTTGCCCGCATGGGCGTGCATTCCTTGAAGATCGAAGGGCGGACCAAGTCGCACTTTTATTGCGCACGCACCACCCAGGTCTATCGCCGGGCGATCGACGACGCCGTGGCCGGCCGGGAGTTTGACCGCAGCCTGATGACCGACCTCGAGTCCCTGGCCCAGCGCGGCTACACCGAGGGTTTTCTACGCCGGCATGTTCATGATGAGTACCAGAACTATCAGAACGGCAGCTCAGTGTCGGAGCGCCAGCAGTTCGTCGGTGAATTGACCGGCCAGCGGCGCGAGCGTCTGGCCGAAGTCCGGGTCAAGAACCGCTTTGGCCTGGGCGATCACATGGAATTGATGACCCCCAAGGGCAACTTTCACTTCGACCTGCATCAACTGCAGAACGTCAACGGCCAGGGCATCGACGTGGCACCGGGAGACGGGCATGTGGTGTACGTGCCGATTCCGGATGCGGTGGATTTGCGGTTTGGGTTGTTGATGCGGGATGTGCGAGAAGCGTAGCACCTGCACGGCCTCCCCAATCATGCAGACACCGCCAAACAATTGTGGGAGCGAGCCTGCTCGCGATAGCGCCTTCACAGTCAACATCGTTATTGACTGATCTACCGCCATCGCGAGCAGGCTCGCTCCCACAAGGTCGTGTTTGCCTGCGTCCGGCAAGAACTGCCGAAGGCTGCGATCCTCCTTTCCCGATAGGGCCCGGTTGCCCAGGCGAAACATCCGGATCGAGCACGAAAGATCGCAGCCTTCGGCAGCTCCTGCTGCACGACTCAGATGCGGAACTGCCCCACCAGTTTGCCCAGGCGTTGGCCCAGATCGGCCAGGCTGCGGGAGGTCTGGGCACCGAGTTGAGTTTCGTCGGCGACGCTGTCCACCGCCACGGCGATCTGGTGCACGCTGCGGTTGATTTCCTCGGCCACGGCGGTCTGTTCTTCAGCAGCGCTGGCGATCTGGGCGTTCATCGAATTGATGGTGCCGATCAACTGCGCCATGGTGTCCAGGGACGCCCCGGCCTCATTGGCCTGCACCGACGTGCCATCGCCCGCTTCGCTGGAGCGGCGCATCGCTTCTACCGCTGCGTGGGTGCCCGACTGCAGACGATCAATCATGCCCTGGATTTCCTGGGTACTTTGTTGAGTCCGACTGGCCAGGGCCCGCACTTCATCAGCCACCACGGCAAAACCGCGACCCGCTTCCCCGGCGCGAGCGGCCTCAATGGCGGCGTTCAGCGCCAACAGGTTGGTCTGCTCGGCGATCGAGCGAATCACCCCCAGCACGCTGACAATCGAAGCCACGTCCTGTTGCAAACTGTCCAGGGACAGGCCGCTGCTGCGAATATCGCTCACCAGTGCATGAATCTGCTGGATGCTGCCGGCCACCACACGCTTGGCCGACTGGCCTTCTTCGTCGGTCTGCTGGGCCGCGACGGCGGCACCCTGGGCACTGCGAGCCACTTCCTGGGCGGCCGAAGACATCTCGTTGATCGCCGTGGCGACCTGGTCGGTTTCGTGGCGCTGACGCTCCATGGCCTGCTCGGAGCGCTGTGCCTGCTCGGAAACCTGCGCCACCAGCCCAGTCAGCTGCGAGGTCATTTCGGTGATCTGCCGGACCAGACCGTGGATCTTGTCGACAAAACGGTTGAACGAGCCGGCCAGTTGGCCGAGTTCGTCCTGGCTGGTGATCGCCAGGCGGCGAGTCAGGTCGCCCTCGCCCGCCGCGATGTCATCGAGGTTGTCTTTCATCAGGTGCAGCGGCCGCAGGATGGCATTGGCCAGCAACATGCCCACCACCGCAATCACCAGCAATACCACCACAGCAATACCCACGATGCTCAGCAGAACGCCTTGCAGACGTTCTTGAACCTTGGCCTCAACCAGTGCTACCTGAGCTTCAATGCCGTCCAGGTTGACCGAGCTGCCGACCGCCATGTCCCACTTGGGCAAGTAGTCGGTGTAGCCGAGCTTTGGCACCAGTTCCTTGCTGTTTGGCAGTGGCGAGCTGTATTCCAGATAGTGGGTTCCGTCCTTGGCGACTTTCACCAGGTCACGGTTGACATAGACACCGTTGGGATCGCGGTTGTCCTTGAAGTTTTTGCCCACACCGTCGGGGCTGTTGGCCTTGAAGAGACGAACAGTTTCGGAGTCGTAACCGAAGAAATAGCCGTCCTTGCCGTAGGTGACGTTCGACAGCAGCTTGATAGCCTCGGCCCGCGCGGCGTTATCCCCCGGCGCCGACGCGTCGTACAACGGCTTGATGGCAGTAAGCCCCACCGCGACGTAATTCTGCAGGGTGGCCTTAGCGTCGCTGAGCAAGCGCTCGCGGGTTTGCTGAACCTCTTTGCCGGCCTGCTCCTTCAGAATGAAAGCCGTGGTCAGGCTGATAATAGCGGCGGATAGCAATACAGGCAGTATTGCCAAGGACAGAACTTTAGCCTTCAGGCTCAGGCGCATACTGTTCACTCTTATCGGTTTTATGGCGTGGTTAACTGTGTTAACGGCACGGCACGGGAAAACTGTAGGACAAGGTGAAGGGCTTGCGCCGAGTGGTCAGCTAAAGAGGTGCTGGATTTTGGGGGCCTTATCGCGAGCAGGCTCGCTCTCACATTGGATATTCTGTGAACACCCCTGTGGGAGCGAGCCTGCTCGCGATGAAGGCGACTGGGTCCCGGATTACAACACCATCGCCGCCACCCAGCCAAACACCAGCAGCGGCAAGTTGTAATGGATGAAGGTCGGGACCACGGTGTCCCAGATGTGGTGGTGCTGGCCATCGATGTTCAGCCCGGAGGTCGGGCCCAGGGTCGAGTCCGAAGCGGGCGAGCCGGCATCGCCCAGGGCTCCGGCGGTGCCGACGATGCAAACGATCGCCAGCGGGCTGAAACCCAATTGCAGGCACAGCGGCACGAAGATCGTCGCCAGGATCGGCACCGTGGAGAACGACGAACCGATGCCCATGGTCACCAGCAAGCCCACCAGCAACATCAACAGGGCGCCGATGCCCTTGTTGTGGCCGATCCAGGCCGCCGAGGTTTCCACCAGGCTCTGGACTTCACCTGTTGCCTTCATCACTTCGGCAAAGCCTGAGGCGGCGATCATGATGAAACCGATCATCGCCATCATCTTCATGCCTTCGGTGAACAGGTCGTCGGTTTCGCGCCAACGCACCACCCCCGACACCGAGAAAATCAGGAACCCGACCAGGGCACCGATGATCATCGAATCCAGCAGGAGCTGAATGGCAAACGCCGCCGCGATCGCCAGTCCCGCGACCAACAGGCTCAACGGGTTGTAGCGCACGGTCACCTGTTCGGCCCTGGCGATTGTTTTCAGGTCGTAGATGCGTTTTTTGCGATACGTGAAAAACGCCATGACCAAACCAAACACCATGCCCAGCGCCGGAATGCCCATGGCATGGGTGATGTTGATGTCACTGACGTCCACGCCGCTGCGGGCGACGTTGGCCAGCAGGATCTCGTTGAGGAAGATGTTGCCAAAGCCCACCGGCAGGAACATGTAGGGCGTGATCAAGCCAAAAGTCATGACGCAGGCAATCAACCGGCGGTCCAGCTGCAGCTTGGTCAGTACATAAAGAAGCGGCGGTACCAACAGCGGGATGAAGGCGATGTGGATCGGCAGAATATTCTGGGAGGCAACCGCTACCGTTCCCAGCAAGCCGATCAGGACCCATTTGACCCCCGAGCCACCGGCGACGTCCTGGCGATCCACCATGGCCAGGGCTTTGTCGGCCAGGGCGTGAGCCATGCCGGACTTGGCAATCGCTACGGCGAAAGCACCCAGCAAAGCGTAGGACAACGCCACGGTTGCCCCGCCCCCGAGGCCGGCATTGAACGCCTTGAGCGTGGCGTCGATGCCCAGGCCGCCAGTCAGGCCGCCCACCAGAGCGCCGATAATCAGCGCGATCACCACATGCACGCGGGACAGACTGAGCACCAGCATCACGCCAACCGCGGCAATTACTGCATTTATCATCATTACCTCAAAGCACAGCGATGGAGAGCCACCGGACAAAAAGGTCGCGACTTTGCAGGAAGCGGCGAGAAGCTGCAAGGGTCATGCGGCGGGTTTTAAGTTGTTCGCAATACATGAATTCGCCACATGGGCGCGATTAACGGAGTTTTTTAGATCAACCCAAACCAGTGTGGGAGCGAGCTTGCTCGCGAATGCGGTGTGCCAGTCATGAATTTTTACCTGACGGACCGCATTCGCCAGCAAGCTCGCTCCCACAGGGACTGGTACTCCATATCAGCGCTTGGGCAATCCGATCGTGACCTTCAGCCCGCCCCATTCGCTGTCGCCCAGCGCCAGCGTCCCGCCCCAGGTGTCGACGATGTCCCGCACGATGCCCAGCCCCAGGCCGTGGCCGTCGGTCTGCTCATCGAGCCGCGTGCCGCGGCTGAAGACCTGATCGCGGCGGTCTGCGGGAATGCCTGGCCCATCGTCTTCCACCTCCAGGCTGAACCCCTCGGCTGTCTCGCTCACGGTCAGGCGCACTTGCGCGTCGGCCCATTTGCAGGCGTTGTCCAGCAGGTTGCCCAGCAGTTCCAACAGATCTTCACGATCCCAGGGCAGGTGCAGGCCGGGCGGCGCGACGTAAGCCAAGTGCAAGTGCTCACCATGGATCATGTTCAGCGTGGCCAGCAGCGCCGGCAGTTCCGCGTCGCAGTCAAGATGGGCACCGGGCAAGGCGTCGCCGGACAGTCGGGCGCGGTTGAGTTCGCGGTTCAGGCGCTGACGGACCTGTTCCAGTTGTTCGAGCAACAGCTTGCGCAGCTCGGGGTAAGGGTCGAGTTTTTCATTCGAGGCCAGGCTTTGCAGCACCGCCAGTGGAGTTTTCAGGGCGTGACCCAGGTTGCCCAGGGCGTTGCGGGAACGTTTGAGGCTGTCCTCGGTGTGGGCCAGCAGATGGTTGATCTGCGCCACCAGCGGTTCCAGTTCCCGCGGCACCTGTTCGTCAAGTTGCGAACGCTGCCCGCGCTGCAACTGGGCGATCTGCTCCCGGGCTTTGTCCAGCGGGCGCAAGGCGCGGTGCACCGTGATGCGTTGCAACAACAGAATCAACAGCAACCCCGCCAACCCAAGTCCCAGGCCGATCTGCTGCATGCGCAGGAAGCTGTCCCGCACGGGCGTGTAGTCCTGGGCCACGCTGATGGAAATCGCCTGGCCCAGACGCCGATAGTCGGTGCGCAGGACCAGCAGCTTCTGACCTTCAGGCCCCAATTGCAGGTTGCTGTGCAGCCCCGGATGGTCGAGATGGGGCAACTCCTGGTCCCAAAGGGAGCGGGAGCGCCAATGCGTATCGGCAAAATCGATGCGGAAATAATGCCCGGAAAATGGTCGCAGATAAGCCGGCGACAAGCGTCGCTCATCCAGTTGCAGGCCTTGCGGACCACGCACCAAGGCCACCAGCAGGTTCTCGCTGTCGTTGCGCAGCCCCGCCTCCAGATACCGCTGCAGACCCAGCTCGAACAACCACAGACTGGTCTGCGCCAGAACCAGGCCGACCACCACCATCACACCGATCAGGCCCAGGCTCAGACGCCGCTGGATCGATCTCACTGCGCCTGCCCGCCGAACAGGTAACCCTGGCCGCGACGGGTTTCGATCACACTGCGGCCCAGCTTGCGCCGCAAGTGATTGACATGGACTTCCAGCACATTGGAATCGCGCTCGGTCTCACCGTCATACAGGTGTTCGGCGAGATGGCTCTTGGAAAGGATTTGCTCGGGATGAAGCATGAAGTAGCGCAGCAGGCGAAATTCGGCCGCGGTCAGTTGGATCTCGGTGCCGTCGCGGCTCACACACTGGCGACCTTCATCCAGATGCAGCCCGGCCGCCTGGAGCGTCGGCTGGTTGGCCTGGCCATGGGAGCGGCGCAGCAATGCCTGGATCCGCAGGTGCAGCTCTTCGGGATGAAAGGGTTTGGTCAGGTAATCGTCGGCCCCGGCCTTGAGGCCTTCGATGCGTTCGGCCCAGGAACCGCGGGCGGTCAGGATCAGCACAGGCGTGCTCAGGCCGCCCGCGCGCCATTGGGCCAACACTTCAAGCCCCGGCACACCCGGCAAGCCGAGATCGAGGATGATCAGGTCATAAGGCTCGCTGCTGCCCTGATAAACCGCGTCGCGACCATCGGCGAGCCAGTCGACGGCATAACCCTGCCGCGTCAGCCCGGCCATCACTTCGTCGGCCAGGGGAACATGATCTTCCACCAGAAGCAGGCGCATCAGTCTTCCTCATCTTTGAGTAAACGGCCGGTCGCGGCCTCCAGGTCCAGTTCGCGCACAACGCCGTCGGTAGCCAGCAATTCGACCTCGTAAATATAGACGCCGTGTTTTTCTTCCAGCTCGGCCTCCAGCAGTTTGGCGCCGGGGTGGCGATCCAGCGCCTGTTGCAGCAAATGTTCCAGGGGCAGGATCACGCCCTGCTGCCGCAATTGCAGGGCCTCATCCTGGTCCAGGTCTCGAGCGACGGCCAGTGAACAGAACACCAGCAGCGCCAGCCCCCAACGGCTGCGGGGGCGTAAATTAAGCTTCATTACAGATCCTGATGATTCTTGAGTACCTTGCCGTCAACCGCGTCCAATTCAAGTTCCCAGTCAACGCCCTGGGCATCGCGCAAGTCCACCTGATAGATGTACTTGCCGTATTCTTGTTCCAGCTCGGTATCGGTCAAGGTGGCGCCAGGGTGTTTGGACAAGGCAGTGGCGTTGAGTTTTTCAACCGACAGAATGGTACCAGCGTCCTGCAGCTTTTGGGTTTCGTCGGCCGTGAGGTCTCGTGCGCTGGCCAGGCCACTGATGGCCATCAGGGTAACGATGAAAAAGGCAGTCAGGCGGTTCATGGGTTGTCTCCTTTTTTGTAATCTTCACCGGGGAACTGTATCGGGGCGAACTTAACTGAAACTGAATTGCCATCATTGAACACAGATCAATGTGGGAGCGAGCCTGTTTGCTGCCACGGGGCTGACGCCGTTAAATTATCCGTTGCACCATTCGAGACCGGTATGACCGCCATCCACATCAAGTTCGCTGCCCTGACCCTCAAGGCCGGCCCTCGTGCTCTGGCACGCATTCGCCAGGCTGGCCTGAACGCTGCCGATGTCGGCATTCTGCCGGGCGCCGCTGGTGGCCCCAAGGCCTTGGGCATTCAGGGGCTGGACCTGGCGCTGTTTGGCGAGTGGCTGCCCGCCGCGCCCCGGGAGCGCTCGCTGATCGGTGCTTCGGTGGGCTCCTGGCGCTTCGCCAGCGCCTGCCTGCCGGATGCCGCCGAGGGGATCCGGCGCCTGGGCACCTTGTACAACGAGCAAAGCTTTGCCAAAGGCGTGACTATGGCCGGGGTGAGCCAGAGTTCGCAGCGCATGCTCGATGATCTGCTCCAGGGCCGCGACACGTCGATCCTCGACAACCCGCATTACCGGCTCAATATCATGGTGGTCAAAAGTCACGGTTTGCTGGCCCAGGATCATCGCGGGCGGCTCGGCCTGGGATTGTCGTCGGTGATCGCCGACAACCTGCGTGGCCGAGCGCGCCTGTCGCGGCATTTCGAACGGCTGATCGTCCACGACCCACGCCGGGCGCCGCCGTTGCACCCGTTGAACGACTTTCCGTCACGCTTCGTCCCGCTGGAGGCCGGTAATCTGCGCCAGGCGCTGCTGGCATCCGGCTCGATCCCGATGGTGATGGAGGGCGTGCGCGACCTACCCGGCGCCGGCGTTGGCACCTACCGCGACGGCGGCCTGTTGGACTACCACCTGGACCTGCCCTACAGCGGCGAAGACATCGTGCTGTATCCGCACTTCACCGACCGGGTCATTCCCGGCTGGTTCGACAAGGGCCTGCCATGGCGCCGGGGGAACGTCGAGCGCCTGCAGGACGTGCTGTTACTGGCGCCGTCCCGTGAATACCTGGCGCGCCTGCCCTTCGGCAAGCTGCCGGACCGTAACGACTTCAAGCGTTTCATGGGCGATGACACGAGCCGCCGCAAATACTGGCGCACGGCGATGGACGAAAGCCGCCGGCTCGGTGACGAGTTCCTTGAACTGGCGGCCAACGGTGGGCTGGGCGGGCGTTTGCTGACCCTTTAGTCAGCACGGTCGCGCAACGCCGGAACCAAACTGATAAACTCCGCCGCCTGCCTCGCGACCGCTACCTTAAAGAGCCTGAACCTGTGGAAATTTTCAAAGAATTCACCTTCGAATCCGCCCACCGCCTGCCCCACGTGCCAGACGGTCACAAGTGCGGCCGCCTGCACGGTCACTCGTTCAAAGTGGCGATTCACCTGAGCGGCGACATCGACCCGCACACCGGCTGGATTCGGGACTTCTCGGAGATCAAGGCGATCTTCAAACCGCTCTACGAGCGCCTGGACCACAACTACCTCAACGACATTCCCGGCCTGGAAAACCCCACCAGCGAAGTCCTGGCCAAGTGGATCTGGGAACAGTTGAAGCCATTGTTGCCGGAACTCAGTGCCATTCGCATCCATGAGACCTGCACCAGCGGTTGCATCTACCGCGGCGAGTAAGCGGGCCACAGGGACCTGTGGCATTGGCTTTTTTTGTGTCTATGCTTTTTGGCTCGAACATGCCAAGAGGACGCGACCATGAGCCACTGGCCCCTGGATCACGAATACAACTTCAACGGACACCGCATCCGTTACGCCGTCCACGGCGACGGCCCGCCGCTGGTGTTTGTCCACGGCACGCCCTTCTCTTCCTACGTGTGGCACCGAATCGCCCCGCTGTTCTTCGCCACTCACAAGGTGCATTACTTTGACCTGCTGGGTTACGGCCAATCCGCACAACCGGACGCCGACGTTTCCCTCGGTGTGCAAAACCAGTTGCTCGCGCAGTTGCTGGAACACTGGGGCCTGGATTGCCCGGACGTGGTGGCCCACGATTTTGGTGGCGCAACCGCTCTGCGCACGCATCTGCTCAACGGCAAGCACTACCGCAGCCTGACCCTGATCGATCCGGTGGCGCTGTCGCCCTGGGGTTCACCCTTTGTCCAGCATGTGCGCCAGTATGAAGCGGCGTTCAGCGGCCTGCCCGATTACATTCAGCGGGCCATCGTACCGACCTATATCCGGGGTGCGATCAACAGGCAGATCCCCGATGAAGAACTGGCGCCGTACGTGCAGCCCTGGCTTGGCGAGACCGGCCAGGCCGCGCTCTATCGGCAGATCGCGCAGATGGACGAACGCTATACCCGCGAGGTCGAACCGCTGTATGCAACCGTGCGCTGCCCGACGCAGATCCTTTGGGGAGAAGACGATCAGTGGATCCCCATCGAACGCGGTCGTGCGTTGCAACGGATGATACCGGGCGCACAGTTTCATCCCGTTCCCAATGCCGGGCATTTGGTCCAGGAAGACGCGCCGGAGGCCATCGTCGCGGCAGTGTTGCGGTTTCTAGCGCTGCACTCTCCCACCTGAAGAAACCGCATAGGCAGTGGAAACTGTGTTCCAACTTGAACCACCGCCGCACTGCTTTCGTTCTCTTCACTTACCCAATACCAAGGATTGGCTATAAATAACCTCGCAGTCACTCGCTTGGCACGGGCGCTGCACGCTTGCGACATCTTCCTCCTGCGCAAGGACCTCCACATGACTCAAAACGATCCGGGCAACGACTATCCCTTGAGCGAAGTCCCGATGCATGCCCGCAAGGGCCTGGCCTCCACGGCCATGGTGCTGCTGGGCTTCACCTTTTTCACCGCCACGATGTTTGCCGGTGGCAAGCTGGGGGTAGCGTTCGGTTTTGCCGAAATGCTCACGGTCATCGTGATCGGCAATCTGCTGTTGGGCCTGTATGCCGCCGGCCTGGGTTATATCGCCTTCAAGAGCGGGCTCAATTCGGTGCTGATGGGTCGCTTCTGTTTCGGTGAGGTGGGCAGCAAGCTCAGCGACTTGATCCTGGGTTTCACCCAGATCGGCTGGTACGCCTGGGGCACGGCGACGGCGGCGGTGGTACTGGGCAAGTATTTTCATTTGAACGAAGGCACCGTGCTGGGGCTGATGGTGCTGTTCGGCCTGGGGTTCTGCGTCACCGCCTACATCGGTTATCGCGGGCTCGAGATCCTGTCGTACATCGCCGTGCCAGCCATGATGTTGTTGCTGATGTTGTCGATGTGGGTCGCGACGGTAAAGGTCGGTGGCCTGGATGGGTTGCTGGCGGTGGTGCCGACGGGCAGCCTCGATTGGTCCACCGCCATCACGCTGGTGTTCGGCACGTTCGTCAGCGGTGCCACCCAGGCGACCAACTGGACGCGGTTTTCCCGCTCGGCGAAGATCGCGGTGCTGGCAAGCCTGATCGGCTTTTTCATCGGCAACGGCCTGATGGTATTGATCGGCGCCTACGGAGCCATCGTCTATCAGCAGCCGGACGTAGTGGAAGTTCTGCTGTTGCAAGGCTTCGCCATGGCGGCGATGGCAATGCTGCTGCTCAACATCTGGAGCACCCAGGACAACACCATCTATAACTTTGCCGTGGCCGGCTGCAATCTGCTGCGCACCCGTCGGCGCAAAACCGTGACCCTGGGCGGCGCGGCGATCGGCACACTGCTGGCCCTGCTGGGCATGTACGATCTGCTGGTGCCTTACCTGATTTTGCTGGGCACGGTGATCCCGCCGATTGGTGGAGTGATCATGGCCGATTTCTTCTTCCGCTGGCGCGGACGCTATCCGCGTCTGGCCCAAGCGCAGCTGCCGGCCTTCAACTGGCCGGGGCTGTTTGCGTACGGCGCAGGCACCCTCGCGGCGTTCACTTCGCCTTGGGTTGCGCCACTGGTAGGAATCGCCACCGGCGCGCTAACGTATGTGATATTGATCGGCCTATTGGGAATTCGCGCCACCGATACCCCCCTCCAAGATCTTTGAGAAGGACTCGCTTGATGCACATCATCAACGCCCGCCTGCGCAACCGCGAAGGCTTGCATGAACTGCACCTGGAAAACGGCCTGATCGCCAGCATTGCACGCCAGACCGAAGCCCCGAGCCTCGGCCCGCAAGACCTCGACGCCGGCGGTAATCTGGTGGTGCCGCCGTTCGTCGAACCGCACATTCATCTGGATGCCACCCTCACCGCCGGCGAACCCCGCTGGAACATGAGCGGGACGCTGTTCGAGGGCATCGAGTGCTGGGGCGAGCGCAAGGCCACCATCACCCAGGAAGACACCAAGACCCGCGCCAAAAAAACCATCCAGGCATTGGCCGCCCATGGCATCCAGCATGTGCGCACCCATGTCGACGTCACCGATCCTGACCTCACCGCCCTCAAAGCCATGCTTGAAGTGCGTGAGGAAAGTCGTCACCTGATCGACCTGCAGATCGTCGCGTTTCCCCAGGAAGGCATCGAGTCCTACCGCAACGGCCGCGAACTGATGGAGGAAGCAATTCGAATGGGTGCCGACGTGGTGGGCGGCATTCCGCATTTCGAGTACACCCGGGATCAAGGCGTAAGCTCGGTGAAATTCCTGATGGACCTGGCCGAGCGCACCGGTTGCCTGGTGGACGTGCATTGCGACGAGACCGACGACCCGCACTCGCGCTTTCTCGAAGTGCTGGCCGAAGAAGCCCGCAGCCGCGACATGGGCGCCCGCGTCACCGCCAGCCACACCACGGCCATGGGCTCCTATGACAATGCCTACTGCGCCAAGCTGTTTCGCCTGCTCGGGCACTCGGGCATCAGCTTCGTTTCCTGTCCCACCGAAAGCATCCACCTGCAAGGACGTTTCGATAACTTCCCTAAACGCCGCGGCGTCACCCGAGTCAACGAATTGCTCGAAGCGGGGATGAACGTGTGCTTCGGCCAGGACTCCATCGTCGACCCGTGGTACCCCCTGGGCAACGGCAATATCCTGCGGGTGCTGGAAGCCGGCCTGCACATCTGCCACATGCTGGGTTACCGCAACCTGCAAAGCGCCCTGGACCTGGTCACTGATAACAGCGCCAAGGCCATGGCCCTGGGCGAGCGCTACGGCCTGGAAGCCGGGCGCCCGGCGAATCTGCTGATCCTCTCGGCCGACAGTGACTACGAAGTGATCCGTAGCCAGGGCCTACCGCTTTACTCCATTCGCAATGGCGAAGTGCTGATGAAGCGGCAGATGCCGGTGGTGGAGTTTGCGGTTCAGCCAGGCTGAGGTCATCGCGATAGCGGTGGTTCAGTTGGATTTGATGCTGGATGTGCCTGCGTCATCGCGAGCAGGCTCGCTCCCACAGTGGAGCGGCGCCGTACGCGCATTTTTGTGCCCGCTGAAGATCGAATGTGGGAGCGAGCCTGCTCGCGATGGCGTCATTGGCTGCGGCGCAGATCGTCTATGACACAGACCGCGCAACACCAAACAACCTGACCCGCATCAGCTCACCCGCCTGCTCCTCCAGCAGAATCGGTGCAGTGCCACCCGGCATCACCACACTCACCGCCCCCGCCTTCACCCAACCCACTCGCCACGCGGCGCACGCCACCGCACTGGCACTGGTGCCCGAAGAAGCGGTGGGACCTTCCCCTCGTTCAAAAATCCGCGCGGCAATGCTTGCTTCGGCCTGGCGCCAGGCCCACTGCAGATTCACCCCCGCCGGGCAGGGAATCCCGGACCCACCGGGCGGCGCATAGGCAATGCGCGTCAGGCTTTGCGCCAACCCTGGGGCACGCATCTGCGGGTTACTTGGCAACGTCTCGGCGCTGCCCACCAGAGTCACGCAGTGCGGGTTGCCAATGTTCACGAACTGACTGGCACCCCAGGCCGGATTCAAAGCCTCAAGTGCAGCCACGCGGCTGACTTCGCGCTGGTTGACGATCACGCTTTGCGCGCCTTGAGCCGCGACAGCGCCGGGGCCGAAAAGTGGTTTTCCCAAGTCCAGCCAGAAACCCGAGAGACCTTCGAACTCCGCTACGCGGACCGCCGTTTGCAGCGGTGACACGCCTTCACGTTTGTCGTGATGAACCTGTAGAACACATTCGCCGTCGCTCGGCATCAAGCCTTGCTCTTTGAGCGCCTGGGAGAAAATCGTCAGGCCATTGCCGCTGCGCTCGGCCAGGGTCCCATCGGTGTTGACGATCAACAGGTCAAAAGGTGGCTCATTCTGGAACGGGCCGATCAGCAGACCATCGCTGCAATGGGCCTTGGCATCCGGCGGCGCCTGACCCGGCGCCCAACTACAGAAGGCCTGCACTGCGGCGCGGGTCCAGGCCTGGCGGGCCTGGGCAGCCTGGGCGGCTGTCGGCGGCAGGTCAATGCCTTGGGCACGGACCTGCTGCGGTGAGACCACGCCATAAATATTGCCCCGTGCATCATAAAACTGCGTCATGGACCAGACCCGGATTCAGCCAGCGAAAGCCGGTACTTTATTCCGGCCAAGGCTGTGCAGGCAAAGCGTGCTTGCCACCCACACACCTCTTCGGCACCTTGAGGTCGCGGCGCGGTCAGTGGATGTGCAAGCATAGGGCCCGCCCGCACCATCGCCTCGCCAAACCAAGGACGTTTCATGACTGCCATTACGCCACCGCCAACCTTCATCCCCGGACGCCTGGAACAGATGTCCACCCGCATTGCCTATCTCATCGCCGGTGTCGGGATCGCGGCCTGGGCGCCGCTGGTGCCGTACGCCAAGGTGCGGGCGAACCTGGACGAAGGCACTCTCGGGTTGCTGCTGTTGTGCCTTGGGGTGGGGTCGATTCTGGCGATGCCGATTTCCGGCGCACTGGCGGCGCGATTTGGCTGCCGGCGGGTGCTCAGTGGCGGCACGATTCTGATCTGCCTGGCCTTGCCCGCGCTGGCAACGATGACGTCTTTGCCCTGGCTGGTGGCAGCCTTGTTCTTGTTTGGCGCCGGCCTCGGCACCGTGGACTCGACCGTCAACCTGCAGGCGGTGATCGTCGAGCGGGCCAGCGGCAAGACCATGATGTCGGGTTTTCACGGCATGTTCAGCCTCGGCGGGATCATTGGCGCGGCCGGTGTGAGCGCGCTGCTCGGCCTCGGCCTTTCGCCCCTGGGGGCGACGCTGGTGGTCAATGCATTGTTGCTGGTGGCGCTGTTCAAGGCGGCGCCGCATCTGCTGCCCTATGGCAGTGAAAGTTCGGGCCCGGCGTTTGCCATTCCCCACGGCGTGGTGCTGTTTATCGGCATCTTGTGTTTCATCGTATTCCTGGCCGAAGGCGCGGTGCTGGACTGGAGCGCGGTATTTCTGACGGCCGAGCGTGGAGTGGAAACCGCCTATGCCGGGCTCGGTTATGCCGCATTCGCGCTGACCATGACCGTCGGCCGCTTGACGGGGGATTCGGTGGTGCATCGCCTGGGCGCCAAACGCGTGATTATCTACGGCGGCGCGACCGCTGCGGCCGGGTTCCTGCTGGCGACCCTGGCACCGATGTGGCAGGCGGCGCTGTTGGGGTATGCGTTGGTCGGGGCCGGGTGTTCGAACATCGTGCCGGTGTTGTACACCGCGGTCGGCAAGCAGACGCTGATGCCTGAAGCGATCGCCGTACCGGCCATCACCACCATCGGCTACGCCGGCATCCTCGCAGGCCCGGCGCTGATCGGATTCGTCGCCCATGGCAGCAGCCTGAGCTTTGCGTTCGGGTTGATCGCGCTGTCGTTGGTGGCGGTGGCGGTCAGTGGGAAAGTGTTGAAGGTTTGAAGCCTGCCACTGCCTCCTGTGGCGAGGGAGCTTGCTCCCGCTCGGCTGCGAAGCAGTCGTAAACCGGTGGACGCGGTGTGTCTGACGCACCGCATTCAGCAGGTTTGGGGGCCGCTTCGCGCCCCAGCGGGAGCAAGCTCCCTCGCCACAGGGTTGGGCTCAAAGCCACAGGGCTGCGTTCCAGTGTTTCAAGCACCGGAAAGTGCCTGATCCCCGATCAGAACCCTACACTCGCCTGCACAAAAAACGTACGCGGTGCGCCGACGTAGATGCCCGAGTTGTTGTCGCTGGAGCGGGTGTAGTACTGATGGTCGAACAGGTTCTTCACCCCGGCGCCGACCTTCAGGTTCGATAGTTGCGATCCGAAGTCGTAGCCAGCGCGCACGTTCCAGAGCACGTAACCCGGCATGTCACCGTAGCGTCCATCGGCGCTGCCGTCGGTGATGTAATCGTCGCTGAAGCTGCCGTCGGGGTTCACGCTGTTGCCGGGTGAGCGTTGCTTGGACTGGGCAAAGGCATCGAGGTTGTAAGTCCAGCGATTGATCTCATAACGCAACCCCAGGTTCGCCACCTGACGCGAGTAGAACGGCAGGTCACGGCCCTTGAAGCTTGGAATATCACCTTCATAAGTTGCGCGGGTGTAGGTGAAACCGGCATTGGCGCTCAGGCCTTCCAGGCGTGGGTCCAGCGCGGCCATGTCGTAGCGCACCGAGGCTTCCAGGCCCTGGTGCTTGGTGGCGCCCATGTTGGTCCAGCCCACGTCGTTGCTGATGTACTGCAACTCGTCGTCGAAGTCGATGTAGAACAGCGTCACTTCCCCGCCCCACACGTCATCGTTGTAGCGCGTACCGATCTCGTAGGTCTTGGCTTTTTCCGGGTTCAGGCCGTTGGCGGTGTTGTTGCCGTCGCCGCCCTGGCCGAGCTGGAAATATTGCAGGCTGCCGAACGATGTCTCGTAGTTGGCGAACAGCTTCCAGGCATCGGACAGGTGATACATCACGCTCAAGGCCGGCAGCGGTTCGTTGCTGTCGATGCTGCGGCGTTTTTCCTGTACCGGACTGCCGTCGGTGTCGAGCACCGGGCGGTCGTGCCATTGGGTGCTGATGCGTTCGAAACGGATACCCGGGGTGATGGTCCACTTGCCGACGTCAATCTTGTCATCGATGTAGACCGCATGGGCTTCGGTGCCACCAGTGCGGTCCTGATAGACGTGACCATCGGCCCCCGGCCGCACCACCGGCTGGTTATCGCGCAGCGCCAGGCGGCTGGCCTCTTCGTGCATGCCTTCCTTGAGGTAGCGATAACCGACGCTGGCTTCCTGGGTGGTCGAGCCCAGATCAAACACATGGGACACCCGCGGCTCGATGCCGAAGGTGTAGTAAGTACGCGGGTAGGACGCCAGGTTGCGCTGGTCCCGGGAGGCGATGGTGCTGCCACGGTAGCTGTCGGAATAATAGGTCAGCACTTCGGCCTGGGTGCGGTCGCTGATCTCGCGGATCCACTTGAACGACACGTCCTTGCGCCGGCCGGCGAAGTTGTCCCAGTCACGGTCGGACTGATACGGGTCCGCGTCGTATTGCGCCTGGGTCAGGCCGCCGGGCATGTCAGCCTTGGCGTCGTAGTAATGGAAGTTCAGCGAGAAATCATCCACCTCGGTGGGCGCCCAATGGGTCTTGAGGATGACGTCGTCGATGTCATTGTCGTTGTTGCTGCGGCGATAGCCATTACCGTTGACCCCCGAATACAGGAGCGCAACGCCCATGCCGTTATCGGCCGTGCCGCCGAGAAAAGCGCTGTCGATGTGCTTCCAGCCGCCGCGCTGGGAGGTTTCCAGGGTGGTGCCGATTTCACCGGTGGCTTTTTCCGGGATGGCGCGGGTCACGAAGTTGATCACGCCGCCGACGTTCTGCGGCCCGTAACGCACGGACCCGGCGCCGCGCACCACGTCGATGCTGTCCAGGTTGCCCGCAGAAATCGGCGCCATGGACAGTTGCGGCTGACCGTAAGGCGCGAACGCTGCCGGCACGCCGTCGATCAGCACCGTGGAACGGGGCGACAGGCGCGAAGTGAGACCGCGCACGCCGACGTTCAGGGAGATGTCGCTGCCGCCGGTGCCATTGGCATCCTGCACCTGCACCCCCGGCACCCGCCGCAGCACATCGCCGACGTTCATGGCCCCCTGCTCCACCATCGCTTCGCGGCGGATTACCGTGCGCGCGCCGGCATGGTTCTGCACCACTTCGGCATTGGCATCGCCGAGCCAGTCACCGACCACCTGGATGTCGGTGGCCCCCAGTTCCAGCGGGCCGCCAGTGGACGCCGAGGGCGCCGGCAGCACGGTCACCGAACCTTCATTGATCTGGTATTGCAGGCCGCTGCCTTGCAGCAGTTGGCCCAGGGCCGCTTCTGGGGACAAGTTGCCGTCCACCGCCGGGGCTTGCTTGCCGGCCACCAGCTCCGGGCTGAAGAACACCTGCAAAGAAGTCTGCTGGCCGAGCTGGCTCAAGGCCTGGCCCAGCGGCTGCGCCTGGATGTGAATGGACGTGGCCGCCTGATCGGCGAAGGCCTGGGGCAATGCGGCACTGACGGCCAGGGTCAGGGCCAGCGACAGCCAGCGGGCGGGGGCGCGGTTGTTGTTTTTGAAGGTGGTTTTCACGTCGAACCTTGTCCTGTTGAATCGCAAGAATACGCGTCTGTTAATGCAAACCAGTTGCAGTTGGACAAGAAGACGAAGAACTCGAAAAAAACCTGAATTTACCGCGCAATTATTTCCTGGCTGCCGTCATCCAGGGTGCGCACGGCCACCGGCAGGATGTTGGGCAAAGCCTTGAGCAGCGCCTCGGGGTTATCGGCACGAAACACGCTGGTCAGGCGCAGGTTGCCCACCGCCGCGCTGCCGATGCGCAGGGGCTTAGCGCGATAACGGGAAACCTCCTGGACGACTTCGCTCAAGGGAGCGTTGTTGAACACCAGTTTGCCGTGGCGCCAGGCGGTGAGTTCATCGGCGTTGATAGCATAAGGTGCGGCGACCTTGCCCTGCGCATCGATACGAGTGCCAAGGCCGGCCGTGAGGCTGACGAACCCGGCCTGCGCCGCGTCGTGCCCCTGGACCTTGACGCTGCCCTGCTCCACCGCCACCCGGGTTGAGTCGGCATCGCGGCGCACATCGAAGCGCGTTCCGGTCACCGTCACCCGGCCGTTGCCCGCCTCCACCGTAAACGGCCGGCCGGCGTCATGCTCGACGCGAAACAACGCCTCGCCTTCGGCCAGTTCCACGCGCCGTTGATGGTGGACGAACTGAACACGCACGCGGCTGCGGCTGTTGAGGTCGATCACCGAACCGTCCGGCAGCGCGATGTGCCGGCGCTCGCCCAGGGCCGTGGCAAATTCAGCGCTGTAATCGCTGGAAGCACCCAAGCCGCTGAACAACCCCAGCCCGACCGCCATCGCCAACAGCCCGGCGGCCACGGCGAAGCGCAGTAGCGGTCGACGCTGGGGACGTTTGGCGGGTGGTTCGCACAACGCTTGCAGACGTTCCTTGGGCAGCAGATCCGTGGCGCTCCAGATCCCCTGCAGAAGTAGAATTTCGTCGCGGTGATTAGGATGTTCGTCCAGCCAGGCCTCGTAACGCTGGCGCTCATCGACCCCCATGACGGGAGCTTGCAAGCGTACGAACCATTGCGCCGCCTCGTCGCGAACCCGGTTCTGCCCGCACGGGCATTCACGGTTATCCATCATGGAAGGTCCTGTGGCTCAGGTGGAAGATAACGACGGATCATTGGCCAGCCCCGTCCAGACGATCGCGCAGATGCCGCAGGGTGCGGATCATATACTTTTCCACCATGTTTTTTGACAAGCCCAGGCGCTCGGCGATTTCCGCCTGGGTCAAGCCTTCGATCTTCTGCCAGACAAACACCGTACGGCAATTGGCCGGCAGCTCGGCCAGTGCCCTTTCGATGGAGTCTGCCAACTGGATCGCGTGCATGTAGTGCTCCGGGTCGCCCGAAAGCGACTGGCTGTGATCGAGCGCCACCTCCTCCATGGCGCCCCGCCGATCTTCGCGCCGATAGCCATCCACTGCAATGTTGCGCGCCGTCTGGTGCAAATAGGCCCGCGGCTGCTGGACATCAGCCGAATCGGACTCGAGCACCCGCACGAAAGTATCGTGAGCCAGGTCCTCGGCCTGCTGGCGATTGCGCAGGCGACGGGTCCAGGTGCCGATCAACTCTTCGTAATGCTCGAAAAAGCCAGGTCTGCGGGGCGGCTTGGGGGTCATCGCACTGCGCTGTGGGGACGGGGCGTGAATAGTAATGCTTCCTATTAAGCCGAAGCAAACCTATTGCAGTGCCTGTCGTCCGAAGCTTTCAAGCCGAGCATTAAATCTATGTGGGAGCAAAGCTTGCTCGCGATGGCGGTGTGCCAGTCGATGGTGCATGAACTGTCTGACCGCTATCGCGAGCAAGCGTTACTCCCACAGGTAGTGTCTGCTTTCGATTACGCCTCAGGCATCTTGCGAAAGCCCACCGCCAAGCGGTTCCAGCCATTGATGGCGTTGATTGCCACGGTCAGGTCGACCATTTCCTTGGGTGTGAAATGCTGGTTCAGCAGTTCGTAGTCGGCGTCTGGCGCATGGGTGTCGCTCAAGCGGGTCAGCGCTTCGGTCCAGGCCAGCGCGGCGCGTTCGCGAGGGGTGAAAAACGGGGCTTCGCGCCAGGCGGTCACGGCATACAGGCGACGCTCCGTCTCGCCGTCCTTGCGGGCATCGGCGGTGTGCATGTCGATGCAGAAGGCGCAACCGTTGATTTGCGAGGAACGCAGCTTGACCAGTTCCAGCAGGGATTTTTCCAGGCCCAGTTTCGAAACAGCGGTTTCGAACGCCAGCATGGCTTTGAAAGCTTCAGGGGAGGCAGTGTAGAAATCGATACGCGGTTGCATGGTGAACTCCAGAACAATTGGGTGTGGCGCTACGTTAGCCTCGCGGTGGCGCGGTACAAATAGCCAATTATTGGGAAGTTCGGGGGGCCAATGCACGCCCTTAATACTTGCTCAGGCCCGACTGCGCAACCATTGCAGGAAGCGCTTCTTGGCCACCGGTTTGGGGACGTCGCGGGTCAGGTTCTGGGCCAGGTGCATGCGCACGTCCAGCAGGTTTTTCATCGCGTCGTTGATGTCGCGGCGAGCGTCCAGGCAGGGTTTGAGGTAGCTCTTCTCGATGCGATAAAGGGTGCAGAAGGTCTTGGCGGAAAAGTTCGCCAGCGCGGCCTGGTCGGAAACGATCCCGGCTTCGCCAATAACCTCTCCCGGCCCCATGCGTCCGGCCTCGAACGGCTGGCCGTTACGAAACAGGGTCACGCTGACCACCCCCGACTCGATGATGAACAAATGATCGCTGACCTCCCCGGCCGGCAGGATCATGTCGCCGGCACGGAAGGTCTGCAGGGTCATGTTCTGGCTGAAGGTGTCTTTCTCATCCTGGCGCAAGGTGGAGAAAATGCTCGAGCTTTCCAGCAACGCACGGGGCCGCGACACGCCATTGGTGGACGCGCTTTCGCTGGTGGACAACAGGCTTACGCCCGATGCCTGCAAATGCCGGAACGCCAGGTCGAACAACTGATTGCGCACCTCGCGCTTCTGGCCCATGGACGCGACGAACCCGCTGATTTCATATTCCGCCCCGGTGCTGCCGGTGCTCTTGAGTGTCACGCAGGGAGCCGGGCTGGCAAGCAGGGAACGACAGCCGATCATCGCCCGCTCCAGCGCATCGATCACGGTTTGTGGCCGTGCATGCGGGCTGACCGGGATGCTGATGGATAACCCGTGGACATCGCTGGGCCGGCTGAAGTTGACGATCTTGGCCTTGGCCGCCAAGGAGTTGGGAATCACCGCCATGCTGCCCTGGGCGGTCTGCAACCGCGTGGCGCGCCAGTCGATGTCGGTGACCCGGCCTTCGGTGCCATCGATGGAAATCCAGTCATCGACTTGATAGGGCTTGGTGGTGTTGAGCACGATCCCGGAGAACACGTCACTGAGGGTACTCTGCAAGGCCAGGCCGACGATGATCGCCATCGCACCGGAGGTTGCCAGGACGCCCTTGACCGGCAAGTCCAGCACATACGCCAGGGCAGCGATGACGGCGATCAGGAAGATCACCGCGCCGATCAGATCCTGCAAGAGCCGCCCGGTATGACCCACCCGTTGCATCATCACCGCGCCGATCATCACCGTCAGGGTCCGCGCAGCGAACAGCCACCAGGCAATTTGTAAACCGGTGGCCGCCAAGTGGCGTGGCACGTCGTCAACCCACTGCGCCGGTTGCAGGGGGTTGAGGCCTTCGTTGAACAGCAGCGCGCTGAACAACGAAAAAATCAGCAGCCGCCCGCCGATCTTCCAATAAGTCCGATCAGCGCTGACCAGCCGCCACAGCAGAATGTCGAGCACCAACAGCACCAAGGCACTCAGCAGTGGGTGATCGGAGATCAGAGACAGCATCGCGACAGCTCCAGGAAGGTCATGGAGCGAAGATTGGCACAAATTGAACACGGCGTAGAGAGCACCGCAGAAACTCATGTGGGAGCGAGCCTGCTCGCGATTGCGGCGTATCCGTCAATGATGCATCGACTGTCAGACCGCTATCGCGAGCAGGCTCGCTCCCACAGGACTTGTCTCTGGTCAGTCGTCCATCGCGCCAAAACGACCGGAGTGGAAATCGTTGAAGGCCTGGTGAATTTCCTGCTCGCTGTTCATCACGAACGGGCCATGACCGACGATGGGCTCGTCGATGGGCTCGCCGCTGAGCAGCAACACCACCGCGTCGTGATTGGCGTGCAGGTGCAACTGCTCGCCGGCCCGGTCGAACAACGCCAGTTGCCCGGCCTCGACCCGCTCGCGACCGTTGACCTGAACCGTGCCACGCAGCACCACCAGCGCGGTGTTGTAGCCATCGTGTACGTCGAGGGTCAGGTTTTTCCCGGCATTCAAGCGCATGTCCCAGACATCGATGGGCGTAAACGTCTTCGCCGGGCCCTGATGCCCCTCGAAGCGACCGGCAATCAGGCGCAGGCTGCCAGCGTTGTCCTTCAGGTCGATGCTCGGAATGTCGCTCTTGAGGATTGTCTGGTAGCCGGCCGGGGCCATTTTATCCTTGGCGGGCAGGTTGACCCACAGCTGGACCATCTCCATGAACCCGCCTTGCCGGGCGAAGTCCTCGGAGTGAAACTCTTCATGAATGATCCCGGAAGCCGCCGTCATCCATTGCACGTCGCCAGGGCCGATCTTGCCGCCGCTGCCAGTGGAATCCCGGTGTTCCAGTTCGCCCTGGTAGACGATGGTCACGGTTTCGAAACCGCGATGAGGGTGCTGGCCAACACCGCGACGCTCGGCGGTGGGTTCGAATTGCGTGGGAGCGGCGTGGTCCAGCAGCAGGAACGGGCTGATGTGCTTGCCCAGGTTGTCGTAGGAAAACAGCGTGCGCACCGGGAAGCCGTCACCGACCCAATGGGCTCGGGGGCTGGTGTAGACGCCGATGATGTTTTTCATGCGGTGGCTCCAATCGTGTTGCGAATCAGGCGTTGCGATTCGATGGACACAGATTAAAACCACTAACGCAGCCGCACTAGACTGCAAAAATCAGCCTTAGCGTTCTATAGAGAGAACGATCGACCCCTAACTTCACTGATATGCCATCGCACGGGGCTGCAATGAGCCCGCACACAGGGATCACAAATGATTGCGCTTGGCGAAATCCGACAGACCCACCAGCGTCTTGAGTCCGAGTTTTTCCAGCAGACGGGTCTTGTAGGTGCTGACGGTTTTCGGACTCAGGAACAAGGCCTCGGCGATGTCCTTGCCGCGCATTCCCATGGCCAGCATTCGCAGAATGGATAGCTCGCGGGTCGAGAGACTTTCCAGGGTCTGCTGTTCGGTGCGTTGTTGAAAATCCAGCCTGACCGGCATTTGAGGGAAATAGGAGTAGCCGGATTTCAGCGCATGAATGGCCTTGATCAGTTCTTTCAGGTCGCTTTTCTTGGTCACAAAGCCCCTGGCTCCGGCCGAGATGCAGCGGTTGCAGAAGTGCTGCGCGTCCTGGGAAGTGAATACCAGCACCCCGCACCCTGGGAACTGGGTCATGATCCAGACCAACAGGTCCATGCCATCGAATCCGTTCATCACCAGGTCCAGAATCACCAGGTCTGGGGCCTTTTCCTTGATCAACGCCCTGGCGTCGGCGACACCGCCCGCGTCCCTGACTCCGGTAAACCCCTCGTTCTGGCAAATGAGCCGCAATGCCCCTCGTATGACAGGGTGGTCATCCACGATCAATACGTCTTTCAAGGCAACTCCCCACGTAAATGCAAACGGCGCCGATGCCATGACTGCTTCGGACTGTTGCACAGGCGCCGGGCCATGCCACCTGTCAGGTCTGACAGTGCCGACCAACGGTGCAGCTTCATCCTGCGTGACCTTGCCTGAGAGGGCGAAGCCAGGGTCGCGTCAACTCACTGGCCTGGGGATCAATCCGCTCCATCAGACTCGCCAATGACGCAAGGTCAGGCAACTGGGCCGGGCTCAAGTGCATGCCCGGCCGCCGCGCGACCGCCGCCGAGGACAGGCCGACCTGTGGTGTGTTGTAAATCATCGCGTGACGAAGCTGTGGGTTATCGAGAATGAAATCGTGCAGGTTCAGCGCGCCGTTGGCCAAGCCGGCATTGACCACGACCAGGTCGAACGGCTCGCTGCCGTATTCCACCAGCGTCAACAGCTCCTGCAGACCACTCACGGGGGCGATCCGAAAATAACCCTGTTGATTGAACAGGTGCTCAAGCCTCATTCGATGAGCATGTTGCGTGTCGGCAATCATGATACGTAATGCTTTGTTCGGCATGACAGGCATCCCAATCGTTAAGGGGCGTCAGGCTAGAGGAAGCTTTTGAGAGGCGCTGTAGGACGAATCCCAAAAAAGGGAGGAAAAAGGTACTTCGCATGTAGCTTCGGGATGACTACGCGGCTCGCTTATCCATGAGAAGACCCGCGGGGACCACTTCGCGCCCCAGCGGGAGCAAGCTCCCCCGCCACATAGGCCTCCAGTCGTTCAGTCAGGTGCTCCATGGCTTGGCGCACGTCATCCACCGCGGCGGCGAGCAACGGCCGGTCGCCGCCACGGCAGGCACTTTCCAGGGCTTCGCAAGCGGCAATCAGGCGCTTGGCCCTGATCATCAGCGCGCCACCCTTGACCCGGTGCGCCAGGTCCGCCAGCCCTGGCAGGTCTTGTCGGGCGAGCAGACGCATCAATTGCGCCAGGTCTTCGGCATTGCTGTTGACCATTTCCCCTAGCAGTTTTTTGATTGAGCCCGTGTCACCTGCGCTCAATAGTTCAAGGCTGCTCAAGTCGATGTCGCCGGTGGTCGGCGCAGGCACCCGCTCATCGGGCACTGCGGCGCAATCCTGCGTGACCGCAGCCAGGCAGCTGTTCAGTTCCTTGAGGCTGATGGGTTTGAACAGGCAATCGTCCATGCCGGCCTCGACACAGCGGGCCTTTTCCTCGGGCTGGGCATTGGCCGTGAAACCCAGGATCACCCCCGGCGACAAACCCTCGGCCCGCTCCGCCTCGCGAATGGCCCGGGCCAGTTCGTAGCCGCTCATCAACGGCATGTTGCAGTCGGTAATGACGACATCGAATCGTTCAGCACGCCAGGCGCGCAACCCCTGGACACCATCGTCGGCTTCGCGGACGCGATGGCCCAGATAGCTCAGTTGCTGGGACAGCAGCAAACGGTTGGCCGGGTAGTCGTCCACCACCAGAATGTTCAGCGCCCGCACCGGTGCCAGCGCCTCGACTTGCGCCGACGGCGCTTGAGCCAAGACATCGAGCGCCGGCAAGCTCAGCAGAACTTCAATCTGCGTGCCCTCCCCCGGCACGCTGCTCAACGTCAGGGTGCCCCCCATCATTTCGCAGAGCGTGCGGCTGATCACCAGCCCCAACCCGGAGCCGCTGCGGGCCGACTGGGTGTTGTTGCTGGCCTGGGTAAACGGGCTGAACAAGCGGCGCTGATCCTCGGCCGAAATACCACAGCCGGTGTCTTCGACGCGCAGGCGGATCGGCAGGCACTGCGCGTCATCGCCCGGTGCGGCTCGCACACTCAAGCGCACCTGCCCCTGGTCGGTGAACTTGATGGCGTTGCTCAGCAGGTTCGACACGATCTGCTTGAAACGCAACGGATCAATCAATACGTCGCGGTTGATCGCGGCGTCGAGTTCCAGCTGCAAGTGCAGTTGTTTCTGCCAGGCCAGGCCTTCAAAGATCCGCGCCACCGACTCGATCAGTTCCCGCAGGTTGGCCCGCTGCGGGGTCAGCGACAACCTGCCGGACTCGATGCGGGCGATGTCGAGGATGTCACCGATCAAGTCGAGCATGCCGCGAGCGGCGCCCGACGCGACTTCGATGGCGAACCGGTCCATCACACCCTGGTCAGCTTTTTTCAGGGCCAGCTCCAGCATGCCGATCACCGCGTTCATGGGGGTGCGGATTTCATGGCTCATGGTCGCCAGGAAAGTGGTCTTGGCCCGGTTGGCATCATCGGCGCTTTGCTTGGCCACGCGCAGCTGTTCCAGCAGACGCCGCAGGTAAACGACCCACCCCAATGCCAGCAGCAACAGCAGCGCGGCGATGGCGAACCCCTGGACGATGGTGGTGCGGTTGCGCAACCAGTAGTTGTCGTCGATCACCACTTCACTGCGCCAACGATTGGTCAGCTCGTCCATTTCTTCGGGAGAAATGCTCAGCAGCGCCTTGTCCAGGATCGAATGCAGCTCCGGCGCATCACGATGAGTCGCCAGGGCCACGCTCTCCGGCAATGTTCCCACGGTGCTGGTGATTTGCAGTTTGCCGCGGTACTGACGGGAAATCATATAGCGGGCACTGATCAGCGAATTGACTGCGCCGTCCACCGTGCCGGCGGCGACCATGGACATCGCGTCCGCCGCGTTTTCAGCCGGCACCAGGTGCACTCGGGGAAATTGTTCCAGCAGATACTCACGCAGCACATTGCCCCGGATCAGCGCCAGGCGTTTGCCCTCCATCTGGTCCAACGTCAACGGGACTTTGCCCCTCAAGGGTGCCACCAGCACGAACGGATTGCTCAGGTAGGGCCGGGTAAAACGCAACGCCCCCTCAAGTTCGGTGCTCGGTGGAGCGGCGGCCAGTACGTCGGCCCGACCGCTTCTGACGCGCCCGATCACATCATGAAGCGAGTTACCCCGCTGGATATCGAACTTCAGGCCGGTGCGCAGGCTGATCCGGGCCAGCACATCGGCGCTGATACCGCGCAAATGGCCTTGTTCATCGATAAACGTGAGTGGCGGGAAGTTCTGGTTGACGGCCACTATGATCCGCGGATGTGCATTCAGCCAACGCTGTTCCTTAACGCTGAAATGCAGAGGTTGCTGACCGGGTATGCTCGCACCGCCAGCGCTCCAGCGCCGCAGGATGCTCATGCGTTCACTGGCGGGGATGGCTTGTAGCGCGGCGTTGATAATGCGCAGCAGGCGTGCGTTCTCGCGGCTGACCGTGTACTTCCATGCGTGAGAAATCAGCCAGTTGGACGTTGTTCAGGTAGTTCTTGCTGATCAGGTAATTGGAGCTGATCGAATCCCCCAGGTAAACGTCGGCCTGCCCAAACGCCACAGCGCCGATAGCGCTCAAGGTCGAAGGGTATAACTGCAAGGCCGCATCCGGATAAAACGCCTTGACTGTCTCGGTGGGCAAATAGTGATACAGCATCGCCACGCGCATGCCCGCCAGGTCCGTGGGCAAGTCCTGGCTATCCGCGACGCGGGCCACCAGGGTGGGCAGGTCATCGGCATAGGCCTGGGACATCGCCAACGCCGGGTCGCTGGCTTCGAAGCCGTTGGCCGTGCCGAGCATGTCGATCTCACCGCTGCGCAGCGCCTGGAGCGACGCCTCCCGTGACGCGTAACGCTGCACCCGCACATCGACGTGCAACATCTGCCCCAGCAACTGGGCATAGTCAGCAGTGAGGCCTTCATAGTCGCGGCCATTGCTGGTGATACCGAACGGTGCGTAATCCGGCGCCGAGGCCCCCAACAGCAACGTTCCCTTGCCGCGTAGCCAGTTCCAGTCGGCCTCCCCCAGGGATACCGAATAGTCGCTCACACTGGAGCGCCCGAGCACTTGCAGCGACTCAGGTGCCGCGCCAACCTGCGGCGTCACACTTAATAAGCCCAGCAACAGCGCCACCAGGCCTGTGCGTAAGAACAGCGTCATTTGGCTCAGGTTGTTTCGTTTGGCGTAGTCGGCCCGGAACACCCCCGACTTCACGTCAAGTCAGGGAGACCGGCTGATGGGTTCAGACTGCCAAAGCGAGGGAACAGCGAACCGTCAACGCGCCTGCCTGAAAGACAGGACACGTGAGGTGAGTGTAGGAAGTTTCTGAAGATTTTCCTGGCGAGACTGCCGATTGCTTACGCCGTGGCCAGCTTCAGGTCGCGCACCGAACGGCTCTGTCCGCGATGCTTGCTGTGCTCGTACAGCGAACCAGCGATCTCATCGGCGCGCACCGGCAGGATCGACAACAAGGTATCGCTCAGGCCGTGGCTGGCCTGGCAGAAGCCCTGCATGTAGATCGCCGCTTTGCAGCGCTCGTCGGTGATCAATTTGTAGTTGCGGTCCACCTCGAAGTTACCCAGGTATTGCTCAAGGGGCGCCAGCAATGTGCGGTGCATCTGCCGTTCGTAACCGGTGGCCAGCACCACCGCGTCATAACGGCGCACGGTCAACTCGCCGGTGGCGTTGTTGCGCACCGCCAGCTCCACGCCGGCATCGGTGGCCGTGGCTTTCTCCACCGTGGTGAGGGTACGGAAGGCATGACGGGCGATGCCCGAGACTTTCTGGCGATAGAAAATCCCGTAGATGCGTTCGATCAGGTCGATGTCCACCACCGAATAGTTGGTGTTGTGGTACTCGTTGACCAGCCGTTCGCGTTCGCTGTGGGGCTGCTGGAACACCAGATCGGTGAATTCCGGGGAGAACACCTCGTTGACGAACGGGCTGTCATCGGCAGGCTTGAGGGCCGAGCCGCGCAGGATCATGTCGACCTGCACCGAAGGAAAACTGTCGTTGAGGTCGATGAAGGCTTCCGCCGCGCTCTGCCCGCCGCCGATGATGGCGATGGTCATGGGCTGGCCGTTCACGCACGGCTGAGTCGCCATGCGCTCCAGGTACTGGGAATGGTGGAACACCCGAGCATCCTCCTTGAAGGCGGTGAACGCGTCGGGGATACGCGGCGTACCGCCAGCACTGACCACCACCGAGCGGGCGCTGCGCACGAGCTCTTCGCCCTGGCTGTCGCGGGAAATCACCCGCAAGGTTTCGACCTGCTGGTTGTGCAACACCGGCTCGATGCGCAGCACTTCTTCGCCGTAGCGGCTCTGCCTGGTGAACTGCCCGGCCACCCAGCGCAGGTAGTCGTTGTACTCCATACGGCACGGGTAGAACGTGCCAAGGTTGATGAAGTCCACCAGGCGGCCGTGATGCTTGAGGTAATTGACGAACGAATAGGGGCTGGTGGGGTTGCGCAGGGTCACCAGATCCTTGAGGAAAGAAATCTGCAACTCGCTCTGGGTCACCAGGGTATTGCCATGCCAGCGGTAGTCGGCCTGCTTGTCGAGGAACAGCACATCCAGTTCGCCCTGGACCGGGCCCCGCTCCTGCAGCGCGATGGCCAGCGCCAGGTTCGAGGGGCCGAAGCCGATACCGATCAAGTCGTGAACGTTGGGCGAAGCAATTGCCTGTGTCATGTCCAGTGTCCTCTGGAGGGCCCCTCAACAGGGCGCGAAAAGCCTGGGGTGACCCGACCGATCTTTGGCAAGCCGGCAAGTCGTCTGTTGAGAGGAACGAGGACAGTGAAAAAAAATTTACCGCGATGCGACCGGCGTGGACGGATTAATGCGCGTCCCACTGCCGCATACGAGTGCGGCAATGCTTCATGGCGTTGACGATGTGCTTTTCCACCAGCGCCCGGGAAATGCCCAGGCGTTCGGCGATTTGCGGGTGGGACAGGCCTTCGAGCTTGCGCAGCAGGAAACTCTCGCGGCACAGCGGTGGCAATTCGGCCAGGGCGCGCTGGAGCATGTCCAGGCGTTGACCGTGGTCTAGGCTGGTATGGGGCGATGGCGTGAAGAAACGCTCTTCGCTGTCCAGCACCTCCAGGGATTCGACCTGGCGCAGGGTATTGCGCCGATGCCCGTCGATCACCAGGTTCAATGCGGTGCGGTACAGGAACGCGCGAGGTTGTTCGATGGGCGTGTCACTGGCGCGCTCAAGTACCCGTACATAGGCGTCATGCACCACATCCTCGGCCGCCTGGCGGTTGCCTAGCCTGGCGTTCAGGAAACACACCAGCTCGCGATAGTAGTTTTCCAACATGACTCCCCTGCGCAATGGCTGCGACAGCTATCTCTGTGCCAGATCGGCGTGCCTGAAATCGGCAATGGCACGATAGTGGCAGATTTCATCGCGTAATTTATAGTAATTCTCATATAGATTTAAAGCTTTGGTTTGTATCAAGGCTGATTCGTTCATTTCTACTGGCACCAGGTATTGCTTTTGTGGCGAGGGAGCTTGCTCCCGCTGGACTGCGCAGCAGGCCCAAGGCCGGCGACACCATTGAATCTGACATAACCGGGACGCAGGTTTTAGGGCCGCTTCGCGCCCCAGCAGGAGCAAGCTCCCTCGCCACAGGGGGGCAGTGGCGCTTCAACTGATTTTTCCAACCTGCTACCAAGTGTTTCACACAGTAAATTCCCGTCCGAAGCGCTCGTTTACCAAGACAGCCTCCCGTCCCTGCCCCTCATGGAACGGGCCCGACACCACCGGCCGGAACCCTGCATGAAACGTCCCCGCCCTACCCGACGCGCCTGGCTTTTAACCTTCGCCCTGCTCCCAGCCGTGGCCTTTGCCGCCTGGCAAGCGGTGGCCCCGAGCCGTGAATCGCTTATTACCGCCCCCGTCACCCGTGGCGATATCGAAAACAGCGTCACCGCCCTCGGCACCCTGCAACCGCGGCGTTACGTGGACGTCGGCGCCCAGGCGTCCGGGCAGATCCGCAAGATTCATGTAGAAGCCGGCGACGAAGTTCGCGAAGGCCAATTGCTGGTTGAGATCGATCCCTCCACACAAAAGGCCAAGCTGGACGCCGGGCGCTTCTCCATTGAAAACCTCAAGGCCCAGCTCCAGGAACAACGAGCCCAGCACGATCTGGCCCAGCAGAAATTCCGCCGCCAGCAGCAACTCAAGGCCGGCGGCGCCACCCGCGAGGAAGACGTGCAGACCGCCCAGGCCGAAGTGCGGGCGACCCAGGCGCGCATCGACATGTTCCAGGCCCAGATCCGCCAGGCCCAGGCCAACCTGCGCAGTGACGAGGCCGAGCTGGGTTACACGCGCATTTTCGCGCCCATGAGCGGCACCGTGGTCGCCGTCGGTGCCCGGGAAGGCCAGACTCTTAACGCCCAGCAGCAAACCCCGTTGATTCTGCGCATCGCGCGCCTGTCGCCAATGACGGTCTGGGCCGAAGTCTCGGAAGCGGACATCGGCCACGTCAAACCGGGCATGACCGCCTACTTCACCACCCTGGCCGGCGGCGCCCGCCGCTGGAGCAGCACCGTGCGCCAGATCCTGCCGGTGCCGCCGCGCCCGCTGGAAGCGAGCCAGGGCGGCAGCCTCACGGGCGGGCGCAGTGGCAGCGAACGGGTGGTGCTCTATACCGTGTTGCTGGATGTGGATAACGCCGACCGCGCCCTGATGACGGAAATGACCGCCCAGGTGTTTTTTGTTGCCGCCCAGGCACGCGATGTCCTGACCGTGCCCAGCGCTGCGTTGCAGGCCAACGCCGGGCAAGTGCAGGTGGTGGCCGACAATGGCGATGTCCAGCCGCGCACTGTTCGCACCGGCGTCAGCGATCGGCTGCGTACCGAAATTCTCGACGGCCTGAGTGAAGGCGACCGGGTGCTGATCGGTCCGGCCGTCGGCAGCGGAGGCTGAATGGACACGCCCCTGATCGAACTGCGGGACATTCGCAAGGTTTACGGCGGTGGCGACAGCCCTCGGGTGGAGGTACTGCGCGGCATCGATTTGTCCATTCACGCCGGGGAATTCCTGGCGATTGTCGGGGCGTCCGGCTCCGGCAAGTCCACCTTGATGAACATCCTCGGCTGCCTCGACCGCCCCACCAGCGGCGATTACCGGTTTGCCGGCGAAGACGTCGCCGGCCTGGGCAGTGACGAACTGGCCTGGCTGCGGCGCGAAGCCTTCGGCTTCGTGTTCCAGGGCTATCACCTGATCCCGTCCGGCACCGCCCAAGAAAACGTCGAGATGCCAGCCATCTACGCCGGTACTTCGGCCGCCGAACGCCACGCCCGGGCCAGCGCCCTGCTCGAACGCCTGGGTCTGGCCAGCCGCACCGGCAACCGCCCTCATCAACTGTCCGGCGGCCAGCAGCAACGGGTGTCGATTGCCCGGGCATTGATGAACGGCGGCCACATCATCCTCGCCGACGAACCCACCGGCGCCCTCGACAGCCAGAGCGGCATCGAGGTCATGGCGTTGCTCGATGAACTGGCGAGCCAGGGTCATGTGGTGATCCTGATCACCCACGACCGCGAGGTGGCGGCGCGGGCCAAGCGCATCATTGAGATTCGCGACGGACTGATCATCAGCGACAGCGCCGGCGCTTTGCCGCACAACGTGCAAGCCAATCCGAAGGCACTGCAAGCGGTGGACCTGCGCCAGCGCCTGAGCGCCGGCAGCGAACACAACGGCGCCTGGAAAGGCGAACTGTTCGACGCTGTGCAAGCGGCGTGGCGGGTGATGTGGATCAACCGCTTCCGCACCGCCCTGACGCTGCTGGGCATTGTCATCGGCGTGGCCTCGGTGGTGGTGATGCTGGCCGTGGGCGAAGGCAGCAAACGTCAGGTCATGGCCCAGATGGGCGCCTTCGGCTCCAACATCATCTACCTCAACGGCACCGCGCCCACCCCGCGCGCCGCCAAGGGCATCATCAGCGAACACGACCTGGCGGCCCTCGCCGCCCTGCCCGAGGTGCAGCGCATCATGCCGGTCAACGGCGCCGACGCCAGCGTGCGTTTCGGCAACCTCGACCACACCAGCTACGTCGGCGGCAACGATACGAACTTCCCGACCATCTTCAATTGGCCGGTGGCCCAGGGCAGCTACTTCACCGATGCCGATGAACGCAGCGCGGCGGCAGTGGCGGTGATCGGTCACAAGGTCCGGCACAAGCTGCTCAAGGAGGTCGACGACCCCATCGGCCGCTACATCCTGATTGAGAACGTGCCCTTTCAGGTGGTCGGCGTGCTGGCGGAAAAAGGTGCCAGTTCCGGGGATTCGGACGCCGACAACCGCATCGCCGTGCCCTACTCCGCCGCCAGCGTGCGCTTGTTCGGCAGCCGGCATCCCGAGTACGTGGTGATCGCCGCCCGGGACGCGGGCAAGGTCAGGGAGGCCGAACAGGCCATCTCCCGCACCCTGTTGCGCCTGCATGACGGCAAGCAGGATTTCGAACTGACCAACAACGCCGCGATGATCCAGGCCGAGGCGCGCACCCAGGGCACACTGTCGCTGATGCTCGGGGCCATTGCCGCGATTTCGCTGCTAGTGGGTGGCATCGGCGTGATGAACATCATGCTCATGACCGTGCGCGAGCGAACCCGCGAGATCGGCATTCGCATGGCCACCGGCGCGCGCCAGCGGGACATCCTGCGCCAGTTCCTCACCGAAGCGGTGATGCTCTCGGTGGTCGGTGGGTTGGCCGGGATCGGCCTGGCCTTGCTGGTGGGCGGTGCGTTGCTGCTAGGCAAGATCGCCGTGGCCTTCGAATGGCTGGCGGTGTTCGGCGCTTTCGGCTGCGCCCTGGTCACCGGCGTTGTCTTCGGTTTCATGCCGGCCCGCAAGGCGGCTCGCCTCGACCCGGTCGCGGCCCTCACCAGTGAATGAACCTCACCTTATGAAAGCGCACCTGACCCTCCTGGCCGCAGGCCTGTTACTGGCGGCCTGCGGCACCCCCCCGCCGACGCCGGACAGCGGCATCCAGCCGCCACCGGCCTGGCAAAGTTTCGACACCGCCACCGCTCGAACCGATAACCAGCAATGGTGGACGCACTTCGGCAGCCCGCAATTGAACCGTTTGATCGAGCAGGCGCGCCGGGACAGCCACGACCTCGCCGCCGCCATGGCCCGGGTGCGCCAGGCCCAGGCCAGCGCAGTGATCGCCGGCGCGCCGTTGCTGCCGGCGGTCACGGCCGGACTCAACGGCACTCGTCAAGAGTTGTTGCGGGGCAAGGGTTACAGCCAACTGGACGTCAATCGGGACAACCGCACCATCGACTACTACGACGCCCACCTCAGCGCCAGCTATGAGCTGGACTTCTGGGGCGGCAAACGGGCGGCCCGGAACAGTGCACTAAGCAGTCTGTCAGCCAGCCAGTTCGACCGGGCGACCGTGGAATTGACCCTGCTCAGCGGCGTCGCCAACAGCTACACCCAGGCGCTGTCCCTGCGCGAGCAACAGCGCATCGCCGAACAGAACCTGGACAACGCCCAACGCGTACTCGATCTGGTGCAAACCCGCTACGACGCCGGCAGTGCCACGGCCCTGGAGTTGTCCCAGCAAAAAAGCTTGGTGGCGGCGCAACAGCGCAGGTTGCCTCAAGTGCAGCAGCAGGCCCGGGAAGCCTTGATCAGCCTGGCGGCGCTGCTGGGGCAACCGGTACAGTCGGTCACACTCGACGATGAAAATTTCGACCGATTGCACTGGCCCGCCATCGACGCCGGGGTGCCCAGCGACCTGCTCAGTCGCCGCCCCGACATCGCCGCCGCCGAAGCCCGCCTCGCCGCCGCCCAGGCCGACATCAGCGTAGCCCGCGCGGCGATGTTGCCCTCCATGACCCTGGGCCTGAGCGTGGCGACCGGCGCCGACATTGCCGAGCAGTTGCTGCGCAACAACGTCTACAACCTCACCGCAGGTTTGGCCGCGCCGATCTTCAACAACGGCCGCCTGAGCGCCGAACGCGACCGAGCCACCGCGCGCCAGGAAGAACTGCTGGAGCTCTACCGCGCCGCCATCATCAACGGCTTCGCCGACGTCGAAAAAGCCCTGAACGGCATCCACGGGCTCGACCAGCAGCGACAATGGCAAAGCGAAGAACTGCACCAGGCCCAGAGCGCCTTCGACATCGCCCAGAGCCGTTATCAGGCCGGCGCCGAAGACCTGCTCACCGTGCTGGAAACCCAACGCACGCTGTACGCCGCCCAGGACATGAACGTGCAATTGCGATTGGCGCGAGTGCAGGCGAGCGTGGCGTTGTACAGGGCGCTGGGTGGGGGTTGGCGGGTGATGTAAACCTTCGCCCGCCTTATCAAGCCAAGTGACACCCGTGGCGAGGGAGCTTGCTCCCGCTGGGCTGCGCAGCAGCCCCAATGGCCGGTACCTCGGTGGGTCAGATCGTTTGAGGGGGCTGGTTTTGGGGCCGCTTCGCAGCCCAGCGGGAGCAAGCTCCCTCGCCACAGATAATTCTCCACGTTTCATTAAAGGGGGTTCGGCTTAGGTTCTGTTTATCCGGCCATGTAGGACGTCCGAGCAAGGCTACGCTGCCTTGCGCCATTGCCTACAACTGCGCCAGAATCCGTCGGCTTGTGCGCTTGGTCCCCTGCCGATAACTTGTTCCCCGTCACTGCTCATCAGTGATCGGGTCTGCAAGCCCGCCGAATACCAGGCGCATAGCCGAAGCCAATCGACACGTTCGTGTTCGTTTTATGGCGGCTGTGTGCGGGAGACCTTCGGGTCTGCCGGGTTCCTGGTTTCCCGGTCTTGCAGACCCGCGCATAGCTGCCACCCCATCATCTGCAAGTGATGTCTGGCAGCGCCCTTTGAATAATCAGGAGCTGCACCATGTTCAAGATCACCCCCAATCCCCCCGAAGACGATTCCAAAAAACTCAACGAAGCCGCCGACCGCGCCCTCGCCTTTTACCTCGACCCCAAACCTGAAAACCCCACTCTACCGCCGGGCCAGTTGTTCACCGTTGCGGAAGGTGCGGACCTGGAATGCCTGTTGGCCAACCTCAGCGAAACCCTTTCCTCGGTCAATGTCATGGCCAACGAACTGGCCTTTGATCTGGAAGGCGCGCGACGGAGTTTCGCCCTGGGGATCCAGCAGATGGTCGAGCTGAGTGAGCTGCTGGCGAACCGTGCCCTGGACATTGCCGCGCCGCGATAAAACTTTCCCAACAAATCTCAAGCCTAGTGAAACCTGTGGCGAGGGAGCTTGCTCCCGCTGGGCTGCGCAGCAGCCCCAATGGCCAGCACCTCGGTGGGTCAGATATTTTTGAGGGGGCTGGTTTGGGGGCCGCTTCGCAGCCCAGCGGGAGCAAGCTCCCTCGCCACAAAAGCAGTCATTCACACCGCTCAGGTTCGGTCAGTCCAAGCCAGGGTTCACACCGGCTTACTCTTGAGATTACGCGCATACCACGGCCGCTGCGGCACGCGGCGAAACAGTTCGGAGAGTTTTTTGTCGTCGCTGCCGAAGGTGATGCGCAGGGCCAGTTTCATGGTTTCCGGGTCCATTTCCACCGAACGTCCGGGCTGCAAACCCGGCGTGGTGCTGCAGCCGTGGGTGACCGGGCCCAGCCAGGGGTCGGCGATTTCTACCCAGCGGCCCGGGGCGAACCAGGGCACGCCGTTGACTTCCAGCCGGCTCACTTCACCCGGATGGAAACGCTGGTGAGCGCGGAACCAGTCTTCGAGGCGGTCGTCGATCCAGCCGTGGAAGGCCCAGAACACCGGGTTCACATGGGAGGAAAACGGGTCGCCGAGAAAATCGTTTTCCGGTTCGTACCAGCGCTGGGCGAAGTCCGCCGGGTCGCGGGCGAAGGGCACCGGGTGGCCGTTGGAAGGATCGCGGGGCACCGAAGCCCAGCGCATGTGCAGCCAGTCATGCAGGCCCAGTTCCACTTCCGAGCCAAACTGGCCGAGGGTCAGTTTCGACAGATAGCGCGGGTCGCGGTAGCGCGATTCCCAGACCTGGAAGTTGCTGTGATAGGTCTCGGCAGTCTTGATGTCACTCACCCATTGGGCGTACTGCTCGTCGCCGCTGGCCAGCCAGGTGGGCGGCAAAGCTGTGCCATCGTGGTTATCGAAATACCGGGCAAAGCCCAGGCGATCACGCTCCAGCTCCGGTTGCGGCAACGGGAAGCGCGGCCACGATGGCAGTGGCTGGAACGAGCGGGCAGTGCCGAGCATGTGCCGGTGCATGAAAAAGAAATCCACGCCCGAGCCGTTGCGATCCTTGCGCTTGCCCCGAGCATCACGTTCATGGTCCCGTGGGCCGGGCTGCCAGCCGATGCCGCGCAAGGCATTGCGCTTGTCTTCGTCCAGGCTGTGCCATTTGTCCCGCGAGGCGTGCCAGAGCTGATGGAACAACCGATGCTCCGGCGACACCAGCCAGGCCAGCAATGGCGGGCTCAGCGGCGTGCGTTCCCGGGCTTCGGGGAACGGCAGCTTGCGGGCGATGAACTGATTGTCGAGTTCCGGCAGCGCCAGCGGGCGATCCAGGCGCAACACGCGACCGCTGAGGGTGGCAGTGCCGGCATTGCCGAAGCCGGCCCAGACCTCGTCGAGGGTCATGATGAATTCGTAGACCGGCGCGTCCTGCCGGGTCCCGATCAGACGCCAGCTCAATTGTTTCTTGTCATCCCCCGCCAAGTCGCCCAGCACTCGATAACGCGGCTCATCATCGGCGCGCAACCGCTCGGCGGTGTCGAGACAGCCCACCAGCCCACGGCCCTTGTGGGCGATGTCGAGGAACACTTGCAGACCGTCGCCGGGCAAACCGTCCAGGCCCGCGTCGCTTCCTGAAAAACGGATCGTCCAGATACCCCGCAGCGTATCGGCCCGGCGCTGCCCCGCCACGTCCGCCACATCGAATGAGGCCTCGCCGGGGGTGATGGTGGGGTCCGGCCGGGTCAGTTCGCGATGCCCGTAATACACCGCAGGCACGGCGGCACCGGTCAGCGCCAGGCCCGCCATGAACCATCGTCGAGAAATCGTCATTGCCTTACCTGTGTTCGGCCCTGGAGCGGGCTTTATCCAAGCTAGAACGATGGGGGGACTGACAAATTTATAGGGGCTGTGAGGGCCTCATCGCGAGCAAGCTCGCTCCCACAATGGATCTGGTAGATCCGCGAGAGATCGGTCGACCGTCAGACCGCTATCGCGAGCAGGCTCGCTCCCACAGGTGAGCGCGTTCCAATGTGGGAGCGAGCCTGCTCGCGATAGGGCCATTGACCGCACCTAAATTTCCCCGCCGATCACTCGTTCTCCCCAGATAGCAAAGCCCCCCGCAGCGAACCTGACTGAGATCGGCAATGACAACACCACGTTCGAAAAAAGCTCTCTTCATCGGCGTGCCCCTGGCCCTTGCACTGGCGGTCGGTGGCGGCCTGGCGGCCTGGGACCACTGGTGGCGGGGCAACCCTGGCTACCCGGTCAAGGTGATGAAAGAGGCCAGGGAACTGCACGAGCGCCTGCTGTCCTTCGACAGCCACATCTCCGTGCCACTGAATTTCGGCACCGCCGGTCACGAGGCGGACAAAGACGGTAAAGGCCAGTTCGACCTGGTCAAAGCCAACCGCGGGCACCTGTCCGGCGCGGCCCTGACGATCTTCGGCTGGCCGGAGCTGTGGAACGGCCCCAACGCGCCGCACAAGCCCACCGCCGGCTTCGTCGAGGAAGCGCGCAATCAGCAGGAAGTGCGCTTCAAGATCATCACCGGCATGGTCCGCGACTTTCCCAACCAGGTCGCCATCGCCTACAACCCGGATGACTTCCGGCGCCTGCACGGCGAAGGCAAGTTCGCGATTTTCATCAGCATGCTCAACGCCTATCCTCTGGGCCATGACCTGAGCCTGCTGGACCTGTGGACGGCGCGGGGCATGCGCATGTTCGGCTTCAGCTACATCGGCAACAACGACTGGGCCGACTCCTCGCGCCCTCTGCCGTTCTTCAACGACTCACCTGACGCCCTCGGCGGCCTGTCGGAGATTGGCAAGCAAGCGGTGACGCGCCTGAACGACCTGGGCGTGATCATCGACGTGTCGCAGATGTCGACCCAGGCCCTGGAGCAAGTTGCGCAACTGAGCCGCACGCCCTTGGTGGCCTCCCATTCCGCACCCCGGGCCATGGTGGATATCCCGCGCAATCTCAGCGACAAGGAAATGCAGCTGATCAAGGCCAGCGGCGGCGTGGTACAGGTCGTCGGTTTCTCCCAATACCTGCGCCCGCTGACGCAAAAGACCCAGGACAAACTCAACGACCTGCGCCAACGTTTCGACCTGCCACCGCTGCCCAACCTGGCCATGGCGCTGATGCCGGGCGATCCGATCATCGCCGCGTGGCCGGAACAGAAATTCGGCGAATACGCCGGCCAGCTCTACGGCATTCTGGAGGAGGAACCCAAGGCCAGCCTCAAGGACCTGGGCGACGCCATCGATTACACCGTACGCAAGATCGGCATCGACCATGTTGGTATCAGTTCGGACTTCAACGAGGGCGGCGGCGTCAAAGGCTGGGAAGACGTGGGCGAGATCCGCAACGTCACCGCCGAACTGCTGACCCGCGGCTACTCCGAAGCGGACATCGCCAAACTGTGGGGCGGCAACTTTCTGCGGGTCTGGGATCAGGTCCAGCAAGCCGCGCGGCCTGCCGTGGCCTCGACCCAGAAGGCGGTCCAGCCATGAATGAGCGCCGGACCTTTCTCAAGCACGCCGGGATCCTTGTCGCCGGCCTGCCGCTGGCCGCCAGTCTTCCCGCCCCGGCCATTGCCGATCCCCTGCCGCCATTGCCCCGGGACAAATGGGCGCAGTTGCGCTCGCTGTTCAACCAGGACCCGGACTACCTGCACTTCTCCAATTTCCTGGTCACCACCCACCCGCGCCCGGTACGTGAGGCCATCGACCGGCATCGCGCCGCGCTGGATAAAAACCCGGGACTGTTGATGGACTGGGACCTGGGCGTCACCGAGGAGCGCGAGGAAAACGTCCGCACCTGGGCCGGCCGCTACCTGCAAGCGACCCCGAAGCAGATCGCCCTCACCGGCAGCACCACCGAAGGTTTGTCGATCATCTACGGCGGCGTCCATGTGGCAGCCGACCAGGAAATCCTCAGCACCGCCCACGAACATTACGCCACCCATACCATCCTTGATTTACGCAACCAACGCGACGGCACCCGGGTGCGCAAGATCAAACTGTTCGAGAACGCCCACAGCGCCAGCCACGATGACATCCTGAGCGCCATCGACCGCAACATCCGTCCCGAAACCCGCGTACTGGGCATGACCTGGGTGCATTCGGGCAGCGGCGTGAAGCTGCCGATCGACAAGATCGGCGCGCTGGTGGACAAGCACAACCAGGGCCGCAGCGATACGCAACGCATCATCTACGTGGTGGACGGCGTGCACGGCTTCGGTGTTGAAGACCTGAGCTTCCCAGCGATGAATTGCGACTTCTTCATCGCCGGCACCCACAAATGGATGTTCGGTCCCCCTGGTGTGCAGCCGCAGCGAAGAGCTCAAGTACGTCACGCCGATCATCCCGACCTTCTCCGAAGCCACGGCGTTTTCCACCACCATGACGCCCGGCGGCTACCACGCCTTCGAGCATCGCTGGGCGGCGGACGAGGCGTTCAAGCTGCACTTGCAACTGGGTAAGGCCGACGTGCAGGCGCGCATTCACGCGCTCAACACCTACTTGAAAAAACAGCTGCTGGCGTTGCCGCAAATCGAGCTGGTCACGCCCATAAGCCCGGACGTGTCGGCCGGTTTCACCTTCTTCCGGGTCAAGGGCCGCAAGAGCGACGAGATCGCCGCCTACCTGATGCAGAACCGGGTGATCGCCGACGCCGTGCATCGCGACGCCGGGCCTGTCATTCGAACCGCGCCGGGCCTGCTCAACACCGAAGCCGAGATCGATCGCTTCATGGGCTTGCTGGGCAAGACACTCTGAACCTGACTTTATCGAGAGAGATGGATGAACAGTTTTTCGTTGAAGCTATTCCCGGCACTGGCCCTCGCCGCCCTGCTGCCCTCCGGCGCCCAGGCGTCGCAACCGGGCCAGGTCTTTCGCGACTGCAAGGACTGCCCGGAAATGGTCGTGCTGCCCACCGGCACCTTTCAGATGGGCACCCCGGAAGATGAAGTGGGACGCGAGCCCGACGAAGGCCCGATGCACCCGGTGACCTTCGCCAAACCGCTGGCGATCAGCCGCTTTCAGGTACTCAAGGGCGAATGGTTCGCCTACCTGCGCGACACCGGGTACTCGATGCCCGACGGCGATAAACGTCCCGGCCGCGCGTGCAAGGCCGGCATCCCGGACTATCAGGGCAGTGATCCGCGCAAGCAATACACTGACCGGCATCCGGCGGTGTGCATGAATTTCGAAGAGGCCAACGCTTACGTGGCCTGGCTGTCGAAAAAAACCGGCAAGCCATACCGCCTGGTCAGCGAGTCCCTGCGCGAGTATGCGGCGCGCGGCGGCAGCACCGGCCCGTTCCCCTTCCCGTTCGACGAGGGCAAGGAATACAGCATCGCCCAACACGCCAACACCTATGGCGCGGCCGACGGCTACAACTTCACCGCCCCGGCCGGCAGCTTCGCGCCCAACGCCTTCGGCGTGTACGACATGCACGGCAACATCTACGAGTGGACGGCCGATTGCTATAACGAAAACTACATCGGTGCCCCGAGCGATGGCAGCGCCTGGCTGACCGGCAAATGCGAGTTCAAGCGTATCCGCGGCAACGACTGGGGCGAGGCACCGGTGTTCTCCCGCTCCGGCAACCGCAACGCGCTGGTGCCGGGCAATCGGGGTGACTGGATTGGTTTTCGGGTGGCACGGGATATGTAAATCGGCAGGCCCACCCAAATACCTTGTGGCGAGGGGATAAATCCCCTCGCCACAAACGGTGTTCCTCAGGCCATTCGCCGTTAAATCCCCTCCCACATCAACCGTCTTACAGACAGACGCGCCTGCGCCCTAAAGCCCTCCCGGCGACCATCCGCGATGGCCTGCGCCCTTTTCATCAAGCAGGGAAACCTCCATGAGCCAACCAACACGCGGGGTGATCAATGAACTGTTCATCCTGCTCAAACCCTTCCGGCTGATTGTCGTAGGCTCCATCCTCTTGGGCATGCTTGGCGGCCTGAGCATCACCGCCCTGCTGGCGACCATCAACGACGCCCTGAACGCCGCGGCCAAACCCACAGCCCAGACGCTGGTAACGTTCGTGGTGCTCTGCGCGGTGGCGCTGCTGACCTCGATTCTTTCGGACATCGGTAGCAACCACGTCGGTCAGAACATCATCGCCGGGTTGCGTAAGTCCCTGGGCAAGAAGGTGCTGCTGGCGCCCATCGAACAGATCGAACGTTATCGCAGCCACCGGCTCATCCCGGTACTGACCCACGACGTCAACACCGTCAGCAATTTCGCGTTTTCGTTCGCACCGCTGGCCATCGCCTTCACCGTGACCCTCGGTTGCCTGGGTTATCTGGCCTACCTGTCACTGCCGATGTTCTTGCTGCTGCTGGTGGCGCTGGTGATCGGCACGGTCGTGCAATACCTGGCCCGGGCTCGTGGCATCAGGGGGTTCGAAGCCGCCCGCGAGGCCGAAGACGCGCTGCAAAAACACTACAGCGCGATCGCCGCTGGCGCCAAGGAACTGCGCATTCATCGCCCACGCCGCCAGCGCATGTTCAGCCAGCGCATCGAAGCCACCGCCGATAATATTTGCGACACCAATATTCGCGCGGTCAACACCTTCGTGGTGGCCAAAACCTTCGGCTCGATGCTGTTTTTTGTGGTCATTGGCCTGGTGCTGGCCCTGCAATCGCTGTGGCTGGGCACCGACAAGGCCGTGCTTAGCGGTTTCGTGTTGGTGCTGCTGTACATGAAAGGCCCGCTGGAATACCTGGTGATGACATTACCGGTCATCAGCCGGGCAAACATTGCCTTCAAGCGCATTGCCGAGCTGGACGAGCAGTTTTCCTCACCGGAGCCGCACCTGCTGCTGGACGACAAGAGCCTTTCCAGGCCAACGCTCCAGCAGCTTGAACTGCGTGATGTGCACTACGCCTTCCCGGCGGTCGAAGGCAGCCAACCCTTCGCCCTGGGACCGATCAACCTGTCCATCGCCCAGGGCGACATTGTGTTCATCGTCGGTGAAAACGGTGGCGGCAAGACCACGCTGATCAAATTGCTGCTGGGCCTCTATTTCCCCCAGGGCGGCGAAATCCTCCTCGACGGCGCGCCGGTAGGGGCCGCGCAACGGGACGATTATCGCCAGTTGTTCACCACGATTTTTGCCGACTATTACCTGTTCGATGACCTGGTTCAGGGTGACCAGCAGGTGCCTGACGACGCCAACCGCTACCTGGAGCGCCTGGAAATCGCTCATAAGGTTCGCATTCAGGACGGCGCCTTCAGCACTACCGATCTTTCCACCGGCCAGCGCAAACGCCTGGCGTTGCTCAACGCCTGGCTTGAGGAGCGCCCAGTGCTGGTGTTCGACGAATGGGCCGCCGACCAGGACCCGGTGTTCCGACGGGTTTTCTATACCGAACTGCTGCCGGAGCTGAAGGCGTTGGGTAAAACCATCATCGTCATTTCCCACGACGACCGCTATTTCGACATCGCCGATCAACTGGTCCGGATGCAGGCCGGTCAGGTCATCAGTGAAAAAGCCCCCGCAGCCTTTGCCTGAACCGCGAGAACACCATGAACCCATTGCTAGATGATGACCTGCTGACCCTGCTGCTGGAGGAGGACGCTGACGCCATGCAAGCCCGCTCCAGCCGCAGCCGGCCGGACCACGCGCCCTTGTCCTTCGCCCAGCAGCGCTTGTGGCTGGAGCAACAGCGCGACCCGAGCCGTTCGGCCTACAACCTGCCGCGCGCCCTGCGCCTGACGGGTGAACTGAATGCCGACGCTCTGGAGCAGGCACTCAATCGCGTCATCGACCGGCACGACATCCTGCGCACCGCCTTCACCGAAATCGACGGCGCCGCCACCCAGGTGATCGAGCGTAACGCCAGCCTGATCGTACACCGGGAGAACCTCGCCGCGCTCGATCAGCCAACACGGGAGCTGGCACTTTCACAGCGCATCGAACAGCACGCCCGACAACCGTTCGATCTGACCCAGGCGCCGCTGATGCGGGCAACGTTGCTCAGGCTGGGCAGTGACGAGCATGTGTTGTTGCTCAACATGCATCACATCGTTTCCGATGCCTGGTCCAACACGATCCTCATGCAGGACATGACCATGGCCTATGCCCAGGCCTTGCTGGGCGATCCGTCAACACTGCCGTCGTTGCCCCTGCAATACGCCGACTACGCGAGCTGGCAACGTGGCGACTATGTGCAGAGCCCGGCCTGCCACCGCAGTGGCGCCTATTGGAGCGACTACCTGGGCCATGAGCTGCCGGCGTTGGAACTGCCTCAGGAGTTTGCGCGCACCGCCAATCAGCAACACATGGCCGGACGCGTGCAGGTGTCACTTGACCCGGCAATGGTCCAGGCCTTGGATACGTTCTGTCAGCGGGAGGGGCTTACGCCTTTTGTCGTGGCGCTGGCGGCCTGGCAATTGTTATTGGCTCGGTACAGCAACCAGAACGACTTCACCGTCGGCGTCCCGAACGCCAACCGCAACAGCCACGAGAGCCAGGAGCTGGTGGGATTTTTCGTCAGCAGCCAGGTGTATCGGGCGCGGATCGACTCGACCCGCAGCGCGCTGGATTTCCTCCGGGACCTGCGCGCGCAGTCGCTCGCCGCGCTGGAACATGCCGACTACCCGCTGGAGCTGATCCTGGATCAGTTGCAACGTCCCGGCGCACAGGGCGCCAGTGCGCTGTTCCAGGTCTTGTTCAACTGGCGCACCGGGTCGTACTCACCGTCGACGCCAAGCCTGGGTCAACTGACGCTGGAGTTTCTCAGTACCGGTGACAACCAGGCCAAGTTCGACCTGTCGCTGGATGTCGATTATTCCCAGCAACAGCTGCTGGCAACGTTCGAATACAGCCGTGATCTGTACCGCGCAGAGACCATCGAGCGCATGGCCGGCCACTGGCAGAACTTGCTGCGGAGCCTGGTCGAGACGCCTGGATGCGCGCTTGGCGAACTGCAACTGTTGAGCGCCGACGAACACCGAAAAACCTTGGGCGACTGGAACCGTCAGCCGACCCAACTGCGCAGCGAACAGTGTCTGCACCGCTTGATCGAAACCCACGCCGCCAGCACAGGCGACGCCATCGCCCTGACCTTTGAAGGGCAGCACATGAGCTATGCCGAACTCAACCGACAGGCCAACCAACTGGCCCATCGGCTGATCGAACAAGGCGTCGGGCCCGACGTACTGGTCGGCATCGCCGCTGAGCGTACGCCACAGATGATCATCGGCCTGCTGGCGATCCTCAAGGCCGGTGGCGCCTACGTGCCGCTGGACCCCGCCTACCCGGCCGACCGCCTGGCTTACATGATCGCGGACAGCGGCGTCACGCAGATTCTGACCCAGGCTCATCTGCGGGAATCGCTGGCGCTGCCCGCTGACATCAACTGTCTGTTGCTGGATTCGGTCGATACCAATAGCCCCTATCCCGAGCACAATCCGAATGTGCCGATGGACCCGGATAACCTGGCCTACGTGATTTACACCTCAGGCTCGACCGGCCAACCCAAAGGCGCACTGCTGGCGCACCACAACGTCAGCCGATTGTTCCAGGCCACGGACCACTGGTTCAGCTTCGATCATCAGGATGTCTGGTGCCTGTTCCATTCCTATGCCTTCGACTTTTCCGTGTGGGAGATCTTCGGCGCCCTGCTGCACGGCGGTCGATTGGTCATCGTGCCCCACGCCGTGAGCCGTTCACCGCAGGATTTCTACGCCCTGGTTTGCCAGGAAAACGTCACGGTGCTCAACCAGACGCCTTCGGCGTTCAAGGCGTTGCTGCAGGTCGCCTGCGAACCTGGGCAACCTCTTGCCCACCGGTTACGCCAGGTGATTTTTGGCGGCGAAGCGATCGATGTACAGAGTCTTCGCCCCTGGTTCGAACGTTTCGGCGACCAGACGCCGCAACTGATCAATATGTATGGCATCACGGAAACGACTGTGCATGTCACCTGGCGGCCGTTGTCGATGAGTGACTTGCACAGCGAGGCCGCTAGCCCCATCGGCGAACCCATCGTCGACCTGTCCTGGTATTTGCTCGACGCTCATCTGAACCCGGTGCCCAAGGGTTGCATCGGTGAGCTATACGTTGGCCGGGCCGGCCTGGCCCGCGGCTATCACCGACGTGCCGACCTGACCGCTACCCGCTTCATCCCCGACCCGTTCGACCCGCTGCCGGGTGGCCGCCTCTATCGCACCGGGGATCTGGCCCGCTACCGCACCGACGGCAGCATCGAGTACATCGGACGTCTGGATCATCAGGTCAAGATTCGCGGGTTCCGCATCGAGCTGGGGGAAATCCAGGCGCGCCTGCAAACGCTGCCGGCGGTGCAAGACGGTGTCGTGTTGACCCATGAAGGCCCGGGCGGCCTGCAGCTGGTCGCCTACGTGATTGCCGCACAACCGGCTACGGCCGAGTTACGCGAAGGCTTGTTGAGCGCACTCAAAGCGCAGTTGCCGGACTACATGGTGCCCAGCCACCTGCTGTTCATCGATCATTTCCCGCTCAATGCCAATGGCAAGCTCGACCGCAAGGCCTTGCCGGAACCCGACGCCGGTCTTTGGCATTCCCATTACCTGGCGCCTCGCACTCAGCTGGAAGAAGCCCTGGCACAGCTCTGGCAACAGTCCCTCAAGGTTGCGCGCGTCGGTGTCAACGACAGCTTCTTTGAACTGGGCGGGCATTCGATCCTGGCGATCGAACTGATTGCCAACCTCAAGGCACGCCTGAATATCAGCGTGCGGCTGCAAGAGTTGCTGGCCAACCCGAGCGTCGCCGAGCTGGCCCTGTTCATTTCGCAAAAACATCGGGAACAGACCCAATGCCTGGTCGAACTGAACAACGCACCGGCCAGCGCACCGCAGCTATTTTGCCTGCACCCCAGCGGTGGCATCGTGTTCTGTTACCAGCCACTGGCGCGCAAACTCCAACAGCGGGCGCGCACCGTTGGCGTCATGCACCGCGGCTTCAGTGAACCGCATGCCGGGCCTGAAGCCTGGGGCGAGATGATCGCCGATTACAGCCAGGAAATCGTCAAAGCCCAGCCGCAAGGTCCCTATTACCTGATGGGCTGGTCGTTGGGCGGCGCCATTGCGCTGGACATCGCCGCGACGCTGGAAAGCCTGGGCCACACCGTGAGTTTTCTCGGTTTGGTGGATAGCACGGTTCCCGAGCATCTGTATCCGGCAGCGTTGTCACGTCATCGGCATTTACCAGGCGCTGAACAAGCCGACCCGGCCTCTCAGGATCTGCTGGAGGCCATCGAATACTTCGACCTGCTGTTTCCGACCCTCACGGAACGCACCGCGACTTATCGGCGTGAGCACCCCGAGAGCACGGTCAAGGCCTTCCATGAGTGGGCCGCCAGCCAGATCGAGCCGGGACGAGGCGACTTGCTGGCGATCGTGCAGAGCGTCAAGGATGAAGTCATGAACGCCCAGGCGTTCTCGGTGCATGATCGTTTGCTGGAAGCCTTCGACGGGTTCACCTTCAAACCGGTACGGGTTCGGCCTAGCTGCTGGTGGACACTGGTAGAAAAAACCCCGGAAGAATTGGCATTCTGCGAAGCCTTGATCAAGAGCTACAGCCTGACCGGGGAGCTGCAATGCTCGGTGCATTCGCCGTTGCGCCACCGCAGTATGATTTTTGATGATGGGTTGCTTGATTCGTTGGTCGAGGCTTTTTGGGCCAGTACGATAGAAGGGGAATAGCGCTTGGGGTCGGTGTGTATATCCGTTGCTGCGGTAACCGCCACTTAGGGTTCCGCCGTTACGGCGGGTCACTTTCGAAAATCCGCAAGCCGGCCCAGGCGAAAGTAGCCAAAGCGCTTCTGCCCCACCACTCGGCACCTCACTTAGGCTCGGTGTGCCGGAACCACCGCTATCGCGAGCAGGCTCGCTCCCACAGGTTTTTGTGTCGTTTGCAGATGCTGAGGACACCAGCAAACTCATGTGGGAGCGAGCCTGCTCGCGATGACGTCGGCACATCCAACATCCTCGCAAGCTGACCCGCCGCTTTCGCGAGCAAGCTCGCTCCCACAGATTTTTGTGTCGTTTGCAGATGCTGAGAACACCAGCAAACTCATGTGGGAGCGAGCTTGCTCGCGATGACGTCGGCACATCCAACATCAACGCAAACTGACCCGCCGCTTTCGCGAGCAAGCTCGCTCCCACAGGTTTTTGTGTCGTTTGCAGATGCTATGTGGGAGCGAGCCTGCTCGCGATGACGTCGGCACATCCAACATCCTCGCAAGCTGACCCGCCGCTTTCGCGAGCAAGCTCGCTCCCACAATTGGATTGAGTTCCCCCGTAAGAACAGGTCGGCTATAAGGCCGCCTCGCGTCGGACGTTGATCTCGGCGCCCCGTTAACCACGCTGGCCGAACGCAGGCATTGCGCAGTGGGCACCTCGGCAAAAAAACGGCGCTTTCCCGTCTCGAAAAGCGCCGTTTCCTTAAGTGAACAGCACCACCCACAAGGCAGGTCTATTCATTCCCGCGAGGATCAGAACTGCGGTTTGTACGTCACGCTGAACATCAGGTTGCGTGGATCACCGAAGTTGTTGTTGCCATTGAGCTGGTTGTAGGCGGACGTAATGTACGTCTTGTCGAACAGGTTGTTGGCGTTGACCGCCAAGGCGATTTCCGACGTCAGTTGGTAGCCGACGCGGGCGTTCCATACGGTATAACCCGGGACTTCACGATCGTAGTCGTAAACCATCGTGTGGCTCTGGGTGGTGAAGCCCAAGCCGGTGCTGACACGGCTCCAGTCGCCGGTGAACTGGTAGTTGCCCCACACGCGCAGCATGTGTTTCGGCGTCCAGGTGCTGAAAATACTCCCTTCATTGTCCGGGTCCTCCAGGTACTTGGTGGTGTTGTAGGTGTAACCCGCGAACAGATGCAGGTTGTCTATCACTTCACCACTGATTTCGGCGTCGATACCCTGGCTGCGCACTTTGCCCGAGGCTACCGAGCAACCCGAGCCGCCACACCCCGAACCACCGTCGTTGATGGCACGGTTCTCATGGTCGTAGCGGAAGATTGCCAGGGAGGTATTGACCCGACCGTCCATCAACTCGCCCTTGAGGCCGACTTCGTAGTTGGTGCCGACTATCGGCTTGAGCACCGAACCGTTGGCATCGCGATTGGTCTGCGGCTGGAACACGTCGGTATAACTGGCATACACGGCCCATTCGCGGCTCAGGTCATAGATGATGCCCGCGTAGGGCGTGACCACTCCGGTTTCAGTTCCGGTGCTTGGCGCGTTACCTGTGATACCGGCTGAGTTTTCGGTTTTCGACTTGTAGCTGTAGTCATACCAGCTGACCCGGGAACCCAGCACCAGCGTCAGATCGTCCACCGGCTTGACGCGCCAGGTGCCGTACACGCCCTTCTGGCGAATATCGTATTTGCTGAGGGTGCCCTGGCCACCCGCGGCGATCAAACTGTCGTAGCTGATGTCCGGACGGTCATTGTCGATGTCGAAGATGGAGTCGCTGGTGTTGTTGAATGTACGGGCGTAGCGGTCATCGGTTTCCAGCTGGGAGTAGTTGCCGCCCAGCATGACTTCCTGCTCCATCGACAAGGCTTCGAACTTGCCGGTCAGGTTCATGTCGAGACCGGCCTTCGTGGACTGGAAATCGGTCAGGAAGTCGGCATATTGCACGCCGCTGCCATCAGGCAGGAGACCACCTCCCCTTTGGACGCGCTGGTTTTTCGCCTGGTTGTCTTCGCTCATGTGCACCGCGCCGACCTTGAACGCCCAGTCCTCATTGAAGCGGTGCTCCAGATCGGCGTAGAGGGTGGTGACGTCGATTTCGGAGCGGTTCCAGCGCGCCCCCGTGTAGGTCGAGCGCGACACGTCCGGCATCCTGCCATCGGCGTAGCGTGGCAGGCCGCGGATGTTGCCCCGCGATTCGCCGTTGGATTGGCTGACCGCGAAACCCAGGGTGGTGTCTTCGCTCAGGTCGACGTCCAGCGCGCCGTACAGCGCGCCGTACAGCGAGTGAGTCTTGCTCCACGCATGGTCGACGAATGAATTGCTCTGGTCTTCGTCGACGACGATGCGACCGCGGATGTTGCCGGCCTGGTTCAGCGGGCCGCCGGCGTCCAGTTGCAGACCGTAGTGATCCCAGGAGCCGGCCTTGCCGGTCAGGGTCACGGTCGGTACGTTCTGGCCACGCTTGCGCACCAGGTTGACGGCACCACCGGGGCTGCCCGTGCCTTGCAGCAGGCCGGAGGCGCCGCGCATGATTTCCAGGCGGTCGAAGAAGATCAGGTCCTGAGTCGCCCAGTTGCCCAGCGAATAGGTGTTACGCGGGATCGGCACACCGTCGTACTGCCAGTCGTCGATCTGGAACCCGCGTGACGACAAGATCATGCCTTGGCCAACGCCCTGCAGGCCGACGATGCCGGTAGTCTGGTTGACGGCGTCCTTGAGGTTGACCAGGTTCTGGTCATCCATCTGCTTGCGTGTCATTACGGTGACCGACTGGGGAATTTCCTTGAGGGTATGGGTGCCCTTGCCGATGGTCACGGCGTTACTGGTGTATGACTTGCTGCCTTCGGTCGTCGCCGCCAGCTCCTGTGCTTTGACGGTGGTCGCGCCCAGCTCAAGGGACCCAGTGGCAGAACCGCGCAGCAGCATCAGGGTATTGCCCTCAACGCTGTACCGCACCCCCGTGCCCTTGAGCAATTCGGTGAGGGCCGCCTGCGGGCTCATCTTGCCGCTGACGCGGTTGCTTTTCAGCCCGGCCATATCGCCGGCGTTGTAGATCACTTGCTGGTTGGTCTGCTGACCGAACGCTTGCAGTGCCTGGGGCAGCGATTGCGCAGGGATGTCGATGCTGACGTCTTCAGCCATCACCTGAGCGCTGAGTGGCAGCAGGCAGACCAGCCCCAGACCGGTCAACACCCGACGCGAACGCAGGCCGCGGGACATGACGAGTGCCTTGAACAGAGGTTTCAACTCATGAATGGATGACATCGTGCTCTCTATTATTGGTAGAAGTAAAAGTCCATGGGGCCGAAGGGCCCGCCGCTCGCCAGCACGAGAGAACCCGCACGGTCGATTGCCCCAAGGGCAATGTGCCAGTGCGGGGCCGACCGGCCCCTCCCCGGGCACGGTCATCCGGCTGGACGACGGCGAAATTTTTGCTGAACACATCCGGTGCCTGAGCGTCCTGCCCGACCCGATTTGTCCACATACCTAAGTAAGACGCAGCACCTGCCAAAAACCGGAATGAGTTTATTTATCATTCGCGAAAAAAGTTAAAAAAAAGCCGGCGCAGAGGGGCGCCGGCCTTTTGTTTCATGCGAGTGTCAGCTGCCTTTCGATCGTTCCCACGCTCCCGCGTGGGAATGCCGCCAGGGACGCTTCGCGTTCCGCCCCTGGAAGGTGACGCAGAGCGTCACGGAATGCATTCCCACGCAGAGCGGGGGAACGAGAACTTAAAAAAGGCCTTTTTGTTCATGCCATGTCAGCTGCCTTGGGCCGCCTTGGCGGCTTGCAGCTGCCGAGCCTGTTCGGTCAGGAGGGCCTTTTCCTCGGGACTCATCGCCTCCATGCGCAGGCGCACCTGGGCCATTTTTTCCATTTGCCCCGGACTGCTCTCCAGCGCCCGCAAGGCCAGGGCCAACGACGCCACGGTCGGATGATCGAAGACCAGTCCCGGATGAATTTCGCACTGCAACAACTTGCGAATACCGGCCACCAGTTTGATCACCAGCAACGAATGACCTCCGGCGGCGAAGAAGTCGCGATCGATGCCCAATCGCTCAAGCCCAAGCAACTGCGCCATGCGCGCGGCGAGCAACTGCTCCAGCGCATCGCGTGGCGCGGCGTCTTCATCGTCCGCTGTAGCCACCGCCAACTGCTGCAGTGCGTGGCGATCGATCTTGCCGTTGGCCAGTCGCGGGAATCGTTCGATCAGGTGCAAATGCTGCGGCACCATCACGCTGGGCAAGCGGGCGCTCAGCTCAGCGCGCGCGGCGTCGAGCAAGCCCGTCGACAGTCCCTGCTGCGCCACGACAAAGGCCAATAGCCCCTGCTCGGCCGACGCTGCCGGCAACACCAATGCTTCGGCCACCTGCGGCATGCGCACAAGCACGGCCTCGATCTCCGCCAGTTCAATACGGAACCCACGCACCTTGACCTGCTGATCGCGCCGTCCGTATAGCTGGATCGCCCCGTCCGGCCGATAACGCGCCAGGTCACCGGTGCGATACAACCGCTGCGCCGGATCAAAGGGACTCTGGATGAACGCCTGCGCATCGGCCTCGGCATTCAGATAGCCCCGGCACAACTGCGCTCCGCCCAGGTACACCTCACCCAGCACGCCCACCGGCGCCAAACGCAGATCGGCGTCCAGCACGTAAACCTGGTTGTTGCCCAGCACCTGGGTCAGCGCCGAACAGTCGCCGGCCGCGCCGTTCAGAGACAGCGGATGAATCATCACCCCCACCGTGGCTTCGGTCGGCCCGTAGTGGTTGAACACCCGGCAATCGCTGCGCAACCGGGCGATGCGCTCGACCAAGGTCGGCGCAATCGGCTCACCGCCAAGCACCAGGGTGCCCGGCAGCAGCGCCCGTTCACCGTCGAGCAGCGCCGCGAGGTGCGAGGGCACGATTTTCAGGCAGTCGATCTGCTGCTGTTGCAGGTACTGGGCAAACAACACGCCGTCCTGCATCTGCTCATCGCTGGCCACATGCAGGGTCGCGCGGTTGAACAACGCGCCAAACAACGCCGTATTACCCAGGTCCGCCGCCACGCTGGAACTGAAACCGACGTTCTTGCACTGGGCAAGCCCCAGCGCCTGACTGGCCTGGGCGGTGTAGTTGAGCAGTTGCCGATGCTCGATCACCACGCCTTTGGGCACACCGGTGGAGCCGGAGGTAAACAACACATAGGCGATATCGTTGCCCTGGGTGGCGAGCGCCGGCAGTGGCGTAGCCGGATGGCTCAGCTCAGCCGCGGTCAGCGCCTTATACGGCTGATCCTGCCAGGCCGGCAGATGCGCCGCATCGGTCAACAACAACGCCGCGCCGGCCTGTTCCAGCATCAACGCCTGACGCGCCTGGGGCCACTGCACATCAAGGGGCAGATACGCCGCACCAAGGCGCCAGCTCGCCAGCATTGCAATCACCAGATCCACCGAGCGCGGCAACGCCAGCGCGACCATCGAACCGGCGCCCACGCCTTGCTGCTTGAGGCCCTGCGCCATGCTGTCGACCCGGGCTTGCAACTGGCCGTAGCTCATTTGCTGACGGGCGTCGGTCAGGGCAATGGCGTTCGGTGTATGCGACGCCAGATCGGCGATGCGCTGCGGCAGATAACGGCCATCAGCTAACGCGTGCATGGCGGGGTTGATTGCCAGCAAGCGCTGCTCTGCGGTGCGACTCAACAGGTCGAGCCGCGCCAATGCGGTGTGTGGAGCGGCAAGGATCGACGCCAACAGCACGCCGTACTGTTCCAACACGGCGCTGGCCGAGGCCGGCGAGTAACGCGAGCTGGCGTAATGCAGATTGACCGCGGCAAGCTGCTGGGCAGCGTTCAATTGCACCTGCAACAGCAACTCGAATGGATCTGCCGGCACCCGCACGGACTCTGCAACAGCCCAGTTAACACCGCCACTGTTGCCGGCCCGGTTAGCCTGCCCCAGCGTAAAGCCGTAGGCCGGGCGCGCCGCCTCAGGCGACAGTTCCGGCGCCCAGTATTCCTGCCAGGTGCGATGGGCTTCCAGGCGCGCCGCCAGCTCGTCCAGCCACTCGCTGAACGACACCGTCGCGGGCAATGAAACGCTAAGCGGCAGGGTTTTCTCGAACACGCCCACAGCATTGGCGAAGTATTCATAGTCGCCACGGCTGTCATGACGCACGCCCACCAGCGCCTGCTCAAGGCCGCTCAAACGTCCCAGCAACACCCACCACGCGCCTTGCAACACCGTGGCAAGCGGCTGACCGAGCTGCTCGGCCAACCGTTGCAACGCATCGCGCTGGGCCGGTTCCAGGGTCAGCGACACACTGGTATCAGCGGCCCCCGTCTCACTGCCGGCGCTGCGCGCAGCCAACCACGGTGTGGCGATGTCCGTCTGCACGCCTTGCAGGTAATGCTGCCAATAGGTTCGTCCGGTGGCGGCATCTTCATCAAGCACCACCTCACTGCGCCATTCCAGGTACTGGGCAAACTCGCCCGGTGCTTCGTCTTCCGACGCCTGAACTGCGGCGTACGCTTGCTGGATTTGCTCCAGCAGCAGATTCAGCGATTGCGCATCGGCACTGTAGCGAGCGATACCCAGCACCAGTTGCCATTGCTGCGGCGCCAGACGATAAAGCACGGCCTGGACGTTTGGCGATTCGCCCACCACAAAAGCACAGCCCAGCGAATCCTTGATCTGCGCCTGGACATCCTCGGTCCGTTGCTCGCCTGCCTGTATCGTCAGCGGGAAACGAGCGGCGCCGCTGGCGACCTGACGCAAACCGTGGAAACCGGCCACTTTGTCCAGCCGCGCCAGCAGCATTGGCTGCTGTGCCAGGAGCGTATCGAACGCGATCTGCAATCGCTGCGGATCGAGATCGCCGTCGATGACCACATTCAGCCAACGCAATGCTTCGCCGCAGGTCGCCGTGCTCGACAGTTGTTCGAGCATCGCTTGTTGCTCGGGGGTCAAGGCAAAGCCGGGGTCCTGCTGGTCCATCAATACCTCGTTCATGCTCCGGTTTCCTCCAGGTTGCGGATGCCCTGGATGGCGGCCCCGGCATCGACCTGGCCCTCCAGCGCGCTGCGCTCATACATATCGCCCATGGCAACCACGATCTTGCGGGGGCCCTCGAACGGGTCGCGGGCGTGGGCCACCAGCATGTTGTCCAGCAGGATCACGTCGCCCTTGCGCCAGTCGAAACGCACCGCACAGGCTTCATACAAATCACCGATGCGCGCCATCACCTCATCCTCGATGGGTGTGCCATCGCCGTAATACACATGCCGAGGCATGCGCTCCAGACCGAACATCGACAGCAGGTCCTCCCGCACATCCGGCTCCAGCCAATAGATGTGATGCAATTGCACCTGATTGAAGAACGACTTCTCCCCGGTGATCGGGTGCGTGATGATCGCCGGCCCCGGTGTGCGGGTCTGCAACTCGTCGTTGTCGAGCCAGCGCCACTGGATACCGCCCGCCCGACACCGGGCCTCAACTTCGCGGCGGTCCTCGGTCTTGAAAAAGTGCTGCCACGACACGTCGAGTTTGTCGGTGAAGGTGCGCACATACAGCAGCCCTTTGTCTTCGAACTTCTCGCGAAGGTCCGACGGCAGTTTTTCGTACATCAACCGGCAATCCACCACTGGAGTCGCACCGCCCACAGGCGCGGCTTGCTCGCAATAGAACATTTGCTTGCGCGGCCAGCGGTCCTGATGGGAGCTTTCGTTGTGGAACAGAATCATCTTGCGCTCCGGGTACGGCGTGGAACGGTAGGTGTTCTTGCCCCCTTCCTTCTTCGGCAAATCGCCGTACTGACCATAAAGGCCGGGCTGGATCGCTTCGGCGAACGCTTCAAAGCCCTGGATGCCATCCAGTTCAAAACCGCGGAACAGAATGCCCGCATGTTCGGCCAGCTTTTGCTCGATCAGCGGCCGGTTCTGATGAATCCACTCGATGACATCCAGCTGGGGTTCACCCGGCTCCAGCATCAACGGGAATCGCTGCGGTGCTGCCACCAGTGATTCACGCACCCGCGCCGGTCGAGGCTTGGCGAGCGGTGTCACCGAGCGTTTGAGAAACTTGCCCAGCTTATCGGCCTTGGGCCCCGGGACGGTGGCAGGCTTGGCGGCGGCCGCCAAGTTGTCGACTGGCATGCTGATAGCTCCCAATTGAATGTCCTGATCAGCGACGATCTGTTCCAACAGGGCGGTCCAGGCCTGAATCAGGTGCTGAATGTGCTCATGTCCGAACAAGGTTGTGGCGAATTGCCAAGTGCCGCGCAATTGCCCTTCTTCTTCGTCAACGAACAACGCCATGTCGAATTTAGAATGGGTCTCCAACGCCGGCAGCAATTCCACGCTCAACCCCTTTATGGAGCGGGTGCGCACCGGCACGTTGTTCATCACGAACAACACCTGGAGCAAGGGATTCATGCCCTTGTGTCGTGGCACGCCTGAGGCTTCGACAATCTGGTCGAACGGCAAGTCCTGATGCTCCAGGGCGCCAAGCAGGTTGTCCTGGGTTTGCGCCAAAAAGCTTGCGAACGTGGCATCGGCGTCCAAGCGCGAACGCAGGGGCAGCACGTTGACGAAGAAACCGATCAGCCGCTCCAGCTCCGGCTGTTCACGACCCGCCACGTCGGCGCCAACCACCAGATCTTGCGCAGCGCAGAGCCGATGCAATAACACCTGGAAGGACGCCAGCAGCGTGCTGTACAGCGTGACCCCGGCTTCGCTGGACAACCGGCGCAAGGCTCCGGTCAGCCCGGTGGGAAGCTGGAACTGCAGCGCATCGCCGTCATAGGAGGCGGTCTGGCCCCGAGGGCGGGCCAGCGGCAGGTTCAGGCGCCCCTCGTAGCCACTGAGCCGATGTTTCCAGTAGTCGGCCTGACGCGCCAGTACGCCCTGCTCTTCCAGCGCCTGCTGCCACAAGGCGAAGTCATGGTACTGAATCTCCAGGGGCGCCAACGGCATCGGCTCACCCTTGAGGGATGCCTCGTAGACCTGCACCAGTTCGTTGATCAGCAGCCCCATCGACCAGCCATCGGAGATGATGTGATGCATGGCGTACAGCAACACATGTTCGGTCGGCCCCAGGTGCAGGATCCGCCCGCGCAGCAGCGGCGCCTGCTCCAGATCGATCGGGGTGCGGGCATTTTCCAGCGTCGCCTGGGCCACTTGTTCCTGCCGGGCACTGGGCGACAGACCAGACAGGTCGATCACCGGGAAGTCCAGTCGGACCTCATCGGCAATCAGCGCCACCGGATCCCCTTCTTCGTTTTGGCGATACGCAGTGCGCAATACGTCATGACGGCGTACCACGTCGGCAAAGCTACTCATCAGACGCTCCACCGACAACTCGCCGCACAGGCGCAGCGCCATGGGCATGCCATACGCCGAAGTGCCGCCGGACAATTGTTCGGCAACCCACAAACGTCGCTGCACCAACGACAGCGGCGCGGAACGGCGTGGCCCATGGGCCTGGAGCCGCACCCCACGGGAATCGCTCGCCCGGACCGGTCCATCGACGGTGCCGGCCATCAGCGCCGCCAGCGCCTTGAGCTGCGGGTGATCGAACAGGTCACGCAGGCTCAGCGGATAGCCGGTCAGCTTGCGCAAGCGGGAAACGGCCTGGGTCGCCAGCAATGAGTGACCACCGCGCTCGAAGAAGTGGTCGTTGCGACCGACCTGTTCCAGCTCCAGCACCTCTTGCCAGACACCGGCAATCTGTTGCTCCAGCGCCCCTTCCGGCGCCACGAAGCCTTGCTGCGACTGGCTGGCGTCGAACCGAGGCAGCACCTTGCGTTCCAGTTTGCCGTTAGGGCTCACCGGCATGCGCTCAAGCAATACCCAGTGCTGCGGGACCATGTAGTCCGGCAAATGCTGGCTCAAGTGGGCCTTCAATGCCTGCTCGAATTCGTGGCGGATGTCGTCTTCGGTACTCAACAACGCCTGACGCTGTGGCACCACATAGCCCACCAGCACCGCACCGTCCTGGGCGATCACTACGGTTTCGCGGACCTGCGCATGCTCGGCCAGCCGCGCCTCGATCTCCCCCAGCTCGATGCGCAGGCCACGGATTTTCACCTGATGGTCCATGCGCCCGGCATACTCGATGACGCCGTCGGCACGGTAGCGCGCCAAATCGCCGGTCCGGTACAGGCGCGAGCCGTCTCCGAACGGGCTGGTGACGAAGCGCTCAGCCGTCAACGACGGGCGAGCATGGTAACCGCGAGCCAGGCCTTCACCGCCCAAGTACAACTCGCCCGTCACCCCCACCGGCAACGGTGAAAGGTTGTGGTCGAGGATAAACGTACTCAGGTTGGCAATCGGCTGACCGATCGGCACCGCGTCGCGGCCCTCGTCCACGCACGTCCAATGGGTCACGTCGATGGCCGCTTCGGTGGGACCGTACAGGTTATACAGACCGGCCGCCGGCAACTTGGCGAACACCTGCAATTGGGCGTCCACCTGCAAGGCTTCACCACTGCAAATAATCCGCGTCAGGCTCCGGCAACTGCCGACTGCGGGATCTTGCATGAACACCTGCAACATCGAAGGCACGAAGTGCAAGGTGGTGATCTGCTGCGTGGTGATCAGCTCGATCAGTTGCTCCGGATCGCGGTGGGCACCCGGTGGCGCCATGACCAGGGTCGAACCGGTCAGCAATGGCCAGAAAAACTCCCAGACCGATACGTCGAAACTGAACGGTGTTTTTTGCAGCACACGGTCGCTCGCGTCCAGCTGATAGGCGTCCTGCATCCAGCACAACCGATTGACCAGGGCCGAATGCCGGTTGCCCGCACCCTTGGGTTTGCCGGTGGAACCGGAGGTGTAGATCACATAGGCCAGGTTTTCGCCGCTGAGTTCGACCACCGGATTGGCCTCGCTGCGGCCAGCCAGCCAGTCGCCCGGCTGATCCAGCACCAGGCTGCGCAGGCCCGCCGGCAGCGGTAATTGTTCAAGCAAGTGGCGCTGGGTCAGCAACAAGCCAATGCCGCTGTCTTCGAACATATAGGCCAGGCGATCCTGTGGATACTCAGGGTCCAGCGGTACGTAGGCGCCACCGGCCTTGAGGATCGCCAGCAGGCCGACCACCATTTCCACCGAACGCTCCACGGCGATACCCACCAACACATCCGGCCCGACGCCTTGCTCCATCAGTACATGGGCCAGTTGGTTGGCCTGGGCATTGAGGGCCGCATAGCTCAGCCGGTGCCCGGCAAATACCAGGGCACACGCATCAGGCGTCTTGACCACCTGCGCTTCAATCAGTCGCTGCACGCTGCAATCGAGCGGGTACGGCGTCGCGGTGGCGTTCCAAGCCTGCTGAACCCGTTGCTGTCCTGCATCGAGCAACGACAGTTGCCCCACCAAGCGCTCGCCGCCGAGCACCATCTGCTCCAGCAGATAACGCAGGGACTGGCCGATACCGACAATGTCGTCTGGCGCGAAGCTGGCGTGGTTGTAGCTCAAGAGCAACGACAGCGTGTCACCCAGGTTCACCGCCAGGGTCAGTGGATAGTTGGTTTGTTCATGATTGGCGACTTCACCGAAGCGCAACGTGTCCGGGGCGCCCTGCTGCAACGCCTGGGACACCGGATAGTTCTCGAACACCAGCAACGTGTCGAACAGCGCCGCACCGCCCTGCCCGGCCCAGCGCTGGATGTCGAACAGCGGCGTGTGTTCGTGCTCGCGCAGGCTCAGGTTCCGCCCCTGGACCTCTTGCAACCACTGGCCGATGCTCTGCTCCGCCCGCGGGCTGCCAACCAGCGGCAAGGTGTTGATGAACAGACCGATCTGTTGCTCCACGCCGGGAATATGCGCGGGACGTCCGGCCACGGTGGCGCCAAAGGCAACTACTGACTGCCCGGTGCAACGTTGCAGCAATAGCTGCCAGGCCGCTTGCACCAGTGTGTTGACCGTCACTTTCTGCTCGCGGGCAAAGGCATGCAGCCGGGCCGTGGCATGGGTATCGAGCACCTGCTCATATTCGCCGTGGCCGTCGCTTGCCTCGCCGCGATGGTCCCGGGCAAAGGCCCCCGCAAGGTGGGTCGGCTCGTCCAGTTCGGCCAGTTGTGCCGTCCAGAATTGCTCGCTGGCCTGTGGGTCCTGAAGCGACAACCAGTCGATGTAGTCCCGGTAACGTCCAGACGGTCGGGCCGGTGACTGGCCGCTGTAGCGTTGCAACACTTCCCCCAGCAACTGCGAGTTGCTCCAGCCGTCCATCAGGATGTGATGGCTGGTGTAGATCAGGTGATAGCGGTCCTCTGCCACGCGCACCACCAGCAAGCGCAACAGCGGCGCCGCATCCAGCTCGAAACCCTGCTGGCGCTGCGCCAACGCCAGGGCGTCCAGGTCCTGGGATGGATTCGCTGCGGCACCCCCATCGTGGAACAGGAACGCAACCTCCATCTGTTTGTGTACAACCTGCAACGCCCGCTTGAAATCACCGTCCCAGACGAAACTGCTGCGCAGCACTTCATGGGCGTCCATGGCCGCCTGCCAGGCCTGGCGGAAGCGCTCGACGTCCAAGCCTGCGACATCAACACGCAGTTGATTGATGTAATTGCCGGCCTGTTGCTCATACAGCGTATGGAACAGCATGCCTTGCTGCATGGGCGACAACGGATAGATGTCTTCGATCTGCCGCGCAGCCAGCGGCAACGCGTCCAACTGGGCCTGGGTCAACCCGGCCAGCGGGAAGTCCGACGGTGTGAAGCCCTGATGCCGAGTCTGGCAGCAGTGCTCGATCAACGCCTGCAGCTCCTGAGCGTAATCCAGGGCCAGCGCCTGGATCGTCGACTCATCGAACATCTGCGTGCTGAATGTCCAGTCGATGCTCAACTCACCCGCGTAGACGCTGCCATTGAGCGTCAGCCAATTGTCCAGCGGCGCCAGCGGGCTCTGTGGCGCGCCCGCCGATTCGCCGGCCGGAACAAACAGCCCAGCGGCGTCATCAGCAAATCCGCTGTCGAACTGGCCCAGATAGTTGAAGGTGATGCGTGGCACCGGCAACGCCTGCAGGGCACACCGCGTCGGCTCATCACCCAGGTAGCGCAGCACGGCGAATCCGAGGCCCTTGTTGGGTATCGCGCGCAATTGTTCCTTGATGGCCTTGATCGAATCCTCGGTGGTCGTGGCCGGTGTCAACCGGACCGGAAACAGGCTGGTGAACCAGCCGACGCTGCGGCTCAAATCCAGGTCGTCGAACAGAGCCTCGCGGCCATGGCCCTCCAACTGAATCAAGGTCGAGGCCTCCCCGGTCCAGCGACCGATCACCTGTGCCAGGGCCGTCAGGAGCAGATCGTTGACCTGGGTGCGATAGGCCGCTGGCGCTTGCTGCAAGAGCTGGCGGGTCTGGTTTTTATCCAGCCGCGTCTGGACCTGCGCCCCATGACACCTGCGCAGTTCGCCCTGCGGCCGGTCACAGGGCAAATCGCCGCGAGCGCCCTCAAGTTGCCCTTGCCAGTACGCCATCTGGGTTTGGAACGCTGCACTGCCCGCATGGGTTTTCAAGCGTTGCGCCCAGGCCTGGGTGGCGCTGGTCTTGGCCGGCAGTTTCGGGGTCTGGCCGGCCTGCAATTGTTCATAAGCCTGTTGCAGGTCTTCCAGCAGAATGCGCCAGGACACCCCGTCCACCACCAGGTGATGAATCACCAGCAACAGTCGTTGGCTGCCATCGGCCAGGTTCGCCAGGACACCGCGCAACAACGCGCCGCTTTCCAGGTCCAGGCTGCGCTGGGCTTGTTCGGCCAGGCGCTCCAGCGCCGGGGCATCTGCCACCTCAGCCGTCCACAACAGCGGTGAGCGACGCCAGATCGCCTGCTGTTCAGCGAGTGTTTGATGGCGAGCGGTCCAGGCGTCGTCCTCACGCCTGAAGGCCAGGCGCAAGGCATCGTGATGGGCAACCAATGCCTGCAACGCCTGCTCCAGATGCCCGGCGTGTAAAGGCCGCAACCCCTTGAGCAGCACAGACTGGTTCCAGTGATGAGGCTCGGCCATGGGCTGGTCGAAAAACCATTGCTGGAACGGCAGCAGCAGCGTCTCTCCCGTCACCGGCCCCTGATCGATAGCCAGCCCGCTGTCACCCAGGGTCGCCACGCTGGCCAGACCCTGGATGGTCTGATGTATGAACAGATCCTTGGGGCTGAAATGGATGCCTGCCTGACGGGCCCGGCTGACCATCTGGATGGAGACGATCGAATCGCCCCCCAGCTCGAAGAAGTTGTCGCTGAGCCCCACTTGCCCGCGCCCGAGCACGCTTTGCCAGATACCGGCCAACGCCTGTTCGATGGCAGTGACCGGTGCGATGTAAGCCTTGGGGCTGACAGTGATATCGGCCTTGGGCAGCGCCTTGCGCTCCAGTTTGCCGTTGGGGCTGACGGGCATTTTTTCCAGCCACAACCAGTGCTGCGGCACCATGTAGTCGGGCAAGGCCTGGCTCAAATGCTCCTTGAGATGACCTTGCAGTGTCTGGCGAACGATGTCTTCGGCGGCCAGCAACTCGGCGCGCGCCGGCACCACGTAGGCCACCAGCAAGGTGCCGTCCTGAGCGATGACAACGGCTTCGCGCACGTCGTCGTGCTCGGCCAGGCGCGCTTCAATTTCACCCAACTCGATGCGCAAGCCACGGATCTTCACCTGATGATCCATCCGCCCGGCATACTCGATCACGCCATCGGCGCGGTAGCGCGCCAGGTCGCCGGTGCGATACAGGCGCTGACCATTGCCGAAGGGGCCGGTCACGAACCGCTCGGCCGTCAGCGCCGGACGTCGATGGTAACCACGGGCCAGGCCCTCGCCCGCCAGGTACAGCTCGCCGATCACCCCTACTGGCACCGGTGACAGTTCATCATCGAGGATGCAGGTGCCCAGGTTGGCAATCGGTTGACCGATCGGCACGCTGTCGCGCCCCTCCTCGACACAGGTCCAATGGGTCACGTCGATGGCCGCCTCGGTCGGACCGTAGAGGTTGTACAGGCCGGCGTTCGGCAGTTTGGCGAACACCTGCTGCTGCGCATCCACCGGCAAGGCTTCGCCGCTGCACACGATGCGTTTCAGGCTGGTGCATTCGGCCACGTGTGGGTCTTGCAGGAAAGCCTGCAACATCGACGGCACGAAGTGCAGCGTGGTGATGCGCTGCGCGGTGATCAGTTCGATCAGTTGTGTCGGGTCGCGATGAGCGCCCGGCGCGGCCACCACCAGTGTCGAGCCGGTCAGCAGCGGCCAGAAAAACTCCCAGACCGACACGTCGAAACTGAACGGCGTTTTTTGCAGCACGCTGTCGTCCGCGTCCAGCCGATACGCGTCCTGCATCCAGCACAGCCGGTTGACCAACGCCGAATGACGATTACCCGCGCCCTTGGGCTTGCCGGTGGAACCCGAGGTGTAGATCACATACGCCAGGTTTTCGCCGTCGAGTCTGACGTGCGGATTGGCGTCGCGGCCTGCTTGCAGCCCATCATCGGGCAGCTCCAGCACCAGGCTGCGCAGCCCCGGCGGGATTGGCAATTGTTCGAGCAAGTGGCTTTGGGTCAGCAGCAAACCGATACCGCTGTCTTCGAACATATAGGCCAGGCGCTCCCGTGGATATTCCGGGTCCAGCGGCACGTAGGCACCGCCGGCCTTGAGAATCGCCAACAGCCCCAGCACCATTTCCACGGAACGCTCCACGGCAATGCCCACCAGCACATCCGGACCGACACCCTGCTCGATCAGCCGGTGAGCCAAGCAATTGGCCCGAGCATTGAGCTGGGCATACGTCAGGCGTTGCTCGCCGAAAACCAGCGCCGGGGCGTCCGGGGTTCGCCGCACCTGCTCTTCGATCAACCCATGCACACTGCGATCGAGGGGGTATTGCGCCGTCGTCGCGTTCCAGTCGAGCAGCATCCGCCGCCGTTCGTCAGCATCCAGTAGCGCCCACTGCGCAACGGGCCGATGCAGGTCCTGCACCAGGCCTTGCAACAAGTTGAGCCAATGCCGGCCCATGCGCTCGATGGTGGCCGGCTCAAACAGATCCGTGGCGTAGGTCAGGGCGGCGTGCAGGCCTTGCGGGCTGTCGCTGGTATCCAGGCTCAGGTCGAATTGTGCGGTGCGCTGTTCCCAGCCAAGCGGTTCGACCGCCAGGCCTGGCAAGGCATCGGTCAGTGCCGCACCGGTTTCGTTGCGGTGGTTGAACATGGCCTGGAACAACGGGCTGTGGCTCAGGTTGCGCTGCGGTTGCAAGGCATCGACCAATTGCTCGAACGGCAGGTCCTGATGCATCTGCGCCGCCATGGCTGTCTGCTTGAGTTGTTGCAGCAAATCCGCACCGGTCAGATCACGGTGGAATTCGGCCCGCAGCACCTGGGTATTGACGAAGAAACCGATCAACCGCTCGGTTTCCAGGCGATGACGGTTGGCAATCGGCACCCCGACGCGGATGTCGGCCTGACCGCTGTAGCGATGTAGCAGCGCCTGGAAAGAACCGAGCAACAGCACGAACAGCGTGACGTTTTCCCGTCGGGCCAGGGCTTTGAGGGCGTCGCTCAGCGAGCGATCCAGCACAATCGGCAAACGCGCGCCGCGCAGGCTTTGCTGCGCCGGGCGCGGATGGTCCGTGGGCAGCTCCAACAGCGGTTGCTCGCTGCCCAGTTGCCCGGTCCAGTAGGCCAGTTGTCGCTCCCGTTCGCCGGCGGCCATCCATTGTCGCTGCCAGACGGCATAGTCGGCGTATTGCACCGCCAGAGGCGGCAACTGCGCAGGCTGTTCCTGAATGAACGCCGAATACAGACTCATCAGGTCGTCGACCATCACCTGCAACGACCAGGCGTCGGCAACGATGTGATGCACGGTCAGGACCAGAATGTGCTCCTGCTCGCTCAACTCAAGCAGCGCCACGCGCAACAGCGCCTCGCTCAGCAGATCGAACGGGCGTTGCGTCTGCTGCTCGAGGAACGCCTGAATACTGGCCTCGTCAGCCACTGCCAGGCGTTGCTCGACGAAGTGGACCTGCCCCTGTGGGCGAATCACCTGGCAGGTGCGGCCATCGTCCTCCACGAACTCCGTGCGCAGGCTTTCGTGACGTTGCAGCAGCGCTTCAAAACTCTGGCGCAGGGCGATTTTGTCCAGCGCACCGCGCATCCGCAGCGCGGTCGGAATATTGTAGGCGGCGCTGTCGGGGTCCATTTTCCACAGGAACCACTGGCGTTCCTGGGCAAACGACAGCGGCAGCGGTGCGTCACGCGACACCGGCACCATCGCAGGCGCCTGCTCGCCTTGGCCGGCGTCGAGAGCATTGACGAAGTCCTGCAATGTGCTGTGTTCGAACAGGCTGCGCAGCGGCACTTCGATAGCCAACGTTCGACGGACCCGAGACACCACCTGGGTGACCAGCAGCGAGTGCCCGCCCAATTCGAAGAAGTTGTCCTCCAGCCCTACCCGCTCAAGCTTGAGCACCTCCTGCCAGATCGCCGCCACCTGTTGCTCACGCTGACTGCGGGGCGCCACGAAAAGCCGCTGCACATCGCCCACATCGGGCGCCGGCAACGCCTTGCGATCGACCTTGCCATTGGGCGTCAGCGGCAGTTGTGCCAGGAACACCAGGTGCGCCGGAACCATGTACTCGGGCAATTGCGCCTTGAGCGCGGCCTTGAGCGAAGCGCGTAACGAAGCCTCGTCCGCTGCTTCACCGATCGCGGGCACCACGTAACCCACCAGTTGCGCACCGGTCGGGGCCTCATGGGCCACCACCACGGTTTCCCGCACAGTGTCCTGGGCCAGCAATGCGGCTTCGATTTCACCCAGCTCGATACGCAAGCCGCGAATCTTGACCTGATGGTCGATGCGTCCGATGTACTCGACCACGCCTTCGGCCCGATAACGGGTCAGGTCGCCGGTGCGGTACAGCCGCTCGCCACAGGTGGAGAACGGGTCCGGCACAAACCGTTCGGCGGTCAACGCCGGACGTTGAAAGTAGCCGCGGGCCAGCCCGTCGCCGCCGATCAGCAACTCACCCGGGGCGCCCGGAGGGTTGAGCGTCAGGTCACTGCCTACGATGTACAGGGCGGTGTTGTCCAGCGGCTTGCCCAGGAACGGACGGCTGTTTTCCAGACTCAGCGGATGCACCGCCGACCAGATCGTGGTTTCGGTCGGGCCATAGAGATTCCAGACCTTCGGCGAAAGCGCCAGCAGTCGTTGCGCCAACTCCAGGGGCAACGCCTCGCCGCCGCAGAGGAACGTGCGACCGGCCAGCACCGCCGAGTGCTCATGATCCAGCAACATGCGCCAGCTCGAAGGTGTGGCTTGCAGCACGCTCACATCGTGACGCTCGACCAGCGCCAGCACCGCTTGTGGATCCTGATGCACGTCCTGGCCGGTCAGCACCACGCTGGCCCCGGCCGACAACGGCCCGTAGATTTCCAGGCCAAAAATGTCGAAGGAAAACGTCGTCAGCGACAGCATGCGATCGCTGGCCGTGATGCCTGGCCGGGCGATCATGCTGGTGACGAAGTTGCTCAGCGCGCCATGGCGGACCATGACGCCCTTGGGTTTACCGGTGGACCCGGAGGTGTAGATGACGTAGGCCAGGTGCTCGGTGGTCAATGGCACCGCCGGGCATGTGGACGGTGCGGCCTGCCACGCGGCGTCCGGCTGGTCCAGCAACAGGGTGCGCAGGGTCGCCGGGATCGGCAGTTGAGCCTGCAAGCGGGCCTGGGTCAGCAGCAACTCGATGCCGCTGTCCTGGATCATGTAGGCCAGGCGATCCTCGGGGTACGCTGGGTCCAGCGGCACATAAGCGCCGCCGGCCTTGAGAATCGCCAGCAGGCCGACAAGCATCTCGGCGCTGCGCTGCACCGCGATGCCCACCGGCTGGTCCGGCGTCACGCCCAGGCCGATCAAGCGCTGGGCGAGTTGGTTGGCGCGGGTATCCAGTTGTCCGTAGCTCAGGGCCTGTCCATCAATGATCAGCGCCAGTGCATCAGGCGTTATCCGCGCCTGTTCGGCGATGCGCTGGTGCACGCACAGGGCATCGCTGCCATGGTCGACCACGCGGTGCCAGTCTTGCTGTGTGCGGCGCTGCTGGGCGGTGTCGAGCAGCGGCAACTCACCGATGCGCTGCTGCGGCGCATCGACGATGCCCTGCAACAGGTTCAGCCAGTGGCGGGCCAGGCGTTCGATGGTGTGGGGTTCGAACAGGTCGGTGGCGTAGGTCAGCTCCGCCGCGACACCCTGCCCGGTTTCATAAGTGCCCAGGGTCAGATCGAACTGGGCGGTGCGCCCTTCCCACACCAGGTCTTCGACGTTCAAGTGCGGCAGTTGCAGTTGCCGGTCCTGGGTGTCGCTGGCGGTCTGGTGGTTGAACATGACCTGGAAGATCGGACTGTGGCTGAGGCTGCGCTCAGGTTGCAGGGCCTCGATCAACTGCTCGAACGGCAAGTCCTGATGAGCCTGGGCCGCCATGGCCGACTGCTTGACCTGCGCGAGCAAACGGTCGAACGGCAGTTGTCCATCCACGTGGGCGTTGAGCACCTGAGTGTTGACGAAAAAGCCGATCAGGCCCTCGGTCTCGACCCGATTGCGGTTAGCCACCGGCACGCCGACGCGGATCTGCGGCTGGCCGCTGTAGCGATGCAGCAAGGCCTGGAACGAGGCCAGCAAGACCATGAACAGACTGGCGCCTTCGCGCTGGGCCAACTGCTTGAGCGCCGCGCCCAGTTCCGGCGGCAGGTTCAGGTCCAGGCGCGCACCGCGAAAACTCTGCACGGGCGGGCGCGGATGATCGAGGGGCAACTCCAATACCGGTTGTTCGTCGCCCAGGGTCTGCACCCAATAGGCCAACTGCCGCTCACGCTCACCGGCCTCGAGCCAGTGACGCTGCCAGATCGCATAGTCGGCGTATTGCACGCTCAGCGCTGGCAACGCCAACGGCTGGCCGGCGGTGTCGGCCGCGTAGTGACGCACCAACTCATCCACCAGCACCTGCATCGACCAGCCATCGGCAATGATGTGGTGCTGGATCAGCGCCAGCACGTGGTCGTCCTCGGCGATTTTCAACAGCGAAACCCGCAGCAACGGCCCCTGGCGCAAATCGAACGGGCGTGCGGTTTCAGCCTCGACGAACGCCTTGATGGCGTCGTCCTCGCTGGCCGACGGAGCGGCGGGCAAGGCCTGCACGGCGATGCCCAGGGACATATGCTGGTGGATAACCTGCACGGTTTGCTCGCCGTTCTCGCCGAAGGAGGTGCGCAAGCTTTCGTGGCGCTCGAGCAGTGCGTTGAAACTGCGCTCCAGGGCCGGCACGTCCAACTGCCCTTTGAGGCGCAGGGCACTGGGGATGTGGTAAGCCGAGCTGTGGGGATCCATTTGCCAGAGGAACCATTGACGTTCCTGGGCGTAGGAGAGCGGGATGTGTTCGAACCCGAGACGGACCTGGGGAATCGGCAGATTGGCCGGCGAGACGCCCTCTTCGAGCATTTTCTCCAGGTACAGCTTACGTTTGTCCAGCGGCAGAGTGATAAAGCGCTTGGCAATCGTCAAAGCAACACTCTTGTCCATCAGACTTCCTCCATTTCATCAAGCAGGGCTTGCAGCTTGCTGAGTTTCTGTTCATTGATTGGCGCATCCCCGGTGTCCAGTTGCGCGACAAAATCCCTCAGGACGGGGTGCTGGAAAATCAGTTGCGGGGTCAGGGTCAACCCCAGCTCGAGCGCCATACGCGAGACGACATTGACCGCCAGCAGCGAATGGCCGCCCAGCTCGAAAAAGTGATCGTTCAGGCCCACGCGCTGCACCGTGAGCACCTGTGCCCAGATCGCCGCGACCTGCTGCTCAAGCTCAGTGACCGCAGCGACATAACCGGCCTGCAACCAGCCAGTGTCCACAGCCGGCAGGGCCTTGCGGTCGAGCTTGCCGTTGGGGGTCAGCGGCAAGTGATCGAGGAACAGCAGATGGGTCGGGATCATGTAGTCGGGCAGGTGGTCCTTGAGCCTGGCCTTGAGTTCATCGCGCAGTGCGCGTTGCTCCTCGGTGTCATCCAGATTCAGGGACGGAGCGACCACGTAGGCCGCCAGCTGCTGGCCGCCCGACACGTCCTGGGCCAGCACCGCCACTTCACGCACCTGGGGCTGTTGCAGCAGCCGTGCTTCGATTTCTCCCAACTCGATGCGCAAGCCGCGGATCTTCACCTGATGGTCGATGCGGCCCTGATATTCGAGCACGCCATCGGCGCGATAACGGCTCAGGTCACCCGTGCGGTACAGCCGTTCGCCGTTTGTGGAAAATGGGTTGGGCACATACTTCTCGGCGGTCATCGCGGCGCGGCCGAGGTAGCCACGGGTGATACCCGCGCCGCTCAGGTACAGCTCGGCTGAAACGCCCTGGGGCACCGCTTGCAGGTTGGCGTCGAGCAGGTAGCTGGCGGTGTGCTTGACGGGCCGGCCGATGTTCGCCGTGCCGCCGGCAGTGCGGCGGGTCCAGGTGGAATAGGTGGTGTCTTCCGAGGGGCCGTAAAGGTCGTAGACGTGCTCAATGCCGCTCTCACAGTACAGAGAGTCCACCAGGCTTTGCTTCAGCGGTTCCCCGGCCAGGTTGATGATGCGCACGCTGCCCGGAATCTCGCCGCTGCGCTGCAACGCGGCGATGGCCGAGGGCACGCTGTTGATCAGCCGTACTTGATCGCGGGCCGGCAGTTGCGGCAGCTCCAGGGCGTTGCGGGCGATGATCAGCGAACCGCCGTTGGCCAGGGTCACGAACAGCTCCCACACCGACAAGTCGAAGCACACCGAGGTCGAAGCGAGCACGCCCTGAATGTCATCGCGACTGTAGACCGATCTGGACCAGTCGATCAGCGCCAGCACGTTGCGATGGGCAATCGCCACGCCCTTGGGCTGGCCGGTGGAACCGGAGGTGTAGATCACGTAGGCCAGGTTGTCGGGCGTCACGGTTGTGCGCGGTGCGCTCAATGGGTGGTGCGCCAGGTCGAGCTGATCCAGCATGAGCACAGCGGTTTCGGCCGGCACGCTCAGCGTTGCCGCCACCGATTGTTCAGTCAGCAATACCCGCGCGCGGCTGTCGTCGAGCATGTAGGCCACGCGTTCGGCCGGGTAATCCGGGTCCAGCGGCACGTAGGCGCCACCGGCCTTGAGCACCGCCAGCAAGGCGATCAGCAGGTGCTCGGAGCGCGGCATCGCCACGCCCACGCGCACTTCCGGGCCCACGCCCATTTCGATGAGTTTGTGGGCCAAGCGATTGGCGCGGCCATCGAGTTCGCTGTAGCTCAGTCGGGTATTGGCGAAGGTCACCGCCAGGGCATCCGGTGTGGCCTCGGCCTGGCGAGCAATCATCTGGTGAATGCACAGCGCTTGTTCGAAGGGCGCATCAACCGGGTTCCAGTCGTGGGTCAGGCGCTGATGCTCATCGAACTCCAGCATCGACAGTTCACCCAGGCAGCGCTCGCCATGAGCGGTCATCTGGCCCAACAACTGGGCCAGATGGGTCGCCAATCGCGTCACTGTGGCGGGTTCGAAACTGGCCCGCTGGTAGCTCATGTGCACCGACAACTGCCGATCCAGGCCCACCAACAGCGTCAACGGGTAGTTGGTCTGCTCTTGGGTGGCCGCCGGACCAAAGCGCAGGCCATCCGGCGCGCCTTGCTCCAGGGCCTGGGCAATCGGGTAGTTCTCGAACACCAGCAAACTGTCGAACAGCGCTTCACCGCCCTGCCCGGCCCAGCGCTGAATATCCAGCAACGCGGTGTGCTCGAACTCGCGCAGCGCCAGGTTCTGTGCTTGTAGCGCTTGCAGCCAACTGTCCAGGGACTGCTCGGCCCGAGGGCTGGCGATCACCGGCAGGGTGTTGATGAACAGGCCGATCTGCTGCTCGATACCGGGCAAGTCCGCCGGACGACCAGCCACCGTCGCGCCGAAGGCCACGGTGTCTTTGCCGGTGTAACGCTGCAACAGCAGCAGCCACGCGGCCTGCACCAGCGTGTTGACGGTGACTTTCGAGGCACGGGCGAAAGCTTCCAGACGGCGGGTCAGCGTCTCGTCCAGGACCTGCACGTGATCGCCGTAGCCCGTGTCGGCCTCCCCGGACTGCGCAACGGCATCGGCCAGCCGCGTCGGGGCCTCCAAACGTTGCAGCGCAGGTCTCCAGAACGCTTCGCTGGCGGCGCCATCCTGGCGTTGCAGCCAGGCGATGTAGTCGCGGTAACGACTGCCGTGCACCGTGACGCTCTGGCCGCTGTAGCGCTGCAACACTTCCCCCAGCAACTGGGAATTGCTCCAGCCGTCCATCAGGATGTGATGATGGGTGTAGATCAACTGATAGCGCTGCTCATCGAGCCGCACGATCAGCAGCCGCAACAGGGCCGGCGCGCTCAGGTCCAGCTGCCGACGCTCGGCTTCGGCCAGGGCCTGCAAGGTTTCATCGGGCTGCGCATCGTCCCGCAAATCATGCAAGCGGTAAGGCAAGTCCAATTGCTTGCTGACGATCTGCACCGGATCTGGCAGGTCACCCTGCCAGACAAACCGTGTGCGCAGGATGTCATGGGCGTCCACCGCCGCCTGCCAGGCTTGACGGAAACGTTGCGGCTCCAGGCCTTCAACGTCCAGGCGCAATTGGTTGATGTAGTCGCCCGTGGCGTCGCCGTAGACGCTATGGAACAGCATCCCCTGTTGCATCGGCGACAGTGGATACAGGTCAGCGATCTGCGCCGTCGCCACCGGCAAATCATCGAGTTGCTGCTGGTTCAGGCGGGCCAGAGGGAAGTCCGACGGCGTCACGCCGCCATGCTCGGCGTGGCAGCAATGTTCGATCAAGCCTTGCAGCTCGCGGGCGTAATCGTCGGCCAGGGCCTGAACGGTGGCTTCGTTGAACTGCTCGCGGCTGAAGGTCCAGCCCAGGTTCAGTTCGCCGCCAAACACTTGGCCGTTCAGCGCCAGGACGTTGGACAGCGGAGCCTGGGCGTTCAATTCATCGCCGGCGCCTTCGCTGGCCGGCACGAACAAGGCACCTTGCGCTTCGCTGAAGCTGGCATCGAACTGCCCCAGGTAATTGAAGGTCAGCTGCGGTACCGGCAGCCGGGCAAGGATCGCCTGCGTCGGGTTATCCGCCAGATGAGCCAAGGCACCGAAACCCAGGCCTTTGTTGGGGATCGAGCGCAACTGCTCCTTGATCTGCTTGAGAGAGGTCCCCAGGTCCATCGACGGCGTCAGTCTGGCCGGGTACAGGCTGGTGAACCAACCAACGGTGCGGGTCAGGTCCACGTCATCGAACAACGCTTCGCGGCCATGGCCTTCGAGCTGGATCAACGCGCTGTCGGTGCCGGTCCAGCGCACAATGACCCGGGCCAAAGCGGTGAGCAGCAGATCATTGACCTGGGTGCGATAGGCCTTGGGCGCGTCTTGCAGCAATTGGCGAGTCAATGAAGCATCGAGCCGGGTGCGTACCGTCAGCGCGAGGTGGTTGTGCTGGCCGCCCTGGGGATTGTCCATCGGCAACCGCCCATCGATACCCTCCAGCCGGGTCTGCCAGTAGGCCAGTTCTTCCTGCAACGACGCGCTGCGGGCATAACCTTGCAAACGTTCGGCCCAGACCTGTGCCGAGGTGGTTTTCGCCGGCAACTGCAGCATCCCGCCGTCGGCCAGTTGCCGGTAGGCGCTTTGCAGATCGTCAAACAGAATCCGCCACGACACGCCATCCACCACCAGGTGATGGATCACCAGCAACAGCCGCTGGCTGCCATCGGCCAGCGTCGCCAGCACCGCCCGCAGCAGTGGCCCGTCTTGCAGGTCCAGGCTGCGTTGCGCGCGGTTGGCAATGTTTTCCAGCGCCTGGGCGTCAGGCACGTCCACCGCCCAAAGCAGCTCTGCGCAGTGGCTGGCCGGGGACCGGTAAGTGGCCTGCCAGCCCTCGCTGCGTTCGCTGAAGCTCAAGCGCAGGCCATCGTGGTGCACCACCAGCGCGCTCAAGGCTTGCGCCAGCACGCGGGCATCCAGAGCATGCGTGGGTTTGAGCATCACCGCCTGGTTCCAGTGCTGACGCTCAGGGATCGCCTGCCCGAAGAACAGCCGTTGCACCGGCAACAGGGTCAGCGCACCGCTCACCGGCCCTTGATCGATGACCTGCGTGGTTTCACCCGAACGCGCCACCACCGCCAACGCATCGATGGTCTGGTGCTGGAACAAGTCTTTGGGGGTGAAGTGAATACCGGCCTGACGGGCGCGGCTGACCACCTGGATCGAGACGATGGAATCGCCCCCCAGTTCGAAGAAGTTATCCCGCAGGCCGACTTGCCCGAGCTTGAGCACGTCCTGCCAGATGGACGCCAGTTGCTGCTCCAGGGTGCTGCGCGGTGCCACGTAGCGTTGCTGCAATTGACTGACGTCAGGCTTGGGCAGGTTCTTGCGGTCGAGCTTGCCGTTGGGGGTCAGTGGCAGGCGTTCGAGCAGCAGCAGATAGGCCGGAACCATGTGCGCCGGCAGGGTGGCCTTGAGTTGGTCGCGCAGGTGCTCGGTGAAATCGGCACGCGGAGCCATTGATTCATCGGCCACCACATAGGCCACCAGACGCTTGCCGCTGCCGGCGCTGCCTTCCTGGGCGACCACCACCGCTTCACGCACGCCCTCGAGGGCTTGCAGGCTGGCTTCGACTTCTCCCAATTCGATACGGAAACCACGAATCTTCACCTGGTTGTCGATGCGGTCCAGGTAATCGAACGTGCCGTCGGCGCGCTGGCGCACCAGGTCGCCGGTGCGGTACAGCAAGCCACCACCAGCACTGAACGGGTCGGCGACAAACCGCTCGGCCGTCAAACCTGGACGGTTGAGGTAACCACGAGCCAGACCGCCGCCGCCCAGGTACAGCTCACCGGCCATGCCTTGGGGCAGCAGGTTCAGGTCGGCGTCCAGCACGTAGGCGCTACGGTCGCCGATGCGGCTGCCGATGGGCGCATACGCGGCGCCGCACACTTCGTCACGACCCGCTTTCCAGATCAGCGGCGTGACCACGGTTTCGGTCGGGCCGTAGCCGTTGATGATGAAGTCCGGATTCAGGGCACGCTTGACCCGTTCGAAACTGGCGTTGGCCACCGCATCGCCGCCAAAGCAATAGATCCGCACCTTCGGCGGGTTGCCTTCGCGCTCGGCGTGTTCGGCCAGTTGTTGCAGGTACACCGGCGGGAACGCCACCACCGTCACAGCGTGCTCGCGCAGGGCGTTGTAGGTTTGTTCCGGGGTCCACAGGCTGTCATCGCGAATCAGCAAGGAGGCACCGTGGGTCAGGCTGGTGAGCCAACGCTCATGGGCACCGTCGAAGGCGAAGGACATGAAATGGAATTCGCAATCGCTGCTGTGCATTTCATAGCGCTCGCCGATGGCCTGGCAGTGCATCGCCAGCGGACCATGGGCCACACTCACACCCTTGGGATTTCCGGTGGAACCGGAGGTGTAGATCACATAGGCGAGGTTTTGCGGGTCGATCTGGACGGAAGGTGCGCTCAGCGGTTGCAGGCTCAGGTCCAGGCGATCGAGCTCCAGCACCTGGGCGGCGCCTTCCAACGGCAACTGCGCCGACACCCGGGAGTCGGTGAGTAACAACGCCAACCCTGAATCCTCGATCAGGTACGCCAGGCGTTCACGGGGATAGCCGGTGTCCAGCGGCACATAAGCACCGCCCGCCTTGAGCACCGCCAGCAGCGCGACAATCACCCCTTCGCTGCGCGGCAAGGCCACGCCGACCCGGGTTTCCGGGCCCACACCATGGGCCGTCAGTGCGTGGGCCAATTGGTTCGCCCGCCGCTCGATGTCGCCATAACTGAAACGCTGACCGTCAAAGATCACCGCCGTGCTGTGCGGGTTTAGCGCTGCCAGATGGGCGATGCGCTGGTGTACGGCAATGTCGGTCGGGTATGGCTGCGGATGGTTGGCCGCCTGTTGCCGAGTCTGCTCCTCGGCGCCGGCCAAGGCGATTTCCCCCAGGTTGCGCAGCGCCGATTCGGCGAAGCGTTCCAGCAGTTGCAACAGGTGCTCGCTGATGCCGGCGATGGCCGCTGGGCTGAAATGCGCCCGGTCGAAGCTGTAGTGCAGCGCCAGGCTCTGGCCAATGGTCACCGCAACACTCAACGGGTAATGGGTTTGCTCCTGGTGAGTGACCTCACCGAACACCACGCCCTGCCCGGCGCCTTCTTGCAGGGCCTGAGCGATGGGGTAGTTTTCGAACACCAGGATGTTGTCGAACAGCGCTTCGCCGCCCTGCCCGGCCCAGCGCTGGATGTCGGCCAACGGCGTGTGCTCGAAATCGCGCAGGCTGAGGTTCTGCGCCTGCACCGCTTGCAGCCAGGCGCCGACCGACTGATCCGGGCGCGGTGCGGCGATCACCGGCAAGGTGTTGATGAACAGGCCGATCTGTTGCTCGATGCCCGGCAAGTCCGCCGGACGCCCGGCCACAGTGGCACCAAAGGCCACACAGTCGTGACCGGTATAGCGTTGCAGCAACAACAGCCACGCCGCTTGCACCAGGGTATTGAGGGTGACTTTCTGCTGGCGGGCAAACTGTTCCAGGGCCTGGGTGCGCGGGACATCCAAGGTCTGGAAATGATCGCCATGACCGCTGTGGATTTCGCTGGCGGACATCACTCGCGCCAAGCGGGTCGGCTCCTGCAACGTTGCCAGTTGAGCGCTCCAGAACGCCTCGCTCAATTGCCCGTCCTGACGTTGCAGCCAGGCGATGTAATCGCGATAGCGCCCGATGGCGCTGGCCGACGTGCGGCCGCTGTAGCGTTGCATCACCTCACCGAGCAACTGCGAATTGCTCCAGCCGTCCATCAAGATGTGGTGATAGGTGTAGATCAAATGCCATTGCCCGGCGCCGGTCTGCACCAGCACCAGGCGCAACAGCGGCGCCTGGCTCAGATCGAAACCTTGCGCGCGCTCGCTATCGGCCAGCGCGGCAAGGGACTGCGACAGGTCGCTACGCTCGCGCCAGTCCAGCACCGTGAATGGCAATTGCACCTTCTTGTGGACGATCTGCAGCGGCTGCTGCAATTGCCCCTGCCAGACGAAGCCGCTGCGCAAGATGTCCTGCGCATCGACGGTGGCTTGCCAAGCCGCGTGGAAACGCTCGGTGTCCAGGCCTTGCACGTCCACCCGCAACTGGTTGACGTACTCACCGGCGGCCTGCTCGTAGAGGGAGTGGAACAACAGCCCCTGTTGCATCGGCGACAGTGGATAGAGATCGTCGAGCTGGCCGGCCGGCACCGGCAGCCCGTCGAGTTGCGCCTGAGTGACCGGCGCCATCGGGAAATCCGACGGTGTGGCTTGCGGCGTGACCAGGTTGGCGCAATGCTCGATCAGCGCCTTGAGCTCCATGGCGTATCGATCGACCAGTTGCTGCACGGTCGCGCGGTCGAACATCTCACGGCTGAAACCCCAGCTCATCGCCAGTTCGCCGCCATAGACCTGACCTTCCACGGTCAGCCAGTTGGCCAGGGGTGCCGTCGGGTCCTGGGCGACGCCACTGCCTTCGCTGGAGGGCACGAACAACGCCGCCTCATCGAACTGCCGGTCGAACTGGCCGAGATAGTTGAACGTGATGCGCGGTGGCGCCAGGTCCGCCAGTTCGGCGCGCACCGAAGGTGCCGCCAAATGACGCAGCACGCCATAACCCAGGCCTTTGTCCGGGACGCCGCGCAGGTGTTCCTTGATCGCCTTGATCGACCCACCGAGATCGTCGCTGGCCGTCAGTTTCACCGCGAACAGGCTGGTGAACCAACCCACCGTCCGGGTCAGGTCGATGTCATCGAACAGCGCTTCACGGCCATGACCTTCCAGTTCGATCAGCGTGTCCGGCTGCCCGCTCCAGCGAGTGATGGTGCGGGCCAGCGCGGTCAGCAGCAGATCGTTGACCTGGGTGCGATACGCAGCAGGTGCCCGTTGCAGCAATTGTCGGGTCAGTTCGGCATCCAGACGCCATTCGATCTTCGCGCCGTGGGCATTTTCCAGGCTGCCTTGGGGCCGATCGCACGGCAGGTCCAGCGCGCCCTGGTGCTGGGCTTTCCAGTAGGCCAACTGATCGTCGAAGCGCGGCGCTTCGGCGTTCAGACGCGCGGTCCAGCTCTGGAATGCGCTGGTCTTGGCCGGCAAGGTCACGCCGCCACCCGCCGCCAGTTGTTCGTAAGCCTGCTGCAAATCTTCCAGCAACACCCGCCACGACACACCGTCTACCACCAGGTGATGGATGACCAGCGCCAGCCGCTGACTGCCGTCGGCCAGATTCACCAACATGGCGCGCAACAGCGGCCCTTCTTGCAGGGAGAGGCTGCGCTGCGCCTCGTCGCACAGCGCATTCAGTTGCTCGGCGGATTGGGCATCGCGCAACCACAGATCAGCGCTTTGCAGCAACGGTCCGTGGCTCTGTCGCCAGCCGTCCGCGCCCGGCACAAAGCGCAGGCGCAGGGCATCGTGATGATTGATCACGCACGTCAGCGCCGCATCGAGCCATTGCCCATTCAAGGGCTCGCGAGCGGTCAGCAGCAGCGACTGGTTCCAGTGCTCACGGGCGTTCATCGGCCGCGAGAAAAACTGCTGCTGGATCGGCCCGAGAAGAGCCTCGCCGGTGATAGGCCCCTGGTCCACCGCACTGTGATGGTCGAGGCTGGCGACCAGGGCCAGGCTGCGCACGGTCTGGTACTGGAACAGATCACGCGGATTGATACCGATACCGACCTGTCGCGCACGGCTCACCACTTGAATGGAGATGATCGAATCACCGCCCAGCTCGAAGAAATTGTCTTCGAGGCCGACCCGCTCCAGCCCGAGTACGTCCTGCCATATTTCAGCCAGCGCGATCTGCAGCGCATCCTGCGGCGCGACGAACGCCTGCTGCGGCGCCGCGTCCGGTTGCGGCAGGGCCTTGCGGTCCAGTTTGCCGTTGGCGGTGACCGGTAATCTGGCCAATGGCATCAGATAGGTCGGCACCATGTACTCCGGCAGACTGCCCAGCAGCCACGCTTTGACGTCCTGCTGCCACTGCTCGTGCGGGTGGGTATTTTCCAGCACCAGATAACCCACCAGATGCTTGCCGTCCTGCACCAACACCACCGCCTCGCGCACCAGCGGGTGCTGCATCAGGCGGGTTTCGATTTCGCCCAGCTCAATGCGCAGGCCACGCAGCTTGACCTGATGGTCGAGGCGGCCAAGGTATTCGATCACCCCGTCGGCACGCTGGCGCACCCGGTCGCCGGTGCGGTACAGGCGCGCGCCGTCATGGAAGGGGCACGGTACAAAACGCTCGGCGGTCAGCGCCGGGCGCTGGTGATAACTGCGCGCCAGCCCCGCTCCGCCCAGGTACAACTCGCCAGGCACGCCGTACGGCACCGGCGCCAATTGGGCGTCGAGCACGTGGGTGCGCAGGTTGGCGATCGGCCGACCGATCGGCACGCAATCGGCACCTTCGTCGACGCATGTCCAGTGGGTCACGTCGATGGCCGCTTCGGTCGGCCCGTACAGGTTGTAGAGGCTGGTGTTCGGCAGTTTGGCGAAGACCTGTTTCTGCGCATCCAGCGGCAAGGCTTCGCCGCTGCAGACGATGCGCCTTAGCCCTTCACAGGTTTGCACGCCCGGCTCATGGATAAACGCCTGCAGCATCGACGGCACGAAGTGCAGCGTGCTGATGCGGTAACGGTTGATGATATCGATCAATTGCAGCGGGTCGCGGTGCGCACCCGGCGCGGCCACCACCAGACACGCACCAGCCATCAGCGGCCAGAAGAATTCCCACACCGACACGTCGAAGCTGAACGGCGTTTTTTGCAACACCGCATCGCTGTCATCCAGGCCGTAAGCCTGCTGCATCCAGCACACACGGTTGACCAGAGCCGCGTGACTGTTGCCCGCGCCCTTGGGTCTGCCAGTGGAACCGGAGGTGTAGATCACATAGGCCAGACTCAACGGATCAACCGTCACCTCGGGGCGACGTTCGCTGTAACCGTCGAGCCAGCCACTCGGCTGATCGAGCAGAATCACGCTGACGCCATCAGTTGGCAGCTCCGCCGCCAGCGAGCGCTGGGTCAGCAGCAACGCGATGCCGCTGTCTTCGATCATGTAGGCCAGGCGATCCTGCGGGTACTCCGGGTCCAGCGGCACATAGGCGCCGCCGGCCTTGTGGATCGCCAGCAGACCGACCACCATTTCCACCGAACGCTCGACACAGATCCCCACCAGCGTGTCCGGCCGCACACCGCGCTCACGCAGCAGATGGGCCAGGCGGTTGGCGCGGGCATCGAGTTGCGCGTAGCTCAGACTTTGTTCGCCAAACAACAACGCCGGTGCATCCGGGGTGCGCGCCACCTGGGCTTCAATCAGGTGATGCATGCAGCGGTCGGTCGGATAGCGCTGGGCCGTGGCATTGCCACCGTGCACCAGGGTTTTGTGCTCATCGGCGTCGAGCAGCGGCAATTCGCCGATGCGTTGCGACGGATCGGCGACCATCGCCGCCAGCAAACGCAACCAATGCCGGGCCATGCGCACGATGGTTGGCGCTTCGAACAGGTCGTTGGCGTACGTCAGCGCGGCGTGCAGCTTGCCGGCCTTTTCGTAGGTGTCCAGGGTCAGGTCGAACTGGGTGGTGCGACCCTGCCAGTCGAGCATGCCGAGTTCCAACCCGGACGCGGTGCTGACCGTGGTGAGGTCGGCTACGTGCGGCTGATGGTTGTACATCACCTGGAACAGCGGCGTATGGCTGAGGCTGCGCTCCAGCTTCAGGGCTTCGACCAGACGCTCGAATGGCAGGTCCTGATGGGCCTGGGCACCGAGCGCGGTCTCTTTGACTGCGCGCAGCAAATCGGCAACCCGCGTCTGCCCGTCAAGTTCGGTGCGCAGCACCTGGGTGTTGACGAAGAAGCCGATCAGGCCTTCGATTTCATCGCGATTGCGGTTGGCGATCGGCACACCGACGCGGATATCGGACTGGCCGCTGTAGCGATGCAACAGCACGTTGAACGCGCCGAGCAACAGCATGAACAGCGTGATGCCGTGCTGCTGGGCGGTGCTGCGCAGTTGCTCCGCCAAAACGGCATCGATGGCAAACTCATGACGGCTGCCGCGATAGCTCGGCATGGCCGGGCGCGAGTGATCGGTCGGCAGTTCGAGCACCGGATGCTCGCTGCCCAGTTGCGCCTGCCAATACTCGAGTTGCCGCGCCTGCTCGCCCGCTTCGAGCCAGCGGCGCTGCCACAGGGCGTAATCGCTGTACTGGATCGGCAGCGGCGCGAGTTGCGGCGACTGCCCCGCTTCATGGGCGTCGTAGCAACGGATGAATTCGTCGATCAGCACGTTCATCGACCAGCCGTCGGAGACGATGTGGTGCAAGGTCAGCAACAGCACGTGTTCCTGCTCGTCGAGCTTGAGCAGCTTGACCCGCAGCAACGGCCCGACCGCCAGATCGAAGGGCAGCAGTGACTGTTGCTGCGCCGCCTCGGCCACTGCCCGTTCGCGCTCGGCGGCCGGCAAGGCACTGAAATCCTGTTGCTCGATCAGCAGCGGCGCGCAGGTCGGCACTTGCAACAGGCTATCGTCCGCCTGACGCTGGAACACCGTACGCAGGGTTTCGTGACGCGCGACGAGGCTGGCGAAGGCCTGCTCCAGCGCCGTCAGGCTCAACGCGCCCTGGAGCCGCACCGCCCCCGGCAGGTTGTAGGCCGCGCTGCCGGGCTCCAGCTGCCAGAGGAACCACATGCGCTGCTGGGCGTAGGACAAGGCTTGGCGATCTTCGGCTTCAACGCCCTGGGGGATGGGGAAACCGCTGAACTCGACGCCCTCCTTGTCCAGCGCCGCCAGGAACATCCGGCGCTTGTCCAGGGGCAACCCGATAAACCGGCGAGCAAGTTTCAAGGCGTCTTCAGCATTCATTTCTGGGTATCCGGAATCAGTGGGCACAAGGCACAAAGGCATGTCGTCCCTATAAAACGAATGCAGACCGGAAAAATTAGCGCTTGAGAATAGAGGTCAGGAAAGAGGGAAATCCGTGGCGAGGGAGCTTGCTCCCGCTCGACTGCGCAGCAGTCGCAGAAGCTCCCGGCCGCAAAAGAACCGACGCCTGGCAGGGGTCGCTTCGCAACCCAGCGGGAGCAAGCTCCCTCGCCACAAAAGCAGATTGTTTGTGAATCAGTGCATCAGGCGCTGATTGCCAACCCATACCGTCGATGATGCACGCTCAACTGATCCTTGATCAGGCGCAGCACCCTGGCCTCGTGCTCATGGATAAAAAAGTGCCCGCCCGCCAGCATGTCCACCGAAAAGCTGCCGGAGGTTTCCCGGCTCCAGCCGATCAGTTGCTCGGTGCTGGCCTTGTCGGTGGTGCCGCCGAGCACGTGCACCGGGCATTTGAGCGGTGCTCGGGTTCGCGGCTGGAAGCGCCCGCACAGCAGAAAATCCGCCCGCAGCACAGGCAAGGTCAGGGCCATCAATTCTTCATTGGCCAGGACTTCTTCGCTGGTGCCATTGAGGGTGCGCAGTTGTTCGATCAATTCGGTATCGGTTTTCGGTGTGGCAAAACCGCGGTCGTAATCGGCGCGCATCGTCGGCGCCGCGGTGCCCGAGGCGAACAGCGCTACCGGTTCCGGACAACCCAGCTCGCGCAAGGCATGGGCGATTTCGCAGGCCAGCAATGCGCCCAGGCTGTGGCCGAACAGCGCATAAGGGGCCTGGAGCGAGGGGCGCAGTTCCCGGGCCAGTTGCATCGCCAACGGGCCCATGTCGGTGTGCAGCGGCTCGCCGAAACGCGCCCCGCGCCCCGGCAGCTCAACCGGCTGCACCTGCAGCCATTGCGGCACCTTGCGCCGCCAGCGGCTGTAAACCATGGCGCTGGCGCCGGAATACGGCAGGCATAGCAAGGTCAGTTGGGTCACCGCGGTTTTCTCCGATCAGTTGTGTATGGAAGATAACGAACTGGCGACAGTCTGAATTAGTCAGTGTCGCCGTACCTGCCCCATGGCTTCACACGCCCCCTATACTGGCGGCATCTCGGCTCGCCCATCGCAAAGGAGAACGCCATGACCTGGTCTGCCAAGCAATACGTCACGTTTGAACAGGAACGCACCCGTCCGGCCCGGGACCTGCTGGCGGCCATCCCGCCGGGGCAGGCGCGCTCGGTGATCGACCTGGGGTGCGGCCCCGGCAATTCCACAGAATTATTGGTGGAGCACTTTCCCGGGGCAACGGTGCGTGGCCTGGACAGTTCCAGCGACATGATACAGGCCGCCCGTCAGCGCCTGCCCGAAGTGGCCTTCGACACCGCAGACATCGGCCAATGGGACGAACCCGGCCCCTTCGATGTGATCTTCGCCAACGCGGTGCTGCAATGGCTGCCCGACCACGCAACCCTGCTGCCGTCACTGGTCAGCAAACTGGCCGAGGGTGGCAACCTGGCGATCCAGATGCCCGACACCCTGCACCAGCCGTCCCACCGCTTGATGCGGGAAATCGCCGCCAATGGGCCCTGGGCCAGCCTACTGGCCGGAGCCGCCGATACGCGCACGGAAGTGGCCGATGCCAGCCTGTACTACTCGATCCTCAAGCCCCATTGCACCCGCGTCGATGTGTGGCGCACCACCTACCATCACCCGCTGGCCGGGGGCGCCGCCGGCGTGGTGGAGTGGTTCAAGGGCAGCGGCTTGCGGCCGTTTCTCGACCCGCTGGATGAGGTGCAACGCGGGCAATACCTGCAACAGTATCTCAACGCCGTTGAACAGGCTTATCCGGCCATGGACGATGGAACGGTGCTGCTGCCATTTCCCCGTGTGTTCATGGTCGCGACCCGCTAGAGCAGCGAGGGTTAAATTTCCGGTCCCGGCCCTCGTTACCTGCTCAGACCAAAACCCACAAGAGTGACCGCCGTGGACCTGCAAACCATTCTGGGCAAACTGTTCGCCAACGCGGGCGCCGTTGGTATCGAAGGTGTTTTCCAATTCGTGTTCGGCCCCCAGCAGGCGTACTGGTCGGAGGTCAGAACCAGCAGCCGCACCCAGGCCGGTCGCCACAGCAGCCCCGACGTGACCATTGAAGTGGCGGAAAAGGACTTTCTCGGGATCATGGCCGGCCTGGCCAATGTCGAGGAGCTGTTTGCCAGCGGACGCCTGAAGATCGGCGGCAACATGGGCCTGGCGACGTTGTTGCCGCAGATCATCGAGCATGCCCGCCACGGCAGTGGCACGGTGGAAAAGGTCGACATGAACAAGCGCTACCCCACCCCGCCGCGCTTCAGCGAAAAGCTCACCGCCAGCCTGCCGACCCAGCGCAGCGTGGAACGTCGCCCGCGCAGCGAGCTGTCGGTGCAAGCGTTTCAAGCGCGCTACCTGCCCCATGGCATTCCGGTGGTCATCAGCAATGCCTTGCAGGACTGGCCGTTGTTCAAGCTCAGTCGCGAAGAATCCCTGGTGCATTTTGCCGAGCTGCAAGGCATCACCCGCCACGGCGACTACGTGAAGAAAACCTTCTCCACCGAGCGGGACTTCCGCTCCACGTCCATGGCCGATTTCATTGCTTCTCTGGACAGCCCGGCGGTCAAGGGCGCCGATGGTGAACCGCCGGCCTACATGGGCAACAACATCCTGCCGGCGCAATTGATGGAGCAAATCAACTACCCGCCCTACTTCGACCCGTCGCTGTTCATCCCGCCACGCATCTGGATCGGCCCAAAGGGCACCCTCACCCCGCTGCACCGCGACGACACCGACAACCTGTTCGCCCAGGTCTGGGGCCAGAAAATCTTCACCCTCGCCGCCCCCCATCACCGCGAAGCCCTCGGCACCTGGTCCACGGCGCCCCAAGGCGGCCTGGACGGTTGCGATTTCAACCCGGACGCGCCGGACTACCAGCGCTTCCCCCGCGCCCGTGACGTGACCTTCCTGCGGGTGACGCTGGAGGCCGGGGATCTGCTGTTCCTGCCTGAAGGCTGGTTCCATCAGGTGGAGTCGGTGTCCACTTCGTTGTCAGTGAATTTCTGGGTGAATTCGGGGCGGGGTTGGTGAGCGCTGACTGGCGAGCTGTCTTTGTGAAGATCGCTTCACCCAAATGAACTCCACGCACCTCATACCAGTCAGCAGGTAAAGCCCTCAACTCAAGGTGCTAGACCATGCAGATATCCCTCGCCCGACAGGTTGCCCTGGTCACCGGCGCCAGTTCCGGCATTGGTGCAGGCGCGGCCAGGGCATTGGCAGACGCCGGTGCCGCGGTGGTGCTCAACTACCACTCCAGCGCCGGCCCCGCGCAGGACCTGGCCCGTGAAATCAACGCCAACGGTGGACGCGCCATCGCCGTCGGTGCCGATGTGTCGAAGGAGCCGGATGTCGAGCGACTGTTCGCCCAGACTGTCGAAGCCTTTGGCACGCTGGACATCCTGGTCGCCAACTCCGGCCTGCAAAAAGACGCCGCCGCCGTCGACATGAGCCTGGAGGACTGGAACACCGTGATCGGCACCAACCTGACCGGCCAATTCCTCTGCGCTCGCGCCGCCCTGCGGATTTTCAACCAGCAGGGCATTCGCCAGGGCGTGTCCCGGGCCGCCGGCAAAATCATCCACATGAGCTCAGTGCACCAGCGCATCCCCTGGGCCGGTCACATCAACTACGCTGCCTCCAAGGGCGGCGTCCATCTGCTGATGCAGAGTCTGGCCCAGGAAATCAGCCACCAGCGCATCCGCATCAACAGCATCGCGCCCGGCGCGATCCGCACGGCCATCAACCGCGAGGTCACTGAAGGCGAACAGGAGCAGAAATTGCTGGAGCTGATTCCTTACGGGCGTATCGGCGATGTGGAAGATGTCGCCAACGCGGTGGTCTGGCTGGCGTCGGACTTGTCCGATTACGTGGTAGGCACCACGTTGTTCATCGATGGCGGGATGAGCCTCTATCCGGGGTTCCACGGCAATGGCTGACTATCACGAAACCCAAAGCCCTATCGAGAACCACGGCATCATCGGCGACATGCGCAGTGCTGCGCTGGTGAATGACCGAGGCAGTGTCGACTTTTTCTGCTGGCCGGAATTCGACAGCCCATCAATTTTCTGCTCGCTGCTGGACACGCCGGACGCGGGGATCTTTCAACTGGCGCCGGACCTGCCTAATGCCCGTCGCCAGCAGATCTACCTGCCTGACACCAACGTACTGCAAACCCGCTGGCTGAGTGATGACGCCGTGGTGGAAATCACCGACCTGCTACCCATCGGCGACAGCGAGGATGACCTGCCGGTATTGATCCGCAAAGTGAGCATGACCGTCGGCAGCGCGACGTTTCGCATGCGCTGCGCGGTCCGCCACGACTACGCCCGCAGCCTCACCAGCGCACATCGTGACGGCGATCACATCTGCTTCGAAGCCCCGGGGCAACCTGGCTTGCGTTTGTGTTCCGATCAGCTCATGACCCTGGACGACCGGGCGGCGGTGGCCGAGTTCAGGCTGGAACAAGGCCAGAGCGCCGAGTTCCTGCTGGGCGGTATTGACGACCCGCGGCTTCAGGATGACATCAGCGCAATATGCCTGGAGCGAACACTGGCGTTCTGGCGCGGCTGGATTGGCCAATCCACCTATCGCGGGCGCTGGCGGGAAATGGTCAACCGCTCGGCCTTGGCGCTGAAACTGCTGACCTCATGCAAACACGGCGCCATCCTTGCCGCCGCGACCTTCGGCCTGCCGGAAACCCGTGGCGGCGAGCGCAACTGGGACTATCGCTACACCTGGATCCGCGACGCGTCCTTCACCGTTTACGCGTTCATGCGCCTGGGCTTCGTTGAAGAAGCCAACGCCTACATGCGTTTTCTGCGGGGCCGGGTCAGCGACTGCTGCAATCAGCCGATCAAACTCAACATCCTGTACGGCCTGGACGGCAGGCTGGAGCTACCTGAAGTCGAGCTGCCCCACCTCAGTGGCTTTGGTCATGCCAAGCCGGTGCGCATCGGCAACCTGGCCTACAAACAAGTGCAACTGGATATCTTTGGCGAATTGATGGACGCCGTGTACCTGGTCAACAAATACGGCGAAGCCATTTCCCATCAGGGCTGGAAACACGTCGTCAATGTGGTCGATCAGGTCTGTGATATCTGGCAGGACAAAGACGTGGGTATTTGGGAAATGCGCGGGGAGAAGCACCACTTCCTGCATTCGCGGCTGATGTGCTGGGTCGCCGTCGATCGCGCCATCCGCCTCGCGGTCAAACGCTCCTTGCCCGCGCCTTTCGCCCGCTGGGACCAGACTCGCCAGGCCATCTATGAAGACATCTGGACAAATTTCTGGAGCGAGGAACAACAGCATTTCATCCAGCGTCTGGGCAGCACCGTCCTCGACGGTTCGATGCTGTTGATGCCGCTTGTGCGCTTCGTCAGCGCGCGCGACCCGCGCTGGCTCTCGACCCTCGATGCCATTGAAAAAGACCTGGTGCGCGATGGCATGGTCTACCGCTACCGCAACGACGAAAGCCCCGTCGACGGCCTCAGCGGCATTGAAGGCTCGTTCGCCGCGTGTTCGTTCTGGTACGTCGAATGCCTGGCCCGCGCCGGCCGTGTGGAAAAAGCCCAGCTGGAGTTCGAACAACTGCTGCGCTACGCCAACCCGCTGGGCTTGTACGCCGAAGAGTTCGACAGCCACGGCTACCATCTGGGTAACACCCCCCAGGCTTTGACCCACCTGGCGCTGATCAGCGCCGCCAGTTTCCTGGACCGCAAATTGAGCGGGGACAAAACGCATTGGCAGCCGTGAGTCGCACGTGTGAATGAACATAAATCTTTTGTGGCGAGGGAGCTTGCTCCCGCTCGACTGCGCAGCAGGCGCAAAATCTCCATGACACAAGGGGGTCGCTTCGCAACCCAGCGGGAGCAAGCTCCCTCGCCACAGAGGACAGGGTGCAATGACTATCGCGTAGGCTCCGCCACTTCGATGTCATCCAACGCACGATCAGCCAGCAACGTACCCAGCTCAATCAACTGCTGAATCTCCAGCGCAACATGCCGACGGGAACCTTCCAGCTCGAATGCCAGGTCACTGACCATGGCGTTGGCCGAAGCCAGGGTTTCGCTGAGGCTGGTCAGCACGGATTCGGTGTTGAGGCCGGGGACCACTGAAAATATCTGGCCGTCCTGGGTGTCGGGTTTGGCTGGGGCTGGGGGAGACAAGTGAACATTCAGCGCCCGGTCAGCGGCTTCGCGGAGTTTTTTGGTGTCGAGGGTGGTGTAGGCGGACAGGTTTTCGGCGCGTGGAGGGTTGGGGGTGATCTTGACCATTTGTGAAGCTCCTGACTTGAAGTTGAGCCCACTCACCTCGTGACCAAACGAGGGGTGGTGGGCTATACGCAGGTTGGTCAACCGGGAAGTCAGGCACCCGGCGCACTCGAAAGTGCCCCGCGCACAGCCCACCGCAAAGCATACCGACAAGCACACAAAAAAGCGCCGAAATGCTGAGGTTGGCGCGTGTGCGCCTGACATTGGACGGGTGACCAAACCCGATCGCTGATTTTGCAGCGACCGGCACAGCCTAGCCCCGCCGTTTCCGAACCGGCAACCGCCACGACTCGTCAGAAAATTCCGGTTCACCTATTTTTTTGTAGGAACTCCACACCCTTGTGGCGAGGGGATTTATCCCCTCGCCACAGAAGCTGGCAGCGATATTTCTCCATCTATCGCTCCCACCGGTTTCAGGTTGCCAGCCCTGTAAACCCCTCCTAAGATCGATGCACTCAAGGGTGCAGCGGAGCTGCCCGATAAAACCCGATTCAAGGATCTGACATGACCCATGTAAAACGCTCTATCACCACCCCGCCCCGAACAGGCCTGACCCGGGAAGACCTCTGGGAAGGCCAGGACAAGGGCCTGATCAAGTGCTGGGAAATCGGCCGCGACCGGGCGCTGAAGTTTCCCGAGCTGGCGCAGCGTTGCTTGGCCGGTGAATTGCCGGTGCTCGGCTGGAAAGGCGGTGTCAGCCGCAGCCTGAAGAAAAACGAAAAGTTCGGCTGTCTCAAGTACCTCGCCCAATGGCAGGGCCTGCGCGGTGAAGACCTGGACATCGATCTGTCCCAGGACCGCACCCTGACCTGCTCCAGCACGAACATGATCGTGACCTTCACGCCGGATCGGGCCAAATATGTGAATCAGGAACCCGCATAACGGCAACCGAGCCGTGCAGGAGACCGACATGAACCAGGCGCCCAGAATCAACTTCGCGGTGACGCCTCTGCTGCGCATCGCCTACGAAGAGCACGGCCCCGCCAGCGGCGCCCCAGTGATCCTGCTGCACGGTTTCCCTTACGACCCCAGGGCCTTTGATGAAGTCGCACCGGCCTTGGCCCAGCGCGGCTATTGGGTCATCGTGCCGTACCTGCGCGGCTACGGCCCGACCCGGTTCAATAACCCGAGCATCCTGCGTTCCGGCCAGCAAGCGGCGCTGGCCCAGGATCTGCTGGACCTGATGCAGGCACTCGCCATTCCCCAAGCCGCGTTGTGCGGCTACGACTGGGGCGGGCGGGCCGCGTGTATCGTGGCGGCGCTGTGGCCCGAACGGGTTCGCTGCCTGGTGACCGGCGATGGCTATAACGTGCAGGACATTCCCCGATCGACTCAGCCGCTGGACCCTGAGACCGAGCACAGATTGTGGTACCAGTATTACTTCCACAGCGCCCGGGGCGTCGAGGGCCTGACGCAGAACCGGCGCGAACTGTGCCAGTTGCTCTGGCGCCTGTGGTCACCGACCTGGACACGCGGCACAGCGCTGTATCCCCTCAGTGCCCCATCCTTCGACAACCCGGATTTCGTCGAGGTGGTGATTCATTCCTACCGTCATCGCTTCATGTACGCACCGGGCGACCCGACGCTGGAGTGGATGGAGGAACGACTGACCGCGCAACCGGCCATCAGCGTGCCGAGCATCTCCCTGTGCGGTGCCGATGACGGCGTTGGACCTGCACCTGAGTTCGACGAAGACGCCGAACATTTCAGCGGTGTCTACGAGCGTCGAGTGCTCGCCGGTGTCGGCCACAACATTCCCCAGGAAGCCCCCCAGGCCACGCTCAGGGCATTGCTGGATCTGCTTGAGGGCTGACCGCGAAACGCTCGCGATACGCCTGGGGCGTCACACCCATGGCCCGCAGGAAGCTGCGGCGCAGGGTTTCTTCGCTGCCAAAGCCGCATTGCACCGCGACCCGCTTGATCGGCAGTGCTGTGTCGGCCAGCAGCCGGCGCGCGGTCTCCACACGAATCAGCTCCACCGCCCGCGCCGGGGTCTGGCCGGTGTCGGCGCGGTAGTGACGCACGAAACTGCGCTCGCTCATCCCCGCCTCTGCCGCCAGATTCGGCAAGCCCAGGTCCTGGGTGAGGTTTTCCGCGATCCAGGCGTGCAGATCGTCAAAACGACTGCCCTGATTCTGCAGTGACAAGGTCACGCTGAACTGCGATTGACCGCCCGGGCGCTTGAGGAACACCACCAGTTGCCGGGCGACTTCCAGGGCGATGGCGCGACCCAAATCGTCCTCCACCAGGGCCAACGCCAGGTCGATGCCGGCCGTAACGCCCGCCGAAGTCCAGACCGGGCCGTCGTTGATAAAAATCGGGTTGGGTTCGACCCGCAGTTGCGGGTGCTGCCTGGCCAGTTGTTCGCAACGGGTCCAGTGCGTGACCACCCGGCGTCCGTCCAACCAACCGCTGGCGGCCAGCAGGAACGCCCCGGTGCACACCGACGCCACGCGCCGCGAGCGCAGGCCATGGTCCCTGACCCAGGCCACCAGCGCCGCGTCCTGCGCCGCCTCGTACACCCCCCAACCGCCGGCGACGAGCAATGTGTCGCTACCCTCGCTCGGCAGCGGCTCGGCCATAAGCGCGAGCCCCGCCGACGACATCACCGCCCCGCCACCGGCAGCAATCACGGTGGGTGCGTAAGGCAACGGCAAACCTTGCTGGCGTGCCAGGTCGTTGGCCGAAGCAAAAACCTGCAAGGGCCCGGTGACATCTAGCACCTGCACGTTGGCAAAGGCCAGTACATGAACGGTTTTCGGTGGATTTGGCATATTGGCGTAATTCGTGGGCTTATTGGCGTATACGCCAGAGCCTACGGGCCTAAAGTTAAACCGTCCACCCCCTCAGGCATCACTTCAGGAGAAAGCGCCATGGCGTTGCAGATCGGTTTTCTGTTATTCCCCCAGGTTCAACAACTGGACCTCACCGGCCCTTATGACGTGCTCGCCTCGCTGCCAGACGTGAAGGTGCACCTGATCTGGAAAGACCTGGCCCCAGTCACCGCCAGCACCGGGCTGGTACTCCTACCGACCACCACGTTCGAGAAGTGCCCCAAGCTCGATGTGATCTGCATCCCAGGCGGCAGCGGCGTCGGGCCATTGATGGAAGACGAGCAGACCTTGGCGTTCATCAAGCAACAGGCGGCTCACGCGCAGTACATCACCTCCGTGTGCACCGGTTCGCTGGTGCTTGGCGCGGCGGGTTTATTGCAGGGTAAACGGGCCACCACCCATTGGGCTTATCACAGTCTGCTGCAAACCCTGGGCGCCACACCGGTCAAGGACCGTGTGGTACGCGACGGCAACCTGTTCACCGGTGGTGGCATCACCGCCGGGATCGATTTTGCCTTGACCCTGGCGGCCGAATTGTTCGACCAGGACACCGCCGAGCTGGTCCAGCTACAACTTGAATACGCCCCGGCCCCGCCGTTCACCGCCGGCGGCCCGGAGACCGCGCCGACCCAGGTGCTGGAAGAAGCCAACCGACGCGCAGCAGAGTCGTTTCGGGTGCGCTCGCAGATTACTCAACGGGCAGCGGCGCGATTGGCACTGCAATAACGATCAACGCCAATCAGGCCCCCCAAAAAAAGTGGTGAGGGGTTTTATCCCCTCACCACACAAGACATGAAAAATCTCCTGCCGCATCGATTCAATTCAGAACGGGCTGGCCGTCGGGCGCACCACCAGTTCGCTGACGTCCACATCGTCCGGCTGTTCAATGGCGTAGGCAATCGCCCGGGCAATCGCCTCGGCGGGAATGGCGATCCGGCGAAACTCGCGCATCTCGGCGCGCCCGCCTTCATCGGAAATACTTTCGGCCAACTCCGACTCGGTTACGCCAGGGGAAATCACCGTCACCCGCACGTCACCACCGACCTCCTGGCGCAACCCCTCGGAAATCGCTCGCACGGCGAACTTGGTGGCGCAGTACACCGCCGCCGTCGGGCTGACCGTGTAGGCACCAATGGAAGCAATGTTGATGAACTGGCCGCTGCGCTGGCGTTGCATCAAAGGCAAACCGGCGGCGATGCCGTGGAGTACGCCACGAATGTTGACGTCGATCATGCGATCCCACTCGTCAACTTTCAGCGCCTCGAGTTTGGAGAGCGGCATGACCCCGGCGTTGTTGACGATCACATCGACCTTGCCGAATCGCTCGACAGCGAAGTCGATCAGGCTCTGCACATCATCACGGCGCGTCACGTCCACGGCTTTGCAAGCAGCCTGCTGGCCGTCGGCTTCAAGTTCCTGCACCAGCGCCTGCAAGCGATCGACGCGTCGCGCACCCAGCACCACTCGCGCTCCCCGGGCGGCCAGCAAACGTGCGGCGGCTTCGCCAATACCGCTGCTGGCGCCGGTGATCACCACAACTTTGTTTTGAATAGCGGACATGATGGTTTCCTCGTCTGGATGTATGGCCCCCCGATGGGAGCGTTTTGACAGGTCCAGATTAGGGAGCAGATCCGTGTCTGGGTTAGCCGGATCCTCCTGCGCCCTTGCACGATCCTGTAGCGATAGAACCGCCTCTGGTCGCCGGACGCACAATCGGCTTTACTAGCGCGGTCCACCCATTTGGCCAGGGAGATAGATCGGCATGTCGGTATCCACGTCCATACACGTAACGCCTGAGGACGGCGTCAACCAGCGCCGCACCGAACTGGCGGAACTGATGAAGCGCTTCGCCCCGGAATTCGGCGTTCATCCCACCGCCATCGAGACCTTGCACCTGATCCGTAGCGACCAGCCCACCGAAGCCCTGCACACGATCCACAAGCCCGGTTTGTGCGTGATCGTCCAGGGGCGCAAAGAGGTTCGGCTGGCGGATGAATGCTACGTCTATGATTCGCTCAACTACCTGGTGGTCTCGGTCACCCTGCCGTTGGCGGGTCAGGTGATCGAAGCCAGCCCCGAACGCCCCTACCTGTGCATTCGCCTGGATATCGACCCGGCGCAGATCTGCCGTCTAATCGCCGACGCCAGCCCCATTGGGGTACCGGCCCAACGAACCGATCGAGGACTATTCCTGGACCGCATCGACGCGCCGCTGCTCGATGCGGTGTTGCGTTTGCTGCGGCTGCTGGAGAGTCCGGACGATATCGCCACGCTCGCGCCCTTGGCCCAACAGGAAATTTTCTACCGCCTGCTACGGGGTGCCCAGGGCCAGCGCTTGCACGAAATTGCCATCCCCGACACGCAAACCCACCGTATCAGTCGCGCAATCGAGTGGCTCAACACCCATTATGCCGAGCCGCTGAGCATCGATAGCCTGGCACAAATGATCAATCTCAGCCCTTCGGCATTGCACCATCGCTTCAAAGCCGTGACCGCCATGAGCCCGCTGCAATACCAGAAACAGCTGCGCCTGCAGGAAGCCCGACGGCTGCTGCTGGCGGAGAACAGCGACGTTTCGTCAATCGGCTACAAAATGGGCTATGAAAGCCCCTCGCAGTTCAGCCGCGAATACAGCCGTCTATTCGGGGCCTCGCCGAGCAAGGACATCGCCCGGCTACGTGCCGAGGCCTTGCAGATGAGTCGCGCCTGATCCTTCACACAAACAGGATCAGGCAAACCAAGGGCAGTATCCGTCTAACGGCGTCCCCCTCCTCGCCCCTACTCTGAACCCATGCAGCAAGACTACCGTCCGGGCTGCAACGGGTTCAGCAGATCGCGACATCTGAACGACCCGGCACTCAACCCCTTTTGATATGACCGGAGTCATCGCCATGAAAACTTTCAGTTCCTTGATCGCCGTTACCACTTTCGTCCTGAGCGTCAGTGCCTTTGCCCTGCCCAGCCAGCAGCAGGACCGTTTCTTTACGCAAACGCTCGGATATCAGCAGCCTGTGGCCGCTGATGGTTCGGACCGCACACCTGGGCAGGCCCTTGCCGCTGATGGTTCGGATCGCACACCTGGGCAGGCCCTTGCCGCTGATGGTTCGGATCGCACACCTGGGCAGGCCCTTGCCGCTGATGGTTCCGACCGCACACCTGGGCAGGCACTTGCCGCTGATGGTTCGGATCGCACCATGGCGCGACGCCTGGCTTGATAGGTCGGCTTTTCTGCAGACGAAAAAAAACCCGCCGAGGCGGGTTTTTCCAAGACCATCACGACTCCCTGTCGATAGCCATCCTTGCAAGGTCGATCGTCCCTGATCCTGAAGCACTCCCTGTGCTTCAGTGGTTGAGTACAGATTACGCATCGGATCCAAAGCGCAACAGACGATATAGCAACCATGGCGTGTAAGACATTCGCTATAGCAGCCCTTCCGTAAACCCTTAGAGTGCTCAAACACTGAGGATCAGGCCTTGGCCAGGAATGTTTCGATATTCGCCATCTGCTCGTCCCAACCACGGCTGTCCATACGAAAAGCCTTAAGCCGACGCGCCTCCGGAATACCGTTAAAGCCCGACTCCACCACTTTGAGCAAGGTGCCGCCATCCATGTCTTCAAGTTCGAACTGAACCCTCGTTTCGGGTTCCTGAGAGTAGTCCACCTGCGGTTCAATGGCGTACGGATGCCAGCGAAACGAAAAAACCCGCTCCGGCTCGACCCGCTCTACCGCAACGTCCCAGATAAGGTGTTCATAACCAGGATAGGTGATCTGCCCCTGGGTACGCTCGCCCGCGACAAATCGTCTGCCTTCAAGCGCGACGCCGAACCATTGACCGAAGGCTTCGGCATTGGCCAAGGCCCGCCAGACCTGAGAGCGCGGCGCCTTGAGCAGAATTTTTCTTTCGATGCGATCAGATGAATGCATGAGTCACCTCCTGTGTTCAACCCTAGGCCTGTAAGACCACGAGGCCAACCAGAAAGTTGTATCGACCCAGCGTTTGGGTACACTCCTTCGGCATTTAGAAATCCCATCAAGGAGAGATCGACCATGTTCCCACGCTTGTTTCTGGGCCTGACGCCGCTGCTTTTTATCAGTATTGTCCAAGCCGATGACTGCGCCAATGCTAGCACCCAGGGAGCAATGAACCAGTGCGCAGCCCAAGAGAACAAAGCCGCTGACGACGAGCTGAACAGTCTGTACAAGCAGATCACTGCACGCCTTAAAGATGACCCGCAGGCCAAGCAGCTACTGGTCAAGGCACAGCGGGCCTGGATCAGCTTCCGTGACGCCGAATGCAATTTTTCTGCCTCTGGAGTCGAAGGGGGTAGCGTCTATCCGCTGGTCCACAGCAATTGCACCACAGCCGTAACCAAGGCCCGGGTCGAGACGTTCAAGACCTACCTCAAGTGCGAGGAAGGTGATCTGAGCTGCCCGGTCCCAGGGGCTTAATCATTGATGCAAAAAAAGGATGACCTCTTCAAGTCATCCTTTTTTTTCGGCACAAAAACAAAACCCCTACCTGCATCAGCAGATAGGGGTTTCGGAATTTAATCTTGACGATGACCTACTCTCACATGGGGAAACCCCACACTACCATCGGCGATGCATCGTTTCACTGCTGAGTTC
>LNAP01000059.1_pt1 | contig 102355 bp, 70 predicted proteins | sample 602601 | NCBI WGS metagenome assembly LNAP01 (sample SAMN02440304, study PRJNA202911) | soil metagenome | biome: Subtropical and temperate rainforests or woodlands; isolation source: soil samples (1 kg each in a 20% v/v slurry with milli Q water) were... ... | reverse complement strand
GCGACGCAGACCGCCGCCGTGCAGGCAAAGCCGGCCGAGGCTGCTGCGCCAACTGTGGGTCAGGCCAAGCCCGCGCCGACGATCCTGCCGACCCAGGAGATGCCGGCCGCGCAGGGGCTGGATTAGAGCTGAGCAAAACAAAAGCGCCCGAACATCTCGGGCGCTTTTTCACGAAGGCGATTACCGCTCAGCTTCGTCCATACCCCGCCGCTTCCAGGATCAGGTTCGCCACCTCCTTCGGATGCGACACCAGCGAGAGGTGGCCGGCATCGAGCTCGACCGTGGTTGCGTTCATGCGCTTGGCGAGGAAGCGCTCGAGGTCAGGATTGATGGTGTCGTCGTTCTTCGAGACCGCGTACCAGCTCGGCTTGGTGTGCCACGCCGCTTCCGTGGTGCGGCTGGCGAAGATCGAGGCGGCTGTCGGCCATTGCACCGCATAGAGCTCCCTGGCCCGCTCCGGCTTCACGCCATTGGCGAAATACTTCAGGAACGCGTCTTCCGAGAGCTTGGTGTAGCCGTCGCGCTCGACGATGCCGGCGCGCACCGGGCCGGTCGGAAACTGCTTCGACAGCGCGACGAAATCCTCGTTCGCATCGGGGGCGCGCGCGGCGACGTAGACGAGGCCGGACACCTTCGGGTCGGTACCGACCTGGCTGATCACGGTGCCGCCCCAGGAATGCGCGACCAGCACGGTCGGCCCGTCCTGCTCGGCCAGCGCGCGCCTGGTCGCCTCGACGGAGTCCGCAAGCGACGACAGCGGATTTTGCACGGCGGTCACGTGCAGGCCCGCGGCCTGGAGGACCGGGATCACCTCCGACCAGCTCGAGCCATCGGCCCAGGCGCCGTGCACCAGCACGACGTTCCTGGTCTTCACGGTCTGCGGGGGCTGGGCGTGAGCGAGGCTGAGAGGGGCCGCCAGCAGGCTCGCGGCGACGAAAAGGCTGCGCCAAAGTGTCATGATCGTTCTCCGTCTTGTTTTGGGTGCGACGTCCAAATGACGGAGCGCGGGGCTGCGACGTTACGCGTCCTCACCGCTCTGTGATGCGGTGCAACACGAAAAAACGCCCCGGGGCACCGGGGCGTTTTCGCAACCTGGAAGTGGTGCGCGTGTTTTACGCGGCGACTTGCGCGGCCGAGTTCTCGATCACCTGCGCCTTCGGCGCGCCGACGTTGATGGCGATCTGACGTGGCTTCTTGGCCTCGGGAATCTCGCGGACGAGGTCGACGTGAAGCAGCCCGTTCTCGAGGGAGGCGTCCTTTACCTGCACGAAGTCGGCAAGCTGGAAGGCGCGCTCGAAGGCACGCGCGGCGATGCCGCGATAGAGCACTTCGGCCTTGCTGTTCTCGTTCGCGACTTTCTCGCCCTTGATCGTCAGCGTGTTTTCCTTCGCGACGAGGGAGAGCTCATCCTTGGCGAAGCCCGAGACCGCAACGGTGATGCGGTAGGTGTTCTCGCCGGTACGCTCGATGTTGTAGGGGGGATAACCGGGGCTGCCATCCGAACCGGCCTGGTCGAGCAGGTTGAAGAGACGGTCGAAGCCGACGGTGGAACGGTAGAAGGGGGTGAGATCGTAGGTACGCATGGTCAAGTCCTCCATTGAGCGACTGCTGGCTAACCCGCCCGCCAATCGGGCCGGGCTTTCGTCTGTGTGCAGCCTGATGTTCCGGTTCCGAAACACTGGTAGCGGCCTGCACCATGGTGATATGGGTTCAGGGACACTGCGTTCAAGAGGGCGGCAACCTGCGCCTTTTCGGCGCTCCCGCCCCCTGATTTTCAGCACTTTGCGCCCAATGACGCTGGTCTCGATTCCGTCCAATCCCGTGCCCGAAAACGTCGTCAGCGGCACCATCAAGACGCCCGACGGCGTCGAGCTGCGCTTTGCGCGCTGGGCGCCGCCGGCGGGCCGCAAGGGCACGGTCTGCGTGTTCACCGGGCGCAGCGAACAGATCGAGAAATATTTCGAGACCGTGCGTGACCTGCGCGACCGCGGCTTTGCGGTGGCGATGATCGACTGGCGCGGGCAGGGCCATTCCTCGCGCCGCCTGCGCGATCCACGCAAGGGCTATGTGCGCGACTTCTCCGATTTCGAGATCGACGTCGAGACCTTCGTGCAGCAAGTGGTGCTGCCGGATTGCCCGCCGCCCTTTTTCGCGCTCGCCCATTCCATGGGTGGCACCGTACTGCTGCGGGTGGCGCATGCCGGCAAGCGCTGGTTCGACCGCATGGTGCTGTCGGCGCCGATGATCGACCTGCCCGGCCGCGCCACCTCGTTGCCGGCGCGAGCGCTTTTGAAGACGATGCGCCTGATGGGGATGGGCGGCCGCTATGTCCCTGGCGGCAGCGACCAGATCACCGGGCTCAACCCCTTCATCAACAATCCCCTGACCAGCGATCCCGTGCGCTATGCGCGCAACGCCGCAATCCTGGAGGAGGATCCAACGCTCGGGCTGGCATCACCGACGGTCGCCTGGGCGGATACCGCCTTCCGCGCGATGCACACCTTCAAGGGCATGCACTACCCCTCCGAGATACGCCAGCCGATCCTGATGCTGGCGGCATCCAACGACACCGTGGTCTCGACCGCGGCGATCGAGGAATTCGCCTATCACTTACGCGCCGGCTCCCATCTCGTGATCGCCGGCGCCAAGCACGAAATCCTCCAGGAGCAGGACCGCTACCGCTCCCAGTTCTGGGCCGCCTTCGACGCCTTCGTGCCGGGCACGCCGCTGCTCAAGTGAGAGCGGCAGCGCCGGTGCGCTCCCTCGCAGCGCTATAGCGTCTTCAGATACTCGATCAGGTCGTAGCGCTCTTGTTCCTTGAGCACGCGGCCGATAGTGCCGTCCTTGCCGGGGCCTGGCGTGCCATCGAACGAGTGGCCGGCATTGCTGTTACCGAACATCTCGGTGCCGTCCGACGCTCGCGTCGAGAAGCGCGACTGCCCGGTCTTGCAGCTCTCTCCGTCGGCGACCGCGAAGCCGACCTGCTTCGGATCGTAGTCGCGACCACCGCCCATGCAGAACGATTTGGGGCGCTCGGCTGCGGGGCTCAGCATCCAGTAGAGCGAGGGTACTGATCCGTTGTGCAGGTAAGGCGCGGTGGCCCAGACGCCGTTGAGCGGGCGCGCGCGATACCACGGCCCCGGCTCCGTCTTTTCGGGCGGCTGAGGACCGGGGTTGGGGCAGTTCTTGCGCTTACCCCACCAGGCCTGCTGATCCTTCGGGTCGATCTTGGCGTCGTCCATCGCTTTGCGGCTGACGATGTCGACGAGCACCATCAGGCCAAGCGAGTACGGCATATCGGTCGAAGAAACATCCGGCAGATTGCAGCTCCACCAGGCATTGAGTTTCTGCGTGGGATCGAGCTTGAGAAAGCCCGGCACCTGAACCGTTCGTGTCGCTAGCACGCTGGCCTGAGCGGGGTCGGTCCCCATGCCTTTGGCGCTTTTCTGGACCTCGTTCAGGAATTTGTCGTCGCCGATGGTTTCCCACCGCGACGACGACCAGATGCTCTGGTCGGGAAACTCGCTGTCGAACACCGGATCGTTCACCGGCCCGAGATGGCATTCGGCGCAGATCTGCGCGTAGAGCTTACGGCCGTTCTTGACGCGTTCGCCATCGATCTTCCACGCAGCATCGCCAAATATGTCCGACGGCCATTTCGGCGATGTCAATCCTGAGAGCTGCTTTTTCGGATGGGGCGCCGACCCCTTCAGCAGATCCTCGATCCAGTTCAGATTCTTGATGTCCATCGACGAGCGGAACAGCGTGTCCTTGGGCGTATTGTCGGACAAATTGAGCAGCGCGGTCACGCCCAGCGCTTCGCCGGCGTTGCGGATCAGCGGTTGTTCGATGGACGCGTCATATTGCGCGAATTTGAGCCAGGGCACGGTCCAGATCGGCGGGAAGCTGACCGGCGCATCCTTGGCATGCAGATTCTTCTCGAAGCCGCTGAGGCCGCTGAGCGTCATGTCCTGGGCGAAGACCTGATTGCCGATGCGGTTGAGCGCGTCGAGGCGGCCGTATCCTTCCTCCGTGTCCTGCTGCGGCTCTTCCCGCTTCGTCTTCTCGTTGAACCTCGTCTTGCCGTCGATGGTCTTTGCGTAGGTCTTTTCCCAGTCGATCAGGAATGTGCTGATCGTGCGCAGCTTCTGCTTCAGCGCATCGCGATCCGCATCGCTGGCGGAGGCGCCGAGCACACGGTCGGCGAAGCGCGTGAAGCGACCCGGCACGAGGAGAGTGTAGGCGATCGACAGGCCGGTCGTGACCTCGAGCTTCCTCAGGTCGGTCATCGCCGGGCCGCCGTCGAAACGGATGTCGATGCCTTTGTAGTGGATCTGGCCGGTGTGGCAGGCTGCGCAGGTCAGGCCGATCCGGTCCTCGCCGATCTTGCCGGTCGCGGGATCGGGCACGCCGGTCATGCGCGCAAACCCGACGGGCAGGCCGTCGACGTTTTCAGCCTGGGCACCCCAGTTAACCGGCGGATCCCAAAGCCGCGCCGGCACTGGCTTCGTCTTGTCGTAGACGTTAGCATAGCCGAACCGGCGCAGCGTGGCGTCGTCGGTGTTGATCGTCTGAGGGCTGGGGATGAAGCCGAAGCGCTGCAGATGGTCGCTGTCATGCAGCATTCCGGGCTTTGCGAAGAAGTGGAGCCGCGGCTGCTCGAGCGCCATGAACCAGCTATAGGGCACCGGGAAGGTCGCGGTGCCCTGGCTGGCGTGATGAAACCAGTGCCGGTCTTCCAGCGCCCAGTTTTGCTCGAGCCAGTACGCGGCGCGGGGTTCGACGTGCTGCGGCAATGGCGGCGCTACGAGGTCGCCGAGGATGCCGGGCAGCATCGGCTGGAATTGATCGGGAAAGCGCAGCGCGACGACGCCGAAGAGAAGGAGCGCGGCGACCAATCCGCCGGCAGCGCGCAATATGAGCGAGGGCGGTTTGACCGGCTGGGCGACGATCCGCTGGGTGATCCTGTCAGGTAATTTGCGCTCGTTGAACAATGTCCTCACCTCGGCCACGCTGAGATAGCGGTCATCACCCTGACCCTTGCCCATGATCTTGAGCAGGATCGGCCATTCGAACTTCATCAGGATCGGGTAGTACCAGCGCGATTGATTACCGGCGCGCTTGAGATTGTCGGCCATGAAGGTCTGGATCTGCGCGGCGTTGAGTCCGGTCTCGGCGCCGCCATCGGGATCGGCATAGGTGCCGCCGAAGCTTGCGAGTCGCGCAATCTCGTCCTCGTTGACGCGCCCGTCGACGCTAAGGATGCGCGAGCCGGCACCGAGCTTGTCGAGCGGGCCGCCGCGCAGCGCATTGAGCTGTGCGCCCCAGAAGAGGCTTTGCAGAATGTGACAGGCTCCGTTGGCGATCAGCGCGACGCCGCGGACCTGGATGCGAGCCGAGGTCTTCTTCAGCCCGGTCTCGCCGCTCGCATTTGCGATGGTCTGTGACAGCGTCCGCAGCGGGACGGTGCCGCCATCGACAAAACCTTCGCCCACGAGGCCGCGCAGGAACGGACAGGGATTATTCGGCGAGACCTGGATCGAGGGATCGAAAGGGGGCTTCGAGGCGGGGTCGTTCATGGCCCAAAATCCTGAGAACGGCGAATCGTCAAATGCAGGCGCGCCGATCAAGCGCGGAAAGTCCTAACAAACCGGCATCAGGCTATACTACCTCAGCGTGTAGCGAAGTGTGGCTGAATTCACTGTCCTAGCAACAAAAGCGGGCCGGAGGGCGCCGACGAGTTGCCGCTGACCGCGGCCCGCCGGTCAGGACTCCGCCGCGCGTTTGACGTCGCTCTGGATCAAGGTCAGCCTGGCGAGCGGCACCCCCGCTTTCAGAAGCCCGTCGCGGTAATGGGCGAGGTCCTCGGGCCGCTTCCAGTGAAAATTGCGCAAGTGCCGGTCGACGTTCAGGGTCGGGTAATGGCCCATGAGCACGCCGGTGGCTTCGGTGGCCTCGCCGGTGCGGCCCAATTGCGCCAGCGCCGCGGCGCGGATCGCCAGCGCCTGCATATGGTTCGGGTTGATGTAGAGCTGCTCGCGGGCCCATGACAGCGTCGCGTCGTACTGCCCCAGCAGATAATGGCTGAAAGCGTTCAGCGCCGCCCATTGGTAGCGCGGGTCGCTGTTGTCGCGCTGCGAGGCCATCGAGAACAGCTCGATCGCTTCGCGATGCTCGCCGACGATGAAATGGCAGATGCCGAGCACGCCGCGTGCGCCGTTGTCATAGGGGTTGAGCGCGACGGCCCGCTTGGCGGCGTCCATCGCCGCCTCGTAATGCCCTTCCATCCCGTGCGCCCAGGACAGGATCGAGAAGGCGAAGGAGGAGCGCGGGTCGAGCCGCACGCTGGTCTCGGCGAGCTTCATCGCTTCTGCCCACATCTCGCGCGTGCCCTTGATCCAGCCGAACTGGATGCTCTGGATCTGGATCGTGGCGAGATAAGCGTGCGCGATCGACAGTTTGGAGTCGAGCTTGATGGCCTCCCCGAACAGGTCGATGGCGATGTGCAGATCTTCCTTGGTCTGCCGGTAGTAATGCGACAGCCCCTTGAGGAAGCGGTCCCAGGCGGTCACGTCGGTTGAGAGCCGCGCCGGTGCCGATGCTTCCGCCCGGACGATCTCGGTGGCGATGGCGGCGGACAAATTGGTGGTGATCTCGTCCTGCATCGCGAAGAGGTCGCCGATGTCGCGGTCGTAGCGGCCGGTCCAGAGCTGCTCGCCGGTTTCCGGCGCGATCAGCTCGGCGGTGACGCGAATCTTGGCTCCGGCTCGTCGCACCGAGCCCTGGATCAGGTATGTGGCGTCGATCTCCCGCGCGATCAGCCGGGTGCTGACATTGTTGCCCTTGAAGGCGAAGGTCGAGTTGCGGCTCAGCACGCGATAGAACGATTGCAGCGACAGCGCGTGGATCAGATCCTCGGTCAGTCCGTCGGAGAAATATTCGTCCTGGGCATCGCTGAGATTGGCGAAGGGCAGTACGCCGACGATGGCGGTGCGGTACTGTTGCGACAGCGCCGATGCTTCCCGCAACTCGGGGGCCAGCGCCGGTGCGCCTTCCGGGGACCAGGTCCAGATCGCGACCGGGTCCTTGATGTTCTTGAAGCGATGGTTGCCGCCATCGACCAGCGGCACGGTCAGATGCCGGCTGGCCTCCTTGTAGGCCTTGGCCGAGATCGCGAAGCCGCCGGGGCTCGCCACGGATTCGAGGCGGACGGCAATGTTGACATCGTCACCGAACACCTCGTCCTCGTCGGCGATGACGTCGCCCATATGGATGCCGAGCCGGAACTGCATGGCGCGGTCGGCGGGCAGATGGTGGTTGCGCTCCGCCATCAGCGTCTGCATCGCGATCGACGCCTCGGTGGCGCCAACGATAGAGGGGAACTCCAGCAGGAAGCCGTCGCCGGTGTTCTTGATGACGCGGCCGCCGTGATTGAGGATGATGGGATGGATCGCGCTGCGGTGGGCCTTGAAGGCGGCATGGGTGCCGGCCTCGTCGCTGCCCATCATGCGCGAATAGCCGGCGACATCGGCGCAGACGATAGCAGCCAGACGTCTTTCCATATTCCGGGGCTCCAGAGACTTGGAAGGGATCTGTGACCGGCCACGGCGTGGCAGCCGCCTCGAATCCCGCATATCAAGAACCGTGCCTTTATAGAGCAGATGCGGCCGAGCGATAGTATGATCCGCATTGCAAATTCGAGGTAAATACTCCGCAAATCCGGCGGTGGACGGGGGCGGGTGAACCGACTAAGCCCGCCGCTTGAGAAGCGGAGCGGGGGCGGCGGGGGCACCTCACATGCTGGGCATTCACGGAATCTGGCTCTTCATCCTGTCGGGCGTGCTGCTCAACATCACGCCGGGGCCGGACTCCGTCTATGTGATCGGACGCAGCATGCAGATGGGTTGGCAAGGCGGCGCCGCTGCCGCGCTCGGCATCAGTTGCGGCTGCTTTTTCCACGTTGCGGCCGCGGCGATCGGCCTGTCGGCCCTGCTGATAGCCTCGTCGACTGCGTTCTCGATGCTGAAGCTGGTTGGCGCGGCCTATCTGGTCGTAACAGGACTTCAGATGCTGTGGTCGCGTCCGGTGCTGGCGTCGGCGATCGACGAGCCGGTGCGGAGTTCGCTGCGGCGGGTCTTCTTCCAGGGCATTTTCACCAACGCGCTCAATCCCAAGGTCGCGCTGTTCTTCCTGGCCTTCCTGCCGCAATTCGTCGCAGCCGATTCCGCGCACAAGCCGCTCGCCTTCCTGACGCTCGGCCTGATCTTCATCTTTACGGGGACGCTGTGGTGCCTGGTGCTGGCGGCGTTCGCGGCCAAGGCCGCGCACCGCCTGCGGAGTTCGGAGGGTGCAATCGCCTGGGTCAACCGGGCGCTCGGCGGCCTCTTTATCTATCTCGGCATCCGCGTCGCCATGCTGGAGACCCCGTAGCTCGTTCGAACGAATGACTGGTGCAGCCCGCGATCGGCCAGGTAGAGGCCGCGCGGGAGGGAGGTTTCGATGGTTCGTGGAAGCTGTCTCTGCGGCGCCGTGCGTTTCGAGGTCGATCGGGTGCGCGCGCTGACGCATTGCCATTGCGCCAATTGCCGCAAGCTCACGGGCGCTGCGTTCGCCACCTACGCCCATGTCGATGCCGACAAGTTTCGCTTCGTCGCCGGCGAGGACATGACCGTGCCTTATGAATCCGCGCCGGGGAGTTTCCGCTATCGCTGCAGGACCTGCGGCTGCCTGACGCCGGGCAGGGCAAGCTATCTGCCGATCGTCAGCATTCCCGCCGGCCTGCTCGACGACGATCCGCAAGTCAGGCCTCGCCTGCATGTCTTCATCTCATCGCGCGCGCCGTGGTGGACGATCCAGGACGATCTGCCCCAGCACGAAAAATGGGTGCCGGGCTTCGAACCGAAATCCTGAGCGTCTTAGGCAAACTCTTTCGCCAGTGCGCTGCCGGCGAGATAAAGGCCGAGCAAGATCATCGCGATCAGGAACCAGCGGCGAAACGCTTCCGCCGGCATCCGCGCCCGCACCGACTGGCCGATGAACATGCCGGCAAAGGCCATGGCCATGCCCACGGCGCCCGGCACGGCGTTGGCCGGCGTCAGCAATCCGCCGGCGGTCAGGGTGAAGGCGAGTGCCAGCGTCGCGGTCGTGAAGAACACGCCGAGCGCCTGCACCAGCTCGTCCTTCTCCATGCCGATCGCCTGCATGAACGGCATCGAGGGGATCACCTGTACGCCGGTCGAGGCCGAGATCACGCCGGTGATGACGCCGACCACGCCGCCCACCCATTTCTCGTTCCGTGGTGCCACGTGGAAATGGAACTTGTTCAGCCCGATCACCGCGTAGATGACGAGCAGGATGCCGAGCACGATCGTGCCGTAGCGCGCATGCGGGCCGGTCAGTGCGCCGGCATTGAGCCAGCAGCCGATCACGGTGCCGATCATCAGCGGCCAAAGCCGCCTCAGGATATCGCGCAAATAGGGGCCGGCGAAGGTCTGCCAGATGTTGGTGACGATGGCCGGCACGATCACAATGGCGATTGCGCGGCTTGGCGCCATGCTCACCGCGAGCAGGCCCATGGACACCGTCGGCAGGCCGAGTCCGACCACGCCCTTGACGAATCCGGCGATCAGGAAGACGGCAGCGATGACAATGAGAAGCGGGTCGATCATACCGGGCACATTGACCGAAGCCGCGTGCCGGCACAATCTGGAGGTTACGGAGACAGCCTTCGTCACTGACGAAAGCTGCGGAGACCAGCCATGCGTTTCGACCTCGTCGACCTCCAGCTCTTCATCGCGGTCGCCGACCAGCGCAGCATCACCCGCGGCGCGGAGCGGTCGCATCTCGCCTTGGCCTCGGCCAGCGCCCGCATCAAGGGGCTCGAGGATGCTCTAGGCGTCGCGCTGCTCAAGCGCGGGCGCCGCGGCGTCGAATTGACCGCGGCCGGCGAGAGCCTGCTCGAGCATGCCAGACTCGTGATTCATCAGGTCGACGCCATGCGCGGCGACCTCGCCGGCTTTGCCAGTGGCGTGCGCGCCAGCGTGCATTTGCTCGCCAACACCTCGGGGCTGTCGGAGCATCTGCCGAAGGCGCTGGCTGGCTTCCTGCGCGAGCATCGCGACGTTGCCATCGACATCGAGGAGCGCGAGAGCACCGACATCGCGGCGGCGATCACCGCGGGCGCCGCCGATCTCGGTTTTGCCGCCGAGCATGCGCTGCCCGATCATATCGAGCGCTTCTCCTTCAGCGAGGACCGCCTGACCCTGGTCACGTCGCGCCGCGGCCCGTTTGCTGGCCGCCGCCAGATCGATTTTCAGGAGGCGGGTGCCTGCGACTTTGTCGGACTGACCAGCGCCACCGCGCTTCAGGTCCATATTTCCAAGCATGCCGCACGGCTCGGGATGCGTCCGCATTTCCGCGCGCGGTTGCGCGACTTCGACGCGATCTGCCAGATGGTCGCCGCCGACGTCGGCGTCGCGCTGGTGCCCGAAGCCGCCGCCCGCCGCTGCGCCAAGCTGATGCCGCTCGCCATGGTCCGCCTGCGCGATGCCTGGGCGAACAGGCGCCTCGTGATCTGCGCGCGCAGCTTCAAGGCGCTGCCACGGCCGGCCAAGGTGCTGGTGGAGCATTTGCGGGCAGAGGCGGTGTGAGAGCTTAGCGGGAGGTAGGGAGACTGTCGAACGTGCTCGGCCTGCATGGTTCGAGACGCCCGCTTTTAGCGGGCTCCTCACCATGAGGGTCTGATATTCAGCCAGCCGCAAAATGCGACCTCATCCTGAGGGCCCGCCGTAGGCGGGCGTCTCGAAGGATGGGCCACAGGCGAGCTACTTCGCCGTCTCGACCCCGGCGTCCTTGATCACCTTGGTCCATTTCGCGGTCTCGTCCGCGATGAATTTCCGAAAATGCTCTGGCTCGTCACCAACAACCTTCGCGCCCTGGGCGGCGAGCTTTTCCTTCACCGCGGGATCCGCCATCGCCTTCGTCGCCAGACCATGCAGCGCCGCGACGATCTCCTTAGGCGTGCCCTTCGGCGCCACCATGCCGTACCAGTTCTCGATGCGCAGGTCGGGAAAGCCCGCTTCTGCCGTCGTCGGCACATCAGGCGCAGTCGGTGAGCGCTCGGCCGAGCCGACCGCGATCGGCCGCAGAGCGCCTGCCTTGACCTGCGGCAGCAGCACGGGCAGGTCCAGGAACGTCATCTGCACCTGCTGGCCCAGCAAATCGTTCACCGCCGGCGCGGCGCCGCGATAGGGCACGTGCACGATGTCGATCTTGGCTGTCAGCTTGAACAATTCACCGGCCAGATGCGGCAGGCTGCCCGGGCCGGAGGAGGCGAAGTTGAGTTTTCCGGGCTGCGCCTTGGCCAGCGCGATCAGCTCGCCGATGTCCTTGGCCGGCACGTTGGTGGCGACGACAAGCATTTCCGGCACGATCGCAACCAGCGTCACCGGTGTGAGGTCGTTCAGCGTGTCGTAGGCGACCTTCTCCATGCTCGGGCTGATCGCAAGCGCGCCGGCGCTCGATATCGCGATGGTGTAGCCGTCAGGCTGGCTCTTTGCGACCGCGTCGGTGCCGAGCACGCCGCCCTGGCCGCCGCGATTGTCGATCAGCACCGGCTGGCCCGACAGCTCCGACATGCGCTGGCCGATCACGCGGGCGATGATGTCGTTGGGGCCGCCGGCCGGGAACGGCACGATCAGCTTGATCGGTTTGGCGGGGAAATTCTGCGCGGACGCCAGCGTCGGCAGCAGCAGGACCATAAGGAGGAGCGTACGGCTGATCTTCATGCGGGCTCCTGCAGGCTTCTTGACGACCTATTGGTTGAGCAGTTTCAGTGCTTCTTCGTGAACCCTGGCGTCACCGGCGGCGATGATGCGGCCGCCGCCTTGCGCCGGCTTGCCTTCCCAGGTGGTGACGACGCCGCCGGCGCCGGTCACGATCGGGATCAGGGCCGCGATGTCGTAGGGCTTCAGCTCGGTCTCGACCACGAGGTCGACGTGGCCGGCCGCGAGCATGCAATAGGAGTAGCAATCGCCGCCATAGCGCGACAGCCGCGCGCCCTTCTCGATCCGGCCGAAAATGGCGCGGTCGCGCTCGTTCATCAGCAACGGGCTGGTGGTGTAGGTCGTCGCTTCCGACAGCGAAGCGCAGCGGCGGACCTGGAGCCGGCGCTCGCCGGAGGGGCCATTATAGGTAGCCGAGCCGTTGTCGCCGGAGAAGCGCTCGCCAATGAAGGGTTGGTGCATCATGCCGTACACCGGCCTGCCCTTGTGCAGCAATGCGATCAGCGTGCCCCAGATCGGAAAGCCGCCGATGAAGGATTTCGTGCCGTCGATGGGATCGAGCACCCAGACATAGTCGGAATCCTCGCGCTCATTGCCGAATTCCTCGCCGACGATGCCGTGCTGGGGAAAGCTGGCCTTGATCAGCCGCCGCATCACCGCTTCGGCGGCGCGGTCGGCCTCCGTCACGGGGTCGAAATCCTTGGTCTTGCTCTTGTCGTCGATCGACAGCGAAGTGCGGAAGAACGGCAGGATGGTTTCGCCGGAGGCGGTCGCGAGCCGTCCGATGAAGGCGGAGAAGTCGATCACCGTCACGGCGTATCCTCAAAACGAAAGTCGGGTGAAGCTTGCTTCTGCCTAGCTTAAATCGTCTCTCGCGTGCAGCGCTGTCTTGATTTGCTCCCTGGTATTTTGGATGCCGGCGCCAGCTGCCCCCTCCGCCATGGGCTGGCCAAATATCGATCATTGAGTTGAAAACTTAGTTCCGAACATGCCGTGTTCGTATGCAAATGACTATCAACCCATTGAATTTCCTTATCAAAGAAACTGAATCTGGGTTTCTGTATAAGCAATTGAGCCATGTGCGTTTTGCATGGGAAACGGCCCAAAAGCCCTTGCACTTTGTGCGTCGCGGCCGCATATTGTTGCGGTGCGGTAGCGCTCTGCGTTACCGCTGCCCTCCTTGGGCGTTTCCTCCCTAGACTTGGGCCGCTTCTTCATCAGAAGCGGCCCTTTTTTCTTAGAACCTCCATCTTCACTTCAGCCGCGCGAAACGCCAAGCGAAGATTCGGCGTTCGATCTGCTTGCAGCTGTGTTGGGTTGATCCGCGACGTGATCCCGCGGCGACGGCTTGCGCCTATTCCGCCGCGGCCTGGAACGGGCCGAGGTCGCCGAACGGGATCGTGGTCGCCAGCACGTCGGCGAGCACCCCGAAGTCGGAGGCAACCTGGCCGAAGCGAGGACCGCGCTCGCGCCGCCGCTCGTCCATGTAGATCCCGCGGTTGAGCTCGAGCTGCACGGCGTGCAGGCCGCTCGCGGGATTGCCGTAATGCTCGGTGATGAAGCCGCCGGCATAGGGCTTGTTGCGGCCGATCGAATAGCCGAGCCCGCCCATGGTCTCCTCGACCCTGTCGGGAAGCAGCGGCGTGCAGCTCGTGCCGTAGCGATCGCCGATCACGATGTCCGGCCGGCGCGGCTCGTCGCGGGAGACGCCGACCGAGGGCATCGAATGGCAGTCGACCAGCACCACGGTGCCGAACATCTGGTGCACCTTGTTGATCAGCCGGCGCAGCGCGCGATGGTAGGGCTTGTAGAGCGTCTCGATCCGCGCCAGCGCATCGTCGACCACGATGCGGTCGCGGTAAATCTCCTGGCCGTCGCCGACCACGCGCGGAATGGTGCCTAGCCCGCCCGCGACCCGCATCGAGCGTGTATTGGCAAAGCTCGGCAGGCGGCCGGTGAACATGCGGGGATCGAGCTCGTAGGGCTCGCGATTGACGTCGACATAGGAGCGCGGAAAATTGACCCGCACCGTCGGAAAGCCGCGTTCGCTGAGATGGCCGATCAGCTCGTCCATGAAGGAGTCTTCCGAGCGCCGCAGTGTCCCCAGGTCGATCCGCGATGCGCTCAGGAATTCGTCCGGGTAGGTGGAGCCGGAATGGGGCGAGTTGAAGATGACCGGCGCGCGCCATTGCGCGGGCTCTACGATCTCGAAGGCTGGCGACATGTCGCCGTCAAACCGGGTCATCTTCTCAGGCTTCGTCCCTTATTCCAGGCTGGGTCCCTTGCGCCGCAGATTTCGCAAAGAGGCCCGGATCGAATGATTCGGCCGATCAAGCGGCTCTTATGTGTCGTCATTGTCCGGAATCGCAACCATTCTGCCAAGCGAAAAGATGTGATTGGAACTGGAACATGTCTTAACCGTGCGGGCAGCGAGGCGGGGACTGCAGCGGGCGGCGCGATTGATTCGTGCCGCGTTCGGGTTCACAAAGGGGGCCGCGCCGGTCGGACCAGGGTAAAGATTTTCACCCGAAATTTACCCTCTGTCGGGCTTAGTGAACTCTGCTGATGCCTTGTAATTGCCTTGGGGATTCGACGTTCCAGCCATGCCAAAGATCCTGCTCGCCGAAGACGACAACGACATGCGACGTTTCCTGGTCAAGGCGCTGGAAAACGCCGGTTTTCAGGTTTCGTCCCATGACAACGGCATGGCCGCCTATCAACGGCTCCGCGAAGAGCCGTTCGAGATGCTGCTCACCGACATCGTGATGCCCGAGATGGACGGCATCGAGCTCGCTCGCCGGGCTTCGGAACTCGATCCGGACATCAAGATCATGTTCATCACCGGCTTCGCCGCGGTCGCCCTGAACTCGGATTCGGACGCCCCCAAGAACGCCAAGGTGCTGTCCAAGCCCGTGCATCTGCGCGAATTGGTCAGCGAAGTGAACAAGATGCTGGCGGCCTAAATCGGCCCCCTTCGGTCCTTGCACCGGCTCCCCTGAGCCGTTATAGGGACCCGACCCGATCTAGAACGACATCTAGGGCGCGTAGCTCAGCGGGAGAGCACTACCTTGACATGGTAGGGGTCACAGGTTCGATCCCTGTCGCGCCCACCATCTTCTTCAATAACTTAGGCGCCCCGCGTCAGAGGCCTGAAGAGGTGGTTTCCACGAAATTTCCATGAGGGGTCATATCGGCGCAGGCTGCCCCTTCCGTACGAAGCCGGGTGTCGGAATGCGGCACTCGTCACCAGACCGCTGGAGAGGGATGCCGAAGCATAGCCTTGCTTCCCCCGCGTTACTCCGAGGGTAACGCAGAAGACCGTCCCTAGCTCATGTCTCCGTCTCGAGGAAGAATAGCCAGCGAGTGGCTCGCTTACATTCGGCCTCACGTCCGACCCTACGAGGCGCTGGGCCGGGGGCGGTGCGGGCCTTTATGACTTAGTCTCGTCTTTGCCCCTACCTGGCGTGAGGACGTCGGCAAATTGATGCACACAATGCAGCCCGAGATGCGACAGCGCGTTATTCTACTGGACGAGTAGACAGCTTTTGCAGCGCCTCCTCCCCACCGGGAAGGTTGGATCACAGAAACTATAATCCTAGTGTGGAGTTTCGAGTCCCTCTCCGGCTCCCGGATGACAAAGACACAGACAAACTGCTGCGGCGGCTACGCTATAAACATCCCGATAAAAAGCTTCTCGTTGGAATATCTGTCCAGCCTAGTGTGTCATTCTTAGAATTTAAATTGATCAAATTCAGAACGACAATATTTCACTCAGTAAAACTAGTACTGAACGCACTCAAATGAGGGCAGTCGAAGCCGAACAGCGTCGTTCGTATTCCGAGTGACAATCATTTATCAATTTTTTGGAGTTATTTTTTAACGTTGATCAAAAAACCGCGTTAGTTTTGGTTTGGCAGTCTTTTATTGGCGTCGCCAGAACGGCAACTTCCCCATCCGTACCTTGAGCAGTGCAGGCTCGACGAATGACGAATAGTCGCACATCGACGCGTCCGTGGTTGCCGGACGAAGAGGCGGAACTTCTATCGCTCTTTGCTTCGGGTGTTACAGCTGAGCAAGTCGGCGAACGTTTACACCGCAGCCGCCAAGCAGTTTACGCCCGACTGCAGCGCTTTCAAAAACAACATGGGAGAGCAAGTCGGGTGAGCGGGAAATCGTTTGCTCAGTTGCCAAAGTGATCGAGCATCGCGATCGATCTCCAAGCGAAACTGGCGATGCTATAGAAAGCTCTCGACGACATAGTCCCCGCCACTCTCCGCGTGTAGGCCGACGATTGGATTGGGTAGGCAAGCGGCGACTTGCCTACGATATGAGGCGGCACAGGAGCAGTGCCGGTTTGGTCGTATCCATCACCGGACCAGACGGGACGGACCTATTATCGGCTCGCCATCAGTGCTCGAACAATCGGTGCAATGTCCCGTCATATAGCGGAGTCGACGCGGCGGTGTTATGCGTTTGCGCCGGATACGCTGTGTCAATGAGCTCCCCAAATTAGGATCTGCCTATGCTGGAAGACGCCATGTGCCCGGCACTCGTTGAGGGTCTCGATAGCATAGCGAAATCGAGTATCACTGATCCTCGCCGTAGGAGGATGAAGGGCGGACCATTCCAAAACCCTTCGGCCTGAGCACGCGCACCTCGGAGCGACGGAGTTCGGTTTCCAGCTCCACGAGAGCGACTTCAATGCGCAGCCTTCGGAGTTCCTCCATCGCCGCGTCGATTTCCTGTTCCGACAGCTGCTTGGATTTTCGAGAAAGAAAGGGGATCTTCATAGCGATTCCTCTCTTGCAGAACTCGATATACCCTAATTCGTTGCCTACCTTCCTCGTGAAATCCAAAGAGTGCGAGACGCACTGTTCCATCGCAACAGCTTGCTAGATCAGTTTCCACCAAAGTTGCTTTGGCGGGTTCCTCAAATCAGTTGCGTGCGAGCGTTCGACTTCAATTAATTTCCCGGTTGATCGCTTTGAAATCGCGCTGCGGCCTCGCGCGTGGTCTGGGAAATTGCTCGCAAAGCGAGATCATGTCCGCCATCAGTCCTCGACGCAAGGAAATGAAAGGGATGTCTCAGAGCGCCATCTCCTCCGCGCACCTACGGGCGGCGCTCAACATTCAAAACGGAGTGCCGATGGACCGCTGGTATTACCTGCGTTCATGCAATGATCGAATTTTCTCGGGCTGCTGTCATGGTTCTACGTAGCGTCGCGACACCAGATTCCGATTGCGCTGGCCGCATCGTCGGCCGTGCTTCGTTTCCCTGGCAATGAGTCCCACGAGTTCGCCGCAACAGTACCTTTAGGAGCACCCTAACGAGTTATGGACCGTATTGGGTGGCTATAATCCTGGTGGTCCTCGCAAAAAAGATCGGTCTGATCTTGGTCGTGGGGCCGCACCCCGATGTAGCGCCAGCCCACGGGCTCTCGATCTTACATGCAGACAAGCCCGCCTTAGATGGGCAGCAGCTGATGGGTAGTTCAGATGCTTCGAGCACAAGTTTGATTTTCGTTGCGCCACGATCGCCAGGAAACATCTCTCCTCTCCGCAACCTGCTCCTTACGGAGGCATGATCAGTCGACTTGACTACCGGCTGGCAGTACTTTGCTGCACAGGCATCGCAACCACCGCGACCATATGTCCGCAGTTGTTACCAAAACGCCCCTGAATCACGCGGTAACCGGCCAACGAAGGTTTCGACAGCTGGACCAGCTCTGCATGAAAGGATTGATCATGCATGTCGATCGTCACCGAAACGTCCTGAAATTCCAAGAAGGTGCCGGTAACTGGGAAATAGGACTTGTAGAACGCCTCTTTGATGACAAAGAGCAGCTTCCCCGTGTCCATTCGGTCCTGGTCGCAGGCGCGAGCCCTTGCCCGTTCTTCCGGGCGACAGACCAGAGCAATAAGATCGGGATCAAGGGCGGTATCTCCCTCGATGTCTATACCAAGTGCGCGAAAATCGCGACTTCGGGCGACAATTGCAAATGAGAGTCTATTGGAGTGTGTGATCGATCCCACAATTCCAAGCGGCCAAATCGGCTCGCGATGCTCGCCGACCGGGATGCCGCAGGATTCGGTGCCAAGAATGCTCAGTGCTGCACGGGCGTAGGCGCGACCCGCGCGAAATTCATGAGTTCTCTTGGGTACAGCACGAGCAAGCGCCTGTTCCTCAACTTCAAAACCAGGAAACTCGCGGCGACCAATCGGTCCGCCGGCGACTGCTACGCCCTGAGGCAGAAGATTCTTGAGCAGGTTAAGCATGATGGCAGCGAGATTCTAATTGTCAAAACTTTGCAGTAGATTTATCTCAGCGACATGCCAAAAGGTCGGCAGAAGGTTTCGAAGAATGGATTATTTTAAGCCGTGAGACCAGCGCGAAGTCGGGAACTGCCGGTCATTAAGCAGGGCGCATTTCCGTCCGGCGGCGGATTCATCATTTGTCTGCTGCTGGGCCTCATTGCTACGGTTGCGTACTTTCACTGATTTTCGAGTCTTGAGTTTCTGTTGTGGATTTCTCAGGAACCAATCGATCTCGGATCACGCTAGTCCGCTCTAGGGCTTGAAAAGCCGGTGACAAAATCAAGTGATTGCGTGAACTTAACGTCGAAGTCTCCCGCTGGTGCCGCGAGGCGCTCGCGGCTGAGCCGCGTAGCTTGTCTTGTTCGATCAAACTGCTCGCCCAGCGGGTGCGAGATATGAAAGCCCTGCCACGGAGCAAATCAAAAGCCCGATCGGGGTTCATCCAGCGCCGTTAGCCTCGCCGTAATTTGATTCTTGAGGCTGTCATTCGAATTAGTCGAGGTGCCCCAACTCCGCAGCTTCGCATTAAATGACTATTTCTAATTAAGCTAAGCACACTCGATTCGTTCGAGCAGTTTCTCATCGCATGCTGGCGGCCGAATTGCAGAGTATATTAAATGAACTGATGGGCGGAGGGGCGGCGAATTCACAAGAAACTAAATTTGTGTTGCCAGCTCTATAAATAAGGCTAAGATTGGGCGGATATTTTATATGCTTGTATGTGAGGGGCCTTTGATTAGTTCCAGCCCGAGTCTCCGACGTATTTTTGAGGCAAATCTGAAGCTGAAAGGCATAATGCTGGATATCCAGCGGCTGCGCGGGCTTGTGACTCGGGCAGAGGCCGAGGTGCATAACAGGCAAAGAAGAGTTCGGTCAGGACAAATTCAGGACCTTGGGTGCCTCCGAAACACAAGTCCAAAAGCGATCGCGAATTCGCGATAGCCCCTTCTCTTGAGGGGAACTCCGGTAAGTTTGATTTTGGTATGCCGGTCCTGCAGTCTGCATAGCGCTATCGAGTTGGATAGCACTCGTTCGTATGCCTGGGACCTGAAGATATTTGAATCAGATCTGCTTTCAGCTACGCCTAACGCAATTCTTCCGTAGCGGCATCGGTGCCTGCCGCCCCACTCACAGCGAGGATGCTGCTGGATTTGGAGCGTCGCCCAACCTGATCATTGACTGTAATAATCCGTGTCGCGACAGACCACACCGGCATGGGGGAGGGCATTTGCAGTTGAAGAAGGACGATCTTCGCGAGCCAACGGCCGGATATCGCTTCGAGCGCGAAGACCGTATCTCTTAACTCTATCAATCAAGCATAATGTTGAACACGTCTTGTCCGATCAAGGCGGTAGATTTAATTTGTTGGCTGCTATTGATTTCATTTGTTTGATTGAGAAGAAATCGCATCGTGTGGCTCTACATCGGGATAGCGTCGATTTCATTAGTGGTCGCTGTACTTGCCTTCGTCCTGTACGTCGCCTTCAACCTGCCCGAAGACATTTATCACGATGGGGACTAGGCTCTGTACGTATAATCATTGAGCATCTGCGTGGTCGTGATTCAAGGTCCCTGGACGACCTTCAATCACGAGCCGGTACGATGTCTCCGCGACCGATTGGCGTTTGATCGCACGGCTGCCGCCCAACAAACCGCGCGTGCGTGGCACGGGTGGATGACCGACTCATCATCAATACGATCCTTTATGTTTCGAGTACGGGCTGGTCTTGGCGCGATCTGCCCAGTCGATACGGGCCTCATGCGACCATCTATCATCGCTACAACCGCTGGCCAAAGGCTGGCATCTGGCGGGCCGCGGATTTTCGAGACATTTGCGGCGCAATCATCCGTATCCCTGCACTTCATAGACTCCTCGATCATTCGCGCTCACACCAGTTTGCAGCCGGTGGTAAAAAGGGCGCCCGGATTCACGCCAATGCCCATCTCGTGGAGAACTGAGGACCAAGATCAACGCAGTCGTGGGACGAAATTCGCGCCAATCAGGCGCGCCTCATCTCGAGTTCCGATGCAAGCAGGCGGGGCGGCCGAAGAGGTGATTGGATCTGTCGTCCTGCTCGCTCGTTCAATGAACGAGCGAATGAACTGAACTGAGGTTCGTTCGCGCTGACGATACGCGCGAGGCAATATCTGTCATGCCGACCAGAGCGCTGTAACGTCTGCGATAGGCGGCGTCAGCGGCGTCGAGCGTTCGAATGGCGTGTTTCCGCACCAGCTTGCCACCAGTTCGTCGAGTTCGCTCCTCGACCTGATGGAACTGAAAGTGTGATCAGCATTCTGGAAAAACTCCAGTTGCAAGGAATCGCCGAACGAAACCTTGGAGAAGGCGTTGATGAATTGTTCGCGGTAGGTCTGGCGAGGCGCATGATGCTGCCCCGTGCAAATCACGAGCAATTTCACCCCTGCCTGGGCAGTGGCCTCATAGGCTTTCTCGAGTGAAGCGCGGGGGTCTAATCCATGATATTCTAGGTGCAACGGGCCCCCGTCCAGATGCAGGCTCTGCGAAATATGTTCGAACAGGCGCCTCAGAAGCTTGCTCTTGTGTAGGCGAAAATTCCTCCAGTTCCTGACGTCCCGCAAACGGTGGGAGAGATAGTCGAAGAAGTAGCGGGCAGTTGGCGGGATGTAAGGATCAATCAGTACCAGACCGACGACGCGAGGATCGGAAAATCCGTACAGGATTGCGTGATCGGCCCCGGAACACAGGCCGATCAGCACGACCCGGGAAATCCCGCGCGTTGCCTGCAGCCAATCCAGAGCGGCCTCGATGTCCGTCAAATTGGACTGAAGAAGCGGCTGATCCGACAAATGGGGCGAGCTGTCGCCAAGACCGGAGAAGTCGAACCGCAGAACCGTGATGCCGGTTCGAGCAAGCTTCCGGGACATTCCGACGTACATGCGGTGATGGCCGACGCGGTGAATTGTTCCAGTGTTCAGAATGACGACGGCCAGTCTGTTTTCGTTGGACGGCACAGCTGGATCCGCAACGATTCCAACCAGCCCCTTCTCGCGACCGAATTGGGCGATCTTCTCGACAATGTGTGCTACCGTAGCCACTTCAGCATCCGTTCAAATACCTCGACTGGCAAACCCTCTTCTTGGTCTGCAGAATCCCTCCAGGGTGAGGGGGCTTCGAGGATCACAACTTCGCTGTCCTTCGAGGCGCTGCCGATGTTGCACTTTCGATGCTGATCGTCGGTGAAAATCGTCAAGACCTTCGAGGGGAGCCGCACTTCACGCGAGGACAGGTCAATGGACCTCAAGCCATCGATAAAGGATGATGAAACAAGAAGGCCTCCCAGTTGGGATGCCGCAACCTCCGGCGGTCCGTGCATTGGAGAAACAGGCGTGGTTTCGCGGTGATCGCCCTGCGGAGTTTGGAGTGACTTAAGGTAGTCGGTTCCGCACAAAATTGGATCCCACAGGACGATGCTGTCGGCCCTGACGGGCAACAGCGGTGCCGCTTCCACGACGAGTGTGGCGCCAAGCCGCATGCCGATGATGGCGATACGCGACGTCCCACTCATTTCCGTCAATTCTCTTAACGCCGTGCCGATATCGTTCTTCCAGCCGTCGAGTTCCGCGTCAATGGTCTCTCCGCCGGAATCGCCTGCGCCGAAATAGTCGAACCTCAATGTGTCAAAGCCCGCGGTGCAAAGTCGCTTAGAAAGAACCCGCATCGCTCGGTGTGCGTTGGTATATTCCGTCCCCCATGATCCGCACAGCAGCGCAGCGCTTGCGCCACCGCGGTGCGTTGCCGGTTCGAAGGAGCCGAACAGGGGGCGCTTCTTTGATCCGAAGAAAAACGGCAACATCGCAAGAGTTACTCGTTTTCACGATCGGCGTATTCGGCGAATTGCCGCAGAGTTTTGAAGTAGAGGGTTCGTGGATCTAATGCGCGCCCAGTTCGCTGTTTGATGATGCTGACCATTCTTACCGCCAGGAGCGAGTGTCCGCCCAATTCGAAGAAATTGTCGTCTGCGCCGATCTCCTTCACGTGGAGCAACTCACGCCAGACGTCGGCGACCAGTTTCTCGATCGCTGAGGCCGGAACGATTCGCTCCGGATCCATCCGTACTTGGGCGATGAACGGATCCGGCAAGGCCTTGCGATCGACCTTTCTGTTCGGCGTCATAGGGATGTTGTCTATCGGCACCACAACGGCCGGGATCATGTAGTCCGGGAGGTGATTCCGGAGGTAGTTTCGCAACTCACTGACGATTACATCTTCGTCCCTGTAAACGACATAGGCGACCAGCCGGCAATCTGACGAACTCAGTTCCCGTGCGACGACGACCGTGTCAGCTACAGCAGGATGCTGTCGCAACACCGACTCGATCTCGCCGATTTCGATCCGAAAGCCTCGCACTTTGACCTGACTATCAATGCGGCCAAGGTGAAAAAGCTCGCCGTCTGAACTCCATTTGCCGAGGTCACCGGTCCTGTAAAGTCGTTCTCCCTCGCGTCCAGTGAAACGATCCTGCAAGAACCGCTCTGCAGTGGTTTCCGGAAGGCCCTGATATCCAATTGCGACACCGTCGCCGGCGATCAGAATTTCCCCGGGAATTCCTATCGGACATAGTTCACCTTCTCGATCCGCAATGTAAACGCGCGTGTTCTCGATCGGGCCGCCTATCGAAATGGGCGCGTCGCCCGGCTCAATTCGCGCAACAGTCGACCAGATCGTCGTCTCGGTCGGCCCATACAAGTTCCACAATTCGCCCACTCGGGCGAGCAGCGCGTCCGCGAGATCGCGAGAGAGCGCTTCCCCGCCGCACAAGGCACGCAGCTTTCCGTCACCTCTCCAGCCGCCGTCAATGAGCATGCGCCAGGTTGCCGGCGTCGCCTGCATGACGGTCGCGCCACTGTCCGCGAGCAATTGGGATAGCGCGGCCGCATCGGACGCCGTGGTCTTGGAAGCCAGCTCGATACATGCGCCGATACTCAGGGGCAAATAAAGTTCGAGCCCGGCGATATCGAACGAAATGGTCGTGACGGCAGCCATCACGTCGGTGGGATGCAAGCCCGGGCGTCGTGACATCGAAGAGAGGAAATTCGATAGTGAATGATGGCCGACGACGACGCCCTTCGGTCGCCCTGTCGATCCCGACGTATAAATAATGTAAGCGGTTCCTTCCTTCGACGAGTCGATCGAGCATCCGTTGTCGCTTGCGGCTCCGGTGACGATCGTGAGGGAGCTGCTATCGAAGTGAAGTATGTCGTCAGGCGCAACAATATGGCCGTTGGAATCCGTGTCCGTAATCAAGGCGCGAACCTTGCTATCGGTCAGCATATACGACAGTCGGTTTGCGGGGAATGACGGATCAAGGGGGACATAGTATGCTTCCGCCTTTTGTATCCCGAGCAGGAGCACGACCATATCAGTCGATCGGGCCATACAAAGCGCTATTCCGTCGCCTGGTTGGATACCGAGACTACGCAGATTATTTGCGACGACGCCGGCGCGCGCGTTGAGAGCAGCGTAGGTGATCGTTTGCCCGCAGAAGGATATCGCGGGTGCGTCGGGGAACCGGACGACCTGCTCTTCGAACATCGTTATGAATCGCGGCCTGCTTGCGCACGGCGTATTACAAGTACCGGCGTAGTGTAGAAGCTGAGCTCGCTCCACCTCAGGTAAAATCGGAACCGATGCGACATTAGAGGTAGGGTCGTCCGCGAGCTGTTCGAGAATGCGAAGGTACTGGGCCGCAAAACGCTCGATCGTGCGTTGCTCGAACAGATCCGTATTATATTCGAACGTGATGCTGTGCGACACTTGAGCATCCATAGACAGGCTTAGTTCGAACTGAGCGCCCCCGCGGTCGATGACGGCCGGCTCCCACTTCAACCCGTCAAATGAAACACCGTGAAACGGGACGTTCAGCATATTGAACATCACCTGCACGAGAGGTGCTCTGTTGTTTTCCCGTGCGGCCGAAATGTCCTGCACCAATCTGTCGAAGGAAACGTCCTGCCGGGCGTAAGCATCGAGTGCAACAGTGCGGACGCGCTTTAGGAGCGCGAGAAAGCTGGGCCTGTCCGAGAGATCAATGCGTAGGGCAAGAGTATTGACGAATGTCCCTACGAGGTTCTCCAAATCGCTGTGGGTACGATTGGCGATCGGCACTCCGATCGCGAAATCGTCTTGCCCGGTCAAGCGATACAACTGAAGAGCGAAGGCCGCCAAGGTCGTCATGAAGAGGGTGCATCCCTCACGCCTACTCAGTCGATCCAGCTTCGACAGTACCGACGGGTCTATCGATGTCAGATAGCTCGCGCCATTCAATCCACGCACTTGTGGTCGAACGAAATCGGTCGGAAGCTCAAGTGCGGGCAATCCTCGCAGTTGCTCGCGCCAATACGCCAACTGCGTCTCATGGTGGCTTTGTTGCTGTCGCTGCCACGCTACATAATCGTGATAACGGAGCTTGAGTGGATCAAGCGCTACGCTTTGTCCGATCCGTAACGCATTGTATGCAGCGGCCAATTCTCGGGCAACGATTCCGACCGACCATTGGTCGCCCGAAATATGGTGCAGGGTCAGCTGAAGCAGATGTTCTTTGTCTGCGATCTTGAACAGTGACGTCTGAAAGACCGGGCCGCGGGATAGATCAATTGGAGTTTGCGCGGCTGCTTGAGCCATCCGCATTGCCTCGGTCAGTGCCGAGTTACCGAGCAAGCGCAGGTCGGTCGCGCTGAGTTTTTGAGGCTGCCAAGCGTTGATCTGTTGCCGTACTTCGCCGTTCACCTCTTGAAACGTAGTCCGCAAATTTTCATGCCGTCGGCGCATCTCATCCAGGGCGCGAGAAAGAGCTTCTCCATCCAGATCGCCGAATAGACGTACCGCACCACTGAGATTGTAGGCTGTATTTTGCGGGTCGAGTGATTGTATGAGCCACATTCGCTGCTGTGAATAAGAGAGTGTCGAAGGCACTTCCACTGATGGGGCTATCGGAGCGACGATACGCGTAAGTGATTTGTCGCTTCCATACGAATCGGGATCCGGCGATCGATGACCAACACCGCGGGACTGCACAACGAACTGCTTGGTCGCTCCTATGGCTTGCTCGATTTGCCGCGCCAGATCCTTCAAAGTCTGAGCTTCGAAGATCGTGTGAAGCGGAATTTCAAGATTGAAAATTCGGGATAGGCGCGAGGCGACTTGGGTTGCCAGTAGGGAGTGGCCGCCCAACTCGAAGAAATTGTCGTACCGTCCAAAATGTTCGATCCGAAGCACCTCTTGCCAGATCGCATGGATGGCAATTTCTGTACTTCCCTGGGGCCCGAAATCGGCGACGGTATCTTCTTGGGGTGGATGTCGTGCGGCAAGTGAGGGGCGGTCCACCTTTCCCCCGGCGGTTAAAGGCAGCGCTGCGACGGGTAAATATCGGGTCGGCCTCCAGTGAACGGGAAGGCTGTGGGACGACGCCCGCTGCATAGCTGAGATCGTGAGCGGGTCCGGATGGCCGAGCTCGGCCGGGTCTGCATCGGTCTCGGTGAAATAAGCCAGCAGCTCGCGCATGCCCACGGTGTTCTCGCGCAAAACGACCGCTGCGTCTTTCACCCGCTTGACTTGCTTCAGGCATCTCTCGACTTCATTCAAGTTCATCCAGATGCCGTGAAGCTCAATTTGGTCGTTACGGCGGCCCATCAGTTCCACCGAGCCATCTGGTTGCCACCGCCCGGAGTCGCCGGTCTTATAGAGCCGGATATCCGGATCGTCCGGGGCAAAGATTGATGAAACGAACCGCTCTTCATTGAGCGCCGGTTGCCGGAAATAGCCCCGCCCGATGCCGGCACCGGCGGTGTAGATCTCGCCCGTGGCTCCTACTGGTACCGGCTGCATCAACTGATCGAGAATATAGATCTGGGCATTCGCGATCGGGCGTCCAATTGTGTTTGAACTTGGATCGGCAACTAGACACTCACGGTGAGTGGCCTCGGAGGCTCCGTCGGTTGGCTGATAGAGGTCGTAAAGCCGTATATCCGGCAGAAGCTCGAGGCAGCGTCGCGACATCTGCGGCGAAAGCCGTTCGCCGCTACAGAGAATGCGGCGGATGGACCTGCAGCTATCCATGTCGGCGCAATTGAGGAACGACGACAGGGCCGACGCAAAGAAGTGGATAGTCGTGACGCTATGCGCGCGGATCAACTGTTCTAGATACAGCGGCTCGAGATACCCCCGAGGTTTCGCCACGACCAGTCTCGCCCCAACCGTGAGTGGCCAGAAGAATTCCCAAACGGATGCGGACAGTTGCAACGATGTCTTCTGCAGAACGCGGTCATCGTGCGATAGACGATATTGGTCTTGCATCCACTGCAACCGACTTACAATCCCCTGGTGCTCGTGCTGCATTCCTTTTAGGTCGCCCGTGGGGCCCGGCGCAAATATCACGGCGGCGAGGTTGCCGGGCGCCAATCTCATCGCCTCGTCCTCAAGGTCGGCCCCTGCGAATTGCGCAAGATCTGCTTCATCGATTGAGATGACTTTATAGCGGGTGTCCAGCAGGTGCGCCCGCAGGTGACCTGCGGTCAGGACGACCGATGGATCGATTGCCCGGAGCAAAGATGCCATTTGCTCCGATGCCAGATCCGGATCGATCGGGACATAGGCTCCCCCCGCCTTCAAGACAGCGATGACAGCCACCAGCATGTCGATAGACTGGCAGAGGTAGACGGGAACCAAGACCTCTGGCCCGACTCCTTCAGTACGCAGACGGTGAGCGAGCTTGTTGGAAAGAACATTCAATTGCGAGTAGGTCAGGCTGATATCTTCAAAGCAGACTGCAATCGCATTTGGAGTAGCTTTCGCCTGCTGCTCGAAGAGCCGATGAACAAGCGCATCGCCAACATGACCGTCGCGATTGCCGGCGAAGCCGATCAGTATCCGCTCTCGCTCAGTGGATGTGAGCAGATTAGCGCGACCGCAAATCGTGCTTGGCCTCGCGGTGCACTGATTTATCAAGTCGCAGAGTTTGTGAAGGTGCTGATCGAGTTGCTCGACGGTATATTTGGCAGAATTCCCGACAACGTCGATCCGGTATCCGGTTTGGACCGAACCTCCATAATAAACAAACTGGATGTCCTCCACGCGCCAATTACCCAGCGGAGCGCGGCGGATGGGGTGGTCTGCGAATTCGATATTTTCATCAAGCGGCATATAATTCGCGAAGACAGAAAAAATGTCGTTCTGCGGCAAGATCCCCAGGTCGCGCCTGAGGTCTTCGACCCGGTATAACTGATGACGAAAGGCCCCCCGCATTGTTCGAACGGTCCGTTGCAACAGGGTATCGAAATCCTCGTCTAGGTTTACGTTGAGGCGAAGGGGGATCACGTTGGCTGCCATGCCGACGGCGCGTCTCGATTGACTTCCGATTCTCGCCGATACCTGCATCCCGAGCACGATGTCGCTGGCTCCCGTCATGCGACAAAAATAAAGAGCGATGCCGGCCATCATCACGGCCGCGGCACTCGATCCGTAAGCACGGCTGAGGCGCTCGACCTCCACGTCGCCGGGAATCCACCCGGTGAGCTGCCGGACGCCCTGTCGCGTGGCGCTTACGGTTGAAAGACTTGCAGTCTTCGGTCGATTCCTAAGGACGGTCAGCCAATATTCTCGATCGCGCACGAAATGTTGGGATTCGCGATACGCTCGTTCGGCTTCGATCAGGTCGTCCTGAGTGGCGAAGCGTTGAGGTTCGTAGTCGCTACGGCTGGTCAGATGGCCGTACAGTTCTGCGACGCGGCGGAGCAGGAGCGTCCAGCCAGCGCCGTCGTTGACCAAATGATGGTTGACGGCATACCAGAAGTAGCAGGCAGTGCCGATGCGAAGGAGAGAGAATCGAAACAAGGGACCGCGAGCAAGGTCGAAGCTGCGAGACATATCCGTCCGCATCCATGCTTCGGCCGCCGAACGGGGATTATTCTGCGGCGTAAAGTCGACGAACGGCATAGCCCAGTCGTCGTCTCTTCCCAAGTATTGCCGGGGCCCGTCATTCGTATCTACCACTCGGAGGTGAAGCGCGTCCGCCTCCATCACGGCTTCACGCAGAGCCAATTCGAAACGTTCCTTGTCGACGGCACCGCAAATTTCGACGCACTCGCCGATATTGAACGCGGGATCGTTCTGGTCGAGCATTTGGGCCAGCCAGATACTGAGCTGGCCTTGCGATAATGGGAGAAGTTTCGAATTATCGAAATTGGAATTATCGAAGTCCAAGGGGAGTCTGCTCCTGGCCCACTCGAAATTAACGATGTAAAACTAACTGTCCGTGGCTAAGCTATCCGAGTATCACAGATTGCATAATACTGGAATAATTCCGCCGATGCCCACATCCGCGTCATAGGATTAATAGACCGATTAGCCTGGAACCGGAGCGACTTTGCCTAGGGTGCATATATGCTGGACTGATCGGGTGTGTCGATTTGCCGCCGATTTTGCCGCGTTTCATGGCCGCCCGTTGAACCCGGAGCCTGTTGCGCAGGAAGACATTACCAACAGGGCATTCGTGACCGGTTCCACGGAGCGGGCAGGATGGGGGTGAGGGGCGCGTTCCTCTGGGCATCGTTCGGGCGATATCTCGTTATGTCGATCAATCTTGCGGTCGCAATTGTCGTCGCAAGGTTGATCGGCCCCGCCGCCTTCGGCGTTTCAGTTCTCGGCAGTTCAGTCTTCGTAATCGCAGAAGCCTTTAGAGAATTCGGCGGAGGCGCCTATCTGATTCAGCAGAAGGGGCTGACTCCGAAAAAGGTCCGCACGAGCATCACGATAAGCATTCTCGTATCAGTGGCGATTTCCCTCTGTCTGTATTTCTCCGCGGCTTTTATCGCGAGTTTCTACGGTCTTACTGAGGTCGGTCGCTATATTCAGATCGCCACCATCGGATATCTTCTGGGCTCTTTCGTTTTTCCGGTTTTCGCATTGCTGAACCGCGAAATGGAATTTCGAACCTTTGCGTTGATCAACATATTGATGGCTCTTTCCGGAGGGCTCACAAGTATTTGGTTGGCAAAGTTGGGTTTCGGCTTCCTGTCGCTCGCTTGGGCGGCGACCGCTTCGGCTGCCTCGGGAAGCATCCTCTGCCTTCTTCTTTATGCAGACCGCTCGATCTACCGGCCGTCGTTGAGCGAATGGCGCAGCGTGATGGGGTTTGGGGCCTTCGACAGCGCCGCAGCCCTAGTTTCAGCGATTGGTGAATATGCGCCTTATCTAATTATCGGGCGGACGCTGGATTCTGCAAGCGTCGGACTTGCGCAGCGCGCCGTACTTATTTCCGTGTTTCCGGAGCGCGTGATCCTCGCTGGCGTCGGAGCAGTCATGCTTCCGATCTTCTCACGAAGTGTACGCGACAAGTCAGATACGAAAGCGATCTATCTCAGTGCGCTTGAATTGATTACGGCGGTGCATTGGCCCTGCTTGGTATTGTTGGCCGCGCTTTCGACGCCGTTAATCTCGCTTCTCCTCGGGCCTCAATGGCTGGACGCTGCGCCACTTGTGAAGATCCTGTGTCTTGCCGCGGCCTTCTCCTTTCCTTGGGCTCTTCAGTATCCCGTTCTCGTGGCGGTCGGGGCCGTGAGAAAGTTGCCCTTTCTGGTGGCTGTGCAGGCGGCGCTGAATACGGCGGCCGTTGCTTTGGTTGCCGGACATGGTCTTTTGGCGATCTCGTGGTGTTTGGTCGGCATCGTGCCCCTGAACGCGCTGATCGCCGTTGCGGTCGTTCGTCGATATCTTGATTTTGGCTGGGGCGATTTCTTCGGCGCGCTTCGCAAAAGCATTTTGCTTTCGATTTTAAGTAGCCTTGGTCCGACTTATTTGATCTTCACTCATGGCGGGTCTGACAGCCTTTCGATCGAAGCAGGGGCCCTCGGTGTATCACTCTCGTTAGCCGGGTGGGGCATTGGACTGGTTATCACGCGCCATCCGCTTCTTCAGCAACTGGTACGAGCATTTGTAATTTTAAGGCGAAAGATTGTCGTGCAAATGCCTTAACCAAAAATCGAGAACGATCGATGCCGACCCACACCTTCTCAATTAAACCATCGTCAGATTCGGGCGAGCGGGAATCAAGTTGCGGTGTTCTTGGAAATAAACGTAGCTCCTTGAGGATGGATGATTTGTGCGGCATTTAATATCGCGGAGTTTGCATTCTAGCCCGCGACCTACGATCCAAGCGGGTGCCTTTTGGCCGCAGAGCCGTGCTTTCTGGGGCGCAACCGACCTTCCCGGTCGACCCGTCAGGAGGAATGGGCAGTCCGATGCACTGAATGAGACGGGTGCGGATCGGGCTTTGAAGGGGCAGGTTTATCGCCGCTTAGTATGCTAACGCGATCCCTCCGTTCAGCCCCAGAACGCGCTATCATAGAGCTCGCGTAAATTGCGATCGCAATGCTCACGCCTATGAGCGTGCAAGCGCATGCGAGCAAGATCCACATTACCGACATTCGGGTCCCCTAGCACCACGCCGCGCATCGGCATGTTCGACATTCCTGAGCGAATCGTGTCGCAATCAGCCACCGTCGGTAAGGGTGGTACAGGAATTGGGCGGCTTAGGGGCCTGACATCATTCGCTTAGCAGAAACATGAATGGGCACCAGTGCAACCTCAAGGTGAATCTGCCTAACCGTCGCAGGAGATTGCGGGGGCCGCGGGACAAAATCGACCTTTGGGGGTGATAAGTACCTTTTGCCCCCTAAGGCTTCGCGTTCACCCGAAACGCGGTTGTGGATTGATTGAACGCCGCGCCCCTACCGACGCCCAGCGAAGACGCGCCTAAAGTCTAGACCATGCATGCTAAGAGCAGTTGCAGGTCCAGAGCCCCAATCAGTCACCCTATGCTCATTGAGGACGGCACCATTGCTGCGGAAAGCCGTATGAAACTCCGCGATAGCTCCACGAACCGACCGTCGTTCTCACCGGTTGATTGCTGAAGGTGCTCGTCGCGATGACAGGGTAGCGCGGAGGGCCGCCATCTCCCGGGCAGCCGGCATAGAGCGGGTAATTGTAGTACTGAAAGTCAGGTCCCCAGGAAAAGGCGTTTGTCGCCCCGTAATTGTAGGGCCCGGAAGCGCGTCGTGATTTGGCATCTGCGGACGCCGGCAGAAGAACCAGCAGGAGCAATCCGAACGTGCCGGCTACGCTGAAGCGGGGAGCAGCTTTCACCATGTACCTTCCCTTTCATGTCGTCCTTGTCCAAGCAACGGCGATTCGCGCGCGATGGTCGGGCTATTGTTAGACACAATGTAGCAGAACCACCGCATTGTCTTTCACATTTACCTTCCGATTGGCCGATCTTTTGGAGCGGTCCATCCAGAATCCTCCTTCGAGACTGAACTTCCCACGTGAGAAACCTGCAGTCGGGGCCCTCAGGCCGTACCTTGCGAATACTGTCGCAATTAAATACCATCCAGTCTTTATTTGTTTAATTGGCGATTGTGCGAAATGAATATTGCAGGGGCATTGTTGCTGATCTTCGGATTCTTCCTCTGCATCTCGATCGCTTGGGCAACGATCGGGTTTGTTGCCATGGGACTTGGCCTGATTTTGCTCCAAGTCGTAGCCAAACGTCCGCCGATCGAGCTGGAAGAGAAGTTGGTTCAACCAAATCTCCCGGACGTCTCCCCCGATGAACTTGCCATCCCGTCCAATCTGGCAAGTGGAATTGAGCATAAGGAAGGGTGGGAGCTTCTTTTGAAATCCGATTCTGAGCTCGCAAGCGTCGCGGCAGTCCTCAGCCGATTTGGCTCCCAATATGTGGATCAACTCGCCCGAGTGTACATGGCGATCAACCGAAGAGAACTTCTGCCTGCCATACTCGAACTGATCGTCAGCGCCGCAAGACATGATGCCATACAGAGCGAGGCAGCAAAGTTGCCGACGCAAGTAATCATCTTTGCGGATAACGCGGAGGCTACAACACTTGTATCGCCGGCTGCTCGACCGCCTTCCTCCTTGCTCACCGGCGGGTCGTACGATGCCGCAGAGGATGGCATAATGCCGTCCCGCGCGTTTGAGGAAGTTTGGGACGGCCACAAGACGGCGACCGGCGAGATCGCCACGGCGTTTCCAGCGCTCGACTTCGATGACCAGAACAACCTCAAAGAGCTCTTCGAAAAATTGGCTTCAATTGAGGATAACGACAATCCTTTCGCCACACCGCGCGACCGATCTGGTGACCAGGATATTATCCGCAGAACTTGAAGGGGCGATAGATGCCGAACACTTGACCTTGTCAGAAAGAATTGTCGTCGCGAATCGCGGAGGCGCAGCCTTCTGATCGAGGTAAGTCGATGGCGATGGAGCCTGGCTGGGCCGAGCCCTGATCATACTGCTGTGCAACTGCCGACATCAGAGCTTCCAGAGCGAAGTTCTCCTCCATCAATCGGCGTTCGATAAACTCGCTCTCCGACGAGGTAAGCGTTGTCGCCTTCAATTCACGATAGCGGCAGATATTGTTGTAGTGCGTCCGCAACCGGATGAAATCCTCGTCCATAGCGGGATTGTCGGCAAGCAATTCGCCACCTAATCCATTCTGCAGATGTTTCTCGACTTGCTTAAGCAGATCACCAGCAGCTTGAGGCTTTCTGCGTCGATGAGGACGAGGCCGATTGGCACGAAGTAAAGGTGAATTGTCAAAATACTTCATGTGAAAAGCCTTTCAAAATTAATCGCGTCGCAATTATGACTGACGATCTACTCAAAGGCTCGGCGTCTCCTCCCATAACCGCCACCTCTTCGGACGTTGGAATCCAACGCTACGGCACCGCTTTGAGACCGCGCCGTCGCCAGAGCTCAGATCGAGCGACCAGCTGACTCCGCATTGATTCCCTCGACTGTACGATATCGTGCAGAACGATCTCCGTCGGCATCCAGCGCAACTTTGATTGGTCCTTGCCAGTCGACAGGTTGAGCGCTGAGAAGCCCTGCTCGATCGCCCATTTGATGATCTCCACGACGAGAGTGGTCATCACTCCATATTTTTTCCAGCTCGGCTCAAAACCGGAGAAGTAGAGATAGATGTCTCGGCCGAGGGCAAAGGCAATTCGGGACGCAACAACCTCGCCATTAACCTCGAGTTCGAAAACGCGTACCAGCCCGCGCGACGCCAATTTACCTATGACGTCGTCTAGGAAACCTCGGCTCTGAGCGGTATGGAAGTTGTCTCGATGCTGCTTCATATCGGCGGCCGACGATCGCGCCTGATGAAGTCGAAAGAAGCGGTGCAAGATTTCAGCGTCGATGTTAGCGGACTCGGCTACGCGTAACGCCAATCTGTGCCCGTCTCGATCGAGAAACTCATACCCCTTTCGAATGCTCTTGCGGGTATTGTTGGAGAGGGTCGCGTGGAGCGCCTCCCAACGGTTGGGCAAATTCACAACGTAGTCAGGCAGGATCCGCTCGGTTCTTAGTTTGTCATGAGGAAGTTGACTGAGCGCGTCGGACCGAAGACCGCTCCACTTGAATACATCCCAATTGTTTTCCTTCTCGCTAAAATGCTTGGCGAGCGCATATAGCGCATCGCTTTGATGTTCGGCCCTGCACACCAGCCCCCGCACCTCGGTGAGGCTCGGGTCAGTGCCGAAGAACTGCACCTTGCACAAACGGACTGGCCCGAAGCCGGGTTCATAAGTTCGCATCATCGGGGCAATTGCGACGAGTTCTCCATCGGGACGGCGGATTTCATGGAGCAAGAACTCGTCACGTCGCAACAATCCAGATCGAGAAAAGTGTTTCCACCATAGCTCGTTCCAGACCGGCGAAGTAAATGGAGTCCGAGGCGACAAGCTACTGTCGAGATTCTCCCACTCGTGTTGCAGCTGCCCAAAGGCCGTTGACTGTGATAGCCTGTTGACGATCAATGACATCGCTTTGCCATATAAACTTTGTGCCTCATACGAACTTGAATACTGTGCGTGCAAATATCTTTAAGGCATAAAATTCAAATACACCCCAGGTCGACTTGTACCGTGTGTTTGTTCGATACTGAGCTGCGCGAAGATCGTCCACATCGCATTGCGTGAGGTTGGGCGCATGCATGAGTGAGGGGCTTCCAATACGGTATCTAAGTCCAACCCGATCGAGAAAGCACACGTCAAATTGTCGCATAGCTCTCGCATAAAGATCCACATCTTCGCGGAGTCGAAGTTGCGGATCGAAGCCGCCGAGTTGATCGACGCACCGTCGGCGCAGGACTCCTGCGCTGCAGACGAGTAGTGCCCAATGGAACATGAGGCAGGCGACAAAGGCACGTCGCGAGCGAAGGCGCTGGCAGAGGTTTGCAAGCCGCGCTGCTTTCTCGAAGTACAATTTTTCTTGTTGCAACTGTGTTGGTGAACAGTTGCCGAAAGGATCGATCCGGCAGAAAACGACGCCGACATCGGTGTGCTTGGCGAAAAGGTCCTTGACGGCTGCATAATGCCCCGGAGGAATAATATCATCGTCGTCGAGAAAATGGACAAAGTCTCCGCGTCCGGATGGCCAGCCCAAATTTCTTACGGCGCTGGGGAAGCCACCTGTCGGTTGGGGGTTGGCCATATATACTATTCGTGGGTCGTTCAGGCTTGCGACCACTGACTCGGCTGACCGCTCCGGGCTGTCATCGACCACAAATATCTCGATCTCCACATCGCGCTGATCGAGTACGCTCGAGATAGCTTCGCGGAGTTCGAGCGGACGGCGGAACGTTGGAATTACGACTGTGAAATCAATTGGTTTCACTATTCACCACCGAAAACTCAAGGGTGCGACAAAACGCAGCTTGAAATACGTAATTATTAGCATCAACGGAGTCCGTTTTATACGTTTAAATGCGCGGTTGGTTATCGATCGTTCGATCAAGGGCCGCATCCGGGTCAACAGCCGAATAGGATGGACGGGAGACTCGGTGAACGCTGTTGGCGCCCGAGGGCGGGGAACCAGTCCTGTGATCGAGAGCTGTGAAATCAATCGTGCGCGCCGCCCGTCATCCGGCGTAGACCCTTCACGACAAGAAGACTGGCAAGTTCTGCGTAGAAGTATAAGGTCGTGTTTTGTGCACGGGAGGTGACCATGCGGCTAGTTCTTGCGGTGCTGTTGTTGTGGGGGTCGTCGGCCCAGGCTCAGAATTGCCAGTCAGCGGCTGGGCAGGCGTCTTGCGGGTCCGATGGCTTTTCCGGGACGCGCAACGGAGGCGTTACCTATTGGAGCAACGGCGACACCTCGCGGCGCTTTGGGAGTACAAGCTATAGTAGTGATGGAACGACCTTCCAAACCTTTGGCAACAGCACGTATTTCAGCAACGGTACGACGGCGCAGACTTACGGCAACACGACTATCTTCAGCAATGGTCGTGCCTGCCAGCGTTATGGCAATCAGCAATTCTGCAACTAGATCGGATCCGAGGCCGCGTCGTGGAGAGAGTATTGACGCCTTGGCCGCTGCAAACAGGTCGTCAGGTTGCTGACTTATGAGCGAGTATCCTTCCTACTCCGATTTTCCGTATACCTATCGGTGGACGAACGGGGGCCGGCAGGGGCAGCAATGCCGCCTTCTCGCGGTGGGTACCATGTATGCCTGCCTCATCGAGTTTCCCGATGGTTTCAAAATGGTGAGCACGGTAAACGCGCTGAGAGAGGAAGTCCGGGGCGCCAGCGATGGCGAGCCGGAGGCTCAGCTCTCGTACGCTTTTAAATAGGCAAGCGTCTATCCACGCAATACTCACATAATCGAGGTTCGGCTCTCGCTCTATCGTGAGCCGTCAGCGGACCCGTCGTGCGTGAAATCACTCGACAAACGGGATTTGGTGCGTGCGTCGAGATCGGCTAACTGAATATTAACCTTACTGTTATATTTAAATCGTCAATCATCAATGTGAGCCAAGGGTGTTGACCCGTATGGCCAGGCGCATCGTGATCTTGCTGGCGATGGCTTTGTGTCTCTGCGGGTGCTGCAGGGAGACAAGAGGCTACGCACAGTCGTCCAAGAATGCGGGCCTAGAGCGGGGTGCTCGCGCCGCCGTGCCGGTTTTCCTTCCCACCCCCCATAGGCCGGGTAATCTTCGCGGCGCAAGCACGGGGGCTGCTAACATGCCGCAAGTAACGCGAGATGAGGTTCCCACGGAAGCCGACCTTGCTAAGCTCAAGCCGTACTCCAAAGAGTGGGGAGCTGCGCTGGAGGCTATGAACCGCGCGGCCGATGAGAGGTTGAGCAAGAAGCTCATCATCTGCCGTGGTTGTTTATCCCCCGCGGATGAAGATCGAACGGAGCCTTCCGCGTCTTACCTGCAAAGCGTCTCAAGGGAGGAATGGGCCCGACCTTTTCCGGCGCCTAATATGCATTCCGTTGCTTCAAAACTTCCGAAAGCGTTTTGATCAGGATCCTGGCGTCCAGTTTCAGGCTCCAGTTGTTGATATACCAAAGGTCCAGTCGAACTCTTTGCGCAATATGGTCGACCGATGGAGTAGCGCCTCTGGCGCCGTTACATTGAGCCCATCCGGTAATGCCCGGCTTGACGTGTTGGCGATTCGAATAGTTGCTCAACATTTTTTCGAACTGGTCGTCGTGGGCCAGTGCGTGAGGACGCGGTCCGACCAGGGACATGTCCCCCTTCAAGACATTGAACAGTTGCGGCAGTTCGTCGACGCTCATGGATCGCAATATGCGCCCGAGATCTGTCACCCGCGGATCGTCCCGGATGGCTTGCGCGACCGCCGGACCGTTCTCCTGAACCGTCATCGTTCGAAACTTGAATATGGTAAAATGCTTCTTGTTGAAGCCTTTTCGTTCTTGCCGGAAAATGATCGGACCCGGGCTGTCCAATTTGATGGCGATCGCTGTAATGGCCAGGAGCGGCGAAAAGAAGAGCAGAGCCAAGGTGGAAAGAACGATGTCGACCGTACGTTTGATCAAGCATTCGGCTTCGCTGAGCGGAGCACGCTGGACGTGAAGGGCAAGGGTACGAATGCACTCGGACGCTGCATCACGCGTCAGCAGACGAATATTGGCGTCGGGCAGAAGCCAGACGGTGACCGGAAGAGTCTTTAAGTGACCCCGGACACGTTCGAGGTGCCCAGCGTCAGTCCATGGCAAAGCGAGTAGAATTTCCCGGCAGTCTTGACGTCTCGCGAAGTCGCATGCCGAACGCAGGATATTCGCGTCGGTAAGCGTGGTCACCGGACTTGCTGGTTCGCTCAGCACGAAGGTCTTGATATCCCCCGCGCCAACGCGAGTCAGAATACGTTGCTCTCTCAGCGCGGCAATCTCATCCGAAAAGCCAATCAATACGATTGGACGCCAGCCAACGATTTTGTGAGAAACGGCAATGGATAGGGATGCTTTCGAGAGGTTACGCGCCGCCAGCAGAAGCAACGGCGTGAGAAGGTTGAAGGTAACGAATGCGCCACGGGAGTAGCTCGGACCAATCTTGAGCAGGAAGGCAAGGAGCGCCAGCAAGAGCGCCGTCACAAACCAGCCAGATATGATTGCGCCAGTCTCAAGGGCGGGCGCCATCGCTTCGGGAAGTCTGTAATGCCCACGCCCCCCCATTCGGAGCACGTAAAGCAGCCCAGCGAGGATCCCTATCGCGCAATAGGAAGGCAGGTTTGGCAGGTCATGATTGACCAGCAACTGATAGCCACCTCCTGCAACGGCGCACGAAAGGAGGATGACCGTAAGATCGAGCGTCGACAGCAAATAGGGTACGACGCTCTCCGAAACGCGAAGACGCCTCCCTAAGGACCAGCGCTCGAGCCGACCAACGTCGCCTGAGAAATCCGAGCCGTCTGTCAAATTAGCACCGAACCAATTGAATATGGTGAATATTAAATGTTGCCAGCAAATTAAATAAGAATTAACTATGCCACTATAGTCAAGTGACGACTTGGTGCAACATTAAATAATTGATCGGCGCATAGGGTATTCATGCGCCCTCGCGCCGTCGGGACGGGGGCAATACGGCCTTCGTGGCTTGAATCATCGACCAGTTGCGCCGTCCACCCAAATGGCCTGTTGAGAGCCGGTGCCTAGGTAATATGCTCAGTCCATCTGACGGTCTGAGCGTCGCTGGAGGCAACCAGCCTTGATAAAATTCTTGTTTTTTCTGTTTGGTGTCGTCGCCCTTGCGGCCGCAATTCAGGCACAGCCCATTGGGGAGCGCATTCTGCGGAATGGAGCGACGGCTGTTACGCCAGAATCATCGAAGCGATGCCAGATGGCGCCTCGTGGAGGGAGGCACGTGACCTATCGGCTTCCTCCCAGCAGCGGGCCCCGGGATGAAGGCGTCACCTTCGCGACGAACTGGGGAGAGCTTCGAACAGGCGGTTGGTACGGTCAACAGGCCGTGGACGATTGTCGGGTGCAGGTGGATGGTTTCCAGACCTGGCATGGCAAGCCGGCCGTCCGCATCGAAGTGCAGCCTAACGACGACCCGCTTTCGCTCAACTCCAACAGCGAGCGCGCCGAAATGTTTTCGATGCAAGACAGCAGCGGAACAGAGATTAGGGAAGGACCTGCGAGCGGACTACAATACTATGCCACCAGTTACTATTTCCCAAGCAATTGGGAGGGGCAGCAACTCCCTTGGTCCGCGTTCGCCCCTGCCGACTGCTCGGCCGACGGCGGAAATGCTTGCAATAGCTGGTCCGTTGTTTGGCAATTCTACGGGTGGGGAGGACTGGCAGCAGCTCAACAAACCATGGGCGGCCCTCAGCGATATACATTCAATCAAGCTGCTTTGTCGGATGGCGGGTTCGTGACACTAGGCCGATGGACGGATTTTATTTTTAGGGTGGACTGGCGCAGTGGCGCCTTCGCCATCTGGCGGCGGGACGAAGGCGAGAAGCGGTTCAAACTGGCGCTTGAGGGAACTGTTCCGGCTCCGTCTGGCAGACGTGTCTATGTCAAGCAGGGACTTTATCGCGGTGGCAGGGTCGAGGGGCGGACGGACGTTCTTTGGATTGGTCCAACGATTCGAGGCGCCACCTTTTCCGCAGTCGAGCGGCAAGCGTTTGGTACCAGAGACGGTCGTCTTGACGATCATGACTAGGTTTGCCCTGCCCACCCGGGCATCGGCGCGATGATGGCCAGGCGCGTTCAGCATGTTGAACGCGCGACCGAGTCTCAATGGATTAAATCCCATTCTCTTGCTACAGTTGAGCTTTGGCGCGGCTCCGGAGTGCACAGGGCGCAAAATGAGTAAGATCAGTATTATTATCAAAACCCTTAACGAGGCGACGAACATCGCGAGGGCCGTCCAGAGCGCGCTCGCCGCTATTGCGGACTACGAGGGCGAAGTCATTGTCGCCGACAGCGCTTCAACGGATGAAACAGTCGCGATCGCAAGGCAGTTCCCGACGTCTGTTGTCGTGCTGGAGAGTGCTTCACAACGACGATGTGGTGTTGGGCCCCAGCTGGGTTATCAGTACTGCAAGGGCGAATATATTTACATCCTCGATGGTGACATGGAGCTCGATGCCGGCTTCATCCGCAAGGCAGTCGGCATCCTGGATCATCAACAAGACGTGGCAGGTGTGGGCGGATATATCCATGAGATGCGGACCGACAATCTCGAGCTCAAGGGGCGGGTCAAGCGTTTCCAGCGCGCGCGCAGGAAGGATAAGCTTGACGTTGATTGCCTGAATGGCGGCGGGCTGTATCGGCGGGTCGCCATTTCGCAGGTCGGGTACCTGTCCGACCGCAATCTGCATGCATTTGAGGAATACGACTTGGGAGCGCGGCTTCGCGGCGCGGGTTGGCGCCTTGTGCTATTGGAAGACAAGGCAGTCGACCACTACAGCTACGTCATGGGAACGTGGTCGCTCCTTTGGCACCGCGTCCTCAGCGGCCGCTTTTTGAGCTGCGGTGAACTCTTCCGCGCGGCGATAGCAGGTCAGTACGTCGGACGCCTGCTGCGGGAGGTAAGAATTGTTCCACTCTCGATTGGCGTATGGGTTTATTGGGCGCTCGCCATCGTTGTGGCCCAATCGGCCTTGCCGTCTTTGACTCTGCTCGTCGCCCTGGGAATACCGGTCATCGCAATGGCCGTCCGCACAAAGTCATTAAACCTCGGGCTCTTCAGCGTCATCACCTGGCATCTTTCAGCCGGTGGGTTTGTCGTTGGAGTTCTTAGATCTCGTTGTTCTCCCAACGCAGTAATTGCAAGCCGCCTCGTGCATTCAGTTGATCGTGAGGCCGCTGATCCCGGAAGAGGCCCATTGTACGCCGGTGCAGGTCTCGAATCAGGGATCTATCCCGTTTGGTCGAAGCAGCCGGCTGCACAACGATAGCCTCCAGAGTACTATTAGGCTTCTCGGCCTTGCGACGGCCGTTCCGGCGGAGGGTCGAAGCGCGGCTTCCCCGAGGAGCCCGTAAACCACGCAGGTAGGTGATTCGGACGATCGGCTTGAGCGGTCCAATGCCGGGGAAGACGACCCGCAATAGCGAACCATTTACCTGAATCAGGCAAAAATTGAGCGTGAGACGTCCGAATATGCATTTCGGCGGCCGAAATATCGCCTCGGTCGAGGTTTCTTCGCGTCTATCACGGCTTTTTCTGTGCTTTTCGGGAAACACTTGGTTGAAAATATTAAATCGCGGGCTTTCAGGTCATCCTCCTCTGCAGTCTCTCCGTGTTAGAGCGGAGCAACACAGGGGTAGGGGCATGCATTTCCGCCTAGCGTTTCTGACAGCGCTGATTGCAACGTTGGTGGGTGGGTGCGCGATCATGCCGGTTGCGGGTCCGCAAAGCTGGGACATCACATCCGGGCAGGGTGATCTTCCCTATGCCCTTGTTCGATTGCGGCCAGAGGCACTCAATATCCTGGCGGCCCACGCGCCGAGGATCGCAGGCAGAATTGCCGACGGGCGGGGGCCCCAGCGGGTTGTCGTGGAGATTGGGGACATTCTCGGTGTGACCGTCTACGAAACGGGCGCCGGCCTGTTTGTGCAGAACGATCTGGGGGTGCGACCGGGCAACTTCTTCACCGTCCCGCCCCAGGCGGTCGGCCCGGACGGCAACATAACGGTACCGTCGGCAGGGCCCATACCTGCCAAGGGGCGGACGACGGCAGAGATCGAGCGCGAGATCGTCGCGGCCCTGAAGAAGCGATCGCTTGAGCCCAATGCTGTTGTCACCCTTCTCGACCAGCGTTCCTCCGCCTATACGGTATTGGGAGACGTTCGTGCGGCTGGCCGTTATGCTGCAAATGCCGGCGGAGAACGCCTGCTCGAAGCGATCGGACGTGCTGGCGGTCTTTTGGGGGCAGGCAACGAATCATGGGTGGTGCTTGAGAGGAACGGTAAGAAGGCTGTCAGCCCCTTCGGCGCTCTCATCGACGAACCCGGGAACAACATTTATGTTCGTCCGCGTGACTTGATCTACCTATACCGCGAGCCGCGCACGTTCCTCGCCTTCGGGGCATCGGGCCGCCAAGGGCAGTTCCCGTTCGAAGCGTGGCGTGTTTCGTTGTCCGAAGCGATCGCAAAAGCGACCGGCTTGAGCGACCTGACGGCAGACCCGGCCTCCGTGTTCCTCTATCGCGGCGAAACGCGCGAGGTTGCAGCGCAACTTGGGGTCGACATTTCTCGCTTCGAGGGACCTGTTATCCCGATCATTTATCAGGCTGATCTGCGCGATCCTGGCGGCTATTTTCTGACCTCGCGGTTCGAAATGCGCAACAAGGACGTGATTTATGTTTCGAACGCTGCGGCTGTTGAATCGACAAAGTTCCTGAATTTTGTCAGGACGATCGTGGCGACCGTTCAAGACCCGGTCACACTCGCGAACTCGGCGAAAGCGCTTAGTACTGGTGGCGGAACCACTATTGTGACCCAGCCCATAAGCGCAGGTAACTGAGCGACCGAAAACGTCCTCGGTGTTCGGCAGGCCCTGTTGAAACGTGGGGGACTTGATTTGCCCCGCAGTTGGCATGCCGCCGACTTATGGCAGAGCACTAAGTCGTGGTCATATGCATGACCGTTTATTGTACGACGGGTGCCCCTCCGAGTGTCTGTGGCGGCTCGCTTAGTTGGTCCTATTTGACCGGCAGCGGCGTCGCCACCCTTGCGACAAGATCGGACTTTCCGACCTCCATGTTGGCGAATTGAATAGCGAGGGGCGTGGCGATCGGGCCGTAGCCACGGTAGATCCCATACTTCCAGTAGGCTTGGTTACCCGTCGCCCCTATCATCCCGGAAAAGTCGACCGCCTTTTTGCCATCGAGCCAGATTTCGAGCTGCCCGTTGGTCGATCCCTCGCGCAGGTGGAACACCACGTGGTGCCATTCGTTGCGACTGAGCATTTGGTTGTAGCGAATGCTTGTCTCCGGCCCTGAGCGGGATCCCGATGCCTCACTGTAGATGATCAGCCGACCAGCCTTGAAGTGTATGTGGAATGGCCGAATTTTGGATCCGTGCATCTGGCTGATGGCTGTCCAGTCGGATTGGTATTCAGCGCCAGGCTCAATCAGGAACGAGTAGGCACCCCAAACGTCCGAGCCGTACTCATAGCGACGCTTGTAGCCATCAAGCTCGGAACGCTCTTTGTTCTCGCCAGACGAGCGGTCCTCACCCCAAACATCTCCCGCCCGCACCTCGAAGCGCGTTATATCGGCCGTGTCGACTGATGCCCTGCGGATACTCCAGTCTGCGCCGGCTGTTTCAGCTACGTATGGCGTGCCATGGATGGTGATAGGTCCTTCCGAGCTTCCGACGGCCGTCCATCTCATTGGCTGTGCATCCTGCGCTCTGGAGGAGCAGTTCACCGGCAGCAGGATGGCGAAGAACGCGGTTGTCACCGCAGCGGCGAGCCGGTGTGAGATTCGCATGATTGAGCCTCTCATTCGAGGGATCTTAGCCTCCCTACGTGGCTTGCTTGCAGGCGACGCGACGTTGATCTGCGGCGTAGCCGTCAATCCACTGGCCGACGTCTATGAATTCCACCGATCCGTGCGATCTGAGGAAGTCGAGCAAGCTCTCGAGAGCGTGCCAGACAGGCTCATCGTGCACCAGGTGATGTGTCAGAATCCCGATCGGCGCATCGGACTTCAAGAGGCCGAGCCTTCTACCCCGCAATTGCTGGACAAGGCAGTCAGAGACGACTTCGACGCTCTGAGCCGTTCTCGCCTTCCAATCGATGATGTCCAGGTGAACGTCGATCCGATGACCGTCCTTGAATTCCGGCATTCTGACAATTCCACGCCATTGCATGCGAGAACTCAACTGCAAGAGCTTCCGCTCGAAATAGCTAGGCATGAGCGAAACTCCAGCGAATCCGACGTGCGGCAAGGCGCTGACCAACGCAGGCGTAATACGGTTGAAGGGCGGGACAAATATTGGTTGCGACGAGCCAAAGAACTGTTGGAAGGAGCGCAATGCAACCTCTGCGTCCTCGATCATGCTGGCAATCGGTCGGTCGGGGCCAAACTCGGCGGGCTTTTTTCCAAGGTTGTGATTGATGTGCTTCCAGCCGTGGCACATCGGGTAGAATTGATGAACGCTTTCGGCGAGATATTCTTGGAGGCCCGTAGTTATTTCTCCCGGAATAACTGCCAACCCGATCTTGGTCTCGTGTCGAGTAGCCACGTCGCTAAGGCGCTTCAGATTTGTTGACGTCTCAACGGCATCGTCGTCGCGAATCCAGAAATGAGCCTTTGAAGAACTGGAATCCGCCCAGATGTCCAATTCTCGTCGTGCGTAGTCCCATAAGCTAGTCACATGCAGTCTCGCAATTTAGCAGCCGACCTTGCTAGATCTGGTCGGAAGCTGTGAGACGACGCACGCAGTTGGAACTGCTCGACGCCTCGTTTTGTGATCGGAAGATCAGGTGACCGTAAGGATCCCGCGGTTATGTCGACTTCGATGCAAATCGCATCCGAAAGGCGGTGGATGATCGTATCACCGTGCACGGATTAAACTTGTTCCAATTTAGATCTATGCGAGGCGGTGAGGTTGATTGTCCTAACAACCGCACCCAAAATTAATTTGGCGTTGCATTAAACTAAAAATACCTGTGGAACACCAGAAATAAATTCGTTCTTCTATTGAGATTAACGCGCCTTCTCCATCCGTGGCGGAAACATAATTTTGACCTTTAGGAGGCGAGTTGCCGAGGCGAAATTAACCCTTGTCCAATTGATCGTCTGCCGATTGTAGGATTTGCCTTGCCTCGCTCCGAGTTAGAAACGCACCTTAATTATACAACAAGGGGTATTTCCAATGGTTTCTGCCCGGCCGATCAAGGTGATGATTGCCACCCCGTTCGGGGAGCATCAAAGGGGGGGGATCGACCGCTTGACGGATTTGATCGTCGCGAAGATCAGCGAGGGTCATTCAGCGCGCGCCGGAGTTTCCAGATTGGTTACGCGCGGTCCCGGTGCGCGGGTCATGGCGCCGTTCGTTTTCGGCCGGGCCTTGGCCCGTCTCTGGATCGCCAAACAACGAGGCGATGTCGACATCCTGCATATCAACGTGGCCGCCGACGGAAGCGCTATTCGAAAGGCGTTTCTGGCGCGCTTTGCGCGGGGTCTGGGGATACCTTACGTCGTTCATCTTCATGGCTCGCGGTTTCAGGAGTTCTGGCCGTCGGCAAGTCCTCGCGTGCGCATGTGGGTTGATCGACTCTTTGCGGAGAGTTCCGCCGTGATTGTCCTCGGAAAGGTTTGGTCGGATTTGGTTCTGGCGCATGTGCCTCAAGTCCAGGGCCGAATAATCATCCTTCCAAATGCGACTCTGCCAGCCGATTTTGCCTGCGATGCGCCGTGGAACGGGAGTGTTAGGATCTCGTTTCTCGGTGAACTCGGAAGCCGAAAAGGTACGCCGCAACTCGTCGAAGCGTTGGGACGCCTGAATGGCGATCTGGATTGGACAGCGACGATCGCTGGAAACGGAAAAGTTCAAGAGACCAAGGCTCGAGTGGAGCAGCTGGGCATTGCGGACCGGGTCAAGGTGCCGGGCTGGCTGGATGCCGAGGCGACGAAGAGGGTCCTGCGAGGTTCCGATGTATTCGTCCTTCCGTCATTTGCGGAAAATCTGCCGATGTCGATCCTCGAAGCCTTTGCCTATGGGCTTGCCGTCGTTGCGACACCGGTTGGCGCAGTGGCCGACGTGATCATCGATGGCACGAACGGCCTGCTTGTTCCGACAGGGGATGTGGATGCACTTGCTTCTGCTCTTCGCAGGCTGATTGTCGATCACCGCCTTCGTGTCGCGCTTGGGGTGGCCGCCAAGGCCGATCACGCCTCGAAATATGAAATCGGGGTCTATGTGCCACGATTAATAGAGATATGGCGGAGCGCCACAGCTCCATTACACAGCTAAGTCCTGGCTTTGGAGGTCTTGCCGGGAACCCGACGTGCGGGCAATAAATGTTTAGGTCGCGGTGCGCTTGAAAAGGTTCACTAATTAAACATGTTGCGTTAATTGTTGCCCGGCGTATTTTAAATGGGATAATTACTTTGGCGGATCGATTTATTTAGTAGTGATTTGAACATGAGAGTCAGTGTTTTTGGGTTAGGGTATGTTGGGGCTGTAACGGCCGGATGTCTCAGCTCGTTCGGCCATTCCGTCATTGGGGTTGATCCCGCCGAGGCCAAGGTCGCCCTGATAAATGAAGGCAAGCCGCCCGTTATCGAGAAGGGCCTTGGCGAGAAAATCTCTGCTGCAGTCTCCAACGGGCAGCTCAGGGCAACCCGCGACGCGCGGGATGCCGTGCTCGGAACTGATTTGTCGCTTATCTGCGTTGGAACGCCGAGCAAGCGGAACGGCGATCTCGACACTGCCGCTCTAAGATTCGTCTGTGCCGAGATCGGTAGCGCACTTGCCGAAAAAGACTCATATCATTCGGTGATTATCCGATCGACTGTGCTGCCCGGCACCATACGGAATGTCATTATTCCGGAGCTTGAGAAGGCGAGCGGCAAAAAGGCAGGTGTCGATTTCGGGGTTGGCTCGAATCCGGAGTTTCTCCGTGAAGGGACAGCTCTTGAGGATTTTTTCGCGCCACCCAAGACCGTGATCGGCGTCGAGGACGATCGGACTGCCAGCGCGCTGGAAGCGCTCTATGGCCCGATCGAGGCGCCGATCATTCGAACGTCGATCGAAGTGGCGGAGATGATCAAATACTCCGACAACGTCTGGCACGCGGTGAAGGTCGCCTTTGCCAACGAGATTGGTGTTCTCTGCAAGAGCCTTTCCATCGACAGCCACGAAGTGATGGACGTCTTCTGCAGAGATACCAAACTGAACCTGTCCAGCTATTACCTCAAGCCCGGTTTCTCGTTTGGAGGTTCGTGCTTGCCCAAGGACGTCCGAGCCTTGGTGCACAAGGCCAAATCTCTGGACCTTGATCTTCCTCTGCTAGGGGCGGTACTGCCTTCCAACGAACGCCAAACAAGTCGCGGCTTCGAGATGATCGTCCAACTCGAAAAACGGCCCGTGAGTATCCTGGGCATGAGCTTTAAAGCCGGCACGGACGATCTTCGTGAGAGCCCCATCCTTGAGATAGTCGAGCGACTGATCGGAAAGGGATACGACATCCGCATTTTCGATCGCAACATTAGCTTGTCCAAGCTGGTAGGCGCCAACAAGGATTATCTTCTGCGCATGATCCCACATGTCTCGTCATTGCTCGTCGAGACCCTGGATGAAGCTCTTTCGCACGGTGGAATCATAGTCGTTGGGAATGCCGATCCTGAATTTCGGACGATCGGTGATCGCCTGCGACCTGGTCAATTTGTCGTTGATCTGGTCCGCATCAAGGATCACTCTCGATTAATAGGAAATTACAATGGTATTAGCTGGTAAATCATTGCGGCCAAGACGAATATTGATCATCGTCGAGAATCTTCCGGTGCCGTTCGACCGCCGAGTCTGGAACGAGGCCACCGCTCTGGTCAAGGCCGGCTACGAGGTCAGCGTGATCTGTCCAGTGGGACACGGAGCGTCGGCTCGCCGCGAAGTCATCGATGGCGTTCACATCTACCGGCATCCCATCGTTGAAGCGCGCAGCGTCTCCTTTTACTTCGTCGAGTACGCTGTTGCGCTGTTCTGGGAGTTCCTGCTGGCATGGCGTGTGCTCTTCGAGCGGGGCTTCGACGTCATTCACGCGTGCAATCCCCCCGATTTGATTTTCCTGATCGGAGGGTTCTTCAAACTGCTTCTTGGAAAGAAGTTCGTCTTCGACCACCACGACATCAATCCCGAGTTGTTTGAAGCGAAGTTCGGTAAACGCAATCTGCTCTATCGAGTCGTGGTCGCCCTTGAGCGCTGCACTTTCGCTATTTCGGACATTTCGCTAGCGACCAATCTCTCTTACCGCTCGATCGCCCTTGAGCGTGGCAAGATGGACCCCTCTCGAGTCTTTGTCGTGCGTTCCGGCCCAAATTTGGAGCGGCTCAGGATCGTTCCTCCAGATCCATCCGTAAGGAAGGGGCGTGCGTATTGCGTCGGCTACGTTGGAGTGATCGGTGCACAGGAAGGGATCAACTATCTTCTTGAGGCAGTGAGGCACATCGTCCGCGATCTGAAGCGCACTGACATCCAATTCTGCATCGCAGGCGGCGGGCCCGAGCTCGAGCGGCTCAAGGCACTCGCAATCAAGCTGGAAATAGACGAGTACGTTACATTCCATGGCAGGGTCTCGGACGACGAACTGCTCAGGATTCTCAATACAGCGGACGTCTGCGTAAACTCGGACGAATGCAATGCGATGAATGACAAGTCGACCATGAACAAGATCATGGAATACATGGCGCTTGCGAAGCCGATCGTTCAGTTCGATCTCACGGAGGGCAGGTATACGGCGCAGAGCGCCTCGCTTTACGCAGCGGCCAATGATTCAATCGATTTCGCGGTCAAGATACTTGATTTGCTGAGCAACGCGGAGCGCCGGAAGCAACTTGGTGAGTTCGGAAGGGCTAGGGTCATGGAGCAGCTCGCCTGGCCGCATGAGGAGCCGAAGCTCCTCAATGCGTACGAAGTCCTTTTCGAGGGCGGTCTGGCAGTGCATGGTCAATCCAGAGGGCAAGTTGCGAGTAGCCATGGCGCTGATCTCGTGCCCGGAAACCTGGTGAGGCGACTACTGAGTCCGCTTGCATCTAGAAAATGAGTTGGGCCATGCCCTCGTTTTGGACGAAGGTCAAAGCAGACGCCTACCGCGTTAAGGGCAGAACTCCCTCGATCGGTTCGGTGTTTGCGCTTGCGTTGCTCAATCGCAATTTCCGGCCAATCTTGACCATGAGGCTCTGTCAGTGGAGCGCGGAGCATTCTTCAGCTCTAAATCTACTGGTGAGAGTGCTGCACCGCTTCGCGTCGGCGAAAGCGGGGATCGATATGCCCTCGGTGGTTCGTGCCGGCGCCGGTCTTACTATCGTGCATGGTTGGGGTCTGGTTGTGAACCGCGATGCCGTCATCGGCTCGAACGTAACCTTGTTCAACAGCGTCGTGATCGGCCGCAAGGACAGAATCACACCCGAAGGGCGCGTAACGGAATACCCCGTTGTTGGCGATGATGTATGGATCGGACCGCAGGCCATCATTGTCGGTGGGATCAATATCGGAAACGGCGCGATCATCGGTGCGGGAAGTGTCGTCACGAGGGATGTTCCGGCGCACTGCATCGTTGCCGGAAACCCTGCGAGGGTTCTCAAGACAGGCGTGCCTCCTGACGTGATGAACCGAGCGCCGACGTGCGCCGAAAGTTCGGGAAGGAAGCATCAAATCAGTCGAAATGAGGATGGCCATGCGCGGGCGCCTGACTTGGCCCTTCATCGATCTGAAAATATCGAGTGAGATAATGAATTCATGAGCAGCGCGTTCGTCGATTAAGGCGGCTATGAAATACGCGACAGTATTGCGAATTAACCAAGGAGACCATGTTATCGGGGCGAAATCGCAAACAAGCTGACTATTAAGTCCCGATCGATTATATTCCACCAAGATTTTTTGTATTTTTTAGTACGCCGTCTCGGTTTTTTTCTTCCCGGAGACTGGCTCGAAGAGGCGATTGTACATATGGCGTGGCCAGATGCTGACTCGCTGGTGACAGGGATGGAAACGCAGGCAAGTGCGCCGTTCCGTCTTGAACCATTGTGCCGGTCCTTCGAACGGCAAGCAACTCAAACGCCAGATAACGTCGCGATCAAGCTCGGGGACGAGTGCCTCACGTATCGCCAACTCGACGAGCGTTCGAACCAACTTGCACGCCTTTTGCGCAACCTGGATCTGAAGCCCAATAGTCTGGTTGCTGTGTGCTTTGACAGGTCGTTTGACCTGATCATTTCAATGCTTGCCGTCCTCAAGGCGGGTGCTGGCTATCTCCCGATCGATCCGTCCTACCCGATCGAACGGATCTCGATGATTCTCGCCGATGCAAACCCGTCTGCGATCCTGACACAGGAAATGTTGGCCGGGAGGCTAGGACAGAGAGACTGCGGGACGGTCATCTGCGTCGATCGGGACCGCCGCGAGATCGACGAGCAGAGCCCGGATCGATTGGAGGAGATCGCTTCGCCAGATAATCTTGCGTATGTGATTTACACCTCGGGATCGACGGGCCGGCCCAAGGGGGTAATGGTCACCCATCTGAATGCAGCCCGCCTTTTTACCTCGACTGCGCATTGGTTCAATTTCGGGCCGCGCGATGTATGGACCCTGTTTCACTCATCGGCATTCGATTTTTCGGTCTGGGAGATCTGGGGCTGCCTGCTGAGTGGAGGTCGGCTGGTCTGTGTACCGCACTGGGTAGCCCGCTCGCCGAGCGATTTCTATCGGTTGCTGGCCGTGGATCAGGTCACCGTACTCAACCAGACGCCGGCCGCATTCTATCAACTGGTCCAACTCGAAGAATCCGGCGTCGTTGAATTATTGAAACTTCGCTATGTCATTTTCGGCGGCGAAGCGCTCAATTTCGCAAATCTCCGTCCCTGGTTCGAGCGTCATGGTGACCAGACGCCACAGCTAATCAACATGTACGGGATAACGGAAACGACCGTTCACGTGACTTACAGGCCCGTCACGGCAATAGACGCTCAAGCCGAAACAAGAAGCCTGATCGGCGTTCCTATTCCGGATTTGAAGCTCTATTTGCTCGACTCGGAAATGCGGCCCGTCGCCAAGGGCAGTGTCGGAGAGATCTATGTCGGTGGCGCTGGCGTGGCGCGGGGCTATCTGAATCGCGCGGAGTTGACGGCGGAACGCTTTGTTCGGGATCCGTTTGCAGCCGGGCCGCTGAACGTCATGTACAGATCCGGCGATCTGGCACGCGCCACGGAGGAGGGAGATCTCGAATATCTCGGCCGGGGTGATTTGCAAGTCAAGATTCGCGGCTACCGGATAGAGCTAGGGGAGATCGAGGCTACGCTTGCGGATCATCCGTCCGTTGCGCAGGCCGTCGTCATGGCGCGAAGAGACGGACAGCCGGGCGAGCCGAAGCTCGTAGCTTATATTATCAGTAAACCGTCTGCATCTGCTTCCACGCTGAACTTGCGTGACTTTCTCAAGTCGCGCCTTCCCGAGCATATGGTGCCTTATGCCTACGAAATGCTCGAAGCCTTCCCGCTGACGGTGAATGGCAAAATCGATCGTGCCGCTCTTCCTGCGCCCCAACGAGTGGCTCACGTCGAGCCTGTACGTGCGTCGATGCCCTTGGAGGTAGAGATCGCCAACATCTGGTGCACGGCTCTAGGTACAGAGGCGGTTGGTATCGACGACAATTTCTTCGATGTTGGCGGAGACTCCTTCCTGCTCGCGAGAGTTCATGTTCGGATGCAACAAGAGCTGCAGCTCGATATCCCCATTACCGACCTGTTCGAATTCACCACGATACGCGGTCTCGCGCGGCATCTGAGTGCGAGCACCGCGCGGCAGGCGGGCCTCGCGGACGCGCGGTCCAGAGCACAAAGGCAACGCGCAGCGTTTGGCCGAAAGCGGCCATTCCGCATCGGAGATGCATCGTGAGCGATGGGAATGCAGAGCGTGAGGCTGCGCAAGGCGTAGCGATCATCGGAATGGCGGGACGGTTTCCCGGCGCGCGTAGCGTGTCGGAGTTCTGGCGGAACCAGCTGGATGGGGTAGAGGCGATCTCTCGCTTCGGAGCTGCCTCGCCGGAGGGACCTGGACAGGGCGCGCCGGCGGCGGGCGCGGGTATTGTGAACGCTCGGGCGATTATCGACGACATCGAACTTTTCGACGCAGACTTTTTTGGGATTTATCCGCGCGAAGCCGAATTGATGGATCCTCAGCAGCGTCTATTTCTCGAATGCTGTTGGGAGGCGATCGAGAACGCCGGCTACGTGCCTGAGTCGTATCCTGGCCTGATCGGCGTGTATGCCGGATCCAGTCTTTCTTCGTATTTTCTCTCACGGCTGTGTGCGACGCCGGGGTTCATCGCGAAATTTACCTCCGGTTACCAGGTCTCGAACTACGTCGAGATGATGGGAAACAGCCTGGATTTCCTGTCAACCCGCGTGTCGTACAAGCTGAACCTGCGCGGACCAAGTTTCACCATGCTGTCTGCCTGTTCGACATCGCTGCTATCGGTGACCCAGGCGTGTCAATCGCTATTGACCTACCAGACGGATATGGCCCTGGCGGGTGGCGTTTCAATCACCCTTCCCCAGGAGCGCGGATATCAGTATCAGGAAGGGGGCATGGCCTCACCTGATGGTCACTGTCGGGCCTTCGACGCGGCCGCGCAAGGGACGGTCTTCGGAAGCGGCGTTGGTGTTGTGCTGCTGAAGAGACTCGACGATGCGATCCGCGATGGCGATCAAATCCACTCTGTCATCCGTGGCTTCGCCGTCAATAACGATGGATCGGCGAAGGTCGGCTACACGGCGCCAAGTGTGGAAGGGCAGACCAGCGTCATTGCCATGGCGCATGAGGCGGCGGATGTCGACCCGGATACGATAGGCTATATCGAGGCTCACGGAACAGGGACGCCGATGGGCGACCCGATAGAGCTGATTGGCCTGACCAAAGCATTTCGTCTCTCTACTGGACGCAAGCAATTCTGCACAATTGGAACAGCCAAAACCAATGTGGGGCATCTGGATATCGCTGCCGGCGTAACGGGATTGATCAACGCCTCTCACATCGTGGAACACGGTGTGTTCCCGCCGACTTTGCACTTCAAGAGTCCCAATCCAAAATTCGATTTGGCGAGCAGCCCGTTCAGGGTCATCACCGAGCGTACGGAATGGAATTGCGGCGATGGTCCGCGACGAGCGGGCGTGAGCGCTTTCGGCGTCGGTGGAACCAACGCGCATCTCGTGCTTGAGCAGGCGCCACAGAGAGAGCCGACACTCTCGACCAGATCATCGCAGCTGCTGGTGCTGTCCGCGCGTTCGCCGACCGCCCTCGAGAGCGCTACCGACAATCTAGCAGAGCATCTGCGGCTGCATCCTGGGCTCGACCTTGCGGACGTCGCCTGGACCTTGCAGGAGGGTAGGCGCGAATTTTCTTGCCGCCGGATGGTGGTGGCAGGAGATGTCGATGAAGCCGTCCTCGCATTGTCAAAGCGGGAACGAGTACAGACACGATCCAAGCCTTACGACACGCCCGAGATCTGCTTCATGTTCCCTGGGCAGGGTTCGCAGCACGTCGACATGGCGCGTGAGGTCTACGCAGCCGAGCCGATCTTTCGGGAGGTCGTCGACCGTTGTTCCGAGATCCTCGTCCCGCACCTTGGGGTCGATCTTCGAAGCGTGTTATATCCGCCGGAGGGAGCGAATGATCAGACAAAGCGCGCCGTAACCGAAACAATCATCGCGCAGCCGGCCATCTTCACAGTCGAATACGCCTTGGCGCAACTCTGGATGAGTTGGGGTGTCCGGCCAACAACGATGGCCGGCCACAGCATCGGTGAGTTTGTCGCAGCATGCCTTGCGGGCGTCATGTCATTGGAAGATGCGCTGAAGCTCGTTGCTGTGCGGGGACGTTTGATGCAGCAGCTGCCTGCCGGCGGCATGCTCTCGGTCCGGCTACCAGAGGCGAAGCTTCGCGGCATTCTGCGCGGGCCCCTTTCGATTGCGGCGGTCAACTCTCCCTCGCTTTGCGTGGTTGCAGGCCCGCTTGAAGCGATCGCCGACCTTGAGCGTGAGTTGGGCGATCAGAAGGTCGTTTGTCGGCGGTTGGTAACGTCTCACGCGTTTCATTCTGCGATGATGGATCCTCTCGTTGATCCATTGGCGGAGGCAATCGCCGAGACGAAGCTGAGCCAGCCTCGGATCCCCTATGTATCTGGCGTTACTGGCGATTGGATCACCGACGAGGACGCAACTGATCCTCATTATTGGGCGCGACATGCGCGCGAGCCGGTCCGATTTTCGTCCGTTGTTCAGGCGATCCGGCAGAATCCACAAGCGGTTCTCCTGGAGGTGGGACCAGGGAATGTCCTGGCTACGCTTGCGCGGCAGCACGGCGGCCCGCAAGACCAGATCATCGTGTCTTCGCTTTCAGATCAACACTCCGGTGGGCGCGATGTCGAAGCGCTCCTATCCGCCGTAGGCGCTCTATGGCTTGGCGGAGTTCGGCCGGACTGGAAGGGTTTGCACAATGGCGAGCACCGTCTGCGCGTTCCATTGCCGACCTATCCGTTCGAACGAAAGCGCTATTGGCTCGAAACGGTCCCAGAGGCGATCGGTGAAGAAGATCCGACATCAGCCGCAGGAGCCTCAGGGTCGGATCGCAACGTGCGCAATTTTCAGTCTACACAGGAAACGGAAGTCGCGAACATGGCGCCCAACAATGGATCGCAGTCAGCTTTGATGTCGCTGTCGGCTCGCTCGTCCAAAATTCAGACCGCGATTGCTGAATTGTTGCATGAACTCTCCGGAGTGGACGTCGCCTCGGCCGATGGCTCGATGACATTTCTAGAATTGGGCTTCGATTCTCTGTTCCTCACGCAGCTCGCGCAGGCCGTGCAGGAGAAGTTCGCGATCAAGATCACGTTCCGGCAGTTGCTCAATGACATATCGAGCCTGGCGGCATTGACCAACTATGTCCAGGGCGAGCTGGCGCCTGATGCGTTTTGCGAACCGCCAAGCACTCCGAAGCGTCCAGATGAGACCGGTACCGTGACGGCCATCGCGGCTGCCTCCGTCGCAGCGCAAGAATCTCGACCTGCATCTGCTGCGCCAGGTACCCCGTCGCCCCCGGCTGGAGACGCGGTAGGGCAGCTCATGCGAGATCAACTGCAGGCGATGAATCAATTACTCGCGAAGCAGCTTGAGACGATGCAGGTCGCAGTCGCGCAAACTGCGGTCCCGGTGGTCTCTAGCGCGTCAATTGTTCCTCTGCCGCCAGTCCCGCAGGCAGCGCCGGCTGTCGTTGCCCAGGAGATCACCCGGTCGGACGTCGGCAGGGCTCACGGTCCATACAAGCCGCCGCAGATTGGAGTGTCCCAGGATTTGACGGCAACGCAAAAGAGTCGGCTCAAGGGGCTCATCGAGCGGGTGACGCAGCGCACCGGGAAGTCCAAGAGTTTTACTGAAAAATACCGTGGCGTGCTCGCTGACCCCCGTGTGGTTTCTGGCTTCCGCGACCAGTGGAAGGAGATGGTCTACCCGATCGTCACGGACCGATCCAAGGGGTCTCGCATCTGGGATATCGACGGCAACGAGTACATCGACCTTGTAAACGGCTTCGGCCCGATCATGCTCGGCCATCGTCCCGCGTTCGTCCAGGACGCTATAGAAAAGCAGCTGCATGCCGGCTTTGAGACCGGCCCGCAAAGCGCGCTAGCCGGCGAAGTCGCGAAGATGTTCTGCGAGATGACCGGCAACGAACGCATGGCGTTCTGCAACACGGGGTCGGAGGCAGTTCTCGCAGCTTTGCGTGTTGCCCGCACCGTAACGGGCCGTAGCAAAGTCGTCATGTTCAATGGCGACTATCATGGCTTGGTTGACGAAGTTCTCGTCAAAGGCCTCCGGGACAAAGCCGGTGAACCAGTTGCGTTCCCGATCGCGCCCGGCATCCCGCGGCAAAGCGTGTCCAACATGGTCGTCCTCGACTACGGGGCAGACGAGTCTCTCGAATGGATCCGGAAAAACGCTGGCGATATTGCGGCGATTCTGGTTGAGCCCGTTCAAAGCCGTCACCCCGCGCTAAAACCGCTTGGGTTCCTGAAGGAGCTCCGGAAGATTGCGACACAATCGGACGCCGCATTGATCTTCGATGAGGTCGTCACTGGATTCCGCGTCCATCCCGGTGGGTGTCAGGCGCTGTTCGGGATCCAGGCGGACCTTGCGACCTATGGAAAAGTGATAGCGGGTGGCATGCCCGTGGGTATTCTGGCCGGCACACGCCGTTTCATGGATGCTCTCGATGGCGGAACCTGGCAGTTTGGAGACGATTCCTATCCTGAGGTCGGCGTCACGTTCTTCGCAGGAACGTTCGTGCGTCATCCCCTCGTCCTTGCGGCAATGCACGCTGTCTTGCTGCATTTGAAGGAGCATGGGCCCGCTCTCCAGGAGCAATTGAACAAGCGAACTTCAGAGCTCGTTCATCGGCTCAACGAGGTCCTGCAGGCCGAGCAGGTTCCGACCCACATCGAGACGTTCGCGAGTTTCTTTTACTTCAGCTTCCCGGCCTCCGAGCGGCTCGCCAGCCTCTACTATTTCTACCTTCGCGACAAAGGCATTCATATCCGGGAGGGTTTCCCCTGCTTCATGACCACGTCGCACAGCGATGAGGACATGGAAAGCATTGTAAGCGCGTTCAGGGCCAGCGCGGTCGAGATGCGCGAGGGCGACCTCTTCTCAACGGCGGGCAATCTCGTGTCTTCCACGGCGGCCGTTTCCAGACTGGAAGATCCGGCTCCCGCAGGGCCACAGCAGATCCCTCTGACTGAAGCGCAGCGTGAAATATTTCTCGCGGCTGTCTTGGGCAGTGACGCGTCCTCCGCCTTCAACGAGTCGTTCAGCATCAGCCTGAAGGGCGATTTGCAGATTGGCTTGTTGCGCGAGGCCGTGAACGAACTGATCGAGCGACACGAGGCCCTTCGTTCCACCGTCGATGCGGATGGTGGCATCATGCATGTCCAGCCGCAATTACGGCTCAACGTGCCAGTGCGAGACCTGACCTCGTTTGAACCGTCCGAGCGCGAGAACGAATACCGGCGCACGCTGGCGGCAGACGCGCGAAGGCCCTTCGATCTCGTCAAGGGGCCGCTGATTCGTGCGGAGATCGTGCGCCTAGAACAAGGCCATTATCAGTTGGCGATTACGGCCCACCATCTCGTGTGCGACGGGTGGTCGACCAATCTGCTCGTCGATGAGCTGGCAAGGCTCTACACGGCAAGGGCTGGGAGAAGGGATGCCGATCTTCCCGTGGCGGCGCGTTTCTCCCAGTATGCCCGCAAGCAAGTCGAGCTCCAAGATGCCGGCAAGAATGCTGATGTTGAAAGATATTGGCTTGATCAGTTCCGTGACTTGCCCGAGCAACTGGCGCTGCCAGCCGATCGCCCGCGGCCGTCAGTGAAGACGCACACGGGTGCCACGGCTCGGCATCACGTCGACGCAGCGTCCTACTCCAGGATCAAGCAACTTGGCGCGAAGAATGGTTGTACGCTTTTTGCGACGTTGCTTGCGGGATTTTACGTGCTCCTTCATCGGCTCAGCAGCCAGACCGATATTGTTGTCGGCATTCCCGCGGCGGGGCAGAGTCTGCTCGACAACGGAAATCTCGTAGGCCACTGTGTCAACTTCCTCCCCCTTCGAACTCGCATCGACCCGAACGCCTCGTTTGCGGCAACTCTGAGCGATGCAAAGCGAGTTTTGCTCGACGCGTATGACCACCAGACCTATACTTACGGAACCCTCGTGAGAAAGCTCGGCGTCCCCCGCAATCCCGCGCGGATGCCGCTCATGGAGGTCCAGTTCAATCTCGAGCGCCTCGGAGCGGGTGCTCGATTTGAGGGTCTCAAAACGACGGTCGAGCCGAACCCAAAGGCTTCCGTAATTTTCGATGTCTTCTTCAACGTAGTCGAGTCCGATCAGGGACTGATGATCGATTGCGACTACAATGCCGACCTTTTCGACGAAAGCACGATATCGCTCTGGATGCGATATTATGAAGCTCTCTTGCTCGATGCAGTCTCCAATGCGTCGAAAGCCGTCGATGACCTGACGCTCATGAGCCGCGAGCAGACCTCTTCGGTGCTTGCAAGGCTGAATCCGAATTCGATTGATGCGAGCGCGACGGAGTCGATCGTCGATATGTTCGAACGGCAGGCCGCCCGCATGCCAGGCAGTATTGCCGTGCAGATGGGCGATACCCGCCTGACTTACGATGAGCTCAACACGCGGGCAAATCAGCTCGCGCGTTATTTGCAGCGACTGGGAGTCAAGCCGTCGTCGATGGTGGCGACCAGCTTCGAACGATCGGTCGAGATGATCGTAGCGATGCTGGCGACCCTCAAGGCAGGGGCCGCCTACGTGCCGCTCGACTCGTCCTATCCTATCGAGCGTTTGACCACACTCGTCGATGACGCGAGACCGTCTGTCCTGCTCACCCAGGCCACGCTCGAAGGCAAACTGCCGAACAGCGGAACAAAGGTGATTTGTGTCGACAAGGTACGGCTCGATATCGGCCTGGAGGATTCGACCAATTTGCCGTCATTGTCCCGTCCCGACGTTCCTGCCTATGTGATCTACACTTCCGGGTCTACCGGGAAGCCGAAGGGTGTTGTCGTTAACCACCACAATGTCGTGAGGCTGCTGAAGTCGACCAGTCATTGGTTCAATTTCGCAGAGACCGACGTGTGGACGCTGTTCCACTCCTCCTCATTCGACTTTTCGGTTTGGGAAATTTGGGGCTGCCTCCTGACCGGTGGACGTCTGGTCATCGTGCCGTATCTCGTCACGCGTTCGCCGCAGGATTTTTACAACCTGCTGGCTGACGAGAGAGTCACGGTTCTCAATCAGACGCCGGCTGCATTCTATCAGCTGATCCAGGTGGAGGAGGAGGGTCTTCTTAAGCCACTGTCGCTTAGATACGTGATCTTCGGCGGTGAGGCGCTGAATTTTGCGAGCCTCCGTCCTTGGGTCGATCGCCATGGCGATCGCAGTCCGCAGTTGATCAACATGTACGGCATCACTGAAACGACGGTGCACGTAACCTATCGGCCGCTGAACGCGACCGATGTGTCGGGAGAGGCCCGTAGTCTCATAGGAACGCCGATACCCGACCTTCGTCTCTATGTGCTGGATGCGAAGCAGCGTCCGGTGCCCCCGGGCGTGACTGGTGAAATCTATGTAGGCGGGGCTGGCGTCGCAGGCGGCTATCTGAACCGGCCTGAACTCTCTGCAGAGCGCTTCCTTCCTGATCCGTTCGCCACGGGTCCGAACGCGCGGATGTACAGATCGGGCGATCTCGCCCGGATGCTATCGACGGGCGACATCGAATATCTGGGTCGCGCCGATGCGCAACTCAAGATTCGCGGATTTCGGATCGAGCCCGGAGAAATCGAGGTCGCCTCGGTCGAACATCCCGGGGTGCAGCAGGCGGCGGTCGTCGTGCGCAAGGACGATGGAGGAGCTGCAAGGCTTTTTGCCTATTATGTGGCCAAGCCAGGGAAGCACGTTACACCTGCGGAGTTGCGGCAACATCTTCTGGACAAGTTGCCCGCGCATATGATCCCGCACGCGTGCGTCGCCATCGATGCCGTCCCCTTGACGATAAACGGCAAGGTCGATCAGAGCCGACTTCCTACGCCGGATCCCGACGTGGCGAGCCAGGGACGCGAATACGTTGCACCTACGACCTCGCAGGAGCAAAGCCTCGCAAAGATCGTCTGCGAAATACTGAAGCTCGATGTCGTCGGTACGACGGACAATCTGTTCGAGCTTGGAGCCGATTCGCTTCACGTTTTCCAAATAACCTCTCGCGCGGCTAAGGCTGGTCTACCGATCACGCCAAAGTTGGTGCTTCAACAGCGTACAATTGCCGGGGTCTTGGCTGAACTCGATAGAGATCAGCCGGTGGCGTCGCACGTAATAACTCCGGTGGAGCGCGGCATGTATCGCGTGAGGCGCGAAGTCTCCCGGGGCAGGAAAGCTCAGGACTAACAGCGAGAATGGAGTCCGCATGCCCGTTTTGAGTCCCATGCAAGGAGGACTTGGCAGTTCAGGCGCCTCGGTCCGAGCGGATGAGGACATCTTCGCGTTTCCGGTCTCGCCTGCGCAGAAGCGAATCTGGCTTCAAAACGAAGAGCGGCCCGGGAATTCGGCCTATAACGCTTCATTTCGCTGGAGTCTGGAAGGTCATTTGGATCCTTCGGCGTTGCAGCAATGTTTCAACGAGATTGTGGCTCGGCACGAGGTCCTCAGAGCCACCTTCGCCTGGATTGACGGTGATGTCCGTCAATTGATTTCCCCTACGTTGAGGTTGCTCATCCCGGTTACCGATCTCCGGAATCGACCGGCGTCAGGAAAAGAAGCCGAGATCGAGCGGATGTGTGCGGCCGAAGCGACCCGGCCATTCAATGTCGAAAAGGGGCCGTTGATCCGCGTTGCCCTGCTCCGTGTCGATGAGCTTCGGTATGTGCTGATGCTGACACTCCATCACATCATTTGCGATGGTTGGTCGATCAGCGTCATCCTGCGCGAGCTGAAGGAGTTCTATACCGCTCGCGCCGAGTGCAGGGCGGCCGAGCTGCCTGCGCTTCCCATTCAATTTCCGGATTATGTGATCTGGAGCGCGGAACGTGCGGAAGAAGCGTGGGATCGTGAAATTGGCTATTGGAAGCGTAAGTTGCGGGGTTACCGGCCGGTCAGGCTGGCGCCGACGGTGCATCATCGCGGCGGATCAACGACGAACGGAGCGATCGTCTCGCGCCTGCTGCCGAAGAACATGACAAATGACCTGAAATCGTTCAACGAGAAGTACGGCGGAACGATGTTCAGCACTGCGTTCGCGGCTTGCGCTGTAATACTCCACCGACATACCGGCGCGACTAATCTCGCGATGTGGACTCCGCTCGCGGGCCGAAGCCTCACCGAACTTGAGAATCTGGTCGGGCTGTTTGTCAACCAGATCGCCCTGCGGCTCGATCTTTCGGGCGACCCGGGATTTGACCAACTGGCTGCTCATGCCCGGGACGAGGTATGGGATGCACTCGGTCATCAGGTTGTTCCATTCGAGAGTGTCATCGCTGAGCTACCGGAGGACGATAGACCGCGAAACGGGCAATTTTGCTCCGTCAATTTCGTCTGCCAGCGCGCATTTGGCGGCGCCGTCAATTCCGAGTTTGATTTTGCAGGAGTGCGTGTTTCGCCGATCCCGTCGAAGTCTCCGGGAGCTCTCTATGATCTCAACTTCTTCCTCGTCGAAAGGGCTGAAGGGTGGCGCCTGTCGCTTGAGTACGACATGGATCTCTACACCGAAGCCACGGCAAATCTGCTGGTCGAAGGCATGGTGCAGGTTCTTCAAGCGATCGCCGTGGATTCTTCCCTGAAGCTTTCCACACTGACTGCCGTCCATCCTGCCGATTCGGAACCATCCACGGCGCCAGCGCACGAAGGGGTCGTCGTATCGTTGGCAGAGCCAGAGGAATCGCCGCTTGCGGATGACAGCTGCGAGCTGCCGGCAAGCGTCAGTCAACTCAGATTCTGGAATCTATCGAGGTTGCGGCCTGATAGCGCCGCATTCAACATGCCTGCCTCGGTTCGAATTGCAGGCCCACTCTCGATCGACCTTCTCCAAAAGAGCCTGACGTCAATCGTCGAGAGGCACGAGGGCCTTCGTACGACCTTCAGGGAGGCCGAAGGCGAACTGAAGCAGATCATATCGAGCCGCACAGATTGCGAGCTTCACTTCTCCGATCTGAGCGAGATGTCGCAGCAGGCGGATTTCGAAGTCGGGGATCTTCTGCGCGAAGAGGCACAAGAGCCGTTTGATCTCGAACGTGGACCTCTTGCAAGAGCGCTCTTGCTTCGTCTCGGTCCTCAGGACCACGTGCTCGCAATCACCGTACACCACATCATTTCTGACGGTTGGTCGCAAAGTATTCTACAGCGAGAGATCTGGGTGACGTACGAAGCGCTCGTAGCGGGCCGGCAGCCTGTCCTTGCGCCCATACCAATTCAGTACGCTGATTTTGCGGTCTGGCAGCGCGATTGGCTTAACTCTGAAGAAGCCAATGGGCATCTTGCTTACTGGATGAAGTCGCTCACAGGGCCGCTTCCCGTGTTGGATTTTCCGACCGACCACCCGCCGGGACAGCGCCAGCAGGTCCGCGGTGCGATCGAACGGCTCTGCTTGCCTGCCGATCTGACTGAGCAGCTGAAGGACCGGAGCCGCGCGGCAAACGTAACGATGTACATGCTGACCCTGGCGGCATTCGCGGTGTTGTTGGAGCGCTACACCGGTCAGCAAGATCTGACGATCGGCTCCCCAAGTGCAAACCGAAGCACCCAGACGGAGAATGTCATCGGGCCGTTTTCGGGACCGATCGCCATTCGGCTCAATCTGGGTGGTCAGGAGAAACTGAGCGATGCGTTGAGGCACGCCAGCCAACTGATCATGAATGCACTCGACCACGCGACCTTTCCGTTTGAAAGCATTATGGCAAAACTCAAAATGCGGTCGGTTCGTGGCAGAAACCCTCTCTTTCAATTCTACTTTCTCTATCAGTCGGCATTTCTTCAGCGTCGCGAGGCGGGCGGCCTGGCCATTACACCGATTCCGACGACCAGCGTTGGCAATCCGTTCGAGTTGCAACTCGCGATTATCGAGCGCGAAGGGAGCGTGTGGCTGAACCTCGAATACGATCGAGGTTTGTTCGAAGCTACATCGATACGTAACATTCTCTCGTTCTATCAATCGATACTCGAAGAGATTGCAAGGAATCCAGACAAGCGGATTGTTGATCTGACGCCGCCGCTCGTCCCGCGACCGTCGATGTCGGTCGAGGCGGCCTCGTCGGGGCGGACAGATTATCTTGCGCCGCGCAATCCATGCGAGGCTAAGCTGGCGGCCATATGGGAGAGGCTGTTCGACTTGCCAAAAGTCGGGGTCAGCGACGATTTCTTCGATCTGGGCGGGCACTCGCTGCTGGCAGCATCGTTGATCGGCGAGATAAAGAAAGAGTTCGGCGTAAAGATTGATCTCTCAAAGTTGCTCGTCGACCGCACCATCGAGCAGATCGCCGCCGCGATAACCGGGGAGGATGAAGGCCCGCGCTCGTCCTTGATTCCTCTTCGGGCGTCCGGGACAAGAGCGCCGCTCTTTTGTGTACACGGTGGTGGTGGCCATGTGCTTGGCTATGAAGAGCTTGCCAAGGCGCTTCCTCACGATCAGCCGGTGTACGGACTGGCGTCGCCAGAGCTCGACGGCGCTCAGAAGGCGATGACCATCGATGAGCTGGCGAGATTGTACAACAGCGAGATAAGGCGTCTGCAGGCGAAGGGGCCATATCGGATATGCGGTTATTCGTTCGGCGGAGTCGTCGCATTCGAGATGGCGAAGCAGTTGATCGAGGAAGGGGAGGAAGTGCCCATCCTTGTGATGCTGGATACGGGCAATAGGGGATATTATAGGCACCTGCCTTTCAAGGAATGGTGCCGTTTCTGGAGCGTTCGGTGCGTTGATCGCGTGAGGCGATACTATCGCAGAATAGCGGACCACCGGATCGACGTCGCTCTCTCCAGCGCATTCTTCTTTGTCAGAAAAAACCTACATTTGCGATTGTGGACGCTCACACGGCGTTTCGCTCGCCTAGCAAACCGGCCGATGCCGGTTCAACTGCGCGACAATCAGACGATGTTCAAGGCTTTGGCGAGATCGTATGAACCTGCGCCAATCCCGGCGCGGATTGTCCTTTTCCGGGTCGACGAGCGGGATCCGGAATATGGCCTCAATGAATCTTTGGGCTGGGAGCTGGTCGCACTGAAGGGCGTGAGCGTCAACTACGTCTCCGGGGACCATCTGTCGTTCATGCACGAGCCACATGTTTCGAAAGTAGCGGAACGGCTGAAGGAATATCTTGGCTAGCGATTGCGGTCGACGTGGATTCTGAGCCTGAAAAGGGCTGCCGCGCGACTTGACCGCGAGGAGGCGGACTGATGCGCATTTGGGAGCTTTCTTCGGGCATCGTGCTGATCGCTTATGTCATTTACGCACTTTCGCCGTATCGCAACGATTATCCCTGGCTGGCCTATCTTCCTTTCCTATGCATTCCAATCTTCGCGCTTCATGTCCAGTTCGAAGGGCCCCGGTGGGAGATGGCCCCGATCTATTTCACGTTCGTGGCCTGCCTATATCAGGAAATGGCGCCTCAGCGGACGATGGACATCCAGACGCATTATATCGTCGCGTCGATCGGATTGTGCTGCATTGGTGCCGGCATTCTCCTGAGTACGAGTCTCCCTGTATTCCAACTTCCAGCACCGAGGGGCCCTTACGCTGTCGGTACCAGCATTCGACATCTGGTCGACCGAAGTCGCGTGGAATTGGCCCAGCCCGACTTTCCGCGAGAGCTGATGGTGCAGATCTGGTATCCGGCTGATGAGACACCCAAGGGTAGACGGGCAGCTTACCAGGATAGAGCCACCACCACGTTCTGGAACGCGCGCTTTTCGCTCGTGAGAACGCATTCTGTCGTTGACGCTGCTGTCGCGGGGTCGAACGGGCGCTATCCGGTCATATTATATGTACCATCGTGGAACGGGATGAGAACCGAAAACACCCATTTGGCCGAGGAGTTGGCAAGCCAAGGTTATGTGGTGGTCGGAATAGACCATCCTTACAGTTCCTTCTCTACTGTGTTTCCCGATGGCCGTGTGATTATAAGCAGGCTGTTGGACGAAGAGTTTTTCAGGACGGACGCCTCCTTCAATCGGTTTCTGAAGACAGCCGAAACGGAAGTGCGCAACAGAGCGGAAGATGCCCGATTTGTGCTGAGTGCCTTGGAGCGGCTCGATGCCGCGGACCAGACGGTTCCGATCGCGGATCGTCTCGATCTTGACCACGTTGGGATATTCGGTTTCTCCCTGGGAGGGGGAGTTGCGGCGCAGACCTGCTGGCTCGACCGGAGATTCAAGGCATGCCTCAACATGGATGGTTTGATGGCGGGGGAATCATTGAAGAGCGGTGCGATTGCCCCATTGTTTTTCATGAGCGAGGTCGACCCACGCCCACCGCCTTATCCTACCGATATTAGTCCGGCGAAGCGTCGCGAGAAGGAGCTGTACTGGGAACAGTTTGCTCAAGCCAGGGAGCTTTTTTCCACGTTCGGTGGGTATTGGTTGACGATCGATCGAGCGAAGCATTTCAACTTTTCCGATTATGCATTTTCGTCCCCGTTGCGTCTTTTCAGTCGCTCCGGGAGCATCGATCCAGAGAGAGCAGCCCGCACGATCGGCCAACACACCCTTGCGTTCTTCGAGTTCTACCTGAAGGGCAATCCCCGTCCGTTGGCAGATGAACCGGATTCAAATGGAACGGACGTTCGCTTAGAAAGGGCAAGATCTCATGTCGAGGCCAAGCCGTAGGCCCGGCTGGAAACATCTCTGCAAATGCCGGCAACTGGGTGGTCGGCAAAGACACGTGCACAATTATCTTGAACACAGCATCCGCAGTGGCGGTAGTGGGATTAACCAAAATGGAGCGAAAATCCCCGGATACTTGGAACGAACGATATCCTGATGATCGTCGGCCGACGTCAAGTTTGACCTGTAACTTCGTTCCTCCATGGGAAGGCACACCTCCCATGGCTCGTGGAGATATTCGCGTTCGAGGCTGGCAAGAAGAGCTTTCCGGGCCGGCAATCACCACACTGGCAATCCGAAACTCACAATGAACATGTCCAAGTTGCCCGCACCATTGCAGTATCTTCTTTCAGCGCGCCCGATTCTCTTTGTTCGAGGCATGATGGGGCATCTGCTCGCCCTTTTCAGATCATCGTATCTCAGGCATCGCGGTGCGTATGCGACATATGAGGAGGCCGCTGCGGCGGTCCGGAGCGGCGCACTTGTCGGCTACAACAACGACGAAGTTGTCATGCACTCCTTGGAGTACATGTCGGAACTCAAGCTCGAAGACTACCCGATTCTGTTCTGGCTAAATCGTCTTGCACCGGAGACCAGAGCCATTCTCGACGCTGGCGGTCACCTGGGGACCAAATACCGGGCCTTCGGCAGGCACCTGGAACTGAGAGGAAGGGTCGATTGGGTCATCTATGACTTGCCCGCGATCGTCCGAGCTGGACGCCGTTTTCTGGGCGAAGGGAAATTGAGTGGACCTACATTCATAGATGATCTGGCCAAGGCTCGGGAAACCGACGTTCTCCTCGCTTCGGGCTTGCTGCAATATCTCGATGTCCCCTTTGACGCCTTTCTCAGAAAGCTGCCATCGTTGCCGCGTCATCTGCTTCTCAACAAGGTTCAAACCCGCGAAGGCCCAACGGTCGTGACACTCGAAAACTTTGAGTGCGCGGAGATCCCGTACCAGATTCGCAACAGGGCGGAGTTCCTCGCGAGCCTCGACAAGCTTGGGTACGACATCGTCGACGAATGGTCGATTCCAAGCCTGTGCAGGACAATTCAGACCCACCCGCATTTGGGCCGCTCGTCCAGCCGTGGCTATTATGCAAGACTGCGGTTGGTGTAGCTCGTTGTTTTGACGACGAAGCTGATTTATCCGGTAATATTCGCCGCGTTGCCTGGCCGCCTCATTTCATCGAAAGGCGACGGCGGCGCCTTGATTGATGGCACAAGAAAAATATTGAGCATGTCTCAGATTGCAGCGTTTTTCAGACCGAAGCTACCCATGGTCAGGCTCCTCGCGGGATCAGTCGGAAGTCTGGCTACTGGTGTCGTTGCGCAGGCGATCGCTTTTATCCTTCTTGCGCGCTCCCTAGGCACGGCGCAGTTTGGCGAACTGACGACGATCAGCGCAGTGACGGCGCTTGCAAACACTTGGTGCGGATTTGGGCCGGGAGAGGCGCTACGCCGAATCGTGAGCCGCGACCCTGCGCGATATGCCGAGGCGCTTGGTCATACGCTCCTCGTCATCCTTGTCACGGGTGCCGTACTGACGGTCGTGGTCGTTCCCTGCATGTTTTTTGCGCCGGGAATTCACAGTGGCAGCCGGGGTGCCTGGCTTCAGGTTCTGCTTCTTCTGGTGCCGGTCAATATTGCATTCCCCTCCTTCTTCAGCCTGGTCGAGAACATCTTTCTGGCCCGCGGGGACTTTAAGACGGCCAACTTGATCAACGGCGGAACCGGTGTGGTTCGCGCCCTGGCCGCGGTCGCGGCGTGTGGTCTCTTTGGGGTGACTTCATTGGACAACTGGGCCGTGTGGTGGGCGGTGGTCCACCTTGCCATCGGCGTTGTCTGTGTTGCCCTGATCTGGCGTTTTGGGCGCCCCCAATTGTGCGTGCTCCGCCGAGAGTTGTGGTTAGGCGGAAGCCTCGCGTTTTCGAGCTTTCTCATCATGCTTCGGCACAGCGTGGACGTTCTCGTGCTGAGTGCTGTCACCTCGCCTGAGTTCGTCGGCGTCTATGGTGCGGGCCGGAGATTGATAGGTGCCGCACTCGTCGTGCCGGGCTCGTTTGATCGTGTCATCTACGGGAAACTCGCAGTTGCCGGCCGAGATGGGCCTCAGTCCAGCCTTGCGCTCGCAACGAAATACCTTCCCTACTCGGTCGGCATCAGTGCGGTGACAAGCGTCGGCCTGTTCCTGATCGCACCTTACATGCCATACGTGTTCGGCCACGCTTTTGTTGCGTCATCGGACGTTGTCAGAACCCTCGCGTGGACGGTGATCCCGACCGCCATCCAATTCCTCGCGTTCGACGCGCTCAATGCGGCGGAGCACCATAAGATGTCGACGGTCGTAAGCGGTGTCGCAAATGCCGTCGGCGCCATGATGGTGGTTTTGCTGGGCACCAGCAACGGGACATCCGGAATCTACGTCGCCCTTTATTTCTCCGACATCTTACGAGGCGGGGGGCTATGGCTCGCTCTCAACCTATCGGCGCGCCGACAACGGCACGTAGGAGCCTACTAGAATTCCATGAGATCCGCGGCTCATCTCGAACTCGCATATCTACTCAAATGCTCTGCGCTCTGATGTTTAGAGCGTTATGTGGAGGAAGTCAGATCCGCACCGGCGGCCCCCCAAAGCGTCCGTAGGTCCATCACACCTACGCGCGCCAAGGGGAAAAGGGATCGCTAGGCATGTCCTTTGCGGTAGCCTCAAGAGGCCTCAACGATTGCGATGCGACCAATCGGGAAACAGAATGATGCCGTGGGCGGGTGTCCAAAAGCCGGATCGAGTAGGCCGGGCAGGGCGCACAGGAGAAACACTCTGTGCCGCACTTAGTCGAGCATGAAGACGGACAGCTGGTGCTGAAAGATCCGTGCCAGCTGTTGCCCAGTCCAGAATTTGGGAAACGGTTTATCGAGCGGGCCTGGCTACGGGCCCGTCCGATCGCGACAGGCTGTTTCTACTGGTTATAGCCATATTGCGTATAGTGCTTGTTGACGTAATAGGTCCTGTTCTCGCCGTCGTACTTGTAAAGTCTATCCATATTGACTTTGTTGAGAACGATACCGAGCGCATTTTCCGAAATGCCAGGAGCCCTGCTCAGGGCATGCTCGACAACATCGACCTTCGTAGCGCCCCATTCGACGACGAACAGATATGCGTCGATCAGGTGGGTCGTCGCCTTTGCGTCGACAACGGGCGCAAGGGGCGGCAAGTCTACGATGATGTAAGCGTACTCCTCGCGAAGTTGGTCCATGAACGTCTTCGTAAGCTGCGCGCCCATTATCTCGTTGCTTTGAACGAAAAGGCCATTGGTGATTGTCGGCAGGAACGAAAGATACTGGGACTGGTCGGACCAAACGGCATCTGCGAGGGGTGTTCTCCCCGAGATGACATCGAGAAAACCTACCTTCGCCTTGGAGGCCAATGAACGCGTCAGAGCCGGATTTCGAAGATCGAAGTCCAGAAGCATCACTTTTGCCCCGGCTGCCGCTATGGTCAGCGCGAGGGAAATCGCCACAGTCGATTTACCTTCTCTGGGCAGCGATGAGGTCATGCCGATCACTTTGGCGCCTTTGCCCGGGCAATTTAGATCTATTGCCAACTTAATCGAGCGCATCGCTTCTGCATGGTGCGAAAGAGGGGAGTCGACGGTGGCCCAGGCAGGCCCCTTCGAACGCATAAGCTTCCTTTCGCCCTCTAGGGGCGGCACCAGCGACGGACCGTTTTCGGTCTCGTCGTTCTTCCAGAGCGGTACTGGCGTAATGCAATTCATCTGCAGCTGCCGTTCAACCTGGCCGACGCTACGAAATACATTGTCAGTGAACTCACGAAGAAAGGCCAGTCCAAGGCCGAGGGCAATTCCCCCGCCGAGAATTCCGGCTAGGATCTTCATCGTGGATTTGTACTCGCGGTCCAGCGCCGGCGCCGCGCGCGTGATCACTCTTGCCTCCGTGACCGGAAACGATTTTTGCTCGACCGACTCGAGATATCGTTTGTTCAGATTGTCGTACAGTTCCTTGGTGCTGGTCGCTGTGCCCTCGAGCTCGCGTAACCTCACCTGATTGCGGGTGGATGAATCCGATTGGGAAACCGCTTGGGCCACTTCTGTTTCCAGGCCCTTTTCGCGGCGCAAGGCGAGATCGTAGTCGCTCTTGAAGGCCTCGCCGACCCGGCGAAGCTCGTCGATCATGGCGGAGCGAACCTGCTTGGCCTGACTGTGCAGATTGATCACCGCAAGATGGTCGCTTCCAAACTTCGCAGACCATTCCTTTTCTTTATTGGTAAGTTCGATCAGTTGGCTTCGGAGCTTGGCGATCGGTTCGTTGATGGGAACATCCGTCACCAGGGCATTGGAGTTATCGGCTGAAAGAGCTGATTGAACCACTGCATTGACGCGCTCAAGCCGGGCCTTTGCTTCGGATGTCTGTCCACGCGCGGTCAGCAACTGGCCGTTGAGCTCGGAAAGTTGCTGCTCGCTCATGAGCCGCCCGCCGGTATCGACGATGCCGTTCTTGACCTTGAATTCCACGACCGCATGTTGGGCCGCCATGGTCTGCTCTCGCATCTCCTTGACGCGTCCCTCCAGCCAGGCACTCGCCTGTCGCGTCGCCTGATACTTTGAATCCAGCTGATCGGCGATGTATGCATCGGCAAAGGCATTGGCGAACTGCGCTGCCTGCTCGGGATCACGGCTTTCGTAGCTGATCTCGATAATCCAGGCGATGCCGAGGCGCTTGACCGTCAGATGCTTCTGAAGGACTGCCACCAATTGCCGGGTGTACGCAAATTCGCTCGGCGGTTTCGACGAGCCGAACCAGCCTGCATGGGCGGCCGGAATACTGTCGGTCAGACGAAGCTTCTTTATGACTTCGAGCGCCAGCTTCTCGGATTTCAGGATCTCGAGCTGACTCTCGACGGCGGACGACGTATCGATGATCAATTCGCCCGCGGGTTGAAACAGTTGGAATTTCGTTGTGTCGATTCCTACAGTCGCTGTCGCTTTGTAAGTCGCCGGCACGAGCAGGACATAGGAAGTAGCTGCAGCTATGGCCAATACGATGGCAATGCATACGACCCAGGCTTGGCGTCGCGCGAACCCTAGGACCATCTGGATGTATTGAGCGGAGGAACCGGACGCTAATCCTGTCTGTTCCGGCTCGAATGAGGAAAGCCTGCGATCTTTGTTCAGCTGAAGCATCAAAGAACCCAAATTAAATTGGAGCGCACTTGCGATATGTATTTAAATCTAGCACGCTTGCCGGGCTGCTTCCATGAGGAACCTGCGGCTTGCCGGGTATCGAGGCGGTTTGATCGATTTAAAGGTTAAGATGTTGAAGTGTTGGGGCTATTCCGCGAATAATTGTAAATGGGAGAGGCGCGGCTTAAAATTGCAAGTTGGAAAACGCCGAGTCGGGCCAGAAATCCGGTATTTAAAACAAGATGATTGTTGGTAGACGCTGATGTCTGAACTTTCTGGGCACCCGCTGGATGTCGCCACTGAACGGGCATTGCCCCGTGTGAGCGTCCGGCGCGGATTGGGGTCGACGGCGGCGGTGGTACAGGTCGCGCCCCTTCCGATACGTCTGGTGCTTGGGGGGCTTCTCATCTTCTACTTTCCAGCTTTTACGATTCAGTTGGCGCTGGATATGACGACCGGTCGCTGGGTAGGCTCGACAACGCTGCAGTTCATAACGATTAGCTCGGAGCTGTTTGCGTTCGTAACGTTGATCATGTCGCCGTCCACCAGAACGCTCGCCTTTCAATGCTGGCCGGTCTGGGTGCCGGTTTTGGTGGCATTTGCCTCGGCTGCATGGTCCTACAACCGTATTGCGACGATTCAGGCCGCTAACACCTACATGACCACGGCATTGCTTGGGCTTGTAATCATCGGATTAATGCCTGGCTTTCGATCGATCGTATTCGTAGTCCGGACCATGGCCGTCGGATGCCTCCTGAGCATTATCTGGGTCGTGTTGTTCCCGGAAACTGCTATTCACCAGTTGACTGACCCGTACCAAACCGTTCACGCGGGCTTATGGCGCGGAGTATTCAGTCACAAGCAAGGTCTTGGATACTTTTCCGGAGTCACGCTCGGACTTCTGTTGTTCTATCGGACTTCGATCTTTTCCGCGCCGGTTCTGGCATGTTTTCTGGCCTTCAGCGGCGGATGCCTGATCGGCACGCAATCGGCTACCGGAATGATCGCTGCGGTGATCGTGCCCGCGTTCCTGTCGATGGCATATTTGGTTGCCCGCCTGCCATATCCGCTTCGCCAGCCCATGTTCGTCAAATTCGGCATCGGCATCGGCATTCTCGGCCTGGCGTTCAAGCTCGGCATCCTAAATTACGTGATCGTTGGGATCCTCGGGAAATCCACCGATCTCACCGGCCGGGCTGATTTCTGGCCGATCATCCTGAAGAACTTCTATAGCTCTGGTTATAGCTTGCTCGGAGGAGGCTTCGGGGCTCGTATCGCTGATAATATGTCCGAATGGAGTGTCGACAACGGCTACGTCGACAAGTTTCTTGAGTTTGGCTACGCGTTCACTCCGCTGATTTTCGGAGCGTTCATCGCGATCTTGTGGGGCGCAATCCGCTTGGTTATCGCAAACCCCGCAGGGCAAGCGAGCACCAACATCTTCCCGTTCGCAATCTGGTCGGTCACCCTCGTCCTGAACATCTCCGAGAGCAATTTCATGACGAAATGCCTTAGCACGGTGCTGACCTCGATCATTGTCGGTATGGTGGTTCAGCAGACCCGATTGCTGTCATCGCAAGCGCGAAAGTCGACGGTCGAATATCGGCGGGTTGACTGATTTCGAGATTTTCGAGATCCGAGACAAACTCCGACGGGTTAACCTACAGCGCTGGGAAACGGGGTAAGCGCAACTTCACCTGGCCCGCGCGTGCTCCAGGCAGAGCGATGCCGCGTTCGCGCACTTTCGGACACATGGAGCCGAGAGGTGCAGCGCAATTGCATTAGAGCCTCGCGCGGTCGAGGCAATAAATCGTATTCCTTTTACGCAGTTAATTTTCGGAAGTTGCCGGCTCCGGTTTGATTTGCGCGTCCGCTCATCTGCGGCACCAAATTAACGGCCGTAGACTTCGGAGCAGGTAATATGGTGTGGTTTAAGGCGCCAGATGAGCCAGAAGTGTCACATTTTGAACAATTCGGGTTCCAAGCGATGCCGCAATAGGCAATTAACCATGTTTTACTGCTTTAGGGTGCAAGATTGTGTGCCTCTAGTGGTGGGGTGTGCGGGGGTATTGGGCTGCGTATAGAGCGGCCTTCGGCGCAAAGGGGATGACGTTGGAATATTCAATTGGAATAGGGGGATCTGCAAATGCTGGTTGCGGCACAGTGCACCTTGAACTGCCTGAGCTCCAATTAAACCAGACGGCCCAAGGCGTGGGAGATAAATGGCGCATTTCACGGGATGGGCACGAAGATTTTATAAAACTCTACGATTCTAAAAAGCCCGAAATTCATAGGTGGCCTCTCAATTTGATCCAGTAAGTCGACTGCATCAGGGCGCTCGTGGCCATCGAAGGGGGCTAACTAAATGGTTTCGCAGATTAATCCGCCCATAATTCTGGCGGCTTCTCCGGATAATATCGCTTTCGACAAGGATCCCGGTGTTAGTTATTCTGATGAACTGACGCTTGTCGGCACGGCTACTGCATACAGCACGATTACCGTCTATGACGGCACGACCGCGCTCGGCACGACGACGGCTAACAGCGCGGGAGTCTGGTCATATGCGACGCCCTCACTGACGGATGGTGCGCACAGCTTTACGGCAACCGCGACGGTTGCGGGCGTCACGAGCGTGGCGTCCTCAGCCGTGACGCAAACGATTGCTGGGGCCATTTCCAACTTCTCTCCGCTGACCGACCAATGGTCCTCTCCGATCTCCGTCGGCGGTATGCCGTACTATGCTGAAAATGCCAATATCAACGGTAATGCGCCATGGGCAATCACCCAGCTCGACAGCCACACAATTCGATTCGAGGTGCGCCCGAACGACATCTGGGCGGGCAATGACAGCCATCGCAGCGAAATCAGCGGTGGCACGGTTTACTCGGCGACCTCGACGATAGACCTGTCGTATCAGTTTACGGTTCAGCCCGGGTTCAACGACACAAGCAACGACTTGGCTTGGCAAATTCTCGGGCAGTTCCACGCGGACGACAATGACCCGACATACCAGTCAATAGATGGCGGCAATCCGCCGTTTGCGTTCCACCTGACGGGCGCCAACGGATCCGGGGAGGGCGATTATCTCGCCGTCCAGGCATTCTATGCCCTGCCCGGCCAGAAGGCGTGGACGGCAGCGACGCTGCCGAGCGATCCCTTGAACGGCTATCTCTGGGTTTCTCCGACGCCGATCGTTCGTGGTCAAGCTATTGACGTCCACGTCGAGGCCAACTTCCAGAACAATGCGAGCGGATTCCTGGAGGTCTGGATCAACGGCCAGCAGGTCGTCGATTATCACGGCGCGCTCGGATATGGCGGCGGCGTCTATTGGAAAGAGGGAATCTACGAGGGCTGGTCCAGCAATCAGCCCATCACCGTGGATTATGCGAATACCAGCATTACGACGAAGCCCGGCGCGCCGCTCATCCTCGGAAACGTGGTGAATGGCAACCAAGTGATGCTGAACGGCACGGCCCAGGCCAACAGCATCATCACGATATACGATGGTTCGACTAAGCTGGGGACGGCGACGACATCGTCCAACGGTTTATGGTTCTACGAAACCAATACGCTGGCTGTCGGCGGCCATAGCCTTTCCGCTACGGCGACTGACAGTGCCGGCAATGTCGGAGCAGCATCGGCGGCGAGTGCGACGATCGCCGCGTTTACTGGTCCAATTGTCACGCAGGTTACGACATCGGCTCAGACCGGCGAGACTGTGACCGGAAGCTCCATCACATTCACGCTTAAGACGAGCTCGGTCGTGTCGGTGACCGGAACTCCGACCTTGACGCTGAACAATGGCGGCACGGCCGTCTACAGCAGCGGGTCCGGCACCAATACACTCAAATTTACTTACACCGTCGGAGCGAGCGATAGCATCGTCAAGGGAGTTGCAATCACCGGCGCCAACTTGCCGAACGGCGCATCGATTACGGATAGCAGCGGAAATGCGGCGATCCTGACTGGCGCCGCCGTCCTGTTTCCCGGGGTCATTATCGACACGCAGCCGGTCAAGACGCCAGTCTTCGGTGATCCCGTGGACAATGGCAACGGTACCTTTACATTCACGGGTACCGCGGGCGCCAATACCACCGTCTATTTCGCGACTTCATATGGCACCGCGTTGGGAAGCGCTCCGGTCGACAGCAACGGTCGCTGGACTTTTACGACTCCCACGTTCGCCGGTAATACCTGGACCAGCATCCAGGCCTATAACGTCAACTCGCTCGGAGATGTCAGCGCGATTGGGAGTGAGAATGGAATTGGGTTCGGCAACAACTCGAACCTGCCTCCTTCTCCGACCATTACGGGTAACGCCCTGGTTGGAAACGTCGTTACTCTTTATGGCTCAGTGGAAGCCGGCTACTCGATCAGCAAAGTCACCATTTTCGATGGCACCACGCAGATTGGCACCGCCTCGATAAATAGCAACAATACATGGTCGTTCTCGACAAATACCCTGACGAATGGTGTCCATAACTTCTCTGCCAAAGTGACGAATGCGGCCGGCACCAGCTCTGGCTCGGTGTCGGATCCGATCACTGTCGGCACGGTTGGATCCCCGGTCAACACGCCGCCGCCGGTCGACACCACGGTGCCGACGGTGTCGTCGCTGGTGGCCTCGGGTTCTGGCATCACGTCTGGAAATGGCACGCTTGGTGTCGGCGGCGTGGTGACGTTGACGATGAACCTGAGCGAGGCCGTGACGGTGTCCGGCGGCACGCCGACGTTGACGCTGAGCAACGGCGGCACGGCGACCTATGCCGGCGGCTCGGGCAGTAATGCGCTGACCTTCAGCTATACGGTAGGAGCCGGCCAGAACACCTCCGACCTCGCCGTGACAGCCGTCAATCTGAACGCAGCGACGGTGAAGGATGGCGCCGGAAACACGGCGAACCTGGCTGGTGCGGTGATCAACCCGTCGGGCACCTTGCAAATCGACACGACGGTGCCGACGGTGTCGTCGCTGGTCGCCTCGGGTTCTGGCATCACGTCTGGAAATGGCACGCTTGGTGTCGGCGGCGTGGTGACGTTGACGATGAACCTGAGCGAGGCGGTGACGGTGTCCGGCGGCACGCCGACGTTGAAGCTGAATAACGGCGGCACGGCGACCTATGCCGGCGGCTCGGGCACCAACGCCTTGACCTTTAGCTACACGGTCGGTGCCGGCCAAAACACCTCCGACCTCGCCGTGACGGCGGTGAATCTGAACTCGGCGGTGGCGAAGGATAGCGCCGGCAACATTGCCAACCTGGCCGGCGCGGTGGCCAATCCGTCCGGCACGCTGCAAATCAACACTGCTGCAACGACGGTATCGTCGGTGGCGGCCTCGGGCACCGGGATCACTTCGGGGAACGGCATTCTGAATGCCGGCGACGTGGTGACGTTGACGGTGAATCTGAGTTCTGCGGTGACGGTGGTCGGCGGTACGCCGACGCTGGCCCTAAACGGCGGTGGCACGGCGACCTATGCCGGCGGCTCGGGCACCAATGCCCTGACTTTCAGCTATACGGTGGGAGCCGGTCAGAACACCTCCGACCTCGCGGTGACGGCGGTGAACCTGAACTCGGCGACAGTGAAGGATAGCGCCGGCAACACTGCAAACTTGGCCGGCGCGGTGACCAATCCGTCCGGCACGCTGCAGATCGACACCACGGCGCCGACGGTGTCTTCGCTGGCGGCCTCGGGCACCGGGATCACCTCGGGGAACGGCATTCTGAATGCCGGCGACGTGGTGACTTTGACGGTGAACCTCAATGAAGCAGTGACGGTGGCAGGCGGCACTCCGACGCTGAAGCTGAACAATGGCGGTGTTGCGGCCTATACGGGTGGGTCCGGCACGAAGGTCCTGACCTTCAGCTACACGGTTGGAACTGGCCAGAATACGTCGGACCTCGCGGTGACGGCGGTGAACCTGAACTCGGCGACGGTGAAGGATAGCGCCGGCAACACTGCCAATCTGGCCGGCGCGGTGACAAACCCCTCCGGCACGCTGCAGATCGACACCACGACGCTGACCATCGAAGCCTTGGGCGCGACAAGTCTGGTTAAGGCCGGACGCAACTACTACATGAATCCCGTGGGTGGCGGTTCAGGGCCGGTGCTGAAGTATGGTGACGCGTCCGTGGTCGCAGCGCAATTTGGCGTCTGGACCCCGGTTGCCGCTGAAAAGACGTCGGGCGGCTACCAGATCGCCTGGCAAGCGCCTGGTACGAACCAGTTCATCATCTGGAACACGGACGCCAAAGGCAACTATCAGAGCAACACAGCTGCGCTGTCCGGTGACAGCATTACCCTGGAACAGGCGGAGACCAGCTTTCGACAGGATCTGAACGGAGACGGCACGATCGGTGTCCCGACGACGGTGTCTACGATTGAATCCTCTGGCAGCACAAGCCTCGTGCAGGTTGGCGCGAATTTCTATCTGAATCCCGTGGCTGGCGGTTCGGGACCGCAACTCAAATACGCCGGTTCGGCCGTGGTCGCAGAGCAGTTTGGTGTCTGGACTCCGGTTGCCGTTGAGAAGACGTCGAGCGGCTACCAGATCGCCTGGCAAGCGCCTGGTACGAACCAGTTCATCATCTGGAACACGGACTCCAGCGGCAACTATCGAAGCAACACGGGCGTTATCTCGGGGACCAGTGCCTCGTTCGAACGTGCGGAGACCAGCTTCCATCAGGACCTTAATGGGAATGGGGTGATCGGTGTTGCCGGGGCGGCGACAACGGCTATTGAATCATTGGGCAGCACGAGCCTGGCGCAGGTTGGTACGAGTTTCAATTTGACCCCCGTTGATGGGGGCTCCGGACTTGAGCTGAAATACTACGGCTCGCCCGTAGTCGCAGCGCAGTTTGGAGTCTGGACCCCGATCGGTGCGGAGCAGACCTCCACCGGATACTTGGTTGCATGGCAAGCTCCTGGCACGGACCAGTTCATCCTCTGGACCACCGACAGCAATGGCAACTATCTGAGCGACACTGGCTTGGTGCTTGGAACCAGCGCGGCGCTTCAGCGGGCGGAGAACACGCTCCACCAGGATCTCAACGGCGATGGAGTCATCGTTTTGTCGGGTAGCGGGACGGTCATTGGATCAAACTCGCTCATAGTCGGCAGCGGTGCCAGCGTCGAGCTTGTTGGGGCCTATTCGGGTACAATACGTTTCGCGGGAACTACCGGGTCGCTCATAATTGACCAGTCGACGCAATTCGGTGGCACTATCAGCGGCCAACTCACCAAGGGCGATTTGATCGATTTACGCGACATTACCGCCGGCGCTGGCGCAACCGTTACCTATTCTGGGAATAATTCACCTGGAAATCTCAGCGTGAGTGACGGAACCAATACCGCCAATATTGCCTTGAGTGGCAACTATTCGCTGGGTAACTTCATCGTATCAAGCGATGGAAATGGTGGTACGTTGCTTGTCGATCCACCGCTTTCCACGGCTCAAGGCAACGAGGTCCTGACGAATGGCTCAGAGTCCAAGTCGGCATGGCTCGATTCAATCGACTCCAAGCTCGCACTTTGGTCGCAACATATCGCATCTGCATTCTCTTCCTCGCCGTTCGACACAAGCTCTTCGGGAGCCACAGTGAATTCCGAGACTGGTCGTGCCACTCCAACCTTCCAATTGGCCACGTCAGTAATTAGCCAACAGCAATATCCAAGTTGACTCTCCCAAGGCGCTCGGACCACAGCGGCGATTGGGCGCTGGTACCGCGATCAATCTGTGTGTGCGGTTTCTTCGCAACCTGACCGGTTCTTCGGACTCGGCTGTGTTAAAGCAATGCTTCAGCCTGCAAGGCATTTCAGCGAGAAAAATGCAAACATACTTGAAGATGTTGTTGCTGTGCTTTGTTGCCGTTCATCTGCAGTCACGCGCGAGTATGGCTGCGTCTGAGCGCATTGCTCTCGTTGTCGGGAACGCGTCGTATCGGGGGCAGCAGCGGGTTGAGATCGCGGCAAACGATGCCGGACTCATTGCAGGTGAGTTGCGGGCGGTAGGATTTGAAGTTACCCACACCCGTGACCTGACTAGTGCGAACCTCAAGAGTACATTTTTCGACTTCGTCGAGAAGGTCTCGAAGGCGGGCCCCGATGCAGTTGCTGTCGTGTACTTCAGTGGTTATGCACTTCAGTTTCAGGGGGAAAACTTTCTGCTGCCGGTCGATGCCGATGTCGATATCGACGTTGCCGAAACCTCAATTTTGCCCCGGTTCGCCCTGCGCGTCTCCGATCTGACCCACTCACTTTCGGCGCTTCGCCCACAGGCTGCTCTCGTCATTCTGGATGCCGCGCGCGGAAGTCCGTTTCTGCTTTCGGGGCAGCCACCAGCCAGCGGGCTGGCATGGATCGAGACGGCGCCTAACGTCCTCGTGGCATCTAATGCGGCACCGGGAATGATCTCGCCCGCTTTCCGGAGCAGCGACGGTTACGGCCTTTACGCCAAAGCCATTGCCGAGATGATTGAGGACAGGAATTCCACGCTCGTCGATGGCCTTGTACGTGTCCGTATCCGCGTCAATGAAATGACGCACGGAGAGCAGGTGCCTTGGCACGGCTCAGGCATATTATCGCAGCTCTCACTGTTTGAGCGCGGAATGTCAAAAGAGCCCGAATCCCGGGAAATGGACCGGTTGCGGTTGCGACCGATGTCGGGACTTTCCGGGCAGGATGCTTACTTTGCGGCGCTCTTGCGCGATACGCTCGATTCCTACGCGGATTTTCTGGCGGATCATTGGCGCAATCCGTTGGCCAAGCGCGTTCGCGCCCTTCTGGCGACTCGGCGCGAGGTTCTCCTGTGGCAGAGGGTTTGCCGAGCAGGTGCGTTGGAGAATTTTTGGTCATATTTGGAACGTTACCCGGGCGGTCCACACGCGGATGAAGCGCGCCGCACTCTGCAGAAACGCAACGCGTCCCCAGTTCCTCCGCCAGGCTTCAGGCAGCCCGAGTACGATATTCCATCTCCGCTGCCGGGCGAGGCGGACTATCTCTTCAGTCCGACGGCTGGATTCGATCCACCGCCGCCGGTGCCCGCTGGTCTCTTGGGGGTGACTGCAGAGACCGCCCTCTTGCCGAAAACTCGGACGTCCGAGGCGGAAGACAGCACGGTCCACAGCAATTCGTCGATGGAGCAGGGAGCGGTCTCTCTCGAAAAGAACGCGTCCTCGTCCCGGCTTTCGGATATCAAGCGGGCTCGGTCCTCCAATTCGGAGGGAAGCGTTTCCGAAGGACGTTCCGACACGCAGGCTGGGATCGGGCTGCCCTATTGGGTCTATCCAGATCTGGCGCCGGTGAGGCACAAAGACGATTTGACCAAAGCCTTCGCCTCTCGATTTCCAGAATGGGTAACTTTTGGTCTTTGGCCAACAGCTGAGCTCGGGCTGCATTCCAGTGACCCTGCCTTTACAGGGGCTCTAGTGCCTCCTGCCTCGCTCGACGGCGACGTGCCGGCGGACCAGGCGGCGGTCACGTCGTTGACCGCGCTTCGCCCGTCTCTGACCGAGCCTCAAGCGACGCCACGCGTGCGAATTCCCTTGCCAGTCGCTCGCCCAAGGGCGGGAGCTTCACTTCAGGCAATGCCTAGGCAGCCACTCTCTTCGCGTCGATCGCAACCAACATCGAGTGCGGGCCCGCGCGAAAGGCTCGCGCCGAGCAGGTGAATGTTCATCGCTCGCGCATGCTCTCTTGCCTATACTTCATGATGGGCGACAGCAAATAGCTGATCAGCCGTCGCGAGCCCGTCTTGATCTCTGCCGTGACAGCCATCCCTGGCGAGAGGCTAACGACTCGATCGTCGATCTGAATACGGGGATTCGAAACGGCAATGCGCGCCACGTAGGTCATTTCCTGACCCTTGGGTTCGCTCGTCGTGGTGGTGGATCCGGGCGCCTGTCGGTCCGTCGGTTTTTCTCCCGGAACTTCACGCGTGACTGCGTCGGATGAGATGCTAAGTACCTTTCCATGCAGGAGGCCGTATCTCGTGAAGTCGAAGGTATCGACCTTGATTTCGACATCGTCACCAGTGTGAACAAAGCCGATGTCACGATTGTTGATAGCCGCCTCGATCTCCAACTTGCTGTCGTAGGGGACAATGACCATCAGCGCCTGTGCGGGGGTAACAACCCCGCCAATCGTGTGAACGGCCAGCTGCTGCACCGTGCCGGATACTGGTGCAGTCAACGACTGAAGCTTGGCCCGCTGCTCCGCCTTTGAAAGGTCGGCCGTGAATCCAGAGGCCTTCCTTTCGGCTTCAGCAAGGTCTGCGAGCAAAGTACGACGGAATTCGGCCCTTGTCTGCGATCGCGTTTCGAGAATGGTCGCAATCGCCGCTTGCATTTCTATGGCGTGGCTCTTCTGGACCAAGCGTTCTTGCTGGCTTTCGGTGAGCTGCTGCAACACTTCATAATATTGTAGCTTGGATCCAAACTCATTGAGGGTTTTGCGAATGTTTACGCGCTCCTCAATGGTGGGAATGACCGCATCGAGCTTGCTGACCGTGGCGGAAATCGTGGCCAGGGCCGCTTCCTTTTGCGCCTTTTGGCCGTCAAGCGACGCGATCTTGGCGCGGTGCTCGGAGACCTGTGCGATCAGGAATTGACGCTGCATTGCCACCAGATCCGGATTGACCTTGTCTGGGGGTTGAAAGGCACTCAGCGGGTCGTCCGTATCCGCCAGCGCCGCTCTCAAGCGAGCAATATCGAGCTGCACTGAACGGAGGTCACCCAGAAGATGACTGATCTCGCCGTCGTTGATGGTGGGGTCCAGCTCAATCAGGGGCTGGCCGGACTCGACAAACTGCCCCTCGGAAACGCGAATGGCGCGCACAACGCCCGTTTCGAACGGTTGAATGACCTTGCTGCGGCCGGTTGGAATGACCTTTCCAGTGGCAGTCGCAACGATATCAACGCGGCCGAAACTTGCCCATATCAGGCTGGCCACGAACAGCCCGAGAAGCGTGGCTCCGATGGCGCGCCCTAACGGCGAGGGAGGAGTCTCAACGATCTCCAGGGCAGCCGGCAAAAACTCGAGCTCTTCGGTCGAGCGCGGCTTAGACAGCGCAGGGAATTGTACGATTCTCGCAGTCGACTTCATTGTCCGGCTAATCCGATGATTTAATTGGGTAATCTACGCATGACCAGCGTGATTGTGAATCACCCTGGTGCAACCGGAGCGAATTCTCGAATTATATCAGCTCCCACTCTGTTATTTCAGCCGATTGAGGATATTTTTTGAATAAATCTGTGCCGAATCAGCGCCTGATTATCGCTATAACTTTACCAACAAGGGCTATCATTAAGTGGCAGGTGGCGGCCGGGGGTGTCGCCGATAGGGCAGATAATGAACGCAGATATGGACGTGCCCGGGCAAAATGACCCGGGTCTCATCGCACTCGCCATGATGCTGCGTTTTCACGGCATCAGCGCAGACCCGGCGCAAATACGCCACTATTGCGGCATGGCGGATATCGGCACTGCGGAAATGGTCCGGTGTGCGAGAGAGTTTGGGCTCAAGGCCCGTGAGCTCAAAACAGACTGGGGGCGGCTCCTCAATACACCCTTGCCTGCCATCGCTGCGCTCAAGGACGGCGGATTCATTCTTCTCGGAAAGGTGGGTGATGACAAGGTCGTCGCTCAGTCGACAAGGACGCCTCGCCCGGAATTACTGACCAGGGCGGATCTGGAAGCGATCTGGGACGGGCGTCTTGTTTTGATGACCAAGCGCGCCAGCTTGACGGAGCTCACGCGCCGTTTCGATTTGACCTGGTTTCTCGGCGCCATCCATAAATACCGAGCTCAATTGGTTGAGGTGCTGGTCGGATCCTTTTTCCTGCAGCTTCTGGGCCTGGCATCACCGCTGTTCTTTCAGGCCGTCATTGACAAGGTGCTGGTGCAGCGAAGCCTCAGCACACTGGACGTGCTCGCAATCGGCCTTATCGGAATAGGTCTCTTCGAGACCATTCTCGGTATTTTGCGTACTTATCTTTTTTCCCACGCGACCAACCGTATCGATGTCGAGCTCGGCGCGCGGCTGTTTCAACATCTGCTTGCGCTTCCAACAGCGTATTTTCAGGCTAGGCGTGTCGGCGATTCTGTCGCTCGCGTTCGTGAGCTTGAGAACATTCGGAACTTCCTGACCAGTTCTGCACTGACGCTGGTTATTGATCTCCTGTTTACGTTCGTCTTTCTTGGCGTCATGCTTTTCTACTCCCCGCTATTGACCGGCATCGTCTTGCTCGGATTCCCGTTCTATATCGGCATCTCCGCCGGGGCGACGCCGCCATTTCGCCGATTGCTAGACGAAAAATTTAAACGCGGCGCGGAAAATCAGGCTTTCTTGGTGGAATGCGTCAACGGGGTCGATACTTTGAAGGCAATGGCTATCGAGCCACAGATGCAGAGGCGCTGGGAAGAGCAGTTGGCTGGATATGTCGCTGCAAGCTTCAGGGTTCTCAGGCTAGGCAACTATGCAAGCAATAGCGTTCAGTTCGTCAACAAGCTCGTAACCGCCGGTATCCTGTATTTCGGGGCACGCCTCGTTATTTCCGGTGACCTGACAGTGGGTGAACTCGTCGCATTCAACATCCTGGCGGGGCGGGTAAGCCAGCCGGTGTTGCGTCTCGTGCAGATTTGGCAGGATTTTCATCAAGCGCAGATCTCGGTGGACCGCCTTGGCGACATTCTCAACACGCCTCCCGAACCCCGGTTTAATCCTGCCCGCGCCGCGTTGCCCTCCATTAGAGGCGACGTTACTTTCGATCGCGTTGTTTTTCGATACCGTCCCGATGGCCCCGAAGTACTTCATGCCGTCAGCTTTGGCGTTTCTGCCGGCCAGGTGATCGGAATAATCGGACCTTCCGGTTCAGGGAAGAGCACAGTCGCGAAATTGATCCAGAGGCTGTTCATTCCTGAGAGCGGCCGGATACTTATCGATGGCGTCGATATATCCATGGTTGATACGTCCTGGCTGCGTCGACAGGTGGGGTCCGTGTTGCAAGAAAGCGTTCTCTTCAACCAATCTATTCGCGACAACATCGCTCTATCAGATCCGAGCATGCCGATTGAACGGGTCGTCGAGGCAGCAAAACTCGCAGGTGCTCACGAGTTCATCCTGGAGCTTCAAGAAGGCTATGACACGGTTGTCGGGGAGCGCGGCACAAGTCTGTCAGGCGGACAGCGCCAACGGATCGCGATAGCCCGCGCACTTGTGACGAACCCGCGCATTCTTATTTTCGACGAAGCGACAAGTGCGCTCGATTATGAAAGCGAGCGCATCATCCAGGACAACATGCGGCGCATCGCACAGGGTAGGACGGTATTCGTTATCGCTCATCGTCTTTCAACAGTTCGGCGTGCAAATCGAATATTAACCATTGATCGCGGACGATTGGTCGAGGATGGTACGCATGACGAATTGATCAAGCGCGGAGGCCGCTATGCAGCCCTTCATCGCTTGCAGTCTGATATTCAGGAGGTCCGCTAAATGCGCCTGCTAAGGGCTGGGGTGCTTGGTGGCCGCCCGAGTTCCCGACCTTGCGGGATTGCTTGAAATACGGCAAGAGAGATCGTCCAATCTGCATGCTGCGGGCGATTCCGAGATCGAGACTACTTGATGACCCACAAACTAGACTTCGATAACATGTCCGTCGATGAATTGTGGCGGTTGCACGAACAAATTGGTCGTATCCTGTCGGCGCGTCTGACGACGGAGAAGCGGGAGTTAGAGAAGCGTCTTTCGCAACTCCACCGCGAGGGCGAGGAGCGGGACACCGAGCTGCAGAATTCGCCAGGTGCCGTGCGGCGCCGTCGTAAGTATCCGGAAGTCTTGCCGAAATATCGTAATCCCAACAGCCCGACGGAGACTTGGTCCGGGCGCGGAAAGCAACCGCGATGGTTGGTTGCAGCTTTGAAGACAGGTCGACGCATTGAGGAGTTCGCAATCGCCCAAGCTGCCGCAGGCAAGCGGGGATCCCGCGGTCGACGTCAAAAAGGGCACGCCTCTCGAACCTGAGATTTTTGGTTGCGTGATCGATACCATGCAACCAGTAGCCACGTGAACAGGCTCCCGCTTTGCGATTGTCCATGATTCGGTTGCTCGATTAGCTTTCACCAGCGACGTTAAATCTCGGCGCGAAGCAACTCCAGATAGCAGACGCGGCCGCAAAGATTCCTCCAGTCCTGCAGCCGCTCCAGCGGAATGCCTTCGATCTCACCATCGTCAACGAACGATGTGGAGTAGAGTCGATCGACATATGAACTGCCGAGGTCATTCCGAAGAAACTCTTCGACCTGGGTGGTCCACCCATGGGCGTGCAATCGCGACGATTCGGCGTCCCTTGCTGGATCGCGTAGTCGCGCCAGCATAAGCCGTCCTTCGTCAATGAACTGGCCGAGTAGTGCACGCATACGCGCGTGCTCCGATGCGACCGTCAGGGCTTTCTGACGGTGGATGTATCTAACCACGGGGGCTGAGCCAAAACTTAGCAGGCTTCGCGTAGTCTCCAACGGAAAGTGGGCAACGGTCACCACCAACGTCGCAGTCAAGATCCCGACGACGTTGAAGAGAACGTCCATGCGCCTTCCTAAAATGTGCTTCGTCCCTCCGGCCGCGTCGAGCCCCATGGAGCAGGCAGGTGGCCCACCTGTAGAGGAAAGCCAGAACCTAGGTGACCTGCCCGGGAAAGCCAATCAGCCGAATTGATATTTCTCCGAGCGCTTTAAATGTTTATATTTGTTTAATTGTGTCCCACATCATATAATTGCGGCGGTTTTCTGATCCTTAATTGGCTGCATACGTAAGATTCTCGATAACTCGATAAATCTGTCCTCCATATCCGTCACGACGTTGCTAGCCCAATTTTTAATAATTATTCCAATGTCTTGTTCCTTTGAGCAGGTCGATTTCTGAGCGGATATTCGAGTGAACTTGATGCAGTCTTTTTTGGCGGCCTTTCTCGGTCGTCTGGATGGTCGAAATCGGTCCAAATATTCCGACAGAAGGTTGGAGATGGCGGAGATTGATCCGGTTGACTGGAACGTCGAGGAATTCAGACGGTTGCTGGACGGCCCATTTAAACCGACGAGTGAGCCAGCACGTGTTGATGAGCTATCGGATCTAGCCTGGGACGATCATCAACTGATCCCGGTCACGACCGAAGATAGTCTCGCTCCGGAAGAAACCGGCGATGGAATTTTGATTCCTGCGCCAGCGGGCGGCGAGTCGGCCAATTATGGTCCCTTCATTCTTGCCCAACCGCCAGTTGAGCCGTCCTTGGAGGCGGTGGCCAGGCCGGCATTACAAGATACAGATGACGATCCGCAGCCGCTCAGTGCGACGACCGTCAGCGTCCTCAAGATTGAAATAGCTTCGGTGTTCAGAACCGCCCCGGCGCCGCTGAGCGTTGATTCAATGCAGGATTATAGCGATCGCCCCTCAGCCACGTACACTCGTGCCGACTTGGATACAGCGGTGCACTCCACGGCCGAACTGTATGAGGGAGGTTTGCCCAGAGAAGTCGAGAAGCATGGGGATGATGATGAGCTTGGTCGGTTCTCTGACGAGTTCTCCGCATCGAGCGACGCCTCTGTTTCGCCGATGCTCGAGATCACGGAAGGGCATCCTCAGCAAGAGAGTGCGGTAAGCGGCCCGTCACCCCTAGCGACGCTTGCTAACGGAGCGCCGACGCCTATCGAACGGCCACAACTTCAAAAAAATGAGATAGCCAGAAAGCCGGGTCTCAAAGTTGACGCCGCGACGCTAGATCGACAATCCGAAGCGAGCCCACCAGCAAAGGAAGTCGGGCAGACGTCGTCCCTCACCGATACCGGGCTGTACGTCGAAGAAGCATCGACCATCGAAAAGGACCGGATATCGGAAGATTATTTGCGCGAGTTGGACACGGCAGACCCAGACCGTCCGGATGGCGGGGCACAAACCATGCTGGACCCTCCGATCGAAATCCCAGAACGCAGCCAAGGAAGTGACAACACTTGGATAGAACCTGCGTCGACCGCAGATCTAAACGTTTCGATCTCGTCTGCCGCGGATGATGCTGCTGGGTTCGAAGCTCTGGATATTCAGCATTTAACTCAGAGTGGCGTTTCTTCTTGCGATCGGCCTTTGATTGGATCGGATGCTGCAGATGAAAAATTGACGCTGCTCCCGGAGGCGCTAGACCCACATGCATGCGACGCGACTGCGCCGGTAGCTTTCGAAGGGAATATTCAAGAGCATCAGCCGGCGGTGGTGGGCAGTCAAGAAGTCCCTCGAGAACCAATAATCTCACCCGGGGCGACCTCCAATCAATCAAATGGAGAGAGGATCGACGCCGCCGAACATGCTAGCGCCGATCGTGAGCCGGGGCCTGTAAAAGTCCCTGTGGTTCGCCCGTCGTCCCCTTTGCTCAAGGCCATCTTTGAACCTGATATCTGGACAGCTCGTGTTGATCGGGACCGGGCGATTGATTTGCGTTGGGCATTGAGAGATATCAGAGCAAATCGCTTGAGATGGCTACCGATCGACCCATTAACGCTTCAGACGCTTGTTGACTTGAATTTCGTCGAGATAGCGGATGGAAAGCCGGTGTTGACGAGTGCAGGCTCCGAAGCGATTGCGTCGACCTGACGGTGTGTCCCTGTTGTTGCGGCATCCGCGCTGCTGCAGCCGTGATCGCATGGTGACGCCTCGACAAGGACTCGGTTCACCGCTGCCTCGGCAGAGCGGCATCGCACCGGCGATTTGGGACGAGCGGAATTGTGCCGCCTGCGACTAACTTAGAGGAGTGTGGAATTTATCCTCCACACCGGCTCCAGGCCCCTGTGCCGCAGCAGGGTGCAAACGCTGCACTAGCCTGACGGGCGGCCTGAAGCGAGGATCACAAAGCTTGGGGGTCCCACGATCCCAGAGCGAAATCTGTGCTCAGTTGGGTCGGAGCTTGAGACGCCATCTGGTATCGACCTGAATTCCACGCTTGATACGAGTCTTCAGCCTGGAGACGGGCTCTTCGACGAAAGTCCAGGAAAGCATCGCAAATGCAAATGTTAGCGGCAAGCCCACCAGCAGAATGACTAGGCCGCTCCGATAGTCGGAAGGTAGGAGATGCACCATCGTCTGCTGGATCGGGAAGCCAAACAAATAGATACCGTATGAACAGTCCCTGTCCCGCAGAATACCCGGAAGACGTATTTTGCGTGTGCCAATGTAGATGACGATATATGTCAACGCCAGAAGGTGAAGGATAATAAGGGGCGAATACATCGTGGCGCCGGCCGCGATAAGCACCGCTAGCAGGGCACGGGGGCCAGACATGGCGAGACCGTCGTTCCAGTGGAACGCGCAGCTGCCAATGACGAATGACAGGATGAGTATTTTCCAGTCGGCCACGCCGACAAAGTTATAGAGTTGCCCGCCTCGGATCACATACACCGCGCTCGAGACAATAGTCAGGAATGCAATCAGAGTGCTTATCTTCCTGCTGAAAATAAACTTCATCGCGATTATGGTCGAAATAAAGAGATAGCAGAAAAATTCCGGCTTAAGCGTCCATAGATTGAGATTCACCGCGCCAGGTACGGGATTGTGCAGAAACAATCCTGGAAGAAAAAACTGAACGTTGCCGACCATGTTCAGGAAGTATTTCGCAAACAATGGATCAGAAAAGTACTCGCGAAATGTCTTTTCCGTGAGCCATGGTCCGAGGACCAATGCGCTGAGCGCAATTTCAATAGCCAGCGCAGGCATTATCCTCAGCACGCGGAACAGGAGAAAGGTCGATACGCTCTTCGTGCGAATGGCACTTCCGGCGACCAAATAGCCGCTGACAATAAAGAACATCGGTAGAGCGGGCTTGACGAGAAGGCTGTGAAGCGGGTTGGCAACAAATGCTTCCGCAGCGTCGGCTCCATCGCAAATGAACATCGCGTGTACCGTGAAGACCCACACCGACAACAGGAATCGAAGCGCGTCAAAGCCTGGGCCCGTCCCTCCGTTGATTTCCAGAATGTCCGCGGCCGTCGAAACGCGCCGCCGGCTCACCGATTGATTTAGTGCCGGAAACATCTTGCTCACAATAGAACAACAAAAGCGAAGGCCTGGTGCGGCCCATACATCAATGAAACAATAGACTGGTGCAACCGGAATGTCGGCCTAGGAACTCCGATTTTTTGACGGGGCGGTCTTGGTCCAAAGTAGTGGCGGTGCTTTAAGGACACGGGAGACGGTTTGCATTCGGTCCCGCTTCCGATGCTTATTGGCGACAGTTGCATATGTTCCGTTGAACCGGCACCCTTCGTACGACGACCAATTGTCAGGGCTCCCACGAGCAGCGTAAGAGTATGTCCCAAGTCGCACAGGAATACGGACGCCGCAGACGCGCATCCGCCGTGAAGATTGCTTGGATCGTTCTGTGTTCGATATCCATGGCTGGCTGGATAAGCGCGCTGGTCTGGAGCGCGGTGCGTTTGATGCAGTGGTTGCTCGTCGGCGGATGAGAAAACGTTCGCGCGTACAGATCGGACGTGGCGCGGAAATCCGAATGATGCGATCTTTTCGGGTGTGGACGGCAGGTATCGGCAATTGCTGGCCGGTGCTGGATCAAATCGCACGTCGGAACACTTTTCACCTTGAGCTTCACGAAAGAGTTATTTAATATATTATATCTGGTAATATGGGCGAGCTAATTTATCCTGATTTGATGTTTGATTAATTGTAGCGCATGTCTGGGGCGGAATTGATCCGGCTAGCGGTCCGTGCGCGCTGACTTCCTGTTTTGAAGACGAAAAGATCATTGAGCAGTTGGAATTCATGTCTGGGGATCTGGCTCGTCGATATTCTGAAGTGAAACATTTGCGAAAATTGGTGGCTGATCTCGAGCTTCGGCTTTTGCAGCGCAGGCGCGGCCATGAAGATAAGGGCGAAGTCCAGGTTGTGTCGCGCGAGCCCGATGCCCCGACCGGGGCGACAAATGAGTAGCGTGGCGGCAAAACGACCGAGCTCCGAATCTGGTTTGCTGCCGTAAGGTTTCGAGGTGCTCCCTTTGCTTCTTACCAAAGGCAAGTCCGAAATCGGCTGCTTCGCGCATGCAACATTACCGCGAAGATGGGCTTCATTGACCAGCCAAATCAACAAACGGAACTATCCGGTAGTACGATTGGTCCATGCGGTATTTGCATAATGAAATAGAACCCGCCTGCAGTCGTTGCAGACGGCTGCAGGTGCGTCATCAAAGGGCGCTGGGCCACGCGCTGTGGAAGTCTCACTGAGCTTCATCGCGAGCAGGGCGTATCTCCTCCCAGGCTTTTGGGGGCAATGCTCGCGCGTTGCAGGTAGAACGAAACGATGTTGATGGCGTTGATGCGATGTGACGGCCCGTCCCGCACCTTTTGTTGCCACCCTCGTTGCGGTTCAGCCGAAAATGCTGATGTCAATGACGTCGAGACGGACTACGAGATTGCTTTAGGGATGCTGGATCTCTGGCGAATAACACGTCGAGACAGTTGGTGCCGGTTGAAGAGACTTGAACTCCCGACCTCCGCCATACGATGGCGGCGCTCTAACCCTGAGCTAAACCGGCGATCTGATTAAAATATACTACTGAAATTCATTGGACGTGAACAGGGGTGTCGGGAAAAAAGGTTAATTGCTGTCGCTGAAATTTAAATATCAACACTTGAAGATCGACCCGGCCGATGCATGCTGCGACAAGTTCCCCAACGGCGCTCTGCTCCGTCGGAACATGTCAATCGGCTGCGTGACTACGTCAGCTGGCCTGATGGCGAATTCGCAGAACAGCCGGTTGCATGCGACAATGTGATCCGCCGTTTGCGCCACAACGCCGCAGCTCCTGGCACGCCCGATGATTTATTATCTCGGCGCGTAAACATTAATTGTCTCCAGCGTCACGATTTAAATCATGCGATCAGCCGTATTGGCGGCCTGTATTATTCCTGCCCTTTTGGCGTTCGATCTGTCCGCGGATTTGGCGGATCTGCTGGCTTGTTTCGAAACTGATCTCGCAAGATCGCAAGCCCAGGCAATCCTCGCCGCGCTGAATGGTCAGGCCCTAGCCTCGGTCGGGATACCCGCACGGCAGTTGAGGCCTTTCGCTCAGCCGGAGCCTCGCCAAAAAGTGCGAGTTCTGCACTATATGGGCACCAATTTCGGAATGACCGGCGTCGAGACCTTCATCCTGCAACTCACTGCCGCTCAAAGGCGTCGCGGCCTTGTTCCGACGATCTTAATGGACCTGCACAATCGGCAGGAAGTCCGGGAGATTGCAGGGGGGCGCGGCATAGCCGTGCATGACCTGCCCAATCGAAATTCCATTGCACAGCTCCTGCCAGGGAAACTCGGCACGGCGGTGCTACGCGTTCAACGAATCGCGGCAATCTATCGATTGCTCAAGAAGAATGACGTCTTGCACATCCAGGCTGTTGGCATCTCCTGCCTCGACGGCTTTATTGCAGCGGCCATGGCGGGCGCCCATGTTATCGTCACGCACCACGGCACGCTGAGCTGGTTCGCGCCGCAACGTGATCTGCTCGCCGAAATCACCTTCTGGATAGAGAAGCGTATCTCGTCAACGATCGTCATGCCTTACAAGGCTGCCCTTGCTGAACTGATGTCGGAAGGCGTGTCTTCTGACCGGTCCAGGGTCATTCCATTCTGCGTGGACGAGGAGTTATTCACACAGTCTAGTCCTCTCGCGAACGGCGGCGCATTCACGCTAGTCATGGTCGCGCGCATGGTCTTCGGCAAGGGCCATCTGGAATTATTGGGTGCGCTCTCCAAGCTCTCCGCGCGCTATCCCGAACTTCGGGCCCTGTTCATCGGAGACGGACCGATGCGCGGGCAGATCGAAAGGGAAATCGACCGGCTGGATTTACGGCGTATCGTCGAATCCAAGGGTAAGGTCAATCACCGAGAGGTCCCCGAACTAATGCGGAGCGCCCAGGTGATCGTCCTCCCGACTTACGAGCCCGGCGAAATGTATCCCGTTTGTCTTCTCGAAGGTATGGCGCTCGGCCTCCCAGCGATTGGCACAAGATGGTCCGGTATTCCGGATATCATCGATGACGGTGTGACAGGCGTCATCGTTGAACCAAAAGACGAGGCGAACCTCATACACGCTATAGAACGATTCGTTGCCGAGCCGAGCTTTCTCGCGCAATCCCGTGAGGGCGCCCTGGCTCGAATACGGTCTCGTTTCACCGCAACAATCGTTGCCGACAGCTATGCGGAATTGTATCGCGAGGCGATGTCGAGCCGTACGCGGCATCTCACCTCGCATCACATACGGATTCGGCCGCCCCGGCGTCTGGCGTGACAAGGACCGGCATTGCGCCAGTTCCCACACGGGCTGCAGGGACCGGAGCCGCCGGAGAGGTGGAGTTCGCTCCGTTGGAAGGCGGTCGCTGCGGCCTCAGCACGCTCTTGTCGGCTTCGGGCCGCAGCATTTTCGGAAGGAACGATGGTTGACCGAGCGGCTCAGAGTGAGCCCGCAATTGGGCCGTGCTGCTGGTTTGCGACGGGCTGAGCCAAGTGCGGGAGCTCTGAACCCTTCCATGCTCCTTGACTGACCGCCGAGGTATTCGCTTCAGCGAACGGCGAAGACGGAAAGGCCGACGCAATGTGCTGCGCGAACAGCGCCAGGCGATGATCCAGCGAGGACCCCATCATGGGCGATGTATCACCTGCGGATGTATCCTGCACTTTGGCGGCCTGGCCGGCCGTATCGGTGGACGCAACGGTTGTGCGGATGGCACCGCTGAAGGCAGCAAAGTGGTGCTGCCAGTGATGAGGCGCGCTGTCGGGGCTTCCGCCGCTCCCGGTCGACGGAGTCGGTGAGTTTGTCGCCGTGGCGGTCGTGTTGACCTGCAGCACGCCTGCGGGATTGGAGATCGCTGCCGCAAGATTGGCGATATTGCCTGCGCCGTCTTTCACCGTTGCAGTGCCGGAATTGACCGCAGTCACGGCAAGATCTGCTGTGTTCTGACCGGCTGCGACCGTGTATTTGAAGGTCAACGTGTCGCTGCCCGAACCCGACGCATAAGTCGCCGTACCACCATCGTTGAGCTTGAGCGTGGGCGTGCCGCCCGTGACGGTGACTGCTTCGCTCAATTTGAGCGTTAGGTTGACAACCTTGCCAACTCCGACGACTCCCGAGCCCGCCGCTATTCCTGAACCGGACGCCGCAACAGACGTCACGATTGGTCTCGTCGTATCGATCCTCAGCGTGCCGGCGGGGTTTGAGACTGCACCCGTAAGACTGGCAATTCCGCCGGCGCTACCCTTCACGGTTGCCGTTCCCAAATTGACTCCCGTCACGGTCAGGTCAGAGGTGTTTTGACCGGCTGCGGTTTTGTAGGTGAACGACAATACGTTGGTGCCGGAGCCGCCGGTGTAGGTTGCAGTACCGCCATCGTTGAGCTTCAGCGTCGGCGTGCCGCCCGTGACCGTCACAGCCTCGCTCAATTTGACCGCCAAAGTAACCGTTTTTCCGGCCCCAAGATTGCCAGTCCCGGACAGAATTCCGGCGCCGGACGCGGTGACCGACGTGACCGTTGGCGTGCTGGTGGGCGCCTTGATGGTGGCGTTGAAGGAAGACGAAGTCACGCTGTTGTTGCCGGCCGCGTCCGAGGCCGTTGCCGTAAGCTGATGCGTCCCCGTCGACAAAGCTGCTGTGGTGAGAGTCCACGCCCCACTTCCGTTCGCAGTGGCTGATCCCAACAGGGTCTTTCCATCATAGACGTTCACCTTGCTGTTTGCCTCTGCATTGCCTGTCAGTGTCAAAACCGAACTCTGGCCAGCCTTGGGAGATGATGAAACGATCGCTGGAGCTGCCGGGGCGACGGTATCGACAGTGACGGCAAGCGTTTTGGACAACGCGCTGGTGCCGCTCGAGGAGGTCGCGGATGCCGAGAAGCTGTGCTTGCCGTTTGCGAGCGTGCTGGTTGTGTAAGTCCAGTTTCCGCTGCTGTTTGCTGTTGCAGACCCGAGCAAAGTTGTTCCGTCGTAAATTTTGACGGAGTTGCCTGCGGAGGCAGTCCCGCTCAGCACTAGGGTATTGTCGTTCGTGATCCCGTCACCGACGATATTGCTGTCGTTCGAGAACGAACTGATCGTAGGTGCCGTCGGAGGCGTCGGCGTCTGACCGGTACCCGCTCCGCCGAATGGCGGGGTCGGGAAGTTGGGATCGGTCGAGGTGACGATATTGCTATAGTCGGCGGCCATCGTGTAGTTGGCAGCCGTCGGCTCTCCCCGATAGATGCCGAGCTTCAGGTTGTAGTTTGCTCCGGGGTCTCCCAACACCCCGTGGTAATTGACGATCTGGACGCCATCACGCCACATCTCGAGATAGCCGGTCGAGTCCGAGGCAAAGCGCGCCTGAATCTGAATGCTGTAGGCATGGCCTCGCTGAATGGAATTAGGGTCGATGTAGACTTGCTTTTCGGTCGCCTCGTTCAGATTGACAACGACGGCCATCTGCTCGCCCTTGAGCTGAATGGAGAATGTCGCTCCATTTGCCCCGTACATCTGGGTGAGCGAAAGCCAGGACAGGCCGGAATTCACGTTCGACGTGCCGGGCTCGATTGTCATCTGGTAGGTCGCATTGAAAACGTCGCCGTTGGCCACCGAATTGGCAGCCAGGATCTCCGAGCGAGAGCTGTTGCCTCCATCAGCCCAGTAGTCGCCGGCGCGCAACTCCATCCGAACCGTGTGAGAATCCGGTGTCGTCAGGCTCCACGATTGACCGGCATTTTCGCTGTACCAACCCTGGCCGTCTATGACGGATGGATTGCTCCAATTGTCCGTACCGGACACGAATTTGGTCACGCTCGGAACGACTTTGATCGACATGGCAGCTGATGCCGCGCTGGTGCCCGATGCATCGGTCGCCGTAGCCGCCAGGCTGTGAGTGCTGTCGGCGAGCTTGGGAGTCGTAAATGCCCATGAACCTGAACTGTTGGTGGTAACCGTTCCCAACCGTGTCGTACCGTCGTATATCGTTACGGTCGAATTTGCCGCAGCCTTGCCCCACAACGTAACGACATTGGAGTCAGTAACGCCGTCGCCGCGCGTACCGCTATCCGCAGAGAATTGTTCAATGGTCGGAGCCTGAATTGCCATGGACGGTTCTCTTTCTGAGAATAAGGCAGGGGACACGTTACGAAAGGTAGTCAAGAAGTCACCCAACATTCGCGCGCGCGGCAAACGTGGAGGTGTCTCTGCGATAATCAGGTTGCGAGACGACTATTTGCTTCAATAGAGGTGGTGATGTGATTAATTTGCGCCTGCCGTGTGCAACTGGAACCATGCCGACGCGACTTACTCTAGGCCCGGCTTATAGCTATCCGTTGTGAAGGCTGCGCCCGCGCCGGGTCTCGTTGGATGCATCCCGGGGCGCCTCGGAGAACCGAGTTTGTCATAAATCAGAGCCGATTGGGTCCCGGCCCAGGCTCGAGCCCGGACCGCCTTTAGCCCACGCCGTAGCCAAAGACGGTCGCTGAGTCATCGAGATCACCTTCAGGGTACCACTTCGTCATGAAGGCTCGCCATTCGTTCATCGAGGCGTCACTCTCCCACTCCATGTCTTTTGTATCCTACAGGTCTGCGGTGGATAGGATGCCTTGGCTGGCCTCGTAGCCGGCAGGTTTGATGACGCCGCCTATGGATCCGGAGACATTCGTCAGAGACTGCATCGGATGCCGACCCAACTCCGCGACCATCTCTATCGCCTGCGCGGCAAACTTTGGTATTGCGATGTTGAAGAAGATATCAGGGTTTGCACCCTTGATTTGCACGACCTGAGAATCGACTCTGGGCGAGTTGGTCTCATACGCTGCCTCGACTACGATAAGCTTGCTAGCTTGGTCACTTGTGGCCTGCGAGGTGCTATTCAAAGATGAATTATTTCGGCGGTAGATAACCATACAAAGTTAGGTTAACCCGTAAATTGAATTGAATCCGCCGGTCGCACTGCGCTACGAGATGTATCGCCGGACGGGCGCGGATCTTTCCCCAAAAGAGCCGCCCACCCACTCAACTGAAATCGCCCGGCAGGGGTCGCCAGTTCATCGCCCCGAGTTGGCGGCCCGCCCCACATTTCGAGCATCAAACTTTTCGACGGGACTTTTGACTTACGATGGACCGCGAGCATTCGGCTTGGTCACCAAGCGATGACGCTCGTTTTCGCGATTTGGTCGAAGACGGCGTCTCACCAGAGAAGATCGCAACGGCGCTGAAAAAGACCCACGAACAGCTTCGTCGGCGTGGTTACGACCTCGGACTGCCCCTGACATGGCGACGCATCTAGGCTCGCGCATCGGCTCGATCGGCAGCAATCAGGTTGCGAGCGGCAAGCTCCAACTCAATTTCGGCAATCCGCTCGAAGATAGAGCCGCATTCTTCGGACTCCTTGGTGAGTGACCGGATACCGCACGAGGCAAACTCCTCTTTGGGCACCTGAGCCACCATCAATTGGATAGCCGTTCAAATCATATTCTAAACGCGGCGATCCAACAGCAACCTTGGGACGAGAGCAAGGAGCATCGCTTTGCATGCGCCCGAGGGGGGACACCTGAGGATTATGCCTTTGCCCGGCGCCAAGGATTCGCTCGAGCGCACAAGCAGCGCCATCGGCGGGCCCCGTCGGACTCTGGTGGCCAAATCTTACTGAATCCGCTTACCGCCGGTCGCCAAAATCTGGGTTGCGAACTTGCGCGAACTCCCAGGTCGGCGGGTTTTTCTTGTCGACGAGCTAGCCTCCAATTATGTTTCAGCGGATCATATTTCTGACGTGGCTCTCGGGACAGTTAAATGGTTTAACGTAACCAAGGGGTATGGGTTCATCCAGCCACAGGACGGCGGCCCTGATGTGTTCGTGCACATCTCGGCGGTTGAGAAAGCGGGCTTTACCGGGCTCGCTGAAGGCGCAAAGGTGAGCTATGAGCTCGTCAACGGGCGAAGTGGCAAGGTGTCAGCTGAGAATTTACGTATCGGCTAATGTGGCGAAGGCCCGATGCCACGGATGGCGAAAACGCGGCCACGGCGTTCAAACATCTTGTGGCACTTCGCTGATCTCTGCCTAGGTTCTGTACCTGGTGCATCAGGCTCGTGCTGGTTACGAGCGTGAACAAGGTGCCGCTGACATCATCAGCACGCCTACACGCAGGCGGACCCTCGCGCTACTGTCGGCACAAGCGACCGGTGCCTGCCGGTCTAAAATCTGGATCAACTCCCGCCGGCTCAAAGGTCGGCGGGTTTTTGTTTGGCGGAAGGGGATGAGCTTTTTGAGCTAGCTCTTCGATGAGCATGAGCAGTGCGCGGCGCGTCCCGCGGCTCTTGATCTCCGTAAACGCATTGACCAAGCATAGAACTTCGCGATCAATTTCAAAGACAGTCATTTGCGACTCCAGCATCACAAGACCACCGCAGAGGAGTGCCGCGGTCCATACGTCATAATACCCGGGTAAAAGATCGAACTGAAATATGCAGCCAGTCCCGGTAATCACTTTTTAGAATTAAATCCGATCTGTTTCAAAACGAATATTTTCGCTGTCAGCCACAACTATTTCACGTGCTTAACGTACACGCTGAAATGAGGAAGGCCGCCGAAGGTTGGCTGCTGGCTGGCCTTTCGTACCTCGAAACAAGGGCATGTATGTCCCCACTCGGAAGACAAAGCTGCCGCAGCCAGCGTTCCCATCAGCTTTCCGCCCGCGAGCGACACTGTTCCGGCCCGAGCGTATCCCCCGGGTGACGCTTAGGCCGATTCCTAGCTTGGTCCAGCCTGATTGCGGTGCCTTCGGATCTCTTCGCTTATCGACGGTAACGGCTGCGGCCCGGTTTTAACCGGGCAGGTCGACTTCGTACTGGATCGCCAGTTCGAGCAGTTGCTGCTTAGTGGATGGTCAGCTCTGTTCGCCAAAGCGCGGGCCAAGATCGCTCTGTCTTTGTTGAAATGATCCTTCATGGGATTACCCAATTATCCCGATTACATGGGCCGTGCTGCCAGGTCCCGCGTGCACGCCATGAAGCACCGTTGCAGGCGCACGCCGCAAATCATAGCGCGTGCAGGAAATTGATCGAGGCGCCGGAGCTGCGGCGTCTTTGGAGCGCACACGGCAATGCTGCCGAAGTGTCGCTCGAAGGGGGCAGGCTTTGAGCGGGGAAGCGTCGCACGGATCAGCGGCGTTAGGATTTCTGTTTCGATCCGTCGCCTGATTGGCTTGAGATCGCACGCAGCTTTCCACCCGGCATAGGCAACCTGCGGGGCGAGATCACGTCCAAGCCGACCATGCACCGAGGTCAGAAATTCAGCCCTCATCTTGCAATCGCGCTTGCTGGAGACTTGCGATCTTTCGCCTCGATACCCACTCGCGCAATGCCGATGACGACAAGCGTCAAAGGGCAGATGTAGGTGAGAGCGGTGAATATGCTTCGCATGATGCAGACGCGTTTGTCGGAAGCAGAAGCCGACGCGCCGAGTATGATGGCGCGCCGACTTCGCCTTGGTAAACCCGGACGAGGGCAATGTCCGATGTGTCAACCTAACACTTTCAACGACGGCAGCAATCGAACTCGCGAATTAAGCTTGATGCCGCGCCCCCGAATTAATTCTGGAACCGGATAGCATCGGCGTTGGACGTCTCATCTTTCGGAGGCGCGAGGGCATCATTTAATCCTGACAAGAAGAAATATCGAAATCTGGGACGACCCTCTTCACCTGCCGATTGTTCGTTGAGCTCCGTGCGATCAAGGCGACGTGAAGCGAGAACATCGCCACACCTCCCTCGAAACTGTGCTCGTCGGCTCTCCCCTTCGCCGTGGAACGTCCTTTACCGCTTCGCGATTATCGGCGGTAGGAAGGAAATGCAGTGCCACCATCTGACGCTAACAGGTTCGCGAGGAAAGCGGATGAGTACCGACGTTTGGCGGCACAAGCTGAAAGCGAAATCGACAAGAGGGCTTGGCTACGTCTGGCTGCCGAGTGGGACAAGCTCGCCGACAATGCGGCTCAGGGGCGAGGCATTTTCGAACGATACAAGTGAAATCTGTTAGTCGACGGACCAGAGGCCGATGATGAAAAGGGCGCTTCCGACGACAGTCAGATGCTCGCTGGCCCCCAAATTATCCATGCGCCGGCTGGCGCCATTCCCAACCCGATGATGCACTAAAATATTGGCAGCAGATTCATGCGGAGAATGGTCGCAGGTAATGGGCCGATTTACGAGACGGCTTTGGTGGGGTCGCTCTACTCGCATCAGGGGCGACGCTGGTCCCAGTTAAGCGCCTGAGCAACTGAACGCTCCTCGCCGCGGCCGAAAGAAGGGCCGCCTCCTGGGCGGCCCGTTTGAAGTTGACGATAGGAGGTCAAAAGATTGTTTCGAGCAAATCCAGCCCCGGGAATTAAAAACTTAATTATTCAAACTTGGTGCCCGGTAGCCTCGTTTAAAGCAGCTCATTGTTTCGTCGTAAACTTAAATCGTCGTTCCAATTGAGGAACTTGCATCGATAACTGGTTCTTTTACGCGCATTTTAGTTGTTCGGATTTACCGTGGGTGAAGGTCCAGGCGGGCTCCCATTTCTCTTCGCTCAAGGTTCAGGATAATGACTATTTTTGATAGTGAGTTTACCGATCTGCAGCTCGAAATTGCGCGGCAGCGTTTGCACATTGAGGACCGAGAGGCGTTGGTCGAGGTCCTCACACAAGACGGTCATGATGCGAGCGACCAGGAAACGATCCTCAAAGAGCAGCGTTCTGAACTCGCCGTGACGATCGCCCGAATGGTCGCCTTGATCCGCTAAGTTGCAGCTGGGGCCGCCGCTGCTCGCGGTCATGCGGTCGATGACCTAGTCGACATGGCCTTGAACGCCGCGGGCTGGTCGTCGATATCGGCGAGCACCCAGTCATGGCGTTGGCCTGTGGCAGCCAACTCGGTCTCGGGCTTTTCGGCGCGCGTGAGTTGGCCGGCGAAGCTTGCCAGTTCGATCGGCCGCTTGATGGTTCGGGTCGTGTCGATGGCCTCCTAAGATTGCGTTGCGCTCGATCGCGATGAATAGCCGGCGCAGGCGCAGCACCGATGCGCAACGACGACAAGCGCAGTGAGATGCTCCATGGGTCGCCTTAACCCTACGCGGTGAGGTTAATACGCGCCTTGCGTTGTGGCTGCTCGAACATCGCTGTAACCTTGGCTGAAATAATACAATATCAAGACGAGGATACGCGTGAAGAAGACAAAGCGGACTTTGACGCCAGAGCAGACCATCACGGTTGTTGCGGAGATCGAGCAGCGGCTCGCAGAACTGGACGCGATGGAGCGACGCCTTGCACGGCCCGTGCACAAGTTGACCGACGACGAGCCGCCCTTCAACGACGGCTGCACGCGGCACCGCTGCTACTAAGCTGTGACGTCTGCGCCGCCCGCAGCCACAGAAAACAGTCTCAGGCCTAGATGTCTTTGAACCTGCAGAAAGTGTGATCACGCTAATAAATGAAGATGGCAGTGCGTGATAAGGTGCAGCCCAGACTTCGGGAGGATAAGCTGACCGTCCAAGATCCCAGCATCAAGGCGCCGCGCTGGTATCGACGCATTGTCACGCTTTGCTATCTCGTTGCCATCGCCCTAGCGACCTTGGGCTGGTCGGCCGCGATCCTATGGGGGGCCTTCGCAATTGCAAAGTGGCTGATTGCTCTAAGTGATTAGAGTAGCACCTGATAGCACTTTATTGCAGCGCAAAAAATCATAACCCAAAGCGCAACGGTTATCTGCAAGGTCGTGGCCATCGTCCCACCCGTGCTGCGTAGCTCTCAATGGCTCTACGCGATTCAACGCAAAATTCCCAGTATTAGTTCCCTCGCCCGGAACCTTACGGGCACTCCGGTTCATTTTATCTTAATCGTGAGTGGTCCATGTGCGGTCGCGGGCCGTGGCGACGTCGTTTTGCGACAGTTTGCTTCGCCCTCGGAGCCGCCCGGGAACGGTCCTAAAAAAGGAACGTTCTGAATTCGCCGTGACGCCCGAACGGTCGCCTTGATCCGCTGAGTTTCCGCTGGCTATCTTCTTCGAGGCGGGCATCTTTGCGTGACCCGGCCGGTTCTAGCCCACGGTAGCGAACCACATCTGCGGTATTCCGCACCGCAGCATTGAACCTCTTCAACTCCATATAGACCAATCTGTACCGGGGTTTTGCATCATCCCCCTCGGGGCTGGTAAGCCGCCGCTCGCGGTCATTTAAGCGAGCGGCGTTTTTATTCTCCCGAAAACGAAAAAGCCCCGATCCGGGGCTGGCGGGACTGGGGCTCTCTCGCAGTCGCACGACTTATGCGGGCGACTCAACACCACCCATCTGGGGAGAAGATCGTGTCCTAATTCGGAGTGCAGGGTGTCCTAATTGGGACAGGCGTCCGCGAGAGAAAGCTTGGACGGAAATGCCCGGTGCGACTTGCATTGCCTTATCTCGGAATTGCTCTCTGCGCGTCGCTGGCCGGCTGGATGGCGCTGTTCTTTCTCCACTGATGTGCCAGTCGTCGCCTCCTTGCCCTAAGCGGCAGCGAGCGCTGAAGGTTGAACCGCTTTCGTGCAGATCCAGCCATCCTCTCTCGATCGCGGATGCGAGGGCGGCGCCGTAGAGCGGCGGCGAAAGACTGGTGCTAATGTTGGTTCAAGCGACCGGTGCCCGCCAGTCTACAATCTAGATCAACTCCCGCCGGCTCAAAAGCCGGTGGGTTTTCGTTTGGGACAAGGGGACTGCCATTCTGCGCCAGCTCTTCGACGAGCATCAGAAGTGCACGGCGCGTCCCGCGACTCCTGATCTCCACAAACGCATTGATCAGACTAAGAACTTCGAGATCATTTTCAAGAAAGATCATTTGCGACTCCGGTATGACGGGACCGCAGCAGGGGACTGCTGCGGTCTCATTGTCGAAATATCCGGGTGAAAAATATCCAAGTGAAATATGCAGCCAGCCCCGGCGGGCCAAAGCTACCGGGGCTTCGTTAAAGCGCAAATTAAATTTGCCGCAACGCAGACAAGAACCGACTAATTGATTAAGATAGGGCAAGCTCCATTGAGGCAAGGCCCGCTGCGGGCTTGCTGCTGGCGGGCCTTCGCCTTGAACAAGGCCGCATATGTCCTCCACGGCCCGTCCCAAAGCCGAAGATTATTTGAGTTGAGCGCATGGTCGCGTTACCAGGCTGTCGTCCTACACTTGCTTCGAGCGACTAGCCTCCGTCTCTCGCTATCCGCAACTCCCGTAGCCCGCTAGGTCGGCGGGTTTTCTTTTGGATAGCGAGGTCAGGGTGACCCAATCGCCAACCGTCCCATCAGCAACAATGGGGGCGTCGCTTACGATGGCACTTGCGAGCGCGGTCCGCCAGCTCTCGCCGAACTCGATCTCGCCGCCGAGCGGACGCACGCCCTTGAGGCGACCCGCATCGTCGCGCACTTCGGCCGCGAGCAGACGCCCGTCCCGCCAGTGCAGGCCGATCGCGACGACTCTGACGTGCGGATGAGGGCGCCATGTGGTCATGGAGCACCGATAATCCGTGTCGCCCTTGCGCGCAACGATGAACGCCTTCATCGACCGGCGGCGTGACCATGCCATTGCAGCGCTGGCGCCGAGATGTCCGGCAAGCCCAGGAGATTGATGGCGCGGCAGGCGATCTGGTCGACGATGTCGGCCACCGACTCCGGCTTCAGGTAGAAGGCCGGCAGCGGCGGCGCGATGACCGCGCCGATCTCGGTGGCCTGTACCATCGCGCGGAGGTGGCCGAGATGCAGTGGGCTCTCGCGGACCAGCAGCACCAGACGCCGCCGTTCCTTGAGCTGCACGTCGGCGGCCCGCACGAGAAGATTGTCCAGCTGCCCGAAGGCAATGGCCGACAGCGTGCGGATCGAGCACGGCGCCACGATCATGCCGCTGACCGGAAACGAGCCGCTGGCGATGCTGGCGCCGATGTCCGAAGCCGCGTGGTCGCGAAGGGCGAGCGTGCGCAGCCGGGGCAGTGCCTCGGCGCCGACTTCCTCGGTCAGCGTGCGCTCGGCCGCCGGTGAGACCACCAGATGCACCGCGCAGCGCGGGTTCTCCGCCAGCCGCTCGACGATCCGTACGCCGATGGCCGCGCCCGAAGCACCGCTGATGCCGACGATCACGCCATGCCGCTCGCTCATGCGGGCTCGCCCGCGCGCAGTCCGCCGAGGCCGAGCGCAGGCCATAGCGCATCAACTCTGGCGATCACGGCGGGATCCATCGCCATCGGCTCGCCCCACGCCCGCTCCGTCTCCGGTGGCATCTTCGTCGTGGCATCGATGCCGAGCTTGCCGCCAAGGCCGGATTTCGGCGAGGCGAAGTCGAGATAGTCGATCGGCGTGTCCGGGATCGTGACGAGATCGCGCGAGCTGTCGCTCCGCGTCGCCACCGCCCACATCACCTCGCGCCAGTCGCGAATGTCGATATCGTCGTCGACCACGATCAAGAGCTTGGTGTAGCTGAACTGCGGCAGCATCGACCACAGCCCCAGCATCAGACGCCGCGCCTGGCCAGGATAGCGCTTCTTGATCGATGCGATCGCGATCCGG
>LNAP01000270.1_pt1 | contig 102381 bp, 87 predicted proteins | sample 602601 | NCBI WGS metagenome assembly LNAP01 (sample SAMN02440304, study PRJNA202911) | soil metagenome | biome: Subtropical and temperate rainforests or woodlands; isolation source: soil samples (1 kg each in a 20% v/v slurry with milli Q water) were... ... | reverse complement strand
GACATATGTTCGCTCTCATGAACTCCTGGGGCAAATCGCCCAGGAGATTCTCTGACAATCGAACATCATCCGCTACGTGGGGTGACCTACGCGCTTACGCTTGACCGTCAACATGCACGGATTAGACGCGATGCTCGGCCCTCAAGTTGAAGCCGTGGGCGCGATACAGACGCTGCAAGCGCTATCACAAAAATGACCCAGGCAATCTATGTGACAGGATGGTGTACCCCGCTCAATGATCGAGCGGGTTTTTAAACAAGACCAGGCAATGTCGGCGTGCCGCGACCCGCCATGACAAGCTCGCGGCCAACTATCTGGCCTTCGTCAAGCTCGCATTGGCCCGCATGTGGCTGTGTGCTGACGAGTCTGCGCACTATAGGTTGGACATCGCGAGACGATCCCGCAAATTTGCGCGGAAGACCCAACATGACTACGTGCACAGGTTTCGATTACTTAAGCCGCACCGCGAAAATTGACGATGCTGCCTCACTCATCACCAAAACACGATTTCGCAACAAGAGGCCAAATGATTGTTGCAGCCCGATCGTTCAAGTGGTCCTGATTGAAAAATTTGGAGTCGTCGAATTCGAAAGGCAGTTCATGAAAATCGACAAATCGAACTGAAAGCGATTGGCTCAGATCCTTGATGTACTGGTCGAATTCATCATAGCGGCTATCCGAAATCAATTTTGTAATTGCGAGATAAGTCGGCGTAACCGGAGTTCGATAGAGGCAGACCTTTGCACCTCGCTCCAATAGAAACTCGATTGCCTTTTGGTACGCGGCCGCGGCTTTCGAAGCCTTGAAATCCTTAACGGGGTTTTGATCATATACCCGGCCGGTTGTCATGAGCTGACGCTTATCGGCAGGAAAAGTCGACCAGACGAAGGTGGACCCGAGGTTGCCGCGCACCTGCTGCCAGTCATTTATAACGCGATTGATTTCCTGATCGCTCGGCTTGGGCACTTCTGCATGAGCATCAGGAATAATGTCGGTTACGGCTGCAACGGCGTCCTCGACGATATTGTCGAACAAAGCTCGCGAAAAGACATTCGACAGGATCAGCGGCTTGAAACCCAGTATATTCGGCGGCAGCGCGCCGCTTGTTATTATTGGCTGTCTATCCCAGTGGTACCAGCCAAACCACTGCGGCGATGCTTCGAGGATTACCTTGCGAGGAGCGGAACCATCATACAGATAATGCACGAGGAGTAACAATTCTTCCGGCTGCTGACCGGGTTGCCCCAAGAAGGCATATCCCGGGATATGCTGCGTCAAGCCGACATGCGAATCGCCCAATACGGATTGGCCCGCGTCAACGTCCTTTATCAGCTTGATGTAATAGAATGAGAAATCCAAAAATCGCTTCGAGGATCTGCAATAAATCTCGCTCATCACGGCTGTCGCGACGAGTATCGCGACAAAAGCTGCGAAGCGGAATCTAAAACTGGAAATAAATGAACGCATTGTGTTTCTCTCGTGCCATTACAGCGACCGAGCCCGCCAAGGCCAGTGCGGCGAGCGCCGCCGTCCACAACGGCACCCGAGGGATGCCCGCTGGTTTTTCCCAGTCGACATGATCTCGATCAGCCTCGATTCGAAAAATGCTCGGTACGTTCGGCATAACGATTACCCACACCGTCAATCCAGCGATCAGCCACCGTTGCGAGTAGGTAAGTGTGTGAACCCATTTTCCATGGTTCGTGACGATTGAATGCAGCCATCTTTCGGCGATTGTGAAACCCGGGGAACGGAAGAGTATCCACCCCAGCAGGACCACCACCGACATCGACATCCATCCACCGACGCGCCGCATCATGGGCGATATTTGCTGCACGAAAGACAGCTGGCGCCAGGCGTGATTGACAACCAGCGCTATCCCGTGAAGACCTCCCCACGCAACGAAGGTCCAATTTGCTCCGTGCCATAAGCCGCCAACAAGCATAACCAGAAGCAGGTTGCACATCGTACGAAGCCGCCCGTCCCGACTTCCGCCGAGAGGGACATACACGTAATCTCGCAAGAACGAAGACAACGTAATGTGCCACCGCCGCCAAAATTCGACCATGGAACTGGCCTTGTACGGCGAAAGAAAATTTACCGGGAGTTGGATGCCGAACATCCAGGCGATACCCAAAGCCAAGCCAGTAGTTCGCGAGTGCCGATCCGATCAGGATCTGCGGACACCGGCCCCGTGTGCGCGGCACCACCTTCATGGGGCCAGCATCCAAAAACCTTCAAAGAGCGGACGTTCGGAGATCATGAAGCTTTTGGTCGCGCACGCTGCGATTTTCAGGTGAGGATCGCGGGGCGTCGCGCCGCGCGACAGCCAAGCGACCCACAACACTGAGACGCATGGATTCCGCGCCACCGTACGCGGGGGATGCAGCGATCAGGCGGCTCGCCGGCGATTTGTGAACATCAACAATGCGGCAGAGACCAGGAAGTAAAACGCACCGAAGGCCGCGTAGGGCGCTACATCCACAATCGTCGGAATCTTGGCGAGGCCCGCTTGCGTGACAAAGAACACGCCAGCAAGCATCGACTGGGCTCCGCTCAGGATCATCGCCCACTGCGCACCGAACGTACGCCAGCGGCGAACGCCGGTGATCAGTTGGGCCAATCCCGCGACGATCGCCCAGATCCCAAAGACCGCGAGCACTGCATTCATGCTCAACGGCAAAGCGACGGCCACTGCGATCGCGGCGACGAGGCTGACTGCGACATTGAGCGCCTGCGTTGGGTTCGTTCTGAGACCACCGCTGCCTTGAGCATCAAACCAATTCGCCAACGCGTCCCAAGCGGGATAGCTGACCAGCAGCAGCGCCGCGGCTGTCGCATTTGAACGGCCGATGGCAACCGCAGCCACCACCCACACCGCAGCAACGATGGCCCGAACGAGATAATAGCGCGCCAAATTCTCGGTTAATTGCGCTTGCACGCCAGCATTTGCCAGATCGTCTATCGTCGTGGTCATTTCACTCTCCGTCGCCGACTGAGGCCAACCGCGGCCCCAAATGAATATCACGATAATTATTATCGCAATATCTTTATGAGGCTTGCCCAGCGGCGCGTCCACAATTAATTATCGTGATATACGTTATTGTGATAAAGCTTGAGAATGGCCGTGGATGAAATCACACTGGATCAGCAGCTCTGCTTTGCGCTGTATAGCGCCAGCATGGCGATCAGCCGTGCTTACAAGCCGCTACTCGACGCCCTGGAAATCACCTACCCGCAGTATCTTGTTTTAAGCACACTGTGGGAACGCGGTGCGCAAAGCGTCGGCAATATCGCCGATCGACTGGCGCTGGAATCGAGCACGATCACACCGCTCGTGAAACGGCTTGAACAGGCTGACTTCGTTGTACGGAAACGGAATCCTGAAGACGAGCGACAAGTCGTTGTGAGCCTCACGGTCAAGGGAATGGCACTGCGCGAAAAGTCACGCTGTCTGGGTGAGACTCTGTTTGCCGCGGCCCGTATGTCGCCGAAGCGCTTGATTGACCTCAATCGCGAAGTCCGGGCCTTCCGCGACGCCGTGACCGACTCCATTGAAAAGAACGCCTCGGCACGGTCCTGATTCCAGCGACACATTGATCGGCGTGAACTGTTCTTCCGATCGCTACCCAAACCCGAGGGCCGGCTAATTAACGCCGGCTTGACGGGACCGGCGATCACCGGCAGGCGTCGTCAGTGCTTTGGGACGTTCGTGTTTGCCGCCAACCATCCGACGATGTCGGAACGTCTGCTTTGGGTCAAAACGCGTTATCCGACCATTTCGTCGCTGAGACCGCAGCATCCGGCCGCGGTCACCGCGTCACTCCACCAGCAGCACGTCCACCGCCACCGCGAGCTTTTGCTTGCGCGATCCCACGATGATGCCGTCGACCGGGGAGACATCGGAAAAATCCCGCCCTACCGCGAGCACGATGTGATCGTTCTCGACGAGAAGATCGTTGGTCGGGTCGAGGCCGACCCAGCCGAGCGCCTCGCCGCTCCATAGCGAAACCCACGCGTGGGTTGCGTCGGCGCCTTGCAGGCGCGGCTTGCCGGGCGGCGGGATGGTGCGCAGATAGCCGCTGACATAGGCTGCCGGCAACCCGAGGCCGCGGAGCCCTGCGATCATCACATGGGCAAAATCCTGGCAGACGCCGTGGCGCTTCTCGAACACTTCCTTGAGCGGCGTCGAGATCACCGTCGCCTTCGGGTCGTATTTGAACTCGGTGCGGATCCGGTGCATCAGGTCAACCGCGCCGGCGAGGATGCCGCATCCGGGGGGGAAGCTGGCGGATGCGTAGGCCGTGACCGGCCGCTGCACCGGCACCAGCGGGCTCGCAAAGATGTATCCGACCGGTGACGACGGACCGAGGCTGGTCGCCTCGAACGCCACGTCGCGGATGCCTTCCCATGCCGGGCTCTCCGCGCCACGATCGGGGGCGCGGCGAAACACCGAAACGCGCGACCTGGAATCGATGCGAAGGCTGCGATGCGGCGTTTCGATCAACACGCTTTCGGCGTGGGTGCCGAAAAAATCGCGCCGCGCGGTGCGATCGGCGGGCTTGGGCCTGATATCGACGGTGTGCGAAATCAATTGCTGTCCGTCGCCGGTCCTCGGCTCCAGCCGCAGCGAGCATCGCGCGACAGAGACCGGACTTTCGTAGCTGTAGGTGGTGACATGACGGATGTCGTAGATCACGCGAGGCCCGTCAGCTTCTCTGGCCGGCTCGCATTGGGTCCGTGCGGAAAATAATGCGATCCGATGGCGTCGGCGAGCGAGAGCAGATCCTGCTCCAGCGCGAACAACGTTTTGGTATCGAGGCTTGCGGCTTCCGCCGTCGTCAGCATCGCCTGCAGGGCGACAGCAAGACGCTGCGGCCGCTCGATCAACCCGCCCTCTTTCAGTGTCGGCAGACCAGCGATGTGCTCGTTGAGCGCCGCAACCTGAAACGCGACCGAACGGGGATTGTAGGGATCGAGAACCACGAGGTCGCGCACCGGCGCCAGCAGCGGACCGACGAGGTAGCGCGAGCGATAGGTGATCTGGCAATCCACCAGCGTCAGCAGGATGTCGAGGTCGTCGCCGTCCGCTTCGTCATAGGCGAACTGGCGCGCGAAACGTGCGGTGTTGATGGCGCGCTCGGCGCGGCGGCCCATTTCGAGAAAGCGCCAGCCGGCGGCGCGGTTCATGTTTTCCTGCGCCAGGCCTGCGAAGCTCGCCAGTTCCTGCAGCGTCAGTTCGGCCGCACTGACGACGCCGTCATCATCCTCGACTTCCTGGGCCAGCCGCTCGGCCATCTCGGTGATGACCTGCCAGGCATCCGGCGACAACCGCTCCCGCAGCGAGGTCGCGGTCCGCTGCGCCGAGCGCACCAGCGACAGCGCCGAGCCGAATTTGTCCTCGCTTTGCAGTGCTTCGGCAGCGACCTTGGCGGGCTGCGCCCGGCTCGCCTGCGACGTCGCGCCCCATGTCACGAGCAAGCGCTGGATCCGCTCGACCGACTGCTGCGCGCTCGAAGGCCCCTTGCCGGGATCGCGCAGCGGCGTGCCGAGCGCGCGGATCAGCCGCAGCGTCGCCTCGGCGCGCTCGAGATAGCGGCCGAGCCAGAACAGATTGTCGGCGGCGCGGCTCGGCACCACGCCGGCGATCCGCCTGATCCGCACCGTATCGCTCGCCGGCAGCAGGGTGGCGGTCGAAACCGCCTTGTCGGAGACCACCCAGACGTCCGCCGCCCGCGCGCCGTCGCCCATCGATACCGCACGGGCATCGGGCTGATCGGCGATCCGGCAAAAGCCGCCGGGCATGATGGTCCAGCCATGCGGCGTCGCGGCGGCGAATACCCGCAGCACAAAGGGACGTGGCGCGAGCCGGCCGTTTTCCCAGACCGGCGTGGTCGACAGCCGCACCAGTTCCTGACCGACATAATCGATGCCGCGTTCGCTGATCGCGCTTTTGAGCCGTTCGCGCTCGCCCGGCGACAATTCGCCGGGAAGCACGGGCTCGCTGCCAGGAAAGCCCGGAACACCCCGGCCATAGGCGCCCTCGATGGCAAATTCGTCGAGCCGCGACAGCACTTCCTCGCGGGCGGACCTTTGGCCGCACCACCAGGTCGCGATGTGCGGCATCTTCAGGTCTTCGCCGAAAAAGCGCTGGCTGAGGCTTGGCAGGAAGCCCAGCAACGCCCGCGCCTCCATCACGCCCGAGCCCGGCATGTTGGCGACGACGACGCCGTTCTTCCTGATGACGTCGATCAGACCGGGTACGCCGAGTTGCGAGGAAGCATCCAGTTCCAGCGGATCGAGAAAATTGGAATCCACCCGCCGCAGCAGCACGTCGAGCCGCTTCAGGCCGGCGACGGTGCGGATATGAACGCGATCGCCGCTGACAGCGAGATCGTCACCCTCGACCAGCATGAAGCCGAGATAACGTGCCAGCGTCGCATGTTCGAAATAGGTTTCGCTGAAACTGCCGGGCGTCAGCAATCCAATGCGCGGCTCGTCGCGATCGGCACTGGCCCGCAAGGCATCGCGGAATGCTTCGAAGAACGGCGCCACGCGTTCGACATTCATCGACTTGTACAGGTTGGCAAAGGCGCGCGACAGCACCAGCCGGTTTTCCAGCGCATAGCCTGCGCCAGACGGCGCCTGGGTGCGGTCGCCCAACACCCACCAGCGTCCGTCAGGCCCGCGACCGACATCGGCGGCATAGAGATTGAGATAGCGGCCGCCCGGCGGTTTGACGCCGCAAACCGCGCGCAGATATTCGGTGCTGCCGGCAATCGCCGCCGCCGGCACCGCGCCTTCGGCAACCAGGCGCCCCTCGCCATAGAGGTCGCTCAGCACCAGTTCCAACAGTTCTGCGCGTTGCACGATGCCCGTGGTCAGTTGCTGCCAATCGGCATCGTCGATCAGGAGCGGCAGATGGCTCAGCGGCCAAGGCCGCTCGGCGGTCTCTCCGGGCGCCCGATAGGTGACGCCGGCCTCCCGCAGATGCCGGTCCGTGGTCGCGAAACGCCGCTCGATGTCGTCGGGGCTCAGCGTGGCAAAGGCATCGAAGAACCGCGTCCAGACCGCGCGCGGCTCGCCGTCCTGGGCGATATATTCGTCGGGAATACCCGGCAGGCGGACATAATCGCGCGTCCACTGCACCACGCGCCGATGGCCTGGCCGGGCCCTGCTTCCTTGACTGCTTCCCTGGCCGGGGTGCCCCGCCATTCCGACTCTCCTGACGCTCCTTCAATGCAGGAGAGGCGTCCTCAAGTCGAGGGTCAAAGGGAATTCAATTGTGCGTTCCTCGCGCGGCGGATCGATCTTGCCGGGCGTGTGGCCGTGGTCCTGAAACCGCGCCAGCCGCCGCGCCTCGGCTTCGTAGGAATTGACCGGTTTGGTGTCGTAGCTGCGTCCGCCCGGATGCGCGACGTGATAGACGCAGCCGCCGAGCGAACGGCCGTTCCAGGTATCAATTAAATCAAATGTCAGCGGCGCGTGGACCGGGATGGTCGGGTGCAGGCCCGACGCCGGCTGCCAGGCCTTGAAACGGACCGCGGCGACGGCCTCGCCCGAGCGGCCGGTTTCGGTCATCGGCAACCGCCTGCCGTTGCAGGTGACGACGTGGCGGCCCTCGACGAAGCCCTCGGCCTTGATCTGCAGTCGCTCGACGGACGAATCGACATAGCGCACGGTGCCTCCGGCCGAGCCCTCCTCGCCCAGGACGTGCCAGGGCTCCAGCGCCTGGCGCAACTCCAGCGCGACGCCGCCATGATGCACCCGGCCGAATACAGGGAATCGAAACTCGAGTTGCGCCGCGTACCAATCCGGCGAGAAATCGTAACCGGACCGTTTCAATTCGCCGAGCACATCCAGAAAGTCTTCCCAGAGGAAATGCGGCAGCATGAAGCGATCGTGCAGCGTCGTGCCCCAGCGCACGAACTTGCCCTGCTGCGGTTCGCGCCACAGTTTTGCGATCAGCGCCCGGACCAGCAATTGCTGCGCGAGCGACATCCGCGGATCGGGCGGCATTTCGAGCGCGCGGAATTCCACCAGTCCGAGCCGGCCGGTGCTGCCATCGGGCGAATAGAGTTTGTCGATGCAGATTTCGGCGCGGTGGGTATTGCCGGTGATATCGACCAGGATGTGCCGGAACAGCCGATCGACCAGCCAGAGCGGCGCTTTGACGCCCGGCGGCGGCACGTGCGAGAGCGCGATCTCCAGTTCGTAGAGGCCGTCATGGCGGGCTTCGTCGATGCGTGGCGCCTGGCTGGTGGGGCCGATGAACATGCCCGAGAACAGATAGGACAGCGACGGATGCCGCTGCCAATACAGCACCAGGCTCTTGAGCAAGTCCGGACGGCGCAAAAACGGCGAGTCCGCCGGCGTACCGCCGCCGACCACGACATGGTTGCCGCCGCCGGTCCCGGTGTGGCGGCCGTCGACGAGATATTTATTGGCGCCGAGCCGGACCTGCGCCGCGTCTTCATAGAGACCGAAAGTGATATCGACGGCTTCGCGCCAGCTTGTTGCCGGCTGGATATTGACTTCGATGACGCCGGGATCGGGCGTCACTTTTATCACTTCAACGCGCGGGTCAAAGGGCGGCGGATAGCCTTCGACATGGACCTGCATCTGCATTTCTTCGGCGGTCGCCTCCACCGCCGTGACCAGTTCGAGATAGTCTTCCAGTCGCTCCACCGGCGGCATGAAGGCGCACAGAATGCCGTCGCGGATCTCGATCGACATTGCCGTGCGCACGCCGCCGCCCCGGAGCTGCTGCTCCTGCACCTCTTGATGCGGCGCGGCCTCAGCCGGAGCCGTCGCGTCGTAAACCGGCAATGCGTCGCGCGGCTCCAGCGGATCCTGCTCGACGATATAGGGATATTCATCGGCCGGAATATGGGGCAACGATGCGATCGGCAGCCGCAGTCCCAGCGGGGAATCGCCGGGCGTCAAGAACAAATTGCCGCGGCGGAGTTTCCAGCGCTCGCTCTTCCAGCGCGACGACGATTTGCCTGCATCGGCGTTCCAGCGCTGGATCGGCAGCACGAAGCCTTTTGGGGTATTGAGCCCCTGATCGAACACCCGCGCCATGCGCGAGCGTTCTTCGGGGTCGGACAGTTTGGAATCGCTGGGATCGACATTGGGCGGGAGCCCGGCTTCCTTCTGCAGCCAGTGGCTCGGGTCTTCGAACGCCGGCAGGATGAATTCGGAATCGACGCCGAGTTTCTTCGCGGTACCTTCGGCAAAGCGTTCGGCATCTGCGATGCCGGCTTTGCGCGGATTCTCGATGGTCGCGATCAGGTCGGAGTTCTTCCAGATCGGCACGCCATCCTTGCGCCAATAGAGCCCGAACGCCCAGCGCGGCAGGCTCTCGCCCGGGTACCATTTGCCCTGCCCGTAATGCAAAAGGCCGCCCGGCGCGAACCGTGTCCGCAGCTTGCGAATGAGATCATCGGCGAGCCCGCGCTTGGTCGGTCCGACCGCAGCGATGTTCCATTCCGGCGATTCCAGATCGTCGACCGAGACAAACGTCGGCTCGCCACCCATGGTCAGGCGGACGTCTTCGGCTTTCAGGTCGGCATCGACCTGTTCACCAAGCCTGTCGAGCCGCGCCCAGGATTGGTCGGAGAACGGCCGCGTGATGCGCGGCGCTTCACGGATGCGCTTGACGCTCATCTCGAAGCCGAATTCGACATTGGCGAATCCGACGGCGCCGCTGATCGGCGCCGCCGAACGATAATGCGGCGTGGCGGCCACGGGGATATGCCCCTCGCCGGTCAGCATGCCCGAGGTGACGTCGAACCCGATCCAGCCCGCGCCGGGAAGATAGACCTCGGCCCAGGCGTGCAGATCGGTAAAATCGTTCTCGACCTCGCGCGGTCCTTCGACCGGGTCGATATCGGGACGCAACTGAATGAGGTAACCGGAGACGAAACGCGCGGCGAGCCCGAGATGGCGCAGCGTCTGGATCAACAGCCACGCCGAGTCGCGGCACGAGCCCGCGCCCGAGGCCAGCGTCTCTTCCGGGGTCTGGATACCCGGCTCCATGCGGATGATGTACCTGATCTGGTCGCGCAATTTCGCATTGAGTTCGACCAGGTAATTGACCGTGCTCGGCGCTTCGCGCGGAATGCCGGCAAGATACTTCGCGAACAGCGGGCCGGGTTCGATCGTCGCCAGATAGGGCGCGAGCTCGGTCTTGAGATCGTTGGTATAGGCGAACGGAAAACTGTCGGCATAGGGCTCGACGAAGAAATCGAACGGATTGATCACGGTCATCTGCGCCGTGAAATCGACTTCGATCTTCAGCTCGCTGGCCTTTTCGGGAAACACAAAGCGCGCCAGCCAGTTGCCTTGCGGGTCCTGCTGCCAGTTCACGAAATGGTTGGATGGCGTGACTTTGAGCGAATAGCTCAAGATCGGCGTGCGCGTATGCGGCGCCGGCCGCAGCCGAATGGTTTGAGGGCCGAGGTCGATCGGACGGTCGTATTTGTAATGCGTGACGTGATGTAGTGCGACGTAGATCGACACAGTCAGGCTACTCCAGCAGCTTTTTTAAGCAGAACACTGGTTCCGGCTGACATCAAGCACTAACAACGGGCACGAGGTGCCTATGAGAGGTGCTGTTAGGGGCACCTTTCCATGCTGTCCGTCATGGCCGGGCTTGTCCCGGCCATCCACGTCTTACTTTCTCATCGCTTTGAAGAAATTAAGAAAGACGTAGATGCCCGGCACAAGGCCGGGCATGACGGGAAGCTGGGCGCCGCCGCTGGCCTACATCGTAGCCCCAAGCACCCACGGCGCGAACTCGGCGCCGCCAAAGTCAAAACCTTCGCTCTTGGTCGGCTGGCCCGAGGCGGTCTTGAGCATCAGGTCGAAAATGCGCTGGCCGCATTGCTGCACCGTTTCCTCGCCGTCGAGGATGGTGCCGCAATTGACGTCCATGTCGTCTTCCATCCGCTTGTACATCGCCGAGTTGGTCGCGAGCTTGATCGAAGGCGCGGGCTTGCAGCCGAACACGCTGCCGCGGCCGGTGGTGAAGCAGACGAGATTGGCGCCGCCCGCCACCTGCCCGGTCGCGGCGACCGGGTCGTAGCCGGGCGTATCCATGAAAACGAAGCCCTTCTTGGTGACGGCCTCGGCGTAGTTCAGGACATCGACCAAGTTGGTACTGCCGGCCTTCGCCATCGCGCCGAGCGATTTTTCCAGGATCGTGGTGAGGCCGCCGGCCTTGTTGCCGGGGCTCGGGTTCGCGTTCATCTCGGCGCCTTCCCGCTCGGTGTATTCCTCCCACCAGCGCATCAACGCCACCAGCTTTTCGCCGACCTCGCGGCTGACGGCGCGCCGCGTCAAGAGGTGTTCGGCGCCGTAGGTCTCCGGCGTTTCCGACAAAATGACGGTGCCGCCGTGCCGCACCAGCAGGTCGCTCGCCGCGCCCAGCGCCGGATTGGCCGATACCCCCGAATAGCCGTCGGAGCCGCCGCATTGCAGCGCCACCGTCAACTCGCTGGCGGATACCTGCTCGCGCTTGACCTTGTTGGCGTCGGTGAGCGCCTCGCGCACAAAGGCGACGCCGGCTTCCACGGTCTTGCGGGTGCCGCCGACCTCCTGGATATCCATCGCGCGCAAGCGGCCGGCGAGCTTCTGCTCCTGCATCAAGCCGCCGATCTGGTTGACCTCGCAGCCGAGGCCTAGCACGACCACGGCGGAGAAATTCACATGCCGCGCGTAGCCGCCAAGCGTCCGGCGCAGCAGCGCCAGCGGCTCGTCCTGCGTCATGCCGCAGCCGGTCTTGTGGGTGAGCGCGACCACGCCGTCGACGTTGGGGAAATCCGCCAGCGGATTGTCGCCGGTGAACGGATTTTTCTTGAAAACATCCGCGACCATGCCGGCGACATGCGCGCTGCAATTCACCGAGGTGAGGATGCCGATATAGTTGCGGGTCGCGACGCGCCCGTCGGCGCGGCGGATGCCGTCGAAGGTTGCGGGCAGATCGAAGTTCGGCACAGGTTTTACGTCGACGCCGAACGCGTAGTCCTTGGCGAAATCGCCCATGCCGCAATTTTGCGTGTGGACATGCTGGCCCGGCGAGATCGGCACGGTCGCAAAGCCGATGATCTGGCCATAGCGCCGCACCGGCTCGCCGACCGCGATCGGCTTGATCGCGACCTTGTGCCCCGCCGGAATTCGCTCCGTCGTCGTTACGCCGTCTGCCACGACCATGCCCGGCGGCAGGCTGGAGCGCGCGATCAGCACGCCATCGTCGGGATGCAGGCGGATTACGGGTGCCGCGGCCATGGGTGTCTCCTTGGTGTCTAAGGTACCGTGTCCGGACGCTGCACCGCGTCCGGACACGCGCGACTACGCCTTGCCGCCGGAATCCTTGCGGGTCTGGTTCACCTGCATCTTGGCATAGGTCATCATCAGCCCGCTCTCGTTCGACAGCGTGACCAGCTTGAAACCCATGTTGATGGCGCGCACTGCGCCGTCGGCGCCGCTGCAATGGATGCCGGGGAAGAGCCCACGCTTGCCGCACTCCTTCACGATCTTCTCATAGATCTTGAGGATTTCCGGCTCGTCGCGATCGAGCTTCGGCACCAGCCCATAGGAAAAGCCGAGATCGGACGGACCGATATAGACGCCATTGATGCCCTCGACATCGAGAATCGCTTCCATGTTCTCGACCGCCGTCTTGGTCTCCATCATCGGCAGCAGCACGATCTCGTCATTGGCGGTCTGCTGATAGCTGCCGCCCGAGCCGTACATCCCGGAACGGATCGGGCCGTTCGAACGGGTACCCTTCGGCGGATATTTGCTGTAGGCGACGAGGTTCCTGGCCTCCTCCGGGGTGTTGATCATCGGGCAGATCACGCCATAGGCGCCGCCATCGAGCACCTTGCCGATGATGCCGGGCTCGTTCCAGGGCACGCGCACCATCGGCGTCACCGGATGGCCGTTCATGGCCTGGAAGCACTGCACCATGGACTGGTAGTCCTGGACGCCGTGCTGCATGTCGACGGTGACGCTGTCGAACCCGCATTGCGCGATCACTTCGGCGGAAAACCCTGAGGGGATCGCCAGCCAGGCGTTCACCACGGCCTTGCCCGAGGCCCATACTTTCTTGACGTTATTTGCCACTTTGCATTCCTTCCCTGTTGTCGGCCCTTGCCGTCATTGCGAGCGAAGCGAAGCAATCCATCGAGCCGCAAAGAACGTATGGATTGCTTCGTCGCTACGCTCCTCGCAATCACGGATGCATTAAGCCGTTGCCCGCTGGATGCTCACTTCGCTCACGCCGACTTCGCGCGCGGTGTTCACTATCGCCGCCCAGGTGTCATCCGGCAAGGGCACGCCGTTTTTGGTACGGTCGGCGCGCATTTTCCGCTCGGTATCGCCGGGGATCAGCACGGCATCGACGCCGGCAACCGGCTTGGTCGCCCTGATGAAGTCAACATAGCGCGCGATTTCACCATCGAAGAAGTTGCTGGTGTCGACCACTTTGGGATCGACATAGAAAGCCAGCATGCCGTTGGCAAAACGGCGGTCCGGCGCGGTCGCGCCGGTGCCGGTCAACGCACCGCCGAGCAGTTCGCAGATGAAAGCGAGGCCCGAGCCCTTGTGCTCGCCGAATGCACGGATCGCGCCGGTACCCTGGGTATGGTCGCGCGGACCGTCCTTAGTGTGCGGTCCATACAGCACGGCCGGATCCTCGCTCAAGGTGCCGTCGGCATCGATCAACGCGCCCTTCGGCAGTTTCTTGCCGCCACGGCTCGCCACCAGCACCTTGCCTTCGGCGACGATCGAGGTGGCGAAATCGAGCACGATCGGGTCCTGCCCCTGGCGCGGAATGCCGACGCAATAAGGCGCGGTCGACAGCCGCTTCTCGACGCCGCCGTAAGGCGCCACCAGCAGCGAGCCGGCGGCATTGACGAAGTGGACCGACACCAGCCCTTCGGCGGCCGCCATCTCGGCCCAGTCGCCGACGCGGCCGATATGCCCGGCGTTGCGCAGAGCAACCGCCGCGAGGCCGGCCTTCTTGCACTTCTCGATGCCGATCCGCACCGCTTGCGGCGTGACGGTCTGCCCGTAGCCAAACTTGCCGTCGACCACCGCCAGCGATGGCGTATCGACCACGAGTTCGACGGTCTGGTCGGGAACGACCGAGCCCATCTTCTTCCACCTGACATAAACCGGCACCCGGATCACGCCATGGCTGTCGTGTCCCGTGAGGTTGGCCGTCGTCAGGTACGTTGCGATCCGTTCGGCTTCGTCGGATGAGGAGTCCGTATGCGTGAAAACTTCCGAAACGAAATTGATGAGATTGGGAACCTGTATTGTGACCATGAATCAGTCGCTCACTCTGTTAAGCGCTTGCTTTGGCGTGACCGCCGAGATAGGCGGCCGCGATGGCTTCGTTGCCCCACAATTCGTCGGGCTTGCCGCCCAGCACGATACGCCCCGTCTCCAGGACATAGCCGTGATCGGCGACGGAAAGTCCCATGCGCGCGTTTTGCTCGACAAGCAAGACCGTGGTGTTGCGCCTGATCTGCGAGATGATCCGGAACACCGCCTGCACGATCACCGGCGCCAGGCCCAGCGAGGGCTCATCCAGCAGCAGGAGCCGCGGCTTAGCCATCAACCCCCGCGCCACCGCGACCATCTGCAATTGCCCGCCCGACAGCGTCCAGCCGAGCGCGTTGGAAAACGACCGGATGTCCGGAAACAGGTCGAACATGGCGTCGGCTTCACGCGACAGTTCGGATTTCGCGACGCGCCGGTTGGACGCGCCGAGCATAATGTTTTCCTTCACGGAAAGACCGGGAAATACCCGCCGTCCCTCCGGCACATGGGAGATGCCGAGCCGAACAATCGCCTCCGGCCCGAGGCCGGCGATCGACTTGCCGTCGAACAGGATGTCGCCCGCCGCCGGCTTTGTCAGGCCGGAGATCGCGCGCAGCGTCGTCGATTTGCCGGCACCGTTGGCGCCGAGCAAGGTCACCACCTGCCCTGCATCGACGGAGAGCGAGATGCCACGCAACGCTTCGATTTCGCCGTAGCGGACCACCAGGTCGCGGATTTCGAGCAGCGGCATTTATTCGGTCCCGAGATAGGCGGAGACGACGTCGGGATGGCGCAGCACCGCCATGGATTCGCCGTCCGCGATGCGGCGTCCGAAATTGAGCACGGTGATGTGCTGGGCCGCCTCGGAGACCAGCGTCATGTCGTGGTCGATGATGAGGATGGTCAGGCCTTGCGCTGCGATGCGCTTGAGCAACGCGTGCAGTTCGAGCTTCTCGGTGGAGTTCAAGCCGGCTGCCGGTTCATCCAGCAGCAGCAAGGTCGGATTGGCGGCAAGCGCGCGTGCGATCTCGATCAGCCGCTGGTGACCATAGGAGAAACTGGAAATCAACTCGTTGGCCCGGCTGCCGAGGCCGACGAAGGTCAGGGCTTCCATCGCGCGCTCGGTCAACGCGGCATCACCGCCCTGCCCGATCATCTTGTTGCCGGGACGCTCGGCGCCGATCTCGACATTCTCCAGCGCCGTCATCGAACGAAACAGGCGGATGTTCTGGAACGTCCGCCCCAGCCCGGCGGCGGTGCGCTGATGCGGCGGCATGTTGGTGATGTCGGTGCCATCGAGCACGATCTTGCCTGATGTCGCCTTGTAGAGGCCGGAGAGCACATTGAGAGTCGTGGTCTTGCCGGAGCCGTTGGGGCCGATCAACGCATGAACGCCGCCGCGCCTGACCTGGATATCGACGCCGTCGACCGCCTTGAGGCCGCCGAAATATTTCGAGAGCCCGGTGACCTCGAGCACGATATCGCCGCCGACGGTGGCGGGCTTCAATTGCAGCGATGCCACAGCCGGCGGCGCCTTGGCCCGGCTGCGCCAGCGCTCGGTCGCGGCATTGACGAAACCCCAGATTCCATCAGGCATGTAGCGGATGATGAGGATGACGGCGAGGCCGTAGATCGCGAGATACAGCCCGGGAACACTCTTCAGGAACCGCAGCCATTCCGGAATCAGGATCAGCAGTCCGGTGCCGATCGCCGAGCCGATCGGCGACGCGACGCCGCCGAGCAAGGACATCGTCAAGAATACCACCGACTCGGCAAACGAGAATTGATCGGGGCTGACATAGGCAAAGCCGCCGGCGAAAAGGCCGCCGGCCAATCCGCCGAGTACAGCGCTGAGCGCAAAGGCGGAAATCTTGGTGCGGAACACATCGATGCCGGTGACGCCGGCGGCGAGCTCGTTGTCGCGCACCGCGCGCATGGCGCGTCCGAGCCTGGTGTCCGACAAATGCCAGACGAAATAGCCGACCAGCGCCAGCATGGCGACGCAGAAGGCGAGATAGGATTGCGCGGACTGGAACAGATCAGGCCGGCCAATTCGTGAGACGCCGTCCGGGCCATGGGTGAGCCAGATCGCATTGATCATGACGAGCGTGACGATCTGCTGGAACGAGATCGTCACCATGGCGAGATAGTGCCCGCCAAGGCGAAGGGTCGACATGCCCAGGATCGCTCCCGCCACCAGCGCAATCAGGCAGCCCGCTACGAGACATAGCCAGTAGCTGATGTGATAGTCCGCCGTTCCGATGCCGACGGCGTAGGCGCCGAAACCAAAGAATGCGGCCTGCGCCAGATTGATCTGTCCGCACAGGCCGAGCACGACGGAAAGCCCGAACACCGCGATCGCAAACGTCGTCGCCTGCATCAGGATATTGTGGATATAGCCGTCGAACTGCATCGTGCCGGCGAGCGTCACCGCGATTGCCGCGCCGATGAAATACGGCAAATGACGCAACAGCAGCGGTCTCGAACGCGGCGCGGATACGGCGATCGGCATATTCTCGCTGGGGGCGCTCATGCTTTCTCCGCGACCCGTTCGCCGAAGATGCCCTGCGGCCGGACAATCAGAAACAGCACCAGCGCCAGGAATGCGAAGCCGTCCTTGTAAGGCACCGAGATGTAAGCGGCGCCAAAAGTTTCGATGATGCCGAGCGCCAGCCCGCCGATGATCGCGCCGGCGACATCGCCGAAGCCGCCGATGATGGTGGCGGCAAAGGCCTTGAGCGCAATCGTGGATCCCATCTGGATCGAAACGAACAGCACCGGCGCAACGAGGATGCCGGCAAGACCGCCGAGCACCGCCGAGTAGATGAAGGTGATCATGATCATGGTCGACACGGAAATACCCAGCAGCGACGCCATCTCCTTGTCCTGCGATGTCGCCTGCAGCTTCTTGCCGAGCATGGTGTGCTCGAAGAACCAGTAATTGAAGATCACCAGCACGATCGTGACGGCGATGATCAAGAGATATTGGCTGTCGAGATAGACCGGCCCGAGCTGGATGCCGGGCGTCTCGAACCATCCCGGCAGCACCTGCGGCTGCGGGCCGTAGATCGCTAGCACGGAGTTGGCGAGCAGGATCGAGGCACCGATGGTCGCGATGATGACCGGCAGGAAACTGCGGTGGCGGAGCGGATAATAAACCCCGAGATTGAAGATCACGCCAACCAGCGCCATGCCGCCGAGCGACAGCAGAAACGACAGCCAGTACGGCCATCCCAGATCGACGGAGAACACCACCATGAAATAGGCGGCCACCATCGAGAATTCCCCTTGCGCGAAATTCACCACGTTGGTGGCGCGGAAGATCAGCACGATGCCGAGCGCAACCAGCGCATACACGGCGCCGATGCCGATGCCGGTAAACAGCAATTGAAGGACGAGATCCATGACAAGCTTCGGTTAGGAGGAACAATACGGCGTTCTGTTGACCGAAAGCGTTTCGGCCTCCTCAGATGCGAAAGCTGAGGAGGCCGGGCGCGATCAATCGTTGAACTCGATGTGCTTGTCGAAGACGATATTGCCCTTCTCGTTCTTCACGATGTTGTAACCGTGAAGGCCGTCGCCGTTTTGGTCGAAATTATACTCGCCCTCGGCACCCGGGAACTTCTTGATGGCGAGGATCGCCTCGCGGACCTTGGCAGGTTCGGTCGTGCCGGCCTTGTTGATCGCGGCCGACAGCACCGTGACCGCATCGTAAGGCCAGGAACTCTGGTTGTCCGGCGCGACCTTGACGGCATCGCGATAGAGCTTGCCGAATGCTTTCGATGCTTCGCTGGAATCTTCGGCGTAATCGGCGACGCCGTAGGTGTTGTAGAGCGCCGGACCTGCCAGCTTGAGCGCCGTGATATTCACGATCGAGGGCGAGCCGACCCAGGGAATGTTGACCCCGAGCTGCCGCAATTGCCGCGCGAAAATGCCGAGATCGTTTTCGAACGTGAAGTAGGAGCCGAGGATGTCGGCGCCGGACTGCTTGATCGCGAGCACGACCGGGGTGAAGTCCTGGCTCTGGTTGGCATAGCCCTGATCGAGCACGGCGGGAGAGCCTAGCTTTTCAAGGGCCGAGCTCAGCGCCTTGCCGCCAGCGGTGCCGAACGCGTCGGTCGAATGCAGCACGGCCCACTTCTTCTTGCCCAGCGTGTTGACGCCGTAATCGGCGATCACACGGCCGGAATAGCTGTCGTTGGGACGGAAACGGAACAGCCACTGATTGCCCATGTGAGTCAGATTCGGATCAGTGCCGCCGATCATCACCGGCTTGCCTAACTTGAGCACGTCCGGCGCCATGGCGTGGACCTGCGTGGAGCGGATCGAGCCAAGGAAGCCCACGATATCCGGCTGTGCGGCGAGCTTGGAGAAGGCCAGCACGATGCCGGGATTGGTGGTCTGATCGTCCTCGACGATCAATTCGGCTTGCTTGCCGAGAATGCCGCCCGCTTTATTGACGGCATCCAGCGCGAGCTTGGCGCCCTTGATCGCGTATCCGCCGGATTCGGCGGCTGGGCCCGTCACCGGCGCGCACATGCCGATCTTGATGGTGGCGCCCTGCGCCTTCGCGCTACCGATGACATGGGGGGCAGCGACACCGGCGGCGATGCCGAGTGCAAAATCGCGTCTCGTAAGTTTCATCTATTTCTCCCTGAAGCCGGACTTCCTTGTCGGCTATTCTTGATGTTGGCAGTCCGCGACGGACGCGAAACCGGAATGCGTATCTACGGACTCTCGCGCCGCGAGTAAATTGATATCGCAACGCCTTCGACTAACTGAGCAGGCGTATCGCGAGGCGCGAGCCCTCGAAATGATTAACACCGGCCCGCTCGGCCTATTCACAGTCGAATAGGCTAATGAGCGGGGACTTTTTCAACCTTCAAACAATTTTGAATGCTCAAACAATATGCATTGGGCAGAGAGCTATGCGTCTCATCCCACATCATCATGCAAATTTGCCTTCACTCGATCTCGCCGACGATTCGCAAATCCGACAGGCCGCGTTCGAGCGCGCCGAGCATGTCCTGCAATTCCGCGAGCTTGCGGACACCGTAGCGCCTGGCGATGGCGGCGTAGATCAATTCCGATGACGGCGCGACTGCTTCGATCAACTTGAAGCCCTTCGCGGAGATCGACACTACGGCCCGGCGCAGATCGGTTTTTGCCACCTTGCGCTCGATCAGATGACGCGCTTCAAGGTCACGCAGAATCCGGGACAGGCTCGGACCGAGCAGGAAGGCGACGCGCGCAAGTTCGGTGACCTCGATGGCGTCGTTCGCGGCAAGCGCGCGCAATATCCGCCATTGCTGCTCGGTCAGGCCATGGCTGCGCAGCGAGGGCCGGAATTGCCGCATCACGGCTTCGCGCGCACGCAACAGCGACATCGGCAGCGAACGAGAGAATTCGCGCATCGGCAAGCGCCGGACGGCGGACGCGCGCGCCCGCCGCGAGCCGGAACTGTTGGACGATTTCTTCCGTGCCATCGGCAATCAGGGAGTTTCAGGTTTTGCGCTGCAACAAAGTCCAATTCGATTTGATCCGATACATTTAACATGTTAATCATATTCCGGCACGCTCTTTTCGCCGTGAGCTGCTACGCCGCTTGATACTTCTACTACATCGCTTGACGCTTCTACGTCGCTTGATGCTTGCACGAGATCCGTTGGAGTGGTCAGGACATGCCCCATTTCACGATCGAATATTCGGCCAATCTCGATGCGCGCGTCGATATGGGTGCAGTCGTCGAATTGGTGCGTAAGGCCGCGGTGGAAACCGGCATCTTCCCGCTCGGCGGCATCCGCGTCCGTGCCATCAGGTCCGAGCATTACGCCATCGCCGACGGGTCGGCGCATCTCGGTTTTCTCGACATGGTGCTGCGGCTTGGCGAGGGACGCGATCTTGCAGCACGCAAGAAGGCCGGCGAGCATATCTTCCGCGCGCTGTCGGACCATCTCGATCCAGTTTTTGCTGCCGGCAAATTCGCATTGTCGTTCGACATGCAGATCAACGACAAGGAAACCAGCTGGAAGCGCAACAACATCCACGACGTCCTGAAAGCGGAAGCTAGCCATGGATAAGGCCGCCCCGAAATCGTCCGATGTGTTTCAGGCCAATCGCGACCGCGCCGCGCCGCTATTGGCAAAATTGAAGGCCGAGGGTATCGGGCACATCATCGACGGCGAGATCGTGCCGTCGGTCTCAGGCGAGACCTTCGATACCAAGTCGCCGGTCGATGGCGCGGTGCTGGCGTCGGTCGCGCGCGGCAATGCCGAAGATATCGACCGCGCCGCGACGGCGGCAGCGCTGGCATTCAAGTCCTGGCGCGACATGCCGGCTGCGATGCGCAAGAAATTGCTGCACCGGGTGGCGGATGCCATCGAGGAGCGCGCCGACGATATCGCCGTGCTCGAATGCATCGATACCGGCCAGGCCCATCGCTTCATGGCCAAGGCCGCGATCCGCGCCGCCGAGAATTTCCGCTTCTTCGCCGACAAATGCGCTGAGGCCCGCGACGGCCTGAACATGCCAAGCGACGAGCACTGGAACGTATCCACGCGGGTGCCGATCGGCCCGGTCGGCGTGATCACGCCGTGGAACACGCCGTTCATGCTGTCGACCTGGAAGATCGCGCCCGCACTCGCCGCCGGCTGCACCGTGGTGCACAAGCCCGCGGAGTGGTCTCCGGTCACCGCCGACCTACTGGCAAAACTGGTCAAGCAGGCCGGTATGCCCGACGGTGTGCTCAACACCGTGCACGGCATCGGCGAAGAAGCCGGCAAGGCGCTGACCGAGCATCGCGCCATCAAGGCAATCGGCTTTGTCGGCGAAAGCACGACCGGTTCGGCGATCATGGCGCAGGGCGCGCCAACGCTGAAGCGTGTGCATTTCGAACTCGGCGGCAAGAATCCCGTGATCGTGTTTGACGACGCCGATCTGGCCCGCGCGCTCGATGCGGTCGTGTTCATGATCTATTCGCTCAATGGCGAACGCTGCACCTCCTCGAGCCGGCTGCTGATTCAGGAGAGCATCGCGGAAAAGTTCATCGAGAAACTCGCCGCGCGCGTGAAGGCGCTGAAAGTCGGGCATCCCCTCGATCCCGCTACCGAAATCGGGCCGCTGATCCACGAGCGCCATCTCGCCAAAGTCTGCGGCTATTTCGACGTGGCGCGGCAGGACGGCGCGGTCATTGCCGTCGGCGGCAAGCCGCATGACGGCCCCGGCGGCGGACATTATGTGCAGCCGACGCTGGTCACCGGCGCGCACGCCAAGATGCGCGTGGCCCAGGAGGAAGTGTTCGGGCCATTCCTGACGGTGATCCCGTTCCGCGACGAGAACGACGCCATCGGGATCGCCAATGGCGTGCAATATGGCCTCACCGGTTATGTCTGGACTTCCGACATGGGCCGCGCGCTGCGCGTCGCCGACGCGCTGGAAGCCGGCATGATCTGGCTGAATTCCGAAAATGTCCGCCATCTTCCGACGCCATTCGGCGGCATGAAATCGTCCGGCATCGGCCGCGACGGCGGCGATTATTCATTCGACTTCTACATGGAAACCAAGCACGTCTCGCTGGCACGCGGGACCCACAAGATTCAGAAGCTGGGGATTTGATGACAGGCGCGACCATATCGCCGGCAACGGTGCGGCCCCTCTCCCATGGGGAGAGGGTTGGGGTGAGGGGGTACGGTCTATCGATAGTTCCTAACCCCTCACCCGGCGCTACGCGCCGACCTCTCCCAAAGGGAGAGGTAAAGGCAAGCTCGATCGACCTTTAGGACAATGTCGCATGCCCATTCCACAACACATCTTCGATCCGCCGTTCAATATCATCCGATGCAGCCACGTCGTGCTCGACGTCGTCGACCTGAACGCCAGCCGCGCGTTCTATGAAACCACCGTTGGCCTCCATGTCGAGGACGGCGACGACAGGGCTGTGTACCTGCGCGGCAGCGAGGAGCATCAGCATCACTCGCTGGTGCTGCGCAAAGCACAAACTGCCGCGTGCAACCGGATCGGATTCAAGGTCGGCAATGACGGCGATCTCGACAAGGCCGCCGCGTTCTTTTCCGGAAACGGAATCACTTATTCATTTGTCGATCAGCCATTCCAGGGCCGCACGCTGCAGTTCACCGATCCCTTCGGCTTCCAGCTCGAACTCTATGCGTCGATGGACAAGCGGCCGCATCTGCTACGCCGCTACGATCTCTACAAGGGCTGCCATCCGCAGCGGCTCGACCATTTCAACGTGTTCGCCGCCGAAGTTCAGGATACCGTCGACTTCTACGCGCGGCTGGGTTTTCGGCTGACCGAGTATGGCGAGGAAGACGGACCGAACGGCCGCATCGCAGCCGCATGGATGCACCGCAAGGGCAATGTGCATGACCTCGCCTTCACCAACGGCAAGGGCCCTCGCCTGCACCATTTTGCCTATTGGGTGCCGACGGCGATGAACATCCTGCATCTGTGCGACGTGATGGCCTCGAGCGGCTTCCTCAAGAACATCGAACGCGGGCCGGGCCGTCACGGCATTTCAAATGCGTTCTTTCTGTACATCCGCGACCCCGATGGTCATCGCCTCGAACTCTACACCAGCGACTATTTTACGATGGACCACGATCACGAACCGCTGCGCTGGTCGTTGAAGGACCCGCGACGGCAAACCCTGTGGGGCGCGCCCGCGCCGCGGTCATGGTTCGAGCAGGGATCACCGTTTTCGGGACAGGCCGTGCGCGATCCTCTGTTTGTCGCCGATGTCACGATTGCGGACTAGACTGGCCGCAACTTTCGCGCGATCCGGGTGACGTCATTGTGACGGGAACACCGACCCGGGCCGATGCGTGGTTCAACCTGCCGCGCTATCTGAAACCGGCCGACGAGGCTTCGTGAAACTACCAGCAAGCGATTGGACAATACCATGACCTCAGCTACCGGCGGCGAAGCCATCGTCAATGGCCTTGTGGCCCATGGCGTCGACACCGTGTTCGGCCTGCCCGGCGCGCAGATCTACGGCCTGTTCGACGCCTTTCACCAGGCGCAGCTGAAGGTGATCGGTGCCCGCCACGAACAGGCCTGCGGCTACATGGCCTACGGCTATGCGCGATCCACCGGCCGGCCCGGCGTGTTCAGCGTGGTGCCCGGCCCCGGCGTGCTCAACGCCGGCGCAGCCATGCTCACCGCGTTCGGATCAAACGAACCGGTGCTGTGCCTGACCGGACAGGTGCCGACGGCGTTCATCGGCAAGGGACGCGGCCATTTGCACGAAATGCCGGATCAGCTCGCGACGCTGCGGACTTTCGTCAAATGGGCCGATCGCATCGAATATCCCGGCGCGGCACCGGCGCTGGTCTCCCGCGCATTCCAGGAGATGATGTCGGGCCGACGCGGACCCGTCGCGCTGGAAATGCCATGGGACGTGTTCACGCAGCGCGTCGAAACCGGCGTGGCAAAGCCGTTTGATTTGTTTCCGGCGCCGCAGCCCGACCCCGATCGGATCAAATCTGCCGCGGCGCTGATCGCCGGCAGCAAAACGCCGATGATCTTCGTCGGCAGCGGCGCCATTGAGGCGCGCGACGAGATCCTCGAGCTTGCCGAGATGATCGATGCGCCGGTGGTGGCGTTCCGCAGTGGCCGGGGCATCGTCTCCGACGCGCATGAACTTGGACTGACGATGGCGGCAGGCTACAAGCTCTGGCCGCGCACCGATCTCATGATCGGGATCGGGACGCGCATGGAATTGCCGACCTCGGGGTTCCGGTGGCCCTTTCAGCCAGCAGGCTTGAAGTCCGTCCGCATCGACATCGATCCGTCGGAAATGCGCAAGTTCACGCCGGATGCTGCTGTCGTCGCCGACGCGCAGGCCGGCACGCGCGATCTGCTCGCCGCCGTGAGAAAGGCCGGATACACCAGGACCAGCGGCCGCCGCGCCGCGATCCGCGAGGCATCGGCGACGACGCTGCAGGAGATTCAGAAGGTTCAGCCGCAGATGGCCTATTTGAATATCCTGCGCGAGGTACTGCCAGCGAATGCCATCGTCACCGACGAGTTGTCTCAGGTCGGCTTTGCCTCCTGGTACGGCTTTCCGGTCTACGAACCGCGCACCTTCATCACATCGGGCTATCAGGGCACGCTCGGCTCCGGCTTTCCCACCGCGCTCGGCGCCAAGGTCGCGCATCCGGACCGGCCGGTGGTCGCGATCACGGGCGATGGCGGCTTCATGTTCGGCGTGCAGGAGCTTTCAACCGCCGTGCAATTCAAGATCGCCGTGGTGACGCTGGTCTTCAACAACAATGCCTATGGCAATGTCCGGCGCGACCAGCGCACGCTGTTCGACGGCCGCGTCGTGGCGTCCGACCTGGTCAATCCGGATTTTGTAAAACTCGCGGAGTCCTTCGGGGTTGGCGCTGCGCGCGTCACCTCGCCCGATCAATTCCGCGCCGCGCTGGAAAAAGCGCTGGCCGATGGCGGCCCGTACCTGATCGACATCGAGGTGCCGACGGACTCCGAAGTGAGCCCATGGGCGTTCATTCATCCGGCGAAACCATAGATGCGTTTTCTTCACGCGAACCGGTGCCCACTTCGCTCGAAACCGTTTTAACGCGCCTTGCGGAAGGTCAGGTTGATGCGCTGCCGGCCCATCAGCGCGTGCTCGCCGTCGGCGAGTGGCGCGACGCCGTGATAGACGAGGCGCGCCGGGCCGCCCCACACCACGATGTCGCCATGCTCCAGCCGGAACCGGCGCGGCTTGTCGCTGCGCTTCAATCCGCCGAACAGAAAGGTCGCGGGTAAGCCCAGCGACACCGAGACGATCGGCGCGCCGAAATCTTGCTCATCCTTGTCCTGATGCAGCGACATCTTTGCGCCCGGCTGATAGCGGTTGATCAAACACGCATCCGGCGAGAACCCATCAAAACCTCCCTGCGCCGCCGCCCGCCCGGCAAGCTCGCGAAACGATGGCGGCATTACCGGCCACGGCTTTCCGGACTCCGGATCAACGCCATCGTATCGATAGCCGCTGCGATCGGTGACCCATCCGGCGCTGCCGCAATTCGTCATCGCGACCGACATCTGGTGGCCGCCCGGCGTCACCATGTGGCGAAACGGCGCCTGCTCCACGATATCGCGCAAATCGGCGATCAGCTTCCCCTCGCGCGATCCGGCAAACCCGCGCAACAGCACGGCGCCCTCCGCCATCGCTTCGATCGAGGGCCGTACATCGGCAACGCCGGCGAATAAATCAGTCGTCAAATCAATCGCACTCACTTCGCATCGTGAAAGATCACGCCGAGCGTATGGCGATGGCCGGAACGGATCTGGCTGACGCCGTGGCGCATATTGACGCGATAGAATCCGCGCGTCCCCTGCACCGGCCGATGATGCACCGCGAATGCGACCGCATCGCCTTGCCCAAGCGGCACCACTTCGGGCCGCGACTGCATCCGTGGCCGCTGCTCGGTCAGCACGAATTCGCCGCCAGTGAAATCGCGGCCGGGCTGCGACAGCAGGATCGCGACCTGCAACGGGAACACGTGCTCGCCATAGAGGTCCTGATGCAGGCAGTTGTAGTCGCCGGCGCGGTATTGCAGCAGCAGCGGCGTCGGCCGGGTCTGGCCGGCGTCGTGGCAGCGCTTGAGGAACGCGGCATGCGCTGGGGGATAGCGGATATCGATGCCCATGGCCTCGTTCCAGCGCTCGGCGACGCTACGAAGCCGCGCATACAGCGCCGGCCGCAGTTCCGCGATCAGCCCGGGAAGCGGATAGGAGAAATATTTGTACTCGCCGCGTCCAAAACCGTGACGGCCCATCACGATCCGGCTGCGGAAGTGATCGTCGGCGGGATAGAGGGCCGCCAGCGCGCGGCATTCTTCCGCCGAGAGTAATTTCTGCAGGACGGCGCAGCCCTGCGTATCGAGATCCTGGCTGGTCTGCGCCCAATCGATCGCATCGACGCGGGCGGCGATGTCGGAAAGGCGAATGAGTTTTTCTGCGGTTGCTGTCATAACGCCGAATTTCGCAAATCGGAGGAGCTTATGCCACCCGATTTCCGGGAAGTTCTCTGCCGTCATCGCGAGGAGCCCTGAGACGAAGCAAATCCAGGCTTGCTTTGCGGCCCGATGGATTGCTTCGTCGCTTCGCTCCTCGCAATGACGAAAGCGCAACGACGGGGCTACCCCAGCACCGGCAGTTCGATCACATCGTAGCCGTGCCGGATGGTCCGTTTCAGCACGGGATCCTCAAGTTCAAACTCGAAGCGGCTGGCCGGGCGGATGCCGCCCCCGGCTGCGAAGGTGCCGCCGAACATGGCGCAGCCATCGGGCAATCCCTTGCCGTCAAAACCTCGCGCGATCAGTTCCTCGACCGGAAGCATACCGTCGAGCGTGCCCTCTTGGTATAGCACGCGCTTGCCGCCGATCATGGCGAACGAACGCAGGATCATCCGGTCCCAATGACCGGCGACGTCTTCGAGTTCCCACAACACGGGCGCGATCGGCTTATCGCACATCTGTTTGGACACCGTGACGCTGTAGGCTTCCACCTTGCGGTCGGTATGGTCGGAACCGCAGCCGACAAAGATGCGCCCCTGCCAGCCAATCAGCACGAACTCGACCTCGCCACTGGAATTCTCGCCGCAGACTTCGATCGAGTCCTCCATCGTCAGCCGCGTTGCGGCGACACGGTAATAGATCGGGGTCGACGCCGGCCGCGCGATGCCGATCGCTTCGAGCTCGGCGATGTGCTTGTCGCGCGCCACCGGATCGCGTCCGGTCCAGCCGGCGATCACGGCGCGATCGATCGGCAGCGTGATTGGGGTCGTCGTGTCCCGGGCGTCGACGGTGAAGGTAAGGTCAAACACGGATCACGGCCTCCATTGCGGCGGCAAGTTCGAAGATGCGGCGGTCCGATCCGCCGGACGCAGCCAGCATCAGCCCGACCGGCACCTCGCCCTCGCGATGCGCCGGCAGCGAGATGGCGCAGCCGTCGATCATGTTGATCAGCGTGCAGTTGCGGAGCGCGCGCAGGTTTTCGGTGGTGAAGGCCTTGTCGTCGGCCAAATCCGCAATGCGCGGCGGCGTGTTGGCGGTGGTCGGCAGCACCAGCGCGTCATATGGCGCGATGCGTTTTTCCGTGCGGGCGATCAGCGAGCGGCGCGCGCCGAGCAAATCGATATAATCGGCCGCGCTCTGGCTTTCGCCGCGCAAAATTCGGCTGGCGACGCGGGGATCGTAGACGTCGCCCTTGCTGACGATCAGGAAGCGATGCCAGGCGTAGCTTTCCGCCGCCGCGAATCCGCCCTTGGCGCTCATTGTCGCGACATCGAGGAATTCCGGCACTTCGATGCGCTCGATCGACGCGCCCTGCCGCGAAAGCCTTTCCAAGGCACGTTCGAAGGTCTGCGCCACCGCGTCATCGAGATCATCGAGCGCGACCGTGGTCGGCACCGCCAGCCGCATCCCCTTGATCGGGCGCGGCTGCAACGGAACGAAGCTTTCGTTGGCGAGCACGGCATCCAGCGCCGCGCAGCAAGCCACCGTTCGCGCCAGCGGCCCGAAACTGTCAAGCGAGAACGACAGCGGCACGCCGCCGTCGAGCGGCACGCGGCGCTGCGTCGGCTTGAAGCCGACGATGCCATTGAACGCCGCCGGAATCCGGCAGGAGCCGCCGGTGTCGGTACCGAGCGCTCCATGCGCCATGCCGTCGGCCACGGACACCGCCGCACCCGAGGACGATCCGCCGGGCACATGACCCGCGGCGCGATTCCAGACGCTCTTCGGCGTGCCGTAATGCGGATTGATGCCGATTCCGGAATAGGCGAACTCGGTCATGTTGGTGCGGCCTATCACGACGAAACCGGCCCGGCGCAGCCGCGCCACCACCGATGCATCGGCTTCGGCCGGCGGTGAATCCTCAAGGGCGCGCGAACCGGCGCGGGTGACCTGTCCCTTGATATCGAACAAATCCTTGATCGAAACTGGAATGCCCGCGAAGCGCGACGGCGCCGCTTTAGCCTTGCGCAGCCGGTCCATCGCCTCGGCCGCCTCAATGGCCGCTTCCTTGTCGACGTGGATAAAGGTCCGCATCCCCTCGCCCGATGCGTCGGCGATTTTGGCCAGGCATTCGCCGACCAGCTTGCGGGAACTGGTCCGGCCGCTGGCGAGGTCATCGGCCAATACGGCAAGCGTCTGATTATTCGTCGTGTCGGTTGGCATCGTCACTCCTTGCAGTGGCGGGCACACTAGCTTGGGAAATTGAAGGCGCACAAGCATTCCCCGCCCGCGATTGTGCATGGACGGGAATATGCGCCATGCAGGACGTCTGCTCGACCGTTGACGCCGATAGTCAAATGTCGCATCAGGACCGCAACCATTCGGCGGATATTTTTAGCCGGGATACGATTTAGGGGGCGGCAACGCCAAAACCCCTATGGTGAGGGGTGTCCCTCGCCCGTCTCCAGAAGAAGCTCGCTTCGCCGGGAGAACCAATACGATCTCAGCGGCGACAAGCTATCAAACCCGCGCACGCTGATCGACATGACCATGGACGGCAAGTCAGGTTTTCCCGATGGCCTGCGGGTCGACACCGACGGCAACATCTGGGTCGGCGCCGGCTGGGTCGGCGACGGCTATGACGGCGTGCAGATCTTTGCACCGGATGGGGCGCGCATCGGCCAGATCCGCCTGCCCGAGACCTGCGCCAATGTCTGCTTCGGCGGCAAGAAGCGAAACCGCCTGTTCATGACGGCGAGCCAGTCGCTGTATGCTGTCTATGTGGAGACGCAGGGCGCGCATATTTGTTGAGACAGCCACGATCGTCATTCCGGGGCTGAGGCCGGAATGCATAACCACGACCGGGAGTATGGATTCCGGGCCTGCGCCTAAGAAGGCGCATCCCGGAATGACGGCCGAGCGAGTTGGAACTACCCTACCCGCTATTCCTCAACCCCGCCGAAATGCCGTTGATGGTGAGCTGGATCCCGCGCAGCACCTGTTCGTCCGGATTCTGCGCGCGATGTTCCTTCAGCAATTCGACCTGCACGTGGTTGAGCGGATCGAGATAGGGAAAGCGGTTGCGGATCGAGCGTTCCAGCAGCGGGTTGCCCTGCAGCAGGCGCTCCTGCCCCATGATGTCCAACAGCGTCTCGATCGAGGTGTGCCATTCGCGGCGGATGCGCCCGAAGATATTTTCGCGCAACACCGCATCCGGCACCAGTTCGGCGTAGCGCGAAGCGATCGCGATCGAGCTCTTGGCCAGCACCATATCCATGTTCGATAACAGCGTGCGGAAGAACGGCCATTCGCGATAGAGCTCTTTCAGGAACGGCATGCCCTTGTCCGGATGCTCGGCGATCCAGGCTTCGACCGCACTGCCGAAGCCATACCAGCCGGGAAGCATCAGCCGGCATTGCGCCCAGCTGAACACCCAGGGAATGGCGCGGAGGTCCTCGATCTCGCGGGTTTTCTTGCGCGACGCCGGACGGCTGCCGATGTTCAGCGTGGAAATCTCGGTAATGACGGTGGATGCCCAGAAATAATCCGCAAAACCTTCGGTCTCATAGACCAGCCCGCGATAGGCCCTGAAGGCCAATGCCGACAATTGCTCCATTGCAGTCAGATATTCGCGGCGCGGCGCGCTTTGCCGGGGATGCAGCAGGCTGGCCTCGAGCGTGGCGGCGGCGAGAATCTCCAGATTGTTGCGGCCGACTTCCGCGTTGGAATATTTGCTCGAGATGATCTCGCCCTGTTCGGTGATGCGGATCTGGCCGTTCACCGCACCGCCGGGCTGTGCGATGATTGCGTCATAGCTCGGCCCGCCGCCGCGGCCGACGGATCCGCCGCGGCCATGGAACAGCCGCAGGCGCACATGGTGGCGCTCGAACACGTCGACCAGGCCGATCTCGGCCTTGTAGAGTTCCCAGCCGGAAGTGACAAAACCACCGTCCTTGTTGCTGTCGGAATAGCCGAGCATCACTTCCTGCACCGCGCCTCGGCTGTCCACCAATTTGCGGTAGTCGTGCATCGACAGCATCCGGTCCATGATGCCGGCGGAGGCCTGCAGATCCTCGATGGTTTCGAACAGCGGCACGATGTTGATCGCGCTACGACCTGAGGGGTGGACGAGGCCGGCCTCCTTCAGGAGCAGCGCGACCTCCAGCATGTCGGAGGCCCCCTTGCACATGGAGATGATGCATTGGGGGATCACATTACCACCGAATTTCGCGTGGGCTTCGGCGGCCGCATGGAATACCGCCAGTTCGCTCAGCGTCTCCTCGGAATATTTTACAAAGGTGGACGTCAGCGGCCGTGAACTGCGCAGTTCATTGGTGAGAAGCGAGATACGCGCCTCTTCGTTCAGCGCCAGATAGGACATGCCGGGCATGGCGGCGTCGATCAGTTCGGCAACCGTGCGCTCATGCACGGCGGAGTTTTGCCGCATGTCGAGACAGGCAAGGTGGAAACCGAAACAATCCAGCGCGCGGCGCAACAGCCGCAGCCGGCCGCGTGCGATCACGCGCGAATTGTTCGCGATCAGCGAGCGGTCGAGAATATCGAGGTCGGCTTTGTATTCCGCAACATTGGCATAGGGCGCCGCCTCTCCGACCGGCCGCCGGGTAATTCCCACGTCCAGCTTTATCGCGGTCGCGGTCAGCCGCGCATAGATGCCGGATACCGCCAACCGATACGGCTCTCCGCTTCGATGCGGCGAAGTATCGGGCGAGCGCTCGGCCAGCGCCCGCAATTCGTCGGAAATATCGGCCAGATGCGCCGCGAGGGAGAGTTCGGCGCCGAGCGCGTGCAGTTCCTCAAGATAGAATCGCAGCACGCGGCTCGACTGCAGGCCCAGCGTGCCGCGCATCACGTCGGCCGTCACGAACGGGTTGCCGTCGCGATCGCCGCCGATCCAGCTTCCCATCCTCAGGAAAGACGCAAGGTCCTCGCCCGCGTTGGGCTCACCCTCGTTCAATTTATCCTCGAGCGAGCAATGCAGCCGCGGCACCTCGCGCAGGAAGGTGTAATCATAAAATGACAAGCCGTTGGCGACCTCGTCGAGCACGGTGAGCTTGGTACGGCGCAACAGATTGGTCTGCCACAGCGTCACCACCGCACGGCGCAATTGCTCGTCGCTGGCCTCGCTTTCTTCCTGCGTGAGCTGAACCCGCTCGCGCCGGTCCAGCAGCGCCGCGATCTCCATCTCGCGGTCGATGGTGCTCTTGCGGCGCACTTCGGTCGGGTGCGCGGTCAGAACCGGGCTGACCAGGGCTTTGCCGAAGAACTCGCGCAGATCGGCGGCGCTGAAGCCGGCCGTCCGGGCATGCGACAGCGTCAGCGTCAGCGTCCCCGAACGCGGCGCTCCGGCGGCATTGGAACGCGCCCGCATCTGCCGGATGTTGTTCTGATCCTCGGCGATATTGGCGAGGTGCGAGAAATAGCTGAACGCACGCACGATGCGGACGGTTTCCGAGATCGACATGTTGTCGAGGATGATTTCCAGCTCGCGCCGTGCCGGCCGATCGTCATCCCGGTGGAACCGGATCGAGGTCTGCCGGATGCGTTCGACCAGGTCGAACACATCGGCGCCCTCCTGGTCGCGCACGGTATCGCCAAGGATGCGCCCGAGCAGCCGGATATCTTCACGCAACCGCGCGTCCGCTTCGATGGCGGCGATATCCTCGCCGCGGTTGGAACGCACATCAGTGTCGGAAGGCATGATCTGGGTAGACATGGTGACTGCTCCAGAAACTGCCCGGCATTCCCGAGTGTGCAATTTTTTTGCCGCAGCGCAAGGTAAAGATAGTGGCTGCGCAAATTCGAATTTTTCGTCATGGCCGGGCTTGTTCCGGCATGACGGTGTTAAAGGTCCAACTCGTCCTAAATCCTCCACCCTGCCCGCTCCCAATAGGGGCCGCGCAGCCAGCGTTTGAAGATCTTGCTGGAATCTTCGCGCGGCCGGAATCTCGGGCTTCCGGGTTCGCGTCTTCGACGCGCCCCGGAATGACGGGGGCGTTTATCAAACGTCAGCAAATCGCGGTGCGCGCTTGTCGATATTGGCGCGCACCGCCTCGGTCTGGTTCGGACTGCCCAGCAGCTTCTGCTGCTCGACGGACTCGGCCAACAGGGCCGGACCGGGATCGATGGACAGGTTGTTCAGCAGCCGCTTGGCGGCGCGGATCGCCTCCGGGCTCTTGCCCGCGATTTCACGCGCGACTTCAAACGCCGCCGCGCGCGGATCATCGCAGATCCGCGTCGCGAGGCCATAGCTCAGGGCCTCCTGTGCCGAAAAAATCCGCCCGGTATAGGTCAGCTCGCGCAGGATATCGTCGCGAACGAGACTGGCCAGGATTGGCGTCCCCGCCATATCAGGCACCAGTCCCCATTTGATCTCCATGATCGACATCCGCGCATCTGGGCTAAGAAAGCGCATGTCGGCACCGAGCGCGAGCTGGAAGCCACCGCCGAACGCCACGCCCTGGATCGCGGCGATCACCGGCACCGGAAGCTGCCGCCAGCCCCACACTGCCTGCTGCGGATAATTGGCAAGGCCATGGGTGCGCGCGGTGAGGTCGCGCTTTTCGCCACCCGCGACGCCGTTGCCGCCCTTTTCCTTCATCGCGGCGAAACGTCCCATGTCGAGACCCGCGCAAAACGCCCGGCCTTCGCCGGACAGTACTACCGCCCGCACGCCTTGTTCCTGGGCGAGCCGGGCGGAAGCCGCCACAAGCGCGTCAAACATCGCGGCATCGAGCGCGTTCATCTTGTCCGCCCGCACCAGGCGGACGTCGGCCACGCCCTCCGAAATCGTGATCCTGACGCGGTCATCCATGCGAGTTCTCCCGTGATCTTGCTCGTTGTTGCCGCTTTACAGAAGGGCGTCGGGCGGATTTAGTCAATCAACCAATTAACCGGAAATCCATTTAGGCGGAAACACCATGTTCACTGAGAAACTTCTGGTTGGACGGCGTATTCTTGTCACCGGTGGTGGAACCGGACTCGGCAAATCGATGGCCGCGCGCTTTCTCGAGCTTGGCGCCGAGGTCCACATCTGCGGCCGCCGCAAAGGCGTCTGCGACGAAACCGCGACCGAACTGATGGACCTCTATGGCGGCCGGGTGATGACCCATGGCGTCGATATCCGCAATCCGCTCGCTGTCGACGAGATGATCGAGACGATCTTCACCGAAGGTCCCCTCACCGATCTCATCAACAACGCCGCCGGCAATTTCATCTCGCGCACCCAGGACCTGACGCCGCGCGGCTTCGACGCGGTCGCCAACATCGTCATGCACGGCACGTTCTATGTCACCCACGCAGTGGGCCGGCGCTGGATCGCCGGCAACCATCGCGGCAATGTGGTGTCGATCACCGTGACATGGGTCCGCAACGGCAGTCCCTATGTGGTGCCGTCGGCGATGAGCAAATCCGCGATCCATGCGATGACGATGTCGCTGGCGACGGAGTGGGGCCGCTACGGCATAAGGCTCAACACGATCGCGCCGGGCGAGATCCCGACCGAAGGCATGAGCAAGCGGATAAAACCCGGCGACGAAGCCGGCGCGCGTACCATCGCCGCCAATCCGATGGGACGGGTCGGCAAGATGGAGGAACTGCAGAATCTCGCGGTGTTCCTCATCTCCGGCGGCTGCGACTGGATCAACGGCGAGACCATCGCGATGGATGGCGGCCAGGCGCTGGCGATGGGCGGCAATTTCTACCAGCTCCGCGATTGGTCCGATGCCGACTGGACCGCCGCACGCGACGCGATCAAGGCGCAGAACGAAAAGGACCGCGCGGCGCGGGGGTAAAATTGTCATCCCTGCGTTCGCAGGGACGACAGTGTTGTTGGCGCGGCATAGCGCGTTCACGTAGATGCCCGACCTCAATGCTTCCCGGCGCCCATATAGCCGAACAGAAAGCCCGCGACCTTGCGCTTCTGGATTTCTTCGCTGCCTTCGGTGATGCGATAGCGGCGGTGGTGGCGGTAGATGTGCTCGAACGGTTTGTGGCGCGAGTAGCCCATGCCGCCATGCACCTGCATGGCGCGGTCAGCGGCATCGCAGCACAGACGGTTCGCCCAGAAATTGCACATCGACACTTTGTCCGAAAGCGTGTGCTCGACCTGCGCCTGGGTGAGTTGGTCCATCTCCCACGCCGTCTTGCGGATCAACAGCCGCAGCATCTCCGCCTGTGTCGCCAGTTCCACCAGCGGCCACTGGATCGCCTGGTTCTCGGCCAGCGCCTTGCCGAACGGCTTGCGCTCACGTGAATATTTCACGCTTTCATTGATGCAATAGACCGCGGCTCCCAGCGAACTCGCGGCCTGGCGGATGCGGTTCTCATGCACAAAGCATTGCGCCAGCGACAGGCCGCGGCCGATCTCCCCGAACAAAGCGTCCTCGGGGACAAACACGTCGGTAAAACTGACGCGGGGATGATCGGTCGGCATGTTGAAGGTCCACATATATTCCTCGACCTTCACACCCTCGGCTTTAGCCGGCACCAGGAAGCAGGTGATGCCGCGCGCATCGCCGTCATTGCCCGAGGTGCGCGCAAACAGCGCGCAATGCGTGGCGACATGCATGCCTGTCGTCCACATCTTCTCCCCCCTGATGAGCCAGCCCTTGACGTTGTCGCGGGTCACCGGGACGGCTTTGGTCTCCATGTGCGTTGCGTCCGAGCCGTGCTCGGGCTCGGTCAGGCCAAAGGTGATGCGGTATTTTCCGGTGATCGAGCCGTCGATCATCGCCTTCTGTTCGTCGGTCCCGTAGCGGTCGAGCATGGTCACGATCGGCAGATTGCCGACGATCGAATGCTCGTTCTGCAGATCGTTGTGCAAACCCAAGCCCTTGGACGCGAAATGCTCGCGGATGACAGCCATCCACAGATTGGAACCGTCCTTGCCGCCGTAGCGCTTCGGGATCGCAAAGCGCAGATGGCCGGCGGCGTCGGCGAGATTTTTCGCCTTGCGCAGCAGCGCTTCCCATTCATGCCTCGGCAGGCCGCCGTTGTCGAAATCGGTCCGCGCCCATTCGCGGCGATGATCGAAGAAGCGGATGTTGTCATCTGCCGCCTCCAGCGGCTTGATCTCGCGCGCGATGAAACGGTCGAGTTCGTCGAGATAGGCGACCAGGTCGGCCGGCAGGTTGAAATCCAAGGCAGTCTCTCCCGAAAGTAACGCTTATTTTCATTTTGCGTTAAGGCGCTACAAGCGCTCGCTCGGAACGATTAAGGTGGCACGCGCGGACTTAGTCAAGCAACGGAATATGACTTGTGACGCGCAGGCCACTTGCGTAATTGGATGGTATCGAACGCGCGGAACGCATTGAAATTCCTCGCCATAGAAAAACGACGGGAGCAAACATGGATCTGAAATTCTCCAAGGTGACGCGCAAAGGCCCGGTCACGATCGTGACGCTGTCGCGCCCTGAGGTGTACAACGCGCTGCATACGGATGCGCATTTCGAACTCGACAAGGTGTTCGACGACTTCTCCGCCGATCCGGAGCAATGGGTCGCGATCGTCACCGGCGCCGGCGACAAGGCATTTTGCGCCGGCAACGACCTGAAATGGCAGGCGGCGGGAGGAAAACGCGGCTGGGACAAAGGCGGCTTCGGCGGACTGACCTCGCGCTTCGACTGCGACAAGCCGATCATCGCCGCCGTCAACGGCGTCGCGATGGGCGGCGGGTTCGAGATTGCGCTGGCCTGCGATCTCATCATCGCGTCCGAAAATGCGACCTTCGCGCTGCCCGAACCGCGCGTCGGTCTCGCCGCCCTTGCCGGCGGATTGCACCGGCTGCCGCGGCAGATCGGGCTGAAGCGCGCCATGGGCATGATCCTGACCGCGCGCCATGTCTCTGCAAAGGAAGGCCATGAGCTCGGTTTTGTGAATGAGGTGGTTCCGCCAGGCGAAGCGCTGGCCGCGGCCGAGCGCTGGGCCGAGACCATCTGCAAGAACTCGCCAATGTCGATCCGCGCCTCCAAGCAGACCATCGAACGGGGCCTTGCGGTGTCGCTCGAGCAGGCGATCGCCGAGCAGCGCGACTATCCCGCGGTGAAGGCGATGGCGGCATCGCAGGATTATATCGAGGGGCCGAAGGCGTTTGCGGAGAAGCGTCCGCCGAAATGGACGGGGAAGTGACGTTCCGTCATTCCGGGGCGATGCAAAGCATCGAACCCGGAATCTCGAGATTCCGGGTCTGGTGCTGACGCACCATCCCGGAATGACGAAGGTGGATAGAGGGACGCTAATCACCCCTACTGTCCAACTCCCTCCGATAGGACGCATAATTCGGCTGATCGACGGCCAGCTTGTCCATTGTGGTCTGCCAGAGATGTTCCGATAGCCCCGGCGTTTGCAGACCGACCTCGCCCTTTGCGATACGCTCAGAGAGCGCGCGGTTGAACTCCATCAGCGATCCATCCATGCCGAGCAGTTGCTTGAGCCGCGCGGCCTCGGCAGCATCGCTGCCCTGCTCCAATGCCAATTGCCTTGTCACCAGATCGAGCGCGTTGATTCCGACGCGGAGCTTGAACGCGTTGTGTCCCTTGATGGCCGGCGCAATCTCGTTCCGCAGAAAATCCGCGACCGCCTTGATCAGTTCTTCCGGTGTCGGTTCGTCTTGCATCTATTTCCCCCGCGGGGCCAACAATCGCAACAGATCGATCTCGGTCTCCGACGAGCGCCGTCCGATCATGGCACGTTCCATCGAATGGTCCGGGCCTGAGCGAAAGCGCTGCATCATGCCGCAGCACATCACCCCCCAGCGTAGCGTGCCCATCACTTCCCAAAACATCACACGCGCTGGATCGACACGGCGGCCGGCCGCCTCGTAGCCTGCGAATAATTCCTCGCGCGAACCGAAGCCGCCGACCGGCTTGTCGATCTCGCCGAAACGCCATGAGTTGACGCAGATCCAGCCGAGATCCTCCATGGGGTCGCCGGTATGCGCGAGTTCCCAGTCCAGCACGGCGCGCACACCGTCGGGGCCGATGATGAGATTGCCGTGGCGGAAATCGCCATGCACCAGCGTGATCTCCTCGGACGGCCCGGGATCGTGATCGCGCAGCCAGCGTAGCGCCAGTTCGAATACCGGCCGCGGCCAGTCGAGGCTGCGGTAATCACGCTCAAGTTCGCCGATTTCCTTCGCGACCGTCATGCGGCGAAGCTCCGGCAGTTGCGACTGCGGCAGCGCGTGGATGCCAGCCGCGATCTTGCCGAGTTGGCGCGCCAGCAGCGGGCGCGCCTTCGCGAACTGCTCGTCGCGCAGGATTTTTCGCGCGATGGTCTCACCCTCGACGCGCCGCATGATGAAGCCGGTGCCGAGCTCGTCCTGTGGCGTAAGCACATGCAGCACCTGCGGCGACGGCACGCCGGCCTCATAGGCCAGTTGCATCAGCACGGCCTCGGCATCAAGCCCGGCCGCGCGTGACGGCGCCGCGCCGTAACCCGGCGGCGATCGGCGCAGGATCGCGCCGATATTGCCGCCGGGATGGATGATATCGAACGACCACGTCTCCTGGCTGGCGCCGCCCGAGAGTTTGGCCGCACCGGTAATGCCGGTCGCACCCGGCCACCACGAGGCGACGCGGCGTCCGAGCTTGTCCTCCATCATTTGCCCTTGAACCTGGCCGGACGCTTCTCGAGGAACGCGGTGACGCCTTCCTTGAAGTCCTCCGCCCTGCCGGCGACGCGCTGGAATTGCTGCTCGAGATCAAGCTGGTCCTCGAATGAATTATCCGGGCTCTCCCAGTACAATTTCCGGATCAGCGACAGCGCAATCGTAGGACCGTTCGCCAGTTCGTGCGCCAGCTTCTTGGTCTCGTCCGCCAATGCCGCATCGTCATGGACGCGGTTGACGAGCCCCCACTCCAGCGCCTTTTCGGCCGGCAACCGCTCCCCCATCAGTGACAGTTCGACCGAGCGCGCCTTGCCGATCAGCCGCGGCAGCAGCCAGGTGGAGCCGCAGTCCGGCACCAGGCCGATGCGGCGGAACGCCTGCAGGAAATAGGCCGAGCGCGCGCACAGGATCATGTCGCCCATCAACGCGAAGCTCATGCCGGCGCCCGCGGCCACGCCATTGACCGACGTGACGATCGGGCAATGCAGGTTGCGCAACCGGCGCAGGAACGGGTGATAGGCGGTTTCAAGCATGGCGCCGGCGTTGCTTCGTCCCGGCTTCTGGTTGTCGCGCCCCTGCAGATTGGCGCCGGCACAGAACGCACGCCCGGTGCCGGTCAGGACCACGCATCGCACCTCGCTGCGGCGATCATCGATCGCGTCGAGCGCCTCGCCGAGACCGACCAGCATGTCCATGGAGACAGCGTTCATGACCTCCGGATGATCGAGCTTGAGAAACGCGACCTGATCGTCGAAATCGAGCGTTACGTGCTTGAACTGCATGGTTTCCTCGTGGGTTGTGATCCGCATTTTCCATCGCGCGGACTGGAGTTGTATTCGGACCCATATTTGATTTTTGCGGCGGCCTTGTCCATCCTTAGGACAGCGAACGCGTAGCTGACGCGCATCATGCAAAGGGAAACGCCCATGACCATTTTCGACCTCAACGGCCGCACCGCCGTCATCACCGGCGGCAATGGCGGCATCGGGCTCGGTATCGCGCAGGCATTGGCGGCGGCCGGATGCAGCGTTTCGATCTGGGGCCGCAACGCCGAGAAGAACAAGGCCGCCGCGGCAACCATGGCCGGCTCCGCCGGCAAGATCGATACCCGCATCTGCGACGTCAGCGATCCCGCCTCCGTCAAGGACGCGATGAAAGCCACGCTCGACGTCTTTGGCCGGGTCGACGGCTGCTTCGCCAACGCCGGCATTGGCGGCGGCGGACGGCGCGCTTTCATCGATCGCACCGAGGAAGAATGGCGCCAGATGTTTGCGACCAATCTCGACGGCGTCTTCCACGTGTTCCAGGCCGCCGCGCGCCACATGACCGAACGCGCCGAGGCCGGCGATCCCTTCGGCCGACTGGTTGCGACCTCGAGCCTGGCGTCGCTGTTCGGCACCGCGCGCAACGAGCATTATGCCGGCACCAAGGCGGCGCTGAACGCGCTGTGCCGCGCGCTCGCGGTCGAACTGGCGCGATACGGCGTCACCGCGAATGCGATCCTGCCCGGCTGGATCAAGAGCGACATGACGGCGGGCCTCATGGCAAACGACAAGTTCGTCGCGAACGTGATGCCGAGAATTCCAATGCGGCGGTTCGGCGAACCGTCGGATTTCGGCGGCATCGCGGTGTATCTGATGAGCAAGGCATCGTCGTATCACACCGCGGATTGTTTCGTGATCGACGGCGGGTATACGGCGTTTTGAGGTTCCGCAGGTGGGCAAAGGCACGCTTGCGCCGTGCCCACCCTTCGCATGCGCGGATGCCGTTGAAATCGTGGGGACGCTTCGCTTTGCCTACCCTCTACGTTCTATCACGCCCGCCGCGGCGTATGGGTCCCCGGATCAGCGCTCGCTATTGCTCGCTCGTCCGGGACGACGTGAGTGCTCGTCGTCCGAATCAATTTTCAAAGAGCCCAATTGTCATTGCGAGGAGCGAAGCGACGAAGCAATCCATCCTTGCTTTGCATAGCGAGGATGCAACCTGGAACTCACCCAGGCGCACGGCAGTCAATTGGCCGCCACTCCGGTATTTGTTCCTTTCTCGCGTAATTCCAAACCGATGGCGAAGGCGCGTTGTTCTGTCTTGACTTGATCGTCTCTCGCGAGGTCCCGCGCGTCGCGGGCCGATATCGAGGCCTTCTCCAATCTTGTTCTTACCGCTTGACTACAAAAACGCGTGGCAGCCACCGCAATGTTCTGAAGGCTGTTGGGTGGGCTGCCCTTCGGCTCCAAAAGACGGGCTACCTCTCGATGCAGGCAATCTTCCCGAGCGCTGATCTCGGCCGCGTCAACAATGGGGGTGGTCTGGACCGGATCAAGCTGAGTGTCGGTCCTGCAAGACGCGCAGAAGATCGCTGCCGCAACGCATAGCAATGCCCGCATCATTGTTTCATCTCATTGAAACGCAAGCTCGTTGGCTCCAGCACAGCCGCAAATAAAAATACGTTGGCGTCAGAGGCCGGAAACGGTTTGATCCAAGTCAAGTCCGGCACGTTACGGCCTTAGTGCACTTCAGTAACGTGAAGTTCGGTATCGCGCGGGCCGGCGATGTCCGCTAGTGGCGCAATAGACTTGCCGAAACCCCGGCTCCAAATCTGCTGCAATGACCACGGGGTGATGCCTGCTACGCTCAGATTAGACCGAAGCCGCCGAGAAGCAGCGACGCGACGCAGCAGGCGGCGCAAACGCCAAGGATTGCCTCGTATGACTTTTCGGACAATTTGGACATAATGCGCTTGGTCATGGCATCACCCCAATACTCTAAAATCCAACGGCCTAAGCTCGTCCAAATTTCGTGGCTAATCCGAGGCACCACGACGAACCGGCGAATGATTTGCGTGGAGTGTCTCCAATCGGCCACAGGATAATTGAGCAAGGCATCTCGCCCCGCGTCCATGACGTGATCTGATTTCGTGGCGAGACTTCGAAGAAACCAACCAGGCCGTGACGAAACTCTTTTCGCAAGCCGGTGAAGACGGCCGGAAACCATGACTGGGTAAGCTCTTGACATTCGATGAGCCATGGAGACCAGTTATGTCTGGATTGCTGACGTTTATTTATCGTGAGTATTGCAAGGCTCGGCTCGCTGAAATGCGGGGTCACCACACCGGCAGTTGAAAGCCGGGCCGCCCGGGGCGGATCGAGCCGGGGAACTGACATTAAGGGAGTATGCGGTCGTGCTCGCCGAAAAATTCATTCTGCTTCTCGAGACACTCAAGAGCCACGTCCACACCGATGGAAGCCCAAGGGTGGTGAGCACATCGGCGCATGTCCCGATCAAATTGCCGAACCGGACCGGGAAATAACGAGCGGGATATCCAATACCTGCGCGAATACGAATTGCGTTGGCGAGCAAGACGACCTCCGTCGAGCAACCGCAAAATCGACTTCGTCTTCAATTCCGTGCCGGGCCCGGGCCGCTTGTGTAGCTTCCGCCCGGCGGAAAATCTCAAAAATCCGGCCCTCCCCAACCGGTATCCACTTCACTCGAAAACCCTGTAGATTATCGCCAGCGAGCAGACAGGTCGCCCGAACGACGACGGGAAGAAACGATCTTTCGCGACTGGGAGGATACCGAATGAAACACGCCTACATACCCCGCACCACGACCTACACGCTCAATCCGGGCGATGAACTGAATGACCTGCGCATGTCGGATCAGGTGCGGCCGCTTTACGATCACGTGAAAAAATTCATCCGCGAGACGGTCGAGCCGATGTCGGTCGAGTTCTATCGGCATGGCGAGAACAAGACCGATCGCTGGAGCTTCACGCCGGGCCAGACCGAAGTGTTGGAGAAAGCCAAGGCGAAGGCCAAGGAGGTCGGCCTGTGGAATTTCTTCCTGCCCGATGCCGAGACCGGCGAAGGCCTGAAGAATTTGGACTATGCCTATATCGCGGCTGAACTCGGCAAAAGTCCGCTGGCCTCCGAAACCATGAACTGCTCGGCGCCGGACACCGGCAACATGGAAGTGATCGAGCGCGTCGGCACGCCGGCGCAAAAGGAAAAATGGCTGAAGCCGCTGCTCAACGGCGAGATCCGCTCCGCCTACGCCATGACCGAGCCGAATGTCGCGTCCTCGGATGCCAAGAACATCTCGACCACCGCAAAACTGGTCGGCGACGAGTGGGTGATCAATGGGGAGAAATACTACATCTCCGGGCTCGGCGATCCCCGCTGCAAGATCATGATCGTGATGGTGAAGACCAATCCGGACGCCGCACCAAGCCAGCAGCAGTCGCAGATCCTGGTGCCAAAGGACACGCCCGGCGTCGAGGTCATCGGACCGATGCATGTGTTCGGGCACGACCATGCGCCGCGCGGCCACATGCATCTACGCTTCAACAATGTAAGGGTGCCCAGGGAGAACATCCTGCTCGGCGAGGGCCGCGGTTTCGAGATTTCACAGCTTCGCCTGGGTCCCGGCCGCATCCATCACTGCATGCGCACCATCGGCAAGGCGGAAAAGGCGCTCGACATGATGGTGTCGCGCGGGCTGACGCGCGAAGCCTTCGGCAAGAAGATCGCCCATCTCGGCGGCAACCTGCAGATCATCGCGCAGGCGCGCTGCGAGATCGAGGCGATGCGGCTGATGGTGCTCAAGGCTGCGAAAGCGATGGACGTGCTCGGCAACAAGGAAGCGCGGATCTGGGTCAGCATGGTCAAGGCCATGGTGCCCGAGCGCGCCTGCAAGATCATCGACCAGGCGATCCAGATGCACGGCGCAACCGGTATTTCGCAATGGACCCCGCTCGCCGAGATGTACCAGGACGTCCGGCATTTGCGCTTCGCCGACGGCCCGGACGAGGTGCACTGGATGGTGGTGGGGCGGCACGAGCTGAGCATGCCGTAGGGCTGTTTGGGCGGTCTCGTTGGCTAGAGTCCCCGTGGGGCTTCCCACCCCCGGTTCGCCGATCAAGTCGGGGGCAGGCTCTCCCCCCAAGCGCGGGAGAGGCAGCGGCGCGCGATGCGTGGCGAACGGAGTTGGTCAACAAAAGCAGACGTGGCCTGCATCTTGGCCATTGTTGAATTCAAATCGATCAGCATACGCTGAAGCGCCCCTGTCCCGCGCATGCCGGGGCGGGTTGGGGTGGGTGCCTCCGCATACTCACTTCTTGGAGCGTCCCCCCGAAGCCCTACTCCAACAGGAAATGCACAATGGAATACGACCCTCACGATCTCAAACCTCGCGAGCGCTACAAGGTGCTGGCATCCTTCGTCCTGCCGCGCCCGATCGCCTGGGTGACGACGGTCGGTCCCACTGGCGTGGTCAACGCCGCGCCGTTCAGCTTCTTCAACGTGTTCTGCGAGGATCCGCCGCTCTGCATGTTCGCCTCCAATCTGGGGCCTGACGGACTGATCAAGGACACCGCCGCCAACATCCAGCGCACCGGCGAATTCGTGGTCAATATGACCGACGAGCCGCTGGCGCAGGCGATGCACGAGACCAGCGGCGACTTCCCGCCCGAGATCGGCGAGCCTGATTATCTCGGGCTGAAGCTGGCGCCGTCGAAAAAGATCGCCGTGCCGCGGCTGGCCGACGCACCGTTTTCGATGGAGTGCAAGACCTGGAAGACCATCGACGTCAATGGCGACCGATTGCTCATCATGGGCGAAGGCATCCATTTCCACATCCGCGACGAATTGTGGGACGGCGAAGCCATGCGCGTGCACATGGAGCGCTATCACCCGGTCGGCCGCATGTTCGCCGATCGCTACTGCCGGACCGATGATCGGATGGTGTTTCCGGCGGCGCAAGGCGTGAAGAGCGCGTAGGGTGAATGGTTCTCCGTCATGGCCGGGCTTGTCCCGGCCATTCACGTCTTCAATGCCAAAGAACGTAAGACGTGGATGCCCGGCACAAGGCCGGGCATGACGAGAATTATTCAAGCACTCAGGATGACGCCGCCACCTTCCGCGCCTCCTCCACCGCCGTCATCGCAAATCCCTCATAGCCCTTGGCGGCGATGTCCGGTAGACGCCGACGCCGCCGATATAGGGCATGAAGATCTGCGGCTTGCCGGGGATGTTGGCGCCCATGTACCAGGAATTGGCCTGCGGATAGAGCGTGGTGTGCGCGACCTCGTTGACGTGCGCCACCCACCTGTCCTCGGCGTCCTGTTTCGCCTCCATGGCCCCGAAGCCGCGGTCGCGCATATAGGCGATGCAGTCGGTGATCCAATCGACATGCTGCTCGATCGAGACGATCATGTTTGACAGCACCGACGGGCTGCCGGGACCGGTGATGATGAACAGGTTCGGAAAGCCCACGCTCATCAGGCCCAAATAGGTTTTTGGGCCTTCTGCCCACTTCTCGTTCAGCGTCTGCCCGTTGCGGCCGCGAATGTCGATTTTTGCAACGGAGCCCGTCATCGCATCGAAGCCGGTGGCCAGCACCAGCGTGCCAACCTCGTAATCTCCGCTCGCCGTGCGCACTGCATTGGGCAGTATCTCCTCGATCGGGTTGGACTTGATATCGATCAAGGTCACGTTCGGACGGTTGAAAGTGGCAAAATAATCGCTGTCGATGCAGATGCGTTTTGAACCGATCGGATGATTGTTGGGTTGCAGCAGCTTTGCGGTTTGCGGATCGCTGACGATCTCGGCGATCTTGCCGCGGACGAAATCGGCCGCGGTGTCGTTGGCCGCCTTGTCGAGCGCCAGATTGTTGTAGACACCCATGAAGGTCAGGCCGCCCCTGCTCCAGCGCGCTTCGTATTTGGCGCGGCGCTCATTGCCGCCGTCATCGAGGGCACCCCGATCAGGCACTTCCTGAAAGATCCCGTTCTTCATCTCTTCCCGGGCGATGCGCCTGATCTCCGGATATCTTGCACGAAACGCCTGCCGCTCTTGTTCCGTCAGCGGCGCGTTACGGGCAGGAATGGAAAAATTTGCCGTGCGCTGGAACACCGTGAGATGGCTGGCCTGCTCGGCGATCACAGGCACCGACTGGATCCCCGATGAGCCCGTGCCGATCACGCCGACGCGCTGGCCGGTGAAATCCACCGCCTCATGCGGCCAGTGGCCGGTGTGATAGACATTGCCCTTGAAGTTCTCGAGACCCTTGATATCGGGCATCCGCGCGTTCGACAGGCAGCCAGTGGCAAGCACGACATACTTTGCGGTGACGGTCTTGCCGTCGGACGTGGTCACCGACCAGGTGTTTTCGCGTTCGTCGAACACGGCTTGATCGACGCGGGTATTGAACTGGATATCGGAGCGCAGGTTGAAGCGGTCGGCGACGTGGTTGGCATATTTCAGGATCTCGGGCTGCGGCGCGTAGCGCTCGCTCCAGTCCCATTGCTGCTGCAATTCATCCGAGAACGAATAGGAATACTGCATGCTTTCGACGTCGCAGCGGGCGCCAGGGTAACGGTTCCAGTACCAGGTGCCGCCGACACCACTGCCCTGCTCGTAGACGCGTGCCGACAACCCCTGCCCGCGCAATCTGTGCAGCATGTACATGCCCGCAAAGCCTGCGCCGACCACGACGACATCGTAAGTCGCGGTGGTTGCTGCGTGGCTGTTGCCGGCAAGGGATTGCAAGGCCGACATGTGTTCACTCCCTTCAGTCGCTTTTTTATTGTCGGCCAGCATTCTACCCATAGCGCGAAAGCGCAAGAGACAAAGCGATCCGCCGGATATTCTGTGTCGCGGAACACCCGTTTCTCTTCGTGAGGCGGTCGGCACGCTTGGCATGCACGCCTTTGATGCGCTAGCGTCCGGCCGCGGCCCGTTAAAACCAAACGAGCAGGACAAAAAGTCGCCGCAGGGAGAGAATACCGCCATGAAATCGCCGATCTGCGACATGCTGGGCATTGAATTTCCCCTGCTGGCCTTCAGCCATTGCCGCGACGTGGTTGCAGCCGTCAGCCGCGCCGGCGGGTTCGGCGTGCTCGGTGCCACCACGCATTCGCCGGAAACGATCGAACAGGAACTGAAATGGATCGACGATCATGTGGACGGCAAGCCCTACGGGCTCGACGTCCTGATCCCCGAGAATATCTCCACCGCCGGCGAGAAGGACGTCACCTGGAGAAGTCTGGAGCAGAGGATATCGCCTGCGCATCGTGACTTCACCCGCAATCTTCTCAAAAAATATGGCGTCGAGCTGACGACCACCAACGTCGCCGACAACCAGCCGCAGCCGTTCGACGCACAACGCGCGCTGGAGGTTCTCGAAGTGTCGTTCCGCCATCCGATCCGGCTGATTGCGAACGCACTCGGCGTGCCGCCGAAGGCGATGATCGAGATGGGCAAGAAGCACGGCGTGCCCGTCGCGGCGCTGGTCGGCGCCAAGGAGCATGCGCTTCGGCAAGTGGCGGCCGGCGTCGATATCCTGGTGGTGCAGGGAACGGAAGCGGGCGGCCATTGCGGTGAGGTCTCGACCATGGTGCTGGTGCCCGAGGTGATCAAGGCGATCAAAAAGATCCGCGATGTTCCGGTGCTGGCCGCGGGCGGCATCATGACCGGCCGCCAGATGGCGGCGTGCATGGCGATGGGCGCGGCCGGCGCCTGGACCGGCTCGGTATGGCTGGCGACGATCGAATCCGAGACCACCGAAATCTTCCGCGAGAAGATGATCGCGGCCTCCTCGCGCGACGCGATCCGCTCGAAAGGCCGCACCGGCAAGCCGGCACGGCAGCTGCGTTCGGTCTGGACCGATGCATGGGACCGCGCGCCCGACAGCCCCGGCGCGCTGCCGATGCCGCTGCAGAGCATCATCAGCCGCGACGCGTTCAACTCGATCGACCGTTCCGCAGCGTCAGGCAACGCGCAGGCGCGCGAGCTTGTCAGCTATTTTGTCGGCCAGGGCGTCGGCCTGATCGACGGCGTAAAATCCGCCGGCGCCGTGGTGCAGGAATTCAAGGAGGATTTTGTCGAGGCGGTGGAACACCTGAACGCGCTGGTGGCGGAATGATCCACTGATTCCGGGATGGTGCGCCAGCACCAGACCCGGAATCTCGAGATTCCGGGTTCGATGCTTTGCATCGCCCCGGAATGGCGGCTAAACGAATAAGCGAAAGCGAAAACAAGAAAAATGACAACTACCTCGCAATCAGAAGACCGCATCCCCGTCATCGTCGGCGTCGGCGAAATTGCCGACCGGCCGCAGGAAATCGCGGCGGGCCTCGAGCCGCTTGCCTTGCTGGAAGAAGCGCTGAAGCGCGCGGAGGCGGACAGCGGCGGTAAATTGCTCGGCGATATCGGCTCGCTCGACATCGTCAATTTCCTGAGCTGGCGCTATCGCGATCCGGAGAAACAACTCTCCGACCGGCTCGGCATCAAGCCAAAGCACGCCTATTACGGCCCGGTCGGCGGCGAGAGCCCGATCCGCTACCTGCATCAAGCAGCCCAGCGCATCGCGCGCGGCGAATGCAGCGTCGCCGCGGTCTGCGGTGCCGAAGCGCAGTCGACCGCCACCAAGGCCGAACGCGCCGGCATCACACTGCCATGGCCGCCGTTCGCGCAGGATGTGGAGGAGCCGAAACGCGGCGCGGCGTTCCAGAAGCCGATGGCCGTGAAGCTTGGGGTGTTTCGGCCGATCACGGCCTATCCGCTGTACGAAACCGCGACCTCGGCGCATTGGGGCCAGACCCCGCGCGAGGCGTTGGCGGAATCCGGCCAGCTATGGGCAAGCTATTCAAGCGTCGCCGCGCAAAATCCGAACTCGTGGCTGAAGAAGCGCTTCACGCCGGAGGAGATCACGACGCCGACGCCGGACAACCGGCTGATCGCCTGGCCTTATACAAAACTGATGGTCGCCAATCCGACCGTCAACATGGGCGGCGCGATCCTGATGACCAGCCTTGCGAAAGCGAAGGCCGAAGGAATCGCCGAGGATCGCCTGATCTATCCCTTGGGCGGCGCTTCCGCCGAGGAGCCGCGCGACTATCTGATCCGGGACCAGTTCGTCGAGAGTCACGCGCAGAACGCGGTGCTCAAGGCGGCGATGGATCTGGTCGAGGGCGACGGCAGGAAGTTCGACGCGATCGAGCTTTATAGCTGCTTTCCCTGCGTGCCGAAGATGGCGCGACGGACGCTGGGCCTGGGACCCGACGTGCAGCCGACCGTGACCGGCGGGCTGACGTTCTTCGGCGCCCCGCTCAACACTTACATGACGCATGCCGCCTGCGCGATGGTGCGCAAGTTGCGCAACGGGACCAAGCTCGGCCTGCTCTATGGCCAGGGCGGCTTTGTCACCAAGCATCACGCGCTGGTGCTGTCGCGCCAGGCACCGAAGCAGGCGCTGGCGCAGGACACCAGCGTGCAGGCCGAAGCCGACCGCCATCGCGGCGCGGTGCCGGATTTCGTCACCGAGGCCAGCGGCAAGGGCAAGGTCGAGAGCTTTACGGTGATCTATGGCCGGGGCGGCGAGGTCGAGCACGGCGTGGTGATGCTGCGGACGACGGACAATGCGCGGGCGCTGGCGCGGGTGCCGGCCAACGACGCGGGGACACTAGCGCATCTGCTGAACATGGACCGCACGCCGGTGGGATCGCTGGGCGATATTGTTAGCGCGGACGATGGCGTGCTGGAGTGGCGGGTGGGATGAATCGTAGGGTGAGCAAAGCGAAGCGTGCCCACCATCCAAGACAACGATCGCCCGATGGATGGTGGGCACGGCGTGAAGAGCGCCTTTGCCCACCCTACGCTTCCGCGCAAGCAGGGCGAGGTTAGGATCGCGCCCCCTACCCCTTGACGTCCTGTTTTTCCGAGGCGGTGGTCGGCTTGGCGCTCTTGGCGCCGGCGACGCGGACCTGGTCGCCGTCGGCGATGCCGTCCGGCGGCGCGATGATGATGCGATCATCGGGGGCGATGCCCGATGCGATCTCGATCTCGCGGCCGAGGTCGCGGGCGATCGTCACGGTCTTGAACAGGATCTTGTCGTCAGGGCCGACGGTGGCGACGCGCAGACCATTTTGGTTGAAGATGAGCGCGCTGGCCGGGATATGCAGCGGCACCGTGTCACGCTGCAGCGTCAGCCGCACACTGGCGTAGCCGCCGGGCATCAGCTCGCCCTTGGAATTGTCGAGCGCAAGCTGCATCCGCGTCGTGCCGGAACTGACGTCCACCGATTGCGACGACGCCTCGACGGTGGCCGCAAAGGTCCGGTTCGGATATTCCGGCATCGTGATCACGGCCTTGGCGCCGATCTTGATCGACGGCACATAGCTCTGCGGTACGTTGACATAAACCCTGAGCTTGCTGATGTCGGATACCACGAACATCGCAGGACCCGAGCCGCCGCCGGCATTGATCAGCGCACCGACGTCGGTATCGCGCGCGGTGACCACGCCGTCGAACGGCACGGTGATCTTCTTATAGCCGGCCAGGGCCTCCAGCCGCTCCACATTGGCCTGGCCGGAATTGACCGCGGCCTTCTTGTTGGAGAGATCGGCGGTGCGCTCGTCGATTTCCTGCATCGACACGAAATTCGAGGCGATCAGCGACTTGCGGCGGGTCAAGGTGGCTTCGGACAGTTTCGCGCTGGCCTGCTGGCTGGCGAGATCGGCGCGCGCCTGCAACAACTGCTGGTCGAGGTCCGGCGCCTCGATCTCGGCGATCACCTGGCCTGCCTTGACGCGGGCGCCGATGTCGGCGCTCCAGTTCTTCAGGTAGCCGCTGACGCGGGCGAAAATCGGCGCGCGGTAATAGGCCTCCAGCCGGCCCGGCAGGTCGATCGTCGGATTGAGAATCTTGGCGTCCGGCTGCGCCACCGCCACCGTCGGAACGGCCTGGTCGTCGGTCCATTCCTTCAGCCTGGTACCGGATTCTTCCCGCGCGCGGATGCCGGTGATAACGACGAGGACCAGGCCGATACCCGCCACAACCCCGAAAATGCCCAGCTTCCGGCGCGAAACCGGCGGGCTTTGTTCAGTGGGCATGCGATATCTCCGGTGCGGCGGCGGCTTTGGCGCCTTGCTTCTTGTGTACCATACTGAAAACCACGGGAACAAACAGCAACGTAGCCGTCGTTGCAAAGATCAGACCACCGATCACGGCGCGCCCGAGCGGCGCGTTTTGCTCACCACCCTCGCCGAGGCCGAATGCCATCGGCGCCATGCCGATGATCATCGCCAGCGCGGTCATCAGAACCGGGCGGAAGCGCACGAACCCGGCTTCGATCGCCGCCGCGATGGGATCGCCCAGTTCCTCATAGCGTTCGCGGGCGAAGCTGATCACCAGCACGCTGTTGGCCGTGGCAACGCCCATGCACATGATCGCGCCGGTCAGCGCCGGGACCGACAGCGTGGTCCGGGTCGTGAACAGCATCCAGACGATGCCGGCAAGTGCGGCCGGCAACGCCGTGATGATCACGAACGGATCGGACCAGGACTGGAAGTTCACCACGATCAACAGATAGATCAGCACGGCTGCGGCCAGCAGCCCGAACAGCAGGCCCGAGAACGCGCTGTTCATGGTCTGCACCTGGCCGAGCAGCACCACCGAACTGCCTTTCGGCAAGTCCTTCTCGGTCTCGTCGATCGCCGTCCTGACGTCGGCGGCCACCGCGCCGAGATCGCGTCCCTCCGGCGTGGCGTAGATCTGCACGATGCTCTGGATATCATATTGCGATACCACGGCGCTGGAGGTGCTGCGGGAAACGTTGGCGATGCCGCCGAGGATCGGCGACTGCGAATTGCCGGTCGCGGTGATCGGAAGCGCCTGCAACGCGCTCAGCGAATCGATCTGGTATTGCGGCGTCTGCATCACGATCGAATAGGACACGCCATTATCCGGATTGAGATAGTAGGTCGGCGCGACCTGCGAACTGCCGGCCAGGTTGACCACGAGGCTGTTGGTGACGTCGCGCTCGGTCAAGCCGACATATTGCGCGCGGGTGCGATCGACATCGATATTGAAGGTCGGATTGTTGGGCGATTGCTGGATCCGCGCATCGGCGATGCCGGGAATCTTGCGGATCCGGCTCAGCAGTTGATTGGCATAGGCGAAGTTGGCGTTCACATTGGCGCCGCGTACCTGCAGATCGATCGGCGCCGGCGCGCCGAAATTCAGGATCTGGCTGACGATGTCGGCCGGCAGGAATGCGAAGCTCATGCCCGGAAACAGCCGTGGCAATTGCTCGCGCAAGGCCCGGACGTGCTCGGCGGTCGGCCGGTGATCTTCCTTCAGCTTGATCTGGATGTCGCCGTCCTGCGGACCGATCACGCCGGTGTTGTTGTATGTCATATTGATGCCGCTGATCGGCATGCCGATGTTGTCGGCGACCGTCTCGATCTCTTCCGGCGGAATGATCTTGCGGATCGCCTTCTGAACGTCGGCGAGTTGGTTGGCGGTTTCCTCGACGCGGGTGCCGACCTGGGTGCGGACGTGCATCAGGATGTTGCCCGCATCGACCGCGGGGAAGAAGTTGCGGCCGAGATACGGCACCAGCAGGAATGACACCGCCACGAATCCGAGGAAGCCGGTCACGAAGATCGGCCGATGGCCCAACGCCATCGTCAGCAGGTCGCGATAGCCGGCGCGAAGCCGTTCGAACCTGGCTTCGAAGCCGCGCTGGAATCGCAGCAGCGGATTGCGCGTCGGCGGCGGTCCCTCGCCCTCGGGGTGATGGACATGCGGCTGCAGCAGATATTTCGCCATCGTCGGCACCAGCGTGCGCGACAGGATGAACGACCAGATCATCGCAAACATCACGGCTTCGGCCATTGGCACAAACAGGAAACGCGCCACACCGGTCAGGAAGAACATCGGCACGAACACGATGCAGATGCAGAGCAGCGAAACGAAGGCCGGCGTCACGATCTGGTTGGCGCCGTCCATGATCGACTGCTCGACGGGCTTGCCCTGCTCCAGATGATAGTTGATGTTTTCGATCGTCACGGTCGCGTCGTCGACGAGAATGCCGACCGCAAGCGCCAGGCCGCCCAGCGTCATGATGTTGAGGGTTTCGCCGATCGCGGCCAGCATGATGATGGCGCCGAGGATCGAAAGCGGGATCGAGACGGCAATGATGACCGTCGAGCGCCAGCTCCCGAGAAACAAGAGGATCATCACGCTGGTGAGCAGGGCCGCGATGACACCTTCGGTGGCGACGCCGCCGATGGCGCCGCGCACGAACACGGACTGGTCGCCGATGAATCCGATCTTCAGCGCATCAGGCATCTGCGATTTGACGTCGATCACCTTCTGCTTGATGCCGGCAATGATATCCAGCGTCGAGATCGCGCCGGCCTTCAGCACCATCATCAGCACCGAGCGGTTGCCGTCGACGTGAACGATATTGGTCTGCGGCGGATTGCCGTCGCGAACGGTAGCGACGTCGCGGACATAGACCATGGCGCCGTTGACGGTCCTGATCGGCAGATTGCCGAGATCTTCCATCTTCAGCGGCGAATTGTTGAGCTGGATGTTGTATTCGAAAGCGCCGATCTTCTGGGTGCCGACCGGCGTGATCAGGTTTTGCGCGGCGAGCGCATTGGCCACGTCCTGGCCCGACAGGCCGCGGGCCTGCAACGCCGTCGGATTGAGATCGATCTGGACCTGGCGCTGCTTGCCGCCGAACGGATAGGGGATCGCGGCGCCCGGCACCGTCACCAGCGGCGTGCGAAGCTGGTTGATGCCGATGTCGGCCAGGTTTTGCTCGGTCAGGCCTTCGCCTGACAATGCAAGCTGGATGATCGGAACGGTCGACGCGCTGTAATTGAGGATCAGCGGCGGCGTCGCGCCCGGCGGCATCTGCTTGATCAGCGTCTGCGAAATCGCGGTGACCTGGGCGTTGGCGGTGCGGATATCGACATTCGGCTGGAAGAAGATCTTGACGATGCCGAAGCCGTTATAGGAGTTCGCGGTGATGTGTTCGATGTCGTTGACCGTGGTGGTCAGCGCCCGCTGAAACGGCGTGGTAATGCGGCCCGCCATCTGGTCCGGCGGCAGGCCGGTATACTGCCAGACCACGCCGATTACCGGTATCCGGATGTCGGGGAAAATATCGGTAGGCGTACGCAGCGCGGCCAGTGGTCCGACAAGCAACAGCAGGAGAGCGAGCACAACGAAGGTATACGGCCGGCTCAGCGCGATACGGACCAGAGCAATCATAAACCGGGTATTCCCCTCGGTCCCGCCAAACGGCAGGGATTGGCGCCCCAACAGGCCAATTCATTCGGGCTGATTTACCCGAAACAGCGTAAAAAAGCCAAGACCGGGACGCTGTCCCGGCATTCACTTCCCTGGCATCCGCCCACTCGCTGCATATGAGCCCACTCGCTGCATATGAAATGAGCGGGCCAGCCTCTTTACGCGGCCCTGACCGAGTTGAGGAACTTGCCAACCTCCAGTTTGAGACGATTGCTGTCGCCGGAGAGCGACTGTGCAGCCGAAAGGACCTGCGACGAAGCCGAGCCGGTCTCGCTCGCGCCACGTTGCACATCGGTAATGTTCGAGGAGACCTGCTGCGTGCCCTGGGCGGCCTGCTGCACGTTGCGGGAAATCTCCTGCGTCGCCGCGCCTTGTTGTTCCACGGCTGCTGCGATGGTCGACGAGATTTCGGAGAGCTTTTCGATGGTGTCGCTGATTTCCTTGATCGCGCCTACCGATTCCTGCGTCGCTGCCTGGATGCCGGTGATCTGCTGACCGATCTCGCCGGTTGCCTTCGCGGTCTGCTCGGCCAGCGCCTTGACCTCGGATGCCACCACCGCAAAACCGCGCCCGGCCTCGCCGGCGCGGGCCGCCTCGATGGTAGCGTTGAGCGCCAGCAGATTGGTCTGCTCGGCAATGGTGTTGATCAGTTCGACGACATCGCCGATACGGGCTGCGGCCTTCGACAATTCACTGACGCGATCGTTGGTCCGGTGCGCCTGATGGACCGCCTCACCGGCGATGCGGGCCGACTCCTGCACCTGGCGGCTGATCTCGTTGACCGACGAGGCCATTTCTTCGGTCGCAGACGCCACCGACTGCACGTTGGTTGAAGCTTCCTCGGACGCCGCCGCCACCATGATGGTGAGTTCCTGCGCGCGCTCCGCCGTCGAGGTGAGCGTGCCGGCCGAGGCTTCCAGTTCTGTCGAAGCAGACGAAACGGTCTCGACGATCTCGCCGACCGCGCCTTCAAAGTCATCGGCGAGCCTGACCATGTCGGCCTTGCGCTGCCGTGCGGCGATCTGGTCCTGCTCGATCTTCGTCTCCGCTTCGTCACGGGCTTTCTGTTCGGCGTTCTGGCGAATCACGGTGACGGTCTTGGCGAGGTCGCCAATCTCGTCGCCGCGACCGGCGCCGGGAATTTCGATATCGAGATCGCCGCCAGCCATCCGGCCCAGAGCACCGTTCAGCCGCGTCATCGGACGCGCTATCCCGAGGAAGGAAAACACCACGGATGCGATCAGCGCCAGCACGACCACGACCGCCATTCCCAGGTTGACCCGGTTGGCCTGCGCGACCGCGGCCGTGACCTCTTCCTTTGAAGCCCTGTTATTTTTCTGCGCGACGGAAACCGCGGCTTCCATCAGTTCAGTCGCCTCGCCGGCGACTTTCAAGGTACGATTTCCGACAATCTCGGCTTTCAACTCCTCGGTCTTGACGACATCATCATTGGCGGCAAGAAACCTTTTGACGATCGATTCCAGCGAGCCGATCACGTTCAGCAAACTCCTGTCGTCGGCCTCACCTCGCAATCCGTTGAAAATCTTCCGAAGCTCGGACTGGGTCTGCGTCATCGCAGCTATCAGTCTGGCATCGCCAGTGGCACCCAATCGCCAGACTGCGGCCCGCAACATGCCCACCTTGGCATCGGCCTGATGCAGCGCCTTTTCGATGACGAGGCGGTTGTCCGGCTTGGCCAGTTCGGGGGAAGCCAGCGCCGCCTCGACGGCCTTGCTCCATTCCGCGGAGATCGCGGTGCGCTTGTCGATCAGCGCCAGAAGGTTGCTTTGTGTCTTCGCAAGCTCCTCGACGCTGGCGCTGTAGCTGGTCGTCAACGATTTGATTTTCTGCAGCCGCTCCTTGCTGTCCGCTCTCAGAGCGATGGCGACCGCCTCGTCGATATCGTTCGCTTGGGCGGTCGCGAACCGGCGCATCTCGGCCGCATTCCGGTCGACTTCGGCGGGCGTTCTCGCCAACCTGATGTCACGCGCCTGAAGCTGGACCTGGCGCAGGTTCGAAAGCGCGGAAAGCGTGGTTTCAGCCACCCGCTGGGATCGGTCGACGCGATCGTTCGCCCCGGCCACCGATGCTTCCGTCATCATCTGGTTGGCAACCATGCCGACCGCCAGCACGATGCCGACGGCACCGGCGAGACCGAGCTTGTTACCGATGCGATTGAGCTTGATCATGTCATCGGACCTTCAAATGATGTTCTTCGGGATTGGCAGCGAGGAATCGATCCAGCAAGCAACAGGAGCTTTGTCGTGCAAGCGATACCGGTTGCGCGACTAGATCTGGTTAATTTCGATCCCCGTGGAACTACGAACATCCCGGACGATGCACGGCGCTTCACCTCTCCCTGTGGGAGAGGCGAAGAACGAATGCTGCGCTTGAGCTGGGTAATGTCGCACACCCGCGCGCGTCGGATGGATAGACCTTCTCCCACCCATCTCGGGGACGCGCTTGCCGGTCGTCGTCAGGCGGCGCGGACCGAAGTGAGGAATTTGCTGACCTCGACCTTGAGGCGGTTGCTGTCGCCGGACAGCGACTGCGCCGCCGAAAGCACCTGCGACGAGGCCGATCCGGTCTCGGTGGCGCCGCGCTGTACGTCGGTGATGTTGGAAGAGACCTGCTGCGTGCCCTGGGCGGCCTGCTGCACGTTGCGGGAGATTTCCTGCGTTGCCGCGCCCTGCTCTTCCACGGCTGCAGCGATGGTCGAGGAGATCTCGGACAATTTTTCGATGGTGCCGCTGATTTCCTTGATCGCGTTCACCGAGTCCTGGGTCGCGGCCTGGATGCCGGTGATCTGCTGACCGATCTCGCCGGTCGCCTTCGCGGTCTGCTCGGCCAGCGCCTTCACTTCCGACGCCACGACCGCAAAGCCACGGCCGGCCTCGCCGGCGCGCGCCGCTTCGATGGTGGCATTGAGCGCCAAAAGGTTGGTCTGTCCCGCGATGGTGTTGATCAGTTCGACGACGTCGCCGATGCGGGTGGCCGCCTTCGACAATTCGCTGACGCGGCCCGTGGTAGTCCGCGCCTGGTCGACGGCCTCGCCGGCCATCCGCGCCGAATCCTGCACCTGGCGGCTGATCTCGTTGACGGACGAAGCCATCTCTTCGGTTGCGGAGGCCACCGACTGCACATTGGTGGAGGCTTCCTCGGAGGCCGCGGCGACGGCGGTGGTCAATTCCTGTGCGCGCTCGGCGGTGGCGGTCAGCGTGCCGGCCGAGGCTTCGAGCTGGGTCGAAGCGGAGGATACGGTATTGACGATTTCACCGATCATCGACTCGAATTCGCGGGTGATGGCGTCGACCCGGCGGCCGCGCTCGATCTTGGCATCGGCATCGCGCGCGGCGGCCTCATCGGCAGCTTTCTTGGCGATCAGCGCGTTCTTGAATACTTGCAACGTGTCCGCCATGGCGCCGATCTCGGTCTTCTCGCCCTGGTGGGGAACCTGCGCGGACAGGTCGCCGCCGCCGAGCGCCTGCATCGGCTTCACGATGGAAGCAATCCCTTGCGAAACATCGCGAACCAGATAGTAGCCGACCCCGATACCAATGATCATCGAAACGCCAAGGATGACCGAGAGCATCATGAAGGAAAACGAATAGTTGTCCGCCGCATCCTGGGCCACCTTGTCGGCGCCGGCATTGTTGAGTTCGATGTCCTTTTTCAGGATGGCGTCCGCGTCGAGCCCGATCTTGTTCACGGTCTTGCTGTTAAGGTCATGCGCCTCGGTCGGAATCTTGCCCGCAGCCTTGCGGGACAGCGCCATGACTTCCTCGGTGCCTTTCTTGTACGCATCCCAGGCGCTGGACCACTGCGTATAAAGCGCACGCTCCTGAGGTGAAGTAATCATCGCCTCGTAGCTCTGGCGGATCTTGGTATTGCCGTCGATAACACTGGCCAGCGTCTTTTCCATCGCCAGCTTTTCCTCGAGCGTCTCGGCCAACATGTGCTCGCGGATCACGTTGCGATAGGTGATGACGCCGGCGCGCAAATCACCGAGCGCGCGGACACTCGGCAGCCAGTTTGTGTTGATGTCCACGGTGCTGGCGTTGATCGCCCGCATATTCCTGACCGCGAGCAGCCCCATACCGGTCATCGCTACCAGCAGGAAGGCGACGACCGCTGTGATCTTGGCGCGGATGGAATATTGGGCGAGCATGGCGGGAATCTCTTCGGTTTTGCGCGCATGGCGCTTCGATTAACGAGCGGGCTATGGACGGGCGGGATCGGAGAATGCCTGGCGGCATCAAACCGCACGCGTTCCTGCGCTTGCGTTAATTTGACGCTCCGTAGGAGTACGGAAACAAAAGTGATGGCGCGCTCAGCGCATCAGCTTCAGCGCATCGGAGAAAAATTCCGAACCACCGAAATTGCCTGATTTCAATGCAAGCAGCATTTCGCCGCGCTTGGCGCCGACGGCACGCAACACCGGGACACCGGCGGCAATTTCCGCGCCGACCAGAAAACCGGGAATTCCCAGCCGATCCACCACCGCGCCGGACGTTTCGCCGCCGGCAACCACCAGCCGCCGGACACCTGACTGCACCAGTCCTTCGGCGATGTCGGCCATCGCCTGCTCGATGGCATGACCCGCGGCATCGCGGCCATGGCGTGCCTGCAACGCAGCGACCTGGTCCGGGGTCGAACTGCTGGCAATCAGGACCGGGCCGTCCCTGAGCCGCTCCCGGGTCCACGCCAGCGCGCGCCTGGCCTCCTCCTTGCCGGCGACGATCTGGTCGGGATCGAGGTGCAGCACCGGCATCACTTGTTCGGCGCTCGCGATCTGCTGCAGCGTCGCCTGCGAGCAACTGCCGGCAAGGCAGGCCGCCGGTCCGCCGACCGGCGTGTCGGCAATGCCGCTCGTTGTGCTTGATTTTACCTTGGCCGAGGCGACCAGCGCCCGGGCAAGGCCCAGCCCGATGCCGGAAGCGCCGACGGATACGCGATGATCCAGCGCCACCGTGCCGATGGTCTCGAGGTCACGGTCGAAAACGGCATCGACGATCGCAGCGCCGATGCCGTTGCGAGTGAGATCGCCAAGGCGTGCGCGAACGGCTTCCGGACCGCGCGTGATATCGGCGAGCGCGACGAGGCCGATTTTGGTCTTGCTCTGCCGCGCCAGCACCCGCACCAGATTGGAATCGTGCATCGGATTGAGCGGATGATCTTTCAGCGGGCTTTCGTTCAGCGGCACCGAGCCGACGAACAAATTGCCCTGATAGACCGTCCGCCCGGTCTCGCGAAATGCGGGCGTCACCAGTACGATTGTCTCGCCGGAATCGGCGCGCAGCGCATCCATCACCGGGCCGATATTGCCGGCATCGGTGGAATCGAACGTGGAGCAGATCTTGAACAGCACGTGTTCAGCGCCACGGCCGCGCAACCATTTCTCGGCCGCGCGCGAGCGGGTCACCGCCAGGCTGGCCTCGATCGAGCGGCTTTTCAGCGACACCACCACCGCATCGAGCTCGGGTAGGGCGAGATCATCCGCAGGCACGCCGATGGTCTGCACCGTCCGCAATCCCGCGCGGGTCAGCGTGTTGGCGAGATCGGAGGCGCCGGTGTAATCGTCGGCAATGCAGCCAAGAGACAATTTTGTGGCCGGCGTCACGATTTTGCTCCGGCATAGGGCTTGAACCAGGCAAGACCGTCGGTGGTCTTGCCGCGCGGGTTATATTCGCAGCCGACAAAACCGCCATAGCCGAGCCGATCGAGCTCATCGAACAAGAACGGATAGTTCAACTCCTCGCCATCGGGTTCGTTGCGCGAGGGAATGCTGGCGATCTGGATGTGGCCGATGATCGGCATCATCTCGCGCAGCCGCATCGTCACGTCGCCATGGATGATCTGGCAGTGATAGATATCGAACTGAAGTTTCAGGTTGGGAATTTTCAGCTCGACAATCAGATCGCGCGCGAAGCCAAAATCGTTGAGGAAGTAGCCGGGCACGTTGCGGGGGTTGATCGGCTCGAGCACGACGTCGAGGCCGTGCGGCGCGAAAAACTCGGCGGCCCATGCGACCGATTTGTAAAACGCCTCCACCGCCTTGTGGTCGCCTCGGTTGGCGATGCCAGCCATCAGATGCAGCCGCTTGACGCCGGTCGCCTGCGCATAGGGCAGCGCGGTTTGAAGGCTTTGCTGCAGATCGTCGAAGCGCTCGGGCAGCGCCGCAAAGCCCTTCTCTCCGGCCTCCCAATTGCCCGGCGGCAGGTTGAACAGCGCCTGCGTCAGGCCGTTGGCCTTGAGCCGCTTGCCGACTTCCTCGGCCGGATGATCGTACGGAAACAGGAATTCAACCGCAGTAAATCCTGCTTTCGCCGCCGCCTCAAAACGGTCGAGGAACGGGACTTCGGTGAACATCATGGAGAGATTGGCGGCGAAACGGGGCATCGGCTGTCCTCTTGTGCGTTGAATGCTATTTCGGTTCGCCCGGCAGAACCGTGCCGGTGACGCGGGCGTACATCCGCGCCACCGAGGCGTCGTCGTCCCTGCCCATGCCGGAGGCCGCCGTCATCAGGAACATCTGCAGCGCGGCTGCGGCCACCGGCACCGGGAATTTTGCTGTGCGCGCCATGTCCTGGATGATGCCGAGGTCTTTGACAAAAATCTCCACCGCGCTGCGCGGCGTGTAATCGCCGTCGAGCACATGCGGCACGCGGTTCTCGAACATCCAGGAATTGCCGGCCGACGCGGTGATGACTTCATAGACCTTCTTGATGTCGAGGCCCTGTTTGGCGGCGAATGTAATCGCCTCGGAAGCTGCGGCGATGTGCACGCCGGCCAGCAACTGGTTGATCATCTTGAAGGCGGCCCCCTGCCCCGGAGCATCGCCAAGCTCATAGAGCTTCGCCGCCATCGCATCGAGCGCGGGCCGCGCCTTTGCAAAGGCTTTGGGACTGCCCGATGCCAGGATCGTGAGTTCGCCCTGCGCCGCGCGCTGCGCGCCGCCTGAGATCGGCGCATCGAGGTAATGCCGGCCGGTCGCTTCCAACTGCTTTGCCAGCCGCCGCGCCACGTCGGGGTCCATGGTGGCGGAAGAGACGAACACGGCCTCTTTTGCCAGCGTTTCGGCGGCGCCGTCCTGGCCGAACAGGATGGTTTCGGTCTGGGCGGCATTGACGACCACGCTGACGACGATGCCGGCGGATTGGGCTGCCTCGGCCGGCGTCTTGGCGCCCTTTCCACCATCGGCCACGAACCGCGCCACCGCCTCCGCCGAGACGTCGCAGCCGGTGACGTCAAGGCCGGCGCGGCGCAACGAGGTCGCCATGCCGAACCCCATCGAGCCCAGCCCGATGACGGCAATGCGCGGTGTTGGGGATATGGTTTCAGGCATGCGGCACTTTCCTTTTGCTTCCTCACGGCCGAGTTTCACCGGCGGCTTTGCCTCTGGGTATCACGGCTTGGCCGCGCTGCCAAAGCATGAGACAAGGCGGCAATGAGGATGCTGCCATGAACGAAAGCAAGCTTCGTGAGGAAATCTGCCGGCTCGGCCGCTCGCTGTTCGAGCGCGGGCTGACACCGGGCTCCTCCGGCAATATCAGCGTGCAGCTTGATCGCGGCGGCTGGCTGGTCACGCCGACCAACGCCTCTCTCGGTTCCCTCGACCCGGCGCGGCTGTCGCGGTTGGCGGCTGACGGCAGGCTGATCTCCGGCGATCCGCCGACCAAGGAAGTGCCACTGCATAACGCACTGTACCAGACCCGCACCACCGCGCGCGCAGTGGTGCATCTGCATTCGACGCATTCGGTGGCGCTATCGATGCTGCCGGAGATCGACCCCCGTGCCGCCCTGCCGCCGATGACGGCCTATTACCTGATGAAGTGCGGCGCCACCGCGCTGGTGCCGTATTATCGGCCGGGCGATCCGGCGGTGGCTGATGCGATCAAGGGCCTCGCCGGAAAATATTCATCGGTGCTGCTGGCCAATCACGGCCCGGTGGTGGCCGGCGAGTCGCTGGAAGCGGCCGCGTTCGCGATCGAGGAACTGGAAGAGACGGCGAAGTTGTATCTGCTGCTGCGCGGGCTGAACCCGCGATATCTATCGCCGGAACAGATCGCGGATTTATCGAAGACGTTCGGGCTGGTGTTGCCGGATGCTCACGACCACATATAGCGGTCGTGAATGCGACCGCTCTCTCCCCGTCAATTGCGAGCGAAGCGAAGCAATCCATGGCGCCGCAAAGCAAGTGTGGATTGCTTCGTCGCAAGTGCTCCTCGCAATGACGGAGTAACCTAGACAGGCCGGATGAAAAGCGATGAAGCAACCCTGCGTCTACATCATGGCAAGCAGGCGTCACGGGACGCTCTACACGGGCGTTACGTCCAACCTGCGAAAACGAGCCTTCGAGCACCGGGAGGGTCTCGTGAAAGGCTTCACGGCAAAATATGGCTGCAAGATTCTGGTCTGGTACGAACTGCACGAGACGATGATCGAGGCGATTACACGGGAAAAGCAGATCAAGGGCGGCAACCGCGCGAAAAAACTGGCGCTGATCGAAACGCTGAACCCGGGATGGAAGGACCTCTACGAGTTACTGATATGAGGCAATTGTAGTTACTTCGTCATTGCGAGCGAAGCGAAGCAATCCATACTTTCTTTGCCGCACTATGGATTGCTTCGCTTCGCTCGCAATGACGGTGAGGTTACAATCCCAGATACGCCTTGCGCACACGCGGGGTTGATCCTGATTGAGGTTTTAGAAGATGGAATGCGTTCGGGTTACTAGCGAGTATGGCATAGTGGTGCGTCTTGCTTCGTTGAAAGAGCGAGGCATACCTCTAGAGAAATTGCTGGTCGCGCTTGAGGCCTCCACGCCATTCGATCGCAATGACGAAATAGCTACCTTTGGCCCGCATTTCGGTGGAGAGGCGCTGGATACTTTGGCTCGACGTCTGATAGATCTGGGTCTTGAATATTTCGACGATTTCTTTGAATTTTCGGGAGTTTTTCCGAAGTGGTGTACATTTAAGATATCTGCCACAGGTGAAGTGCCGGGAGCTTAGTCCGCCCATTCGCCCCAGAACGGCCGACAGACCGCGAAATCGAAGCAGCTGCCCGTGTTCTTGATGAAGAGGCGCGTCGTAATCGTTGGTGGCACTCGAACATGAAATCATACGATGAGATCGCGGCCGCCGATCCAATCGGCAAGAGTGAGTTCGAGGGGATCGTGGAGCGAATTTTGATGGCAGCTTCCAGGGCAAGGCTAGATGCGGAATAGCCTTCACTATCACAGCCCCAAATACGCCTTGCGCACGTCGGGGTTGGTCTTGATGTCAGCCGCCGCGCCCTGCATCAGCACACGGCCCGTTTGCAGGATGTAGGCGCGGTCGGCGATCTCGAGGCATTCGGCCATGCGCTGCTCGACGATCAGCACGGTCATGCCGGCGTCGCGGATGCGTTTTACGGCGGCGAAGATCTCGTCGACCAGTTTCGGCATGATGCCCTGCGAGGGCTCGTCCAGCATCAGCAATCGCGGCCGCGTCATCAGGGCGCGGCCGATCGCCAGCATCTGCTGCTCGCCGCCGCTCAAGGTTTCGGCGCGCTGCTCCAGCCGCTCCGACAAGCGCGGGAACAGCTTGAACACGAGATCGAGCGGTTCGTCGCGATTGGCTTCGCTGCGAAACATGTAGCTGCCGAGCCTTAGATTGTCGCGCACCGACAACCGCGGAAACAGCCGGCGGTTTTCCGGCACGTAGGCGATGCCGCCGGCGGTGATGATGTGCTGCGGCTTGCCGTCGATGCGGGCACCGTCGAAGGTCACCGTGCCCGAGCGCGGGCGCTCGGCGCCTGCGATCGATTTCAACAGCGTCGATTTACCGGCCCCATTGGCGCCGGCGACGCAGACGATCTCGCCCTTGGCGACCTCGATGCTCACCGCCGAGATCGCGACCAGCCCCTGATAGGCGGTGGTGACTTCATGCACCGACAGCATGACGATCCCCAAGATAGGCGCTGATGACTTTCGGATCGCGCACGATGTCGGCCGGCTTGCCCTCGACCAGCACCTTGCCGAGATCGAGCACGATGGCGCGGTCGACCAGCGGCATCACGATCTCCATGACATGCTCGACCATCAGCACGGTGACGCCGGTGGCGCGCACTTTTCGCACCAGTTCGACACCGGTCTGCGCCTCGATCGGCGTCAGCCCGGTGAGCACCTCGTCGAGCAGCAGCAGTTTCGGCTCGGTCGCGAGCGCGCGCGCGACCTCGAGCCGGCGCTTTTCCGACGGGATCAAATCGCTGGCGAGCACATTGGCGCGAGCGGCGAGGCCGCAAAATTCCAGCACCTCATAGGCCTTGCGGCGCGCCTCGCGCATCACGGTGTTGCGAACCAGGGCGCCGACGATGACGTTGTCGATGACCGTCATGGTCTCGAAACTTTTCACGACCTGGAAGGTGCGCCCGACGCCGCGCTGGCAGCGCTCCGCCGCCGGCAATGCAGTGACGTCCTCGCCATCGAACCAGATCGAGCCTTGAGTGGGCGGCAGCACGCCCGCGATCAGGTTGAACAGCGTCGACTTGCCGGCGCCGTTGGGGCCGATCAAGCCGACGATCTCGCCGCGCCCGACCGAAATCGAAATATCGCTGTTGGCAATCAGGCCGCCGAAGCGCTGCCAGACGCCGCGGGTTTCGAGCAGCGCCGTCATCGGACCGCTTCCTTGCGCTTCGGCGAGAACATCCCGATCAAGCCTTGCGGCCGCGCCAGCGAGATCAGCACGATCAACGTCCCATAGACGATCAGGTCGACGCCGCGGCCGGAGCCGCCGATAAAGGAGCGCGTCAGCTCCGTAAGCGGGATCAGGATCACCGCACCCAGCACCGGTCCCCACAAGGTGCCGATGCCGCCGAGCACCGCGGGCAGCGCCATCAACAGTGAGAACTGGAAGCTCATCACACTTTCAGGGTCGATATAGGATACGAACTGCGCATAGAAGCTGCCGCCGACCGCAGTCAGGAATGCCGAGACGGCGGCGGCACCCATCTTGGAATTAAACACCACCACGCCGAGACTTTCGGCGGCTTCGGGATTGTCCTTTACGGCGCGCCACCAATAGCCCCATTTGGAATCTTCGAGCCACCAGGTCACGAACCAGGCAACGCAGGCCAGCGCCAGCGCGAAATAGAAGTACGGCAGCTTGCTGCGGGTGAACTGAAACTTGAGCCAGCTATCGCCGCGCACGGGGATATCGATGCCGAGCGCGGCGCCGGCCCAGTCCCAGTTATGGAACAGCAGCAGCCCGATCTCGGCGATGACGATGGTGGCGATGACGAAGTAATGCCCGCGCAGGCGGAAGCAGGGATAGCCCAGCGCCATCGCGATCAGCGCCGAGATGATGCCGCCGCCGAGCATGCCGAACCACGGCAGCACCCCGAATTTGGTGAAGAGAAGCGCGGTGATATAGGCGCCGAGCCCGAAATACAGCGCATGGCCGAGCGAGATCTGTCCGCAATAGCCGGACAGGATATTCCAGCTCTGCGACAGTGCCGCGTACATCAGGGTCAGCACCATGATGTTCTGGACATAGACGTCCTTCACGAACAGCGGCACCAGCGCCGCGATCACGGCGAGACACGCGGCGACCATCAGATCGCGCCGACGGCGCTGGGCGAAACTCGTATCCATCAGATCGACCCGAACAGGCCGCGCGGCCGGACAAAGACCACCAAGAGATACACCGCGTAGATGCCGACCGATTTCAGCGACGGCGGCAGGATCAGTGCGGTGGTCGCCTCGACCAGGCCGACGATGATGCCGCCGGCAAACGCCCCGAATACGCTGCCGAAGCCGCCGAGCGCCACCGTGACATAGGCGATCAGCGCGAACGAGGCGCCCACGTCAGGGTAGATGTAGAAGAACATCGCCATGATCGCGCCGGCCAGACCTACCAGCGCGGCACCAAGGCCCCAGCCGAGCGCAAACACCCGGTTCTTGTCGATACCGACCAGCGCCACCGCGCCGGCGTCCTCGCGGGTGGCTTCAAGCGCGCGGCCGAAATCGGTGCGATGGATGAAGAAGTACAGCGCGACGAAGGCTGCGATCGCCACCAGCGCGCCGGCCAGTTGCGGCACCGGCAGGAAGATGCCGGCCACCGACACGGTCTTGCCGCCCAGCCATGAATGGGTGACGCTGCGATAGTCCGGCGTGAAGAAGAACTGCGCCAGGCCGCGCATGACGATGGCAAGGCCGAAGGTGGAGAAGATCTGCACCATGCCGGCATTGGCCTTTGCGCGCACCGCAAAGCGGACGATCAAGAGATAGACCACCGCCCCGAACACGAACAGTGCGGCCGCGACCAGCGGCGCCGCCAGCAGCGGATCGATCGCGAAGAACGCGAACAGGAAGAACGTCGCATACATCGCGATCATGAGGAACTCGCCATGGGCGAAATTCACCACGTCCATCAGGCCGAAGATCAGCGCCAGCCCGACGGCGATCAGGCCATAGAGCAGGCCCATGAGCAGGCCGCTGGCGAGGCTCTGTATGATGGTTTCGGCGGTCACAGATATTGCCCCAAGCAAAAACGTGATGACTCGTCATTGCGAGCGAAGCGAAGCAATCCATGGCAGCCACGCAAAGAAAGATGGATTGCTTCGTCGCAAGTGCTCCTCGCAATGACGAAACGCGTAAAGCTCTGGACAATCGTCTCGGCTGTCACAGCCCGTCCCCCAACCCGCGCTTAGCCGTTACTTCATCGGCCAGATAGCTTCCGCGACCGCGGCCTGCGGCGGGAAGATGGTGACGAACTTGCCGCCGGTATATTGCAGCAACACCGGATCGGCGTCGTTGTTCTGGCCCATCTCGTCGAACTTGACGCGCTTCCACGGCATGATGGTGGTTTCGCCCGGCATGTCGGTGGCGACCAGCGCTTCGCGGATCTTGTCGCCGTCGGTGGACTTGGCGCGGTTGATGGCGTCCGCCATCACGATCAGGCCCATGAACTGCCGCGATGAATAGTCGTTGAAGTCCTTGCCCGACTTCGCCTTGTACATGTCGTTGATCTTGCCGACCATCGGCCGCTTGGCCGCAAGATCGAGCGAAAAGCTGCCGCGCGAGATCACGCCTTCGATCTTGTCGCCTACCGCGTCGTACAATGCTTTTTCGGAGAAGCCGGCGTCCTGGGCGACAATGTTCTTCGGCTTGTAGCCGAGTTCGCCCATGGTCTTGACCAGCAGAATTCCGTCCGTCGTATAGCTCGATGGCATCAGCACGTCGGCGTCGGCGGCTTTGAGCTGCTGCACCTCGGCGGTCAGCGACGGCGAGTTCGCGCGATACTTGATGTCGGCGACAATCTTGTAACCGCGATCCGCAGCGAGCTTGAGTTGCGCGTTGGAGGAGTCGGTGCCGAAAATAGTATCTTCGTGGAACAGCGCCAGCTTTTCGATCTTCTGGCCCTTCTTCTTCAGCGCGTCGAAGAAATCGAACATGGCGGTGGAGAACATCTCGTCATGCGGGGCGGCGCGGAAATAGAACTTGAGACCGCGGCGATGCAGGCTCGGCGAGGAGTTGTCGGCCGAGATGAACGGGATCTGGTAGCGCTCGCAGATCTGGCTGACGGTGACCGCCACCGCGCTCTGGTAGGTGCCGACGATGGCGCAGACTTTTTCCTGGGTGATCAGGCGCTCGGCTTCGGCGCGGCCCTTCTGCGGATCGGCCTGGTGGTCGGCGAATACCAGCCGCACCTTGGCGCCGCCGAGGCCGGAGAGACCCTCGCCCTTCGCCAGCGGCAAATCGAAATCGTAGTTCTTGTTGATGATATCGGCCGCGGTCTCGAACGCCTTTTGCGCGTCGACGCCGATCTGGGCGCTGGCGCCGGACAGCGGATAGATCACGCCGATCGCCACTTCGGTGGTTTGCGCGCGCGCCGCGATCGGCAGCAACGCAGCGGTGGCGGTGGCTCCAAGCAATACGTTTCGGCGCGTGATGGTCATTACGAGATCCCCTGTTGATCGTCGGCTATCGATGAAACGATTGAAGATAACGGTAAAGCCTCAATGGGCGGCAGAAGCTGCCCATTAAAGCACGGCAAGTTGCTTGTTCCTCAGGTCTGTCACCAGCATCAATCCGGGTGCGTGCGTGATCGCGAACGGCAGTTTGGCGGCGGCGATCACCGCCTGCGGGGTCACGCCGCACGCCCAGAAGACCGGAATCTCATCGTCCTCCACCGGCACCGCATCGCCGTAATCTGGCTTTGTAATATCCTTGATTCCGATCGCATGCGGATGACCGAGATGGACCGGCGCGCCGTGCACCGATGGGAAACGCGAGGTGATCTGCACCGCGCGGATCGCATCCGCCGGCTTGAACGGCCGCATCGACACCACCATCGGACCGGCGAACGGCCCCGAAGGGCCGCAGGCGATATTGGTGCGGTACATCGGTACGCGAACCTTGTGCTCGATGTGGCGGATCGGCAGGTCGTCCGCCATCAGCGCTTCCTCGAATGAAAACGAGCAGCCGATCACGAACGCGACCAGGTCGTCGCGCCAATGCGCCATGATATCGGTCGGCTCGTCCGTCACCTCGCCGTCACGCCAGACGCGATAGCGCGGCAAATCGGTGCGGATGTCGAGATCGATCCCGAGCGAGGGGATGCGGGGGTCGCCGACGTCGGACATGCCGATGATCGGGCACGGTTTGGGGTTGAGCTGGCAAAACCTGTGAAACGACGCCGCGAGCTTCTCCGGCAGGATTGCGAGGTTGCCCTGGACGAAGCCGTTGGCGACACCGGCGGTGGTGGCGGCCATCCCGGCGCGGCAGGCATGCCGGGCTGCCACACTCGGCAGGTCGGTGCGCGACAGATCAGCCGTCCCGCGATCCATAAGCCATTCCGTTCTCGCTGCGCTGGTCATCGCGGATATCGCCCTAATTCGCTCGACAGGGAAAGGCGCATATGGCTACCATAATGTCCAATCGGCGTTTTTAATCAATATCGATAAAAATATTTTATCGATGTGAGGACTCTGCGTGCATGGCTGATTTCAAGGCAATAGAAACCTTCATGTGGGTGGTGACACTCGGCAGCTTTCGCGGCGCGGCGCAGAAGCTCAACACTACCCAGCCCGCGATCTCGCAGCGGATCGCCCAACTCGAGCATGAGGTGGGAGTGCGGCTCCTGCAGCGCGACCGCCGCATGGTGCTGCCGACGCCGAGCGGGCGGGAAATGATGGTGTATGCCGAGAAGCTGATCGGGCTGCGCTCGGAAATGCTGGCCGCGATCGGCGACCGCTCGGCGATGCATGGCGTGCTGCGGCTCGGCGTGGCCGAGACCATCGTCCACACCTGGCTGTCGCAATTGATCAAAAGCGTCAACCACGCCTATCCTAACCTCTCGCTTGAAATCGAGGTCGACATCACCTCGAACCTGACGACGCGGCTCTTGGCGCAGGAGATCGAACTCGCCTTCCTGCTCGGACCGTTGTCGGCGCCGGCGATCAGCAACCGGGTGCTGTGCGACTATCCCGTCGGCTTTCTCGCCAGCCCCTCGCTTGGACTGGGCAAGCGAAAGCTGACGGTGCACGATCTGGCGAAATTCCCGATCATCACCTTTCCGCGCAAGACCCCGCCTTACGAACTGGTGCGCTCGATGTTCAACCGCCCGGACCTGCCGCCGATCCGCCTTCACGCCAGCGCCTCGCTCGCGACCGTCATCCACATGGCGATCGAAGGCCTCGGCATTGCGGTGATTCCGACCGCGATCGTCGAAAACGAGATGGCCGACGGACGGCTGCAATTGCTGTCGACCAATCTGCAGATGCCGATGCTGACCTTCTCGGCGAGCTGGCTGGCTACCCCCGACACCGTAGCCGTCGAGCGCGTGGCCGAACTTGCGGCCTCGCTTGCGCGGGGCAGCGTCGTTGTTGACGCGCAGCCGGCGGCGCGTCATTGAAAATGCACGCGCGCATCTCCTGAATTCCGGAATGGCTCCATGACCAAAATCGCATCCAACCTGCAGATCGATTCCACCCGGCTGTGGGACACGATTCACGAAACCGCAAAATTTGGCGCCACGCCGAAAGGCGGCGTGCGGCGGTTGACGCTCGGGCCCGAGGACAAGCAGGTGCGCGACTGGTTCCGCAAGGCATGCGAGGCGGCGGGACTGGAGGTGCACGTCGATACGCTCGGCTCAATGTTCGGCCTGCGCAAGGGCCGCGACATGTCGAAGCCGCCGGTGGGCCTCGGCTCGCATCTGGATACGCAGCCGACCGGAGGCAAGTTCGACGGCGTGCTCGGCACGCTGGCGGCGCTCGAGGTGGTCCGCACGCTCAACGATGCCGGGATAGAAACCGAAGCCCCGATCTGCGTCGTCAACTGGACCAACGAGGAAGGCTCGCGCTTCGCGCCGGCGATGATGGCTTCGGCCGCCTATGTCGGCGATTTCACCACCGATGATATTCTCTCACGCAAGGACGCCGACGGCGTCACGGTGGCCGAGGCGCTCGATCACATCGGCTATCGCGGCGGCAGCCCGGTGGGGACGCAGAAATTCTCCGGCTTCGTCGAACTGCACATCGAGCAGGGCCCGATCCTGGAAGCCGAAGGCAAGACCATCGGCGTGGTTGATTCCGGCCAGGGCGTGTTGTGGTACGATGGCAAGATCACCGGCTTCGAGAGCCATGCCGGCTCGACGCCGATGCCGCTGCGCCGCGACGCGCTGGCGACATTGTCGGAGATCGTGCTGGCGATGGAGAGCATCGCAAAGAAACACGGCCCCAAGGCGGTCGGCACCATCGGCGAGGCTGTCATCGCCAGTCCCTCGCGCAACGTCATCCCCGGCGAGATCGCCTTTACCGTCGACTGCCGCAGCGCCGATGCCGCCATCATGGACGCGCTGGACAAGGATTTGCGCGCAGCCGTTGCGGAAATCGCGGCGCGGCGCAAGGTGGACGTTGCGCTCGACCTGATCTGGCGGAAACCGCCGACGCATTTCGACCCAAAACTGGTCGACGCGGTGGAGAACGCCGCCAAGGCGCTCGGCTATTCGCACCGGCGCATCACATCCGGCGCGGGGCACGATGCCTGCAATCTCAATACCAAAATGCCCGCAGCGATGGTGTTCGTGCCCTGCAAGGACGGTATCAGCCATAACGAGCTTGAGGACGCGACCCAGGCCGACTGCACGGCCGGCGCCAACGTGTTGATGCATACGGTGCTCGCGCTCGCGGGCGTCGCGTCCTGACCGGCCAACATTCGGAGGATTTCCGTGCGCGGAGTTTTTGTCGATGCCAATGAATCGCTGGCCGTGATCTTCGAGCGGCTGGAAAAACCAGGCGATCCCAAGGTGCGGATACATCGCGACCCCGACATCACGCCGGATCGATACCCTGACGTGCTCGACGGCGCCGAGATCGCTGTCGTCGACCACACGGCGCTGCCGACCGATATCGCGAGGAAATGCACGGGCCTGAAACACGTCGTGTTTCTCGGCACCGGCGCGCGCAGCTACATGAATCCGGAAGAACTCGCCGAACTCGGCATCGACGTTCATCTGATCAAGGGTTATGGCGACACGGCCGTGGCCGAATGCGCTATCGCTCTGATGTGGGCGGCAGCGCGCGGCATCGCGGAGATGGACCGCGAGATGCGCGCCGGCAAGTGGCTGCGCGATGACGGCATGCAGTTGACCGGCAAGACACTGGGCCTGATCGGCTTCGGTGGCATCGCCGCCGAAGTCGCGCGCATCGCGCTCGGCAGCGGCATGCGGGTGATCGCCTGGAACCGCTCGCCGAAAAGCTTTGCGGGCGTCGAGTTCGTCGATTTGGACACGTTGCTGGTCGCAAGCCACGTCGTTTCGCTGCACCTGTTGCTGAACGACGAAACCCGCGGCTTCCTCACGCGCCAGCGTATCGCGGCGATGCAGCCGGGAGCCATCCTCGTCAACACCGCACGCGCCGCTGTGGTCGACGAGGATGCGATGATCGATGCCTTGAAGTCAGGCCACCTCCGGCATGCCGGGCTCGACGTCTTCAACACCGAGCCGCTGCCGGCGGACCATCCGCTGACGAAGCTGCCCAATGTGACGCTGTCGGCGCATTCGGCGTTCCGCACTCCGGAAGCCAGCGAGAACCTGATGGCGGCGGCGTGGGAGCATTGCCGGAGGATTGCGGCGGGGACCTGAGCCGGTTATTCGCCCGGCCCCCGCGCGCTCCGATCGGATTCAGAACTTATAGGTGAGACCGGTTCCGATCAGCCACGGATCGAGATTGACCTTGCCGATGACCGGCACGACCCCGCCGAGCGTACCGTCCCAATCCGGACGCAGCCAGATCTTCTTGACGTCGACGTTCAACCCGACATGCTTGTCGATCATGTAGTCGAAGCCGATCTGCGCCGCCGGCGCAAACGAATTGTGCAGATGGCTCTGGGTCACGATCACGCCCGCATTGTTGAAGGTATTGCCGGCCGATTGGTTGTAGAACACCGTATAGTTCACGCCTGCGCCGATATAGGGCTTGAACGCGCCGAGCTCGGTGAAGTGATATTGCAGCGTCAGCGTCGGCGGCAACAGCCAGGCTCTGCCGACGTCGAGGCCGGCGGTGGCCGGAACACCGGTACCGGTCACCTCGTGACGGGTGACGCCGAGGATGAGTTCGGCCGCGATGTTGCTGGTGAAGAAATAGGAAATATCCAGTTCCGGGATGATCGCATCCGACGTCTTCACGCCGGATCCCGGCACCTGGTCGACCCAGCCGGAATCGCGGGTGACCACGCCAAGCGCGCGCAGACGAATCATCCAGGGATTCCAGGCGTCGACCGCGGGCGCCTTGAAATAGGGTGCTGCGACCGGCAAGTCGGCGGCTGAAGCGGCGGCGGCCAATCCGAAAATCCCGGCAGCCAAAGTGAGCGAAGAAATCGCAATTCTTGTTGTTGTTTTCATGAAGGTCCCCAGTCATTGCCGAGGCGAACGATTTCGCACCGACTGGCCCTTCAAAGATGCCGGCTGACAATCGAAAGAATTGTGCTGGATCAATTCTCCCCAACTTGCGCCAGAAAACCTCGCCACTGTTGCAGTCCCGACACAACGTAACGGCGGAATTTGCTTGGTCGCGGCGGTATTTGACGGATGTGCGGGCGCGCACGCGAAGCAGTCGCATCTGGCGACCCGGGCACAACTGCTCGCGACGGCGCCAATTGCGCCGCCGGTTTTCATGTCTGGTACGGCGAAGGCTGCTGTATGGAGAGTGGCCCCTACTCCACCATCTCCGCCACCGCCTTGCCGCATGCGGTCGTGTCGGCATTGCCGCCGAGATCACGGGTGCGCAGCGTACGTTCGCCGAGGGTGCGTTCGATGGCACCGACGATCGAGGCGGCGGCGGTCTTCTCGCCGAGATGCTCCAGCATCATTGCGCCGGACCAGATCATGCCGATCGGGTTGGCGATGCCCTGGCCGGCAATATCGGGCGCCGAGCCGTGTACCGGTTCGAATACCGACGGGAAAGTGCCCTCCGGATTGATGTTGCCTGACGGCGCGATGCCGATGGTGCCGGTGCAGGCAGGTCCCAGGTCAGAGAGAATGTCGCCGAACAGGTTCGAGCCGACCACGACGTCGAACCAGTCCGGATGCAGTACGAAGTTCGCGGTGAGGATGTCGATGTGGTACTTGTCCCACTTCACCTTGGGATAGTTCTTCGCCATCGCCTCCACGCGCTCGTCCCAATACGGCATGGTGATGGAAATGCCGTTGGATTTCGTCGCCGAGGTCAGATGCTTTTTCGGCCGCGATTGCGCCAGGTCGAAGGCGAATTTCAGGATCCGATCGACACCGATGCGGGTCATCACGGTCTGCTGCGTGACGAATTCGCGATCGGTATCCGGAAACATCCGACCGCCGACGGAGGAATATTCGCCTTCGGTGTTTTCGCGCACCACCCAGAAATCGATGTCGCCGGACTTGCGGTTGGCGAGCGGCGACGGCACGCCCGGCATCAGCCTGACGGGGCGGAGGTTGACGTACTGGTCGAACTCGCGCCTGAACTTGATCAGCGATCCCCACAAGGAAATGTGATCGGGAATTTTGGCGGGCCAGCCCACCGCACCGAAATAGATCGCGTCATGCTTGCCGATTTTGGCTTTCCAGTCCTCCGGCATCATCTCGCCGTGCTTTTCGTAATAGTCCCAGGACGCGAAATCGAAATGATCGAAATGCACGCTGACGCCGTGCTTTTTCGCCGCCGCCTCCAGCACCCGCAGGCCCTCCGGCACCACTTCCTTGCCGATGCCGTCGCCGGGAATAACCGCGATCCGATATTGCTTTTTTGGGTTGCTCATCGAGAATTTCCACCTGGGCTTGATCTGGTCCTGATCTGGTCCTGCCGCGCCGGGAGCGCCGCATATTTTGAAGGGACTGCAATGGACCAAACTGCATCAGCGTGCAACGCTGCAGTGCAATGTTGACCCGTTCGTCGGCGGCAGTCACCCTATTCCATTCACATTCCCGCCTGTCCGATTTTCCCATCGTCCCATCAAGAGAGCAATCCCATGGATCTCCATCTGCGCGGCAAGCGCGTCCTGATCACCGGCGCATCAAAAGGCATTGGCGCGGCCGCCGCGGAAGCTTTTGCCGAAGAGGGCTGCGACCTCCGGCTTGCCGCGCGCAGCGGCGATCAATTGAAGGCGCTCGCCGAGCGGCTGCGGTCGACGCACCAGATCGACGCCACTGCTCACGTCGTGGACCTGCGCCAGCCCGAGGACATCGCGAAACTGGCAAAAGATGCTTCCGACATCGACATCCTCGTCAACAACGCCGGCGATATTCCGGGCGGCTCGATCGACAAGATCGATGAGGCGACCTGGCGTCATGCCTGGGAACTGAAGGTGTTCGGCTATATCAACCTGACGCGGGCGATCTACGCGCAGATGAAAGCGCGCGGCCATGGCGTGATCATCAACGACATCGGCGCCGCCGGGGAAAAATTCGACGCCAATTATATCTGCGGCAGCGCCGGCAATGCCGCGCTGATGGCTCTTACCCGCGCGTTAGGCGGAAAGAGCCTCGCCGACAACATCCGCGTCGTCGGCATCAACCCGGGGCCGGTCGGCACCGACCGCCACGTCACGCTGCTCAAGACCCGCGCGAAAAGCCAGTTCGGCGACGAGAACCGCTACAAGGAATTCCAGCAAGGCCTGCCGCTCGGCCGTCCGGCGCACGCACGCGAGATCGGCGACCTGATGGCCTTCCTCGCCTCTGATCGTTCGGGGTATACGTCGGGGGTGATCTACACGGTCGATGGCGGGATCAGTGCGGGGTGGGGGTAGACGCGTTCCCTCCATGTCCGCTTAAACAACTGCCGAATCCAAGGAGACGTAAGTGACATCTGATCAGGGCTTGGTACGAGAGACCGCATGTGCCGTCGTCGATAAACTCAATTCAGGCGAGGTCACGCCGCTGGATCTGCTGGACGTGCTGCAACAGCGCATTGCCGAGGTCGATGGCAAAGTCAACGCCTTGCCGACGCTCTGCTTCGACCGCGCCCGGACTCATGCCAAAGCGCTGATGGAAAAGCCCAAGGGCGAGCGCGGCCTGCTCGCGGGCCTGCCGATCCCGATCAAGGACCTGTTCAACGTCAGGGGCGTACTGAACACGCAGGGCTCGCCGATCTTCAAGGACGTCGTTTCCACGCATTCCGACCTTGTGGTCGAGCATCTCGAAACCAATGGCGGCGTGGTCTATGCCAAATCGAACACGCCGGAATTCGGCGCAGGTGCCAACACCTTCAACGAGGTGTTCGGCGCGACGCTCAATCCCTGGGACACGTCGCGTTCCGCCGCGGGCTCATCAGGCGGCGCGGCGGTCGCGCTCGCAACCGGCATGGCCTGGCTTGCGCATGGCACCGACATGGGCGGCTCGTTGCGCAATCCGGCGAGCTTCTGCGGCATTGTCGGCCTGCGTCCGAGCATCGGCCGCGTCGCGCACACGCCGTCGGGCACCATCGATCGCAATATCACCGTCCATGGCCCGATGGCGCGCAATGTCGAGGATCTCGCGCTGTTTCTCGATGCCATGAGCGGGGAGCATGCGGCCGATCCACTTTCGCTGCCGGTGCCGCCGGCACCGTTCCTGTCGGCGGCCCGCTCCGGCAACAAGCCGAAGCGCATCGCCTATTCGCCCGATCTCGGCATCACGCCTGTCGATCCCGAGGTCGCGGCCATCACCCGCAAGGCCGCCGAATGTTTTGCCGAAGCCGGCGTCATCGTCGAGGAGGCGCATCCCGATCTGCGCGAAGCCCATGAATGCTTTCATGTGCTGCGCGCGTTCGATTTCGCGATGACCAAGGCCACGCTGTTGCGCACCAAGCGCGATCTGCTCAAGCCCGAAGTGATCTGGAATATCGAACAAGGGCTGAAGCTGACGGTTGAGCAGATTGCGCGTGCGGAAGCCCAGCGCGTCGAGCTGACCGCGCGCGCGGTCGAGTTTTTCGACACCTACGACCTGCTGCTGACGCCGGCGACCATCGTCGCGCCGTTCCCGATCGAGAACCGGTATGTCGCTGAATGCGCCGGCAAGAAATTCGACAACTATGTCGAATGGCTCGGCATCGTCTATGCGATCACGCTGGCCTGCTGTCCGGCGCTGTCGCTGCCTTGCGGATTCACGGCGTCCGGACTGCCGGTCGGATTGCAGATGGTGGCGCCGCCGCGTGGCGAGGCGAAGCTTCTTGCGGGTGCAAAGCTGCTGGAGGACATTTTGGGTTTGCGCGGCACGACGCCGATCGATCCGAGATTGCCGAAGTAACTTTTTCGCATCATCTCTGGATAAGCGAAGCAGCTACTTCGCCGGCCTGTCTACCCTCGTCTCATGCTGCAACTGCAGGAACATCGTCAGCGCCAGGCGGTCGACCATTTCCGGTTCATCGAGCGGGACGAGTTTCGGCTTGTGCAGCACGGCGTTGATCAACGTGCCGAACATCATCTGGAACGCGAAGCCGATGCTGCGGGTTTTCGCTGCGATCCGGCCTCGGCCCATTCGCGCCAGCAACAGCGGCGTGGCAAGATCAACCATGGCGCCGCCGGTGGCACGGATCGTTCCCCATCGCTCCGGATAGACGCTCTCATATTGCGCCGCCGCGCGGACCACGCCGACGTTGCGGCGCACCACATCGACCGCGACTTCGACCACTCTTCGGCAGGCCACCTCCAATCCGGTAGCGAGATTGTCCTCATCGGCAACCGCGGCACGGACGGCGGCCAGCGCCCTGCTCGCTGCAAGCGACATCAGCGCACTGAAGAAGGCGTCCTTGCTTTCGAAGCGGCCGTAGAATGCGCCGATCGTGACGCCGACACGCCTGCACAAATCCTCGATCGAGAGTTCATCGAGCGAGCGCTCGCGCAACATTGCAGCGGCGGCTTCCAGCAGCGCGATGGTGGTTTCCTGGCTGCGTCGCTGTTGCGTCGGCAGGATGCCCGGAAGGTCCCGAACCGCAAGCCAGTCTATCGATTGTGAATCTGTCACGACGACATCATCCAGATTTGTATTGACGGTTATATTATAGTCATGCCTATAATTTGGAAACGATAAAAACAACGCGCCGTCTCAATGGCGCGAAACATGACCGATTGCCGCGTCCAGCAAAACGCGAACGCAGCAGTACAAAGGGAGTTTGGTCGAATGTCGAAATCCCCCCGGCTGAAAGTGCATGTCGACCAGGAAAAGTGCCAGGGGCACGCCCGCTGCAAGTCGCTGGCGCCCGAGCTGTTCGATCTCGACGAATTCGGCAACGCGCATGAAGCCGGTGACGGTTCCGTCCCCGAGGGGCTCGAGGACAAGGCGTGGCTTGCGCAATCCAACTGCCCGGAAATCGCAATCACCGTGACCGAGGAATAGTCCGCTTTCCAAAGCCGACGCGTTCGCAAGAACCATCCCAGCCTGTAAGATCAGAGGATTCTCCGATGTCCGATCCCGCCCGCGTCATGCCCGAACATCCTCCCGTCACCGACTGGGTTCACGATTTCGACCATACCGATCCGCGCTGGACCGAAAATCCGTTTCCGATCTGGGAGGAATTGCGGAAGGAATCGCCGGTCGTACATACCGAGCGCTATCTCGGCTGTTACCTGCCGACCACCTACGAAGCGGTCAAGGAGATCGCCTACGACACCGAGCATTTTTCCTCGCGCCGCATCATCGTGCGCGACGTCCGGCCTGAAGTTACGGGCAAGGCGCCGCCGATCACATCAGATCCGCCGGAGCACAAGCCTGCAAAGCAATTACTGCTGCCGCCGTTTACGCCTGACGCCATGAAAAAGCTGGAGCCGCGGGTTCGTGCGATCTGCAACGAGCTGATCGACGAATTTGTTGCGGACGGAAAATGCGATGCGGCGGCGCGCTACACCAAGCATGTGCCGGTTCGCGCCATCGCCCACATGCTCGGCATCCCGGAACAGGACAGCGACCTCTTCATCAAATGGATCCACGAAATCCTCGAGCTCGGCATCAAGGACAACGATGCCTTGATGCGCGCGGTCGAGGAGATGACCGGCTATTTCGCCGGCCATATCGAGCTTCGCAAGAAACAGCCGACCGACGATCTGATCTCGACGCTGATGAACGCCAGGGACAAGGATGGCCAGCCATTGTCCGACGGCCACGTGCTGGGCTCGCTGCGGCTGCTGCTGATCGCCGGCATCGACACCACCTGGAGCGCGATCGGTTCGTCGCTGTGGCATCTGGCGAACACGCCCGCGGACCGCGACCGCCTGATCGCCGAGCCCGAACTGATGCCGATCGCGATCGAGGAACTGCTGCGCGCCTATTCGCCGGTGACGATGGCGCGCGAGGTAATGAAGGAGACGGTCGTCAGCGGCTGCCCGATGAAACCGGGAAACATGGTGCTGCTGTCGTTCCCTGCCGCCAACCGCGATCCCGCCATGTTCCCCGAAGCTGACAAAGTTGTGATCGACCGCAAGGAGAACCGCCACGCTGCATTTGGCCTCGGTATTCACCGCTGCGTGGGTTCCAACCTTGCGCGCATGGAAATGACGGTTGCGCTTGAGGAATGGCTGAAACGCATTCCCGACTTCAGGCTTGACCCCGCCGGCAAGGTCACGTGGTCGGAAGGCACGGTGCGCGGCCCGCGGCAGCTTCCGATGCTGTTCGGCAAGCTGGCCTGAGCAGCGCAGTGGACATCGGTAAGATCATGATTAAAGAAAGCGAGGAAGTTTAGCCCCTAACCAAATGTTCGCCCCGGAGGCCATGCATGACGGATCAAGCCATTCGACCCGCGGACGATCACCTCGACATTCACGACGTCGAACGGCGAATCAAGGCGATCTTCATCGGTTCGATCGGCAATCTCGTCGAATGGTATGATTTCTACGCCTACACGGCGTTCGCGCTGTACTTCGCGCCGGCGTTCTTTCCAAACGAAGACCCGGTGGTGCAGCAGCTCAACGCTGCCGTGCTGTTTGCCGCCACCTTCCTGATGCGGCCGCTCGGCGGCTGGCTGTTTGGCTACATTGCCGACCGCTACGGCCGGCGGCTGTCGCTGACGCTGTCGGTGGTCTGCATGTGCTTTGGCTCGCTGATCATCGCGGTGACGCCGACATACGCCACCATCGGCCTCGCGGCTCCCGCCATCCTGGCGCTGGCGCGGATCATTGAAGGCCTGAGCCTCGGCGGCGAATACGGCGCCAGCGCCACCTATCTGAGCGAGGTCGCCGATCCCAAACACCGCGGCTTCTATTCCAGCTTTCAATACGTCACCCTGATCGGCGGCCAGCTCACCGCGATCATCGTGCTCCTGCTGTTGCAGAAGGTGTTTCTGACCCCGGAGCAACTGAAGGACTGGGGATGGCGGATTCCCTTCGTGATCGGCGCCCTGCTGGCGATCTTCGCCGCGGTGATGCGGCGCGATCTGCAGGAGACCGAGGCTTTCATCGCGGCCAAGAAGGCCGCAAAACCAAGCGGATCGATCCGCGGCCTGCTGAAATACCCGCGTGAGCTGTTGCTGGTGGTGGGTCTCACCGCCGGCGGCACCGCCGCGTTTTACACCTTCACCACCTATATGCAGACTTTTGTGAAGCTGTCGGTCGGCCTCACCGCGGATCAGACCACGCTTGTCATTTTCGGGTCGCTGATTTTCGCGACATTGCTACAGCCGATCTACGGCGCACTGTCGGACCGCATCGGCCGCAAGCCACTGCTGATCTTTTTCGATGTCGTCGGCACGCTCTCGACGATCCCGATCCTGATGACGTTGAAAGAAACAAAATCGCCTTTCGTCGCCTTCCTGCTGATTTGCGCAGCCTGGATTTTCGTCGCCGGCTACACCTCGATCAACGCCATCGTGAAGGCCGAGTTGTTTCCTACCAACGTCCGCGCGCTGGGCGTCGGGCTGCCCTATGCGATCACGGTGTCGTTGTTCGGCGGCACCGCGCCTGCGATCGCCTTGTATTTCAAGAGTCTTGGTCACGAGGAATGGTTCTATTATTATCTTTCTGGCATGATCTGCCTGTCGCTGATCATCTACGCGACCATGCGCGATACCAAGCATGAATCGGCAATGCACCGTCATGAATGAACGGTTCCGATATGACTGACGACCATGAGCCGCCTGCGGAAAGCAAGCTGACGCGCAGCAAGCAGCGCTGGGCGCGCGAGGGCCGCTTCCTGACCGGGAAGATCACGCGCCCCGAAGATCAACGCCTGCCGCCGGGCCAGCATCTCACGCGGGACTGGCCGACGCTCGATCTCGGGCTGACGCCAAACATCTCGCGAGAGCGCTGGCGGCTGGACGTTTACGGCGCGGTCGAGAAACCGATCTTCTGGGATTTTTCGCAGTTCACCGCACAGCCGCAGACACAGTTCGTATCCGACATCCATTGCGTGACCACGTGGTCGCGCTACGACAACCAATGGGAGGGGCTTTCGACCCGCGATCTGCTGATGGCCTGCCAGCCGCGGGACGAAGCGCGGTTCGTGGTGCTGCATTCCCATGACGGCTACACCACCAACCTTGCGCTCGAAGATTTCGCCGCTGAAGACGCGCTGCTGGCCCACAGCTGGTCGGGTGCGCCGCTGGAACAGGAGCATGGCGGCCCGGTGCGGCTGGTGGTGCCGCATCTCTATTTCTGGAAGAGCGCGAAGTGGCTGCAGAGCATCGAATTCCTCGCCGAGGATGCACCGGGCTACTGGGAGGTCCGCGGCTATCACAACCGCGGCGATCCCTGGCAGGAGCAGCGCTATTCCGGCGATTGAGTTGAGCGCTCAGGCTCCGGCCGTCGAGCGGAACGTTTTCCGACAGCGAAAAACGCCTCGGGCCCAATGATCCCTTCGATCACAGGCTTGTACATCGAGCGAGAACGTCAAGTCCGCTGGACTACTTGGAAAGCAATCCCGCCAATTGTTCCGTGGCAAGCGAACAGCGAACTTCGTCGATCTGCCGCGAAAGCAGAAGCGCAGTCGCCTTCAAGGTCTCGATCATCGGCGTTTCGCTGTGCGTTCTCTCAAGTTCTGAAATTCGTTTGTTGAACGCCTCAAGTTCGAGATGGAGCCGCTCGATTTCGGCATGATAATCGGCTCCTGCTACGCTACAAATCCTTTGTGCTCGCATGGTCGTCCCCCCGTTGCGGTCACGCCTTCGTGAATGCCATTTATGGCCAGATCAGGAAAAATTCGCGTCGTAGTTTGGCCGATCGCGAGGCTTTCCAAATACCTCACCCCTCCGGCCGCCTTGGCATCCCACCCGAATGACGGAGACTGACCGTGCCGACTGAACGTTTTCAATTCACGGGCGTGGGCGGCCATCAACTGGCCGCCGCGCTGGATCTGCCCGAGCGGGAGCCGACAGCCTATGCGCTGTTCGCGCATTGCTTCACCTGCGGCAAGGATGTGCTGGCGGCCAGGCGCATCGCGCTGGCACTGGCGGCAAAGGGCATCGCCGTGCTGCGGTTCGACTTCACCGGGCTTGGCTCCAGCGAAGGCGATTTCGCCAATTCGACATTCTCTTCGAATGTCGCCGACCTGGTACGGGCTGCCGATCATCTGCGCGAAACCCGAAAGGCGCCGGCGATCCTGATCGGCCACAGCCTTGGCGGCGCGGCGATCCTGGCCGCCGCCGGCCAAATTCCGGAAGCCAGGGCCGTCGTCACCATCGCAGCCCCCTCCGATCCCGCCCATGTCACAGGCCTTTTCAAGGATCGCATCGAAGACATCCGCAGGCAGGGCGAGGTCGAAGTCTCGCTCGCGGGCCGTCCATTCTACATCAAGCGCGAATTCCTCGAAGACGTCGCCGAGCACAATTTGATGGCGCAGGTGACGAAGCTGCACAAGGCGCTGCTGATCATGCACGCGCCGACCGACGATACTGTCGGCATCGATAACGCCACGCGTATCTTCGTGGCGGCGAAACATCCCAAGAGTTTTGTGTCGCTGGCGGGCTCCGATCATCTGCTCACCGGCAAGCCCGACGCCGCCTATGTCGCCGGCATGATCGCCGCCTGGGTCGAGCGCTATATCGATCCGGTCGTGGCTGAACCCGCGGCCGAGTTCGGCGAGGCGCCGCGCCAGGTCGTGGTGCGCGAGACCCGCGACAGCAAGTTCCAGCAGACGGTTTCGATCGGGCCGCATCATATGCTCGCCGATGAGCCGGTCGCCGCCGGCGGCGAGGACAGCGGACCCGGCCCGTATGATTTTGTGCTGGCCGGCCTCGGCGCCTGCACGTCGATGACCATGCGGCTATATGCCGACCGCAAGTCGCTGCCGCTGGAGCGCGTCACGGTGACGCTCAAGCACAGCAAGATTCACGCGGAACATTGCGCCGAGTGCGAGACCAAGGCCGGGATGCTCGACCAGATCGACCGCGTGATATCAATGGAAGGCGCGCTCGATGCCGACCAGCGCAAGCGCCTGATGGAAATCGCCGACAAATGCCCGGTGCACCGCACGCTGACCTCGGAAGTCCGCATCCTGACGAAAGCTGCGGATTGACGCGTTACGCCGGCGCCAGCGGCCGGACGCGGAGGGCGCCGCGGAGGCCTGCGGCGGTACCGAGCACTATTCCGGCGACCGCGACGAATGACGACAGCGCCAGCGTGGACAGGCCCGTCAGGCCCTGCCCGACCGAACAGCCAAACGCCATCACGCCACCCGCACCCATCAGCGCCGCGCCGCCGGCCGAGCGCAGCATATGGCGCGGCGAGCTGTAACCTTCCCAGTGAAAACGGCCGGTTGCCAGTGCCGTCGCGAGGCTTCCGGCGAACACGCCGAAGACTGTGACGATGCCAAAATTCAGCGTCGATCCCGTCGACAGCATGACGTATTGCAGCGCGTCCGCGATCGGCGCGATGAAGGTCAGCGAGGTGAGCGGAACCGGATTGAAGTCATCAGCGCCGAGGTAGCCGGTCGCAACCCATCCGGCGGCAACGAGAATTCCGACGATCAGCCCGGCCGCGACCTGTCCAAACGATTTTCGGAACGACGCATGCGCGAAAGCAAAGATGACGAGCGCTGCGCTCGTCACCGACGCAGCAACCATGCGCGCAGAAGTCTCGGACAGACCGAAGCCCGACAGCAGCGCCGGAACCGACGTCAGCGTTGCCGTCGTCTGCGACGCCTGCACCATGGCGATGCGGGCCGGCGCGATCAGGCCCTTGAGCGTCATCTCCGCGACGATCCCGAGCACGATCACCACGACGAACGAACGCAGATTGCCGCGGCCGAGCAGCACCAGCGCGCGCGAGCCGCAACCGTTCGACAACACCATGCCGTAACCAAACAGCAGCCCACCAACGAACATCACGGGGACTGAGAACGACGGCTGCAGATAGATCGATTTGCCGAGATCGACCAGGCCAGCGGCCGCAAGCAACTGCGACGTGGCGATCGCCACTCCCATCGCCAGGGCATAGGTGCGTGCCAGGCGCCTATCGCCTTCCGCCCACCAGCCGCGCAGGCTGCTCATCATGCAAAAGCCGCTCAGCAATCCGACCGCGCCATAGACAAGGCCGATCACGAGACCAGCGAGGACGACGATGTTGGCGGCGGACATGGATGTGTTCCTCAAAGTCTGTCGTCATTGCGAGCGCAGCGAAGCAATCCATCGTGCCGCAAAAAGAAAGAATGGATTGCTTCGCTTCGCTCGCGATGACGGTTACGGCCGCAAGATCACACGATCTCGCGACGAGCCGGCGACTGCGATGAAGGCGGCTTTGGCCTGCTCCAGCGGGTAGATCGCGGACGGCTTGATCGGGAACGGTTTTAGATGTCCGCTGGCAAATCCCGGCACCAGTTCCCGCAGCACCGCGCCGGTCGCAATCGACGACAGCCCCAGCGTGTCGATGCCGACATAGGTGTGCTGGCCGCGATAGAATTCGAGGATATTGAACTGCACGATCCGTTCGACTGTCGCGATCAGTATCTGGCGCCCGCGGATCGCCAGCGATTTATGGGCCGCCTGAAAATAGGGATCGCCGACGGTATTGAACACGATGTCGGCGCCCTCGCCATCAGTGAGTTCGCGGACGCGCGCGGCGACGTCGGTCGCCGACGCGTCGATGACTTCGACGTGAGAATTGGCATGGCCCTCATATGGCTCGCTCTTGCGCACTACGCCGATGACGCGCGCGCCGTTCCAACTCGCGATCTGCACCGCAGCTTGACCGACCTTGCCGTTGGCGCCCATCACCAGCACGGTCTCGCCGGGCTTGGGCAGCCCGGCACGGCGGAGGCCTTCCATTGCGGTGACAAAGGGAACGCCGATGCCGGCGGCCTCCTCCCATGAGAGGCTTTCGGGCTTCTCCACCACAGCGTCGGCCTCGACGGCGAGATGCGTGGCATGGGTGCCGTCGCGCCGGATGCCGAGATCGCCCGAGGAGCCGAACACGGCGCGACCGATCCAGCCGGGTGGGCCGTCGATCACCACGCCGGCGTAGTCGCGCCCGGGCGTGCGGGGAAATACCGCGTAAGGCATCAGGCCAGTCGCGGCCTTGACGTCGGACGGATTGACCGCTGCTGCCCTGATCTCGATCAGCACCTCGTTCGCCGCGCGCCACAAGGCGAGCCTTTCGACCGCCGGGGCGAGCGCTGCGGTATTCTCTGCTTTCGCCAACAGACGCACGCAGCGAGCTTCGACCGACGTCGGCCGAGCATCTGGCTTTTGGGAAACCGGCATCGAGGATAGTCCCGCTTTCTCTTCACGAGCAGCAGGAGTTACCCTTTCGGCCGCTTGTCGTAAACCCGTTTCGCCTTGCCGAGCGAACGTTCCAGCGTATCGGGCGCAACCGCCCTGACCCGCGCGGTGATGCCGATAGTATTCTTGATGAAGGTCGAGACCTTGTCCGCATGGGCGGTCAACCCGCTGCCGTCCCAGCTTTCGGGGCGTGCTTCGGCGAGCACCGTCATCTCGTCCATGCGGCCTTCCCGCGTCAGTTCGATGATGAAATGGCCGCCGCACCAGTCGGTCGCGAGCAAGGCTTCCTCGATCTGGGTCGGGAACACATTGACGCCGCGCAGGATGATCATGTCGTCGGAACGCCCGGTGACCTTCTCCATCCGCCGCATGCCCGGCCGCGCCGTGCCGGGCAACAGCCGCGTCAGGTCGCGGGTGCGGTAGCGGATGATCGGAAAGGCCTCCTTGGTCAGCGATGTGAAAACCAGTTCGCCCTTTTCGCCGTCGGGCAGCACGGCGCTGGTCTCGGGATCGATCACTTCAGGATAGAAGTGATCTTCCCAGATATGCAGGCCGTCTTTGGTCTCGACGCATTCCTGCGCGACGCCGGGGCCGATCACTTCCGAGAGGCCATAAATGTCGGTTGCGTCCATGTCGAAGGCCTGTTCGATCTCGGCGCGCATCGCGTTGGTCCAGGGTTCGGCGCCGAAGATGCCGAATTTGATGGACGATTGGCGCGGGTCGAGGCGCTGCTTCCTGAACTCATCCAGTATCGCCAGCATGTAGCTCGGCGTCACCGTGATGATGTCGGGCTTGAAATCGTTGATGAGCTGCACCTGCCGCTCCGTCATGCCGCCTGACACCGGCACCACGGTGCAGCCGAGCCGCTCCGCCCCATAATGCGCGCCGAGGCCGCCGGTGAACAGGCCGTAGCCATAGGCGTTGTGCATGATCATGCCGGTGCGGCCGCCGGCGGCGCGGATCGAGCGCGCCATCACCTCCGACCAGGTGTCGATATCTCCTTGCGTGTATCCGACCACGATCGGCTTTCCCGTGGTGCCGGATGAGGCGTGGACACGGACCAGTTTTTCGCGGGCGACAGCGAACATGTTGAACGGGTAATTGTCGCGCAGGTCGGTTTTGCCGGTGAATGGAAATTTGGCGAGATCGGAAAGCTGCCTGAAGTCGGACGGATGCACGCCGGCGTCGTCGAACGCTTTCTTGTAATGCGCGACGTTATCGTAGGCATGGGCCAGCGACCATGCGAGGCGCTTCGTTTGTAGCGCCATGATCTCGTCGCGAGAGGCGCGCTCGGTGTCGTCCATTGCGGCGCTGTAGCCACTTCCTCCGGATTTGACCTTCGTCATGGCCATGGCGCGTTCCCCTGTATCTATTTTTATTTGGTCGCGGTATCAGCGGCCGGCAGCCAGGTGCCGCCGAGGGTGCGGGAATGGCCGCGAAATTCGGCGATCACGACATCACCGGCGGTAACGCGCACGTCGTAAATGCCGGATCGGCCGCTACGCGAAATTTCGCGTGCGGTCGCGACCAGGCGATCACCGAGCTTGCCGGGTTTGATGAAGGTGACGTCACATTGCGCCGCTACCGCACGCTCATTGTGGCTGTTGCAGGCAAAGGCAAACGTGGAGTCGGCCAGCAGAAAGATAAAGCCGCCGTGCGCAATGCGCTGGCCGTTGACCATGTGCGGCTGGACCGCCATCGCCAGCGTCGCCCGGCCGGGCCCGATCTCGACGATCTCCATGCCAAGGCCCCTGCTGGCCTCGTCCTCCTTCCACATCGCATCCGCGCAGGCGCGTGCGAGATCATCTGGTGAAAGCGCAGCCTTGACGTTCAATTCAGTCTCCCTCGCCGGGCCCGTTGAACGAGCCTCTTGATCGCATCGTCAGTCTTGGAGCGAAGCACCGGAGGTGTCAACGCTGCGATCCCCGCCCATCTTCGTCATTCCGGGATGGTCCGCAGGACCAGACCCGGAATCTCGAGATTCCGGGTTCGTGCTTCGCGCGCCCCGGAATGACGATCAAACATGGTCGTAATCCACCACGACCCTGTCGGACAACGGCCGCGCCTGGCAAGTCAGGATGAACCCCGCCTTGAGCTCCCAGGGCTCCAGCGAATAGTTTACTTCCATCTGCGCTTCGCCCTCGACCAGCTTGGCGCGGCAGGTCGAGCACATGCCGCCCTTGCAGGCGAACGGCAGATCCATGCCGGCGCGCAATGCCGCGTCGAGAATGGCCTCGCCTTCGGCGACCGGCACCTCGCGGCGTTTGCCGTCGATGATCAACGCGGCCAGCGCCTTCGGCGGCGCGCCCGGCACGACCGCCGCTTTCGGGCGCGGCTTGCCGCCGAACTCGGAGACAAAGCGTTCGACGTGGATGCGATCGGCGGCAATGCCGATATCCCTGCACGTCGCCTCGATATCCTCGCTCATTCCGGTCGGGCCGCAGATAAAGACATGATCGACGCTGGCCGCAGGGACCAGCGAGCGCAGCAGCACCCTTACCTTCTCGCCGTCGATCCGGCCGTGCAGGATCGGAATGTCCTGCTCCTCGCCCGAGATCACATGAAAGATCGAGAACCGCTGCATGAAGCGGTCTTTCAACTCTTCGAGTTCCTCGAGAAACAGCATGCCGCCGGTCGAACGGTTGCCGTAAAAGAGAAAGAATCGGCTGTCGGGCTCGCGCGCCAGCACGCCCTTCACGATCGACAGGATCGGCGTGATGCCGGAGCCGGCAGCGAAGCCGACATGGATCCGTGCCTCGCCGGGCGCATGCGCGACGCCGAAGCGGCCGGTCGGCGTCATGACGTCGAGTTCATCGCCGCGTTTCAGCTCTTCGGCGGCCCAACTCGAGAACGCACCGCCATCGACTTTTTTCACGGCAATGCGCAATTCGCCGTCATCGGGACCGGAGCAGATCGAATACGAGCGCCTTATTTCCTCGCCATCCATGGTGGTGCGGAGGGTCACGTATTGGCCGGGGTTGAAGCTGTAATCGTCCGTGAGCTCTTTCGGAATCGCAAAGGTCAGCGACACCGCGTCGGGGGATTCGCGGCGGAGGTTGCTGACGGCCAGACGATGGAAGCGGGGTGCGTGGGACATTGGAACTTTCGAACGTTTCTCTATCTCACCGTCATTGCGAGGAGCACTTGCGACGAAGCAATCCATGGCGCGGCAAACGGTTAGATGGATTGCTTCGCTGCGCTCGCAATGACGGAGAACTCAATGGCATTTGAAATAGTCAAACGGTTCGCGGCAACTCTTGCAACGCCACAGCGCCTTGCAGGAGGTCGAACCGAATTCGGAGAGCACCTCGGTATCCTCAGAGCCGCATTGCGGGCACGCCACCTGCTGCACGCCAAACAGCGCGCGGCGGGAGCCGGCGGCCTGCGGCGGTGCGATGCCGTATTCCCTCAGCTTGCGGCGGCCGTTCTCGCTCATCCAGTCGGTGGTCCAGGCCGGTGACAGCACCATACGGACCTTTGAGCCATGGATGCCCTCGCGTTCCAGCGCCAGTTCGATCTCCAGCGTGATCATGTTCATCGCCGGACAGCCGGAATAGGTCGGCGTGATCGCGACCTCGACCCGGCCATCGGCGACCTTGACGTCGCGGAGCACGCCGAGATCGGCGATGGTCAGAACCGGAATTTCGGGATCGACCACCTGCGCCGCAGCCTCCCACGCGCGTCGTTGCAGATCGGCGTCGCTGAGCACGGCCGTCACCATGTGGCCCCCGGAAAGGTTCGCTGCATCGATTGCAATTCGCTGAGGAGATGGCCGAGATGTTCGCTGTGCCGGCCGCTGCGGCCGCCCTGCTGCATCCAGTCGCTCTTCGGCAAGGTCAACGTCGCTTCGCCGATCACATCCGAAACGGTCTTGAGCCATTGCGGTTTGAGCGTCGCGGGATCGATCGCGATGCCGAGATCGATCAGGCTGCGCTCACTGTCGTCAACATCGAACATCTCGCCCGTGTAGGCCCAGAGATCTTCGATCGCGGTCTGGGCGCGGCGATGGCTTTCCTCGGTGCCGTCGCCGAGCCGGACGATCCACTCCGAGGAATGCCGCAAGTGATAGGCGCTTTCCTTCTCCGTTTTCGCCGCGATCGCTGCCAGCGTGGCATCGCCCGACTTCATCATCGCGCGCCAATAGAGATCGGCAAAGGCGGCGTAGAAGAACTGCCGCATCATGGTACGCGCGAAATCGCCGTTCGGCTGTTCCAGCAGCAACAGATTGCGGTACTGCATGACGTCGCGCAGATAAGCGAATTTGTCCTCGTCATTATCCCCGCCTTCGACTGTTGCCGCATAGGAATAGAGTTCACGCGCCTGGCCGAGCAGATCGAGGCCCATGTTGGCGAGCGCCATGTCCTCTTCCAGCATCGGCGCGTGGCCGCACCATTCCGACAGCCGATGCCCGAGAATCAGCGCATCGTCGGCGCGGCGCAGGGTGTAGAGCATCAGCGGGGTTTCGGAGACCTGGATCGAGGCGATGGCCATGTTCAGCAACCTGTTCGTTCGCTCTCCGACCTCATCCTAAGGAGCGCGCCCCGGCGCGCGTCTCGAAGGACAGCCGCGAATTCATGCCTTGCCGCCATCCTTCGAGACGCTTGCTTCGCAAGCTCCTCAGGATGAGGTCCGTGTTCTTCGCCCAAGCCCTCATGGTTCGAGACGGCGCTGAAGAAGCGCCTCCTCACCATGAGGAGTTAAAGTCACATATGCCCGACTTCATCCGGCACATCGTAAAACGTCGGATGGCGGTAGATCTTGGATTCCGCTGGTTCGAACATCATGCCTTTCTCGGACGGATCGGAGGCGGTGATCGCGTTCGAGGGCACCACCCAGATCGACAGGCCCTCGCTGCGGCGGGTATAGATGTCGCGCGCAGCCTGCAGCGCCAGCGTCGCGTCGGTGGCGTGCAGGGAGCCGACATGCTTGTGCGCCAGCCCGTTGCGGCTGCGGATGAAGACTTCCCAGAGCGGAATGTTTGGTGTGGCCATGACGCGCTCCTCTATTCGGCCGCCTGCGCGAGTTGCTGATGCCTGTGCTTCTCGGCATAGGCCTGCGCCGCCTCACGCACCCACGCGCCTTCGTCGTGCGCCTTGCGCCGCGCCGCGAGGCGGTCGCGGTTGCACGGGCCATTGCCGGCGAGAACCTGGTTGAACTCGTCCCAGTCGATCGGGCTGTAGACCCAATGACCTGCTGCATCCTGCTTCATGCCGGGATCGGGAATGGTCAGGCCGAGAAACTGCGCCTGAGGCACGGTGGCATCGACGAATTTCTGGCGCAGTTCGTCGTTTGAAAAGCGCTTGATCTTCCATTTGGTCGAGGTATCGCTGTGCTGGCTGGCTTTGTCGGGCGGGCCGAACATCATCAGCACCGGCCACCACCAGCGATCCAGCGCATTCTGCGCCATCGCCTTCTGCTCTTGCGAGCCGCGCGACAGCGTCAGCATGATCTCAAAGCCCTGGCGCTGGTGAAAGGATTCCTCCTTGCAGACGCGGATCATCGCACGCGCATAAGGCCCATAGGAGCAGCGGCACAGCGGAATCTGGTTCATGATCGCCGCACCATCGACCAGCCAGCCAATCGTGCCGATATCGGCCCAGGTCAGAGTCGGATAATTGAAGATCGAGGAATATTTTGCCTTCCCCGCGAGCATCAGGTCGACCAACTCCTCGCGTGAGGTGCCGAGTGTTTCGGCGGCGGCATAGAGATAGAGTCCGTGGCCGCACTCGTCTTGCACTTTTGCGAGCAACGCCGCCTTGCGGCGCAGCGACGGCGCGCGGGTGAGCCAATTGCCCTCCGGCAGCATGCCGACAATTTCGGAATGCGCGTGCTGGGAGATCTGTCGCGTCAGCGTCTTGCGATAGGCGGCCGGCATCCAGTCATTCGGCTCGATGCGCTCGTCGGCATCGATGCGTGCCTGGAAGTGTGCCGAGCGCGCAGCATCGTCAAGGGAGCGATCGTCGGGGTCCGACGTGTTCAGCGCCTGCGTGTACATGGCCGACCTCCCGGATATTGATTTAGATCAAATGTATAACATAAATTTCTATATGCAAGTTATTTCTGTAACACGTTTACACCTCCTCGAACCTTCGCGCCAGTTCCGCGCCGGGCCTCGGCAGTGGCCCGGTTTCGTTGGTGGCATGGCGGTCAAGCCATTGTTCGGACGAGGAAAGCAGTCCGCGATAGATCTCGCCGCAAAGCTTTCGTGCCGCTCTGCCCGGCCAATCCCGAGGGAGTAACGCTGTGGGCAGCAACGGGTCGCGCAGTACCACACGACGGTAATGGTGGATCAGGAGGATGCGCGCGGTGAAGGCATCGGCGTCGGTGAGCGGTTCGCTGCGGCCGATCCAGTCGCGCAATGGCTCGAACGTCTTTATGAATTTCAGATAGGCATCGGCCGTGCGGTCAAGCGGCCAGCTTTCGCTGAGCAGGCGCCGGCCGCTGTCATCCTCCGCGGATACTTCGAGACGGATCGCGCCTGCGGCTTCGTCGGGGATCGGCACGCCCGAGGGCGCGACCCACACGCCCGGCAGCGGGCTGCCGAAACCTGCGTTCTTCAGCGCATCGCGCGAGGCGTCGCGATCCCCGCCATTGCCGATCAGCAGCAGTTCGAAGCGTCCACTCCAGTCGGACGGCGGGGAATCGTAGATGTGCCGGGTCGCGATATCGAAGGTCTGCCGGCCCTTCTCGACGATGCGATAAAAGCTGTTGCGGCCGACCTTGTTGCGCTCGAGCCAACCGTCTGCGGCGAGCCGCGACATCGCGGTGCGCACCACGCCGCTATCGATGTCGAGCTGTTTGAAGAATTCAAGCAGCGTCCCCAGCCACACCGATCCGCCCCGCGGCACGATGGCGTCGCCGAACACCGTGATGACGATGGAGCCCGTGCGCGAGGGCTCGCGCTTCAACTGTTCGACGATGCGGGCAAGCGGCTGCGCCATGCTTCAACGCATAGCGCGTTTTCTGGATCGGCGACAACGGCGGCTCTCACTTCTCCCCGCGGCGCCCTTACGCGGGGAGAGGGGCTCTATCCGCGAATGCAAGAAGCAGAGGAGTACGCGGAGAGGCCTCTCACCCGAAATTCGCTACCGCGAATTTCGACCTCTCCCCGCAAGCGGGCGAGGTAGGCAAACAACCGCGCTTCTAGCGATTAGGATCCGGATACACCAAACTGCGCCAGCCGCTGCGGTCGAACGGCGCCCACTGCGCTTCCGGCTGCGCCAGGCGATCGGCCACCGCGTAGACCACGGCGGGATGATGGCCCATGCCGCAATGGCTGCTTTCGACCTCGATGCTTTCCGAGGTCGCCGAGGTCTTCTCCATGCAGCCTTGCCAGGCACAAATGCCATCGGTGCGGCTGAAGATCGCGGTGGTCGGCACCGGCGGCGTACCTGCCAGCGATCCACCGAACCGTCCATCATCTTCTTCGTCGGCGCGGCGGCCACTGGCCATCTCGTAGACGCGCCAGGCATTGGTCGCCTTCGGGCTGCCGGCAAACGGGCTGCCAAGCGTGATCACCGAGCGCACCCGGTCCGGCATCATTTTCGCCAGTTGCCGCGCGTAGAGACCACCCAGGCTCCAGCCGACCAGGCTGATCTTGCGGCCATGGGTGTCGCTCAATTCGTGGACCAGATCAAGCATCGCACGCTGCACGCCGTCGCGCAGGCCGAGATTACGGCCCTGCCGCCAGCCGCTGACGGCATAGCCCCGGCTCTTCAGAAAACTGCGGAGCGGCCGGGTAGAGGTGTCCGAAGCAACCAGTCCGGGCAACACCAGTACCGGATGCCCGTCGCCCTTCGGCGCCAGGCTGAGTAGCGGCAATGCCCCGAGAAACGCACCGAACTCATGAAAGGCGCGCCCCTCCAGAAACATCAGGGTTTTGGACGGCGGGCTCATCGTTTGGGCAGTCGCGGACATCGTAGCTCCTCTCAACGCCGGCCCCTTTAGTGTCGGCAGCCAGCCAAATGGATCATCAGGAAGACTCAAACCTCGTCAAATCGTTCCGCAACGCAACATCATCTAAACAAGCTAGGGCGCTGATTCCGTCATTCAAGCGGCTACCCCGCCATGGGACAATATGTTCGCACGTACTAAAAGGTCTTCAGTGATTTAAAAGTCACAGCCAGCGCAGCAGCATCTCGATGGTGTAGAGGCCGAGGCCCGCAAGGCCGCCGATCAATGAGCCGTTGAAACGGATGTATTGCAGGTCCTTGCCGATATTGATCTCGATCAGCGAAATCAACTGCCCCATGTCCCAGGCCTTGACCTGATCGGAGATGAAACTGGAGACGCCGCTCTTCTGATCGGCGATAAAACTTCTGAACACGACAACGAGGCCCTGGTTGATCTCGGCGCGCAATTCGGCATCGCCGGCGAGCGCCTCGCCCGCTTCCACGAACATTCGCGCCAGATGATGCTGCAGCACTTGCGTCTCACCGGAAGCGCTGCGCTCGATGAACGATCGCGCGTTCGACCAGATGTTGCGGGCGAGGTCAGCGAGTTCGGGCCGCGCCAAGAGGTCGCGCTTCAATCCATCGATCCGATCCGCATAAGACTGGTCGCTGCCGAGTTTGTCGACGAATGACAGCACCATGCGGTCGAACTCGCCGCGGAACGGATGCTGCGGATCGCTGCGGACCTCTTCAAAGAACGCGGTCGCGGACGCGAGGATCTTGTTCATCAGATATTTGTCGGCGCGATAGAGTTTTAACAATGTCGGCAATTCGCTGCGGATCTTCTCCCGGACCATGGCCATGGTTTCCGGCTGGGTCAGCGATTGATGCACCCCCTGCAGGATATCGTCGAGCAAACCCTGATGCCGCCCCTCCTGCACGAATGCGCGCAGCGTTCCCGCTGCCAGGGGAGCGAGATCGATCGACAGCAATTGGGTGGTGATGCGGCGCGTGATGAAGGTCATCAGGCCCGAGGTTTCCGTCGCCGCGAGCGCCTCCGGTAACAGACGCAGCGTGAAGCGGGCGAGATCGTCGCTGCGCTTGCGGTCGCGCAGCCAGTCGGCGATGAACGAGCCGAAATCGACCTGGCGCAGTTTTGCCTCGACCGGCGCGGCTTCGAGAAAGTGCACCTCGATGAATTCGCCGAGCTTGTCGGCGATCCGGTGCTGGTTGCCCTGGATGATCGCGGTGTGCGGGATCGGCAATCCCAGCGGCCTCTTGAACAGCGCCACCACGGCGTACCAGTCGGCCAATCCGCCGATGGTCGCGGCCTCTGCAAACGCTGCGACGAAGCCGAAGACCGGGTGCACGGGCAGCAATAGCTTGGCCGCGATGAACAGCGCCAGCGTGCCCGCCAGCACCAGCGTGGCGAGCAGCTTGACCCGCCGCAGTTCCGCCGCGCGTGCGACATCGCCGGGGGTGTCGAAGGAGAAGGTAGTGGGGATGGTCATGGCGGCTTTCGAGTGAAATAACACTCTAGTGTTTTTAGCCTGCGCACGCATCGGCGCATACGTGTCCCAGACGCGGTGCAGCGTTCTTCACGCTGCTCCGCAGAGCCGGGACCCACGCGCGCAAGTGATGGGCCCCGGCTCTGCAGCGCACCGCTACGCGCTGCGCCGCGTCCGGGGCACGCAACAGGCCAGCAAAAAGAAGGCCCGCATGAGCGGGCCTTTGAATTGGGTAGCTGTCAGTCGATCGCGATCAGGCGGTCTTGGTGTAGACCTTGGACAGATTGTCCTGCGCAGTCTTGGCACCATCGGCGACGAGCTTGCCGAGATATTCGGTGGTGGACTTGGCCCGCGACACCAGCACTTCGCCGCGCGCACGCACCATGTCGGCCTGGATCTGCATCGCTTCGTTGAGCGACTTGGCCGAAGCCAGCTTGTCGATACCGGAGAAGAACGCTTCGGCATCCTGATAGAGCGCATGCTGGATATTGCGGCTGATCTTGGCGGCCTCGCTAACCGAACCGGCAACGGCGGTCTCGATCGCGGCGGTCACCTTCTCCGAACCGGCATGAAGGTCGGCAGCACGCTCCTTGGCGCTTTCGGCCTGCTTCTTCACGAACTCACGGGCGGCCTCGGGTACTTCCATGTTCTGGAAGTTCTTGAACGCGTCGGTGACGGGCGCGAAGGCTTCCTTGACGGTATTCAGCACAGAATTGGTCTCGGTGGTCATGTGGTCTCTCCATCCTCAGGTTTGAGCTATGGGCTCACCCCGTCCGCATTGGCCCGGAGCGAGATCGTTGTGGCATAGTTAATGGTGCGGCGCAATATCAATGTTGCAGTGCAATATCACGAATCTGTGATCGGCCCGCGGATTGAGCAATTTGCCTGCCAAACCGGCTTAATGCTGCACAGCGCCTGGCAGCCCGTAGGCCTCGAGTTGGGCCTGAACCTGCGCCACGTTGTGTCCGAGCACGACGATATCGTGGGTCTTGCCGGCCTTGTCCTTCACATGGTCGCGCAGCAAGGCCTCGGCCTTGAACCCCAGCCCCTCGAAGATCGCGATGGCGCCGGTCTGGTCGACCGTCATCTGCACCACCAGCTTTTCCAGCCCGGCGCCTAAAGCGAGCGCAAATGTCTCCTGCGACAGCGCCCGTCCGACGCCCTGCCCGCGCACATCCGAGGAAACCACGTTGCGGATCTCGCCGACATGCGGCGACCACGAGAAGGGATCGCGCACCAGCGTGCCGCAACCGACCACCCTGCCGTCCTTCACCGCGAGCAGGCTCGTGATGGCTCCGCGCTCGATCTCCTTGATCCAGGCGGCCAGCACCTTGGGTTCGCTGATGTTGCGCGGCAGGAACAGCAGATCGTGCACCGGAAGTTTTTGCGCAAATTCGAGCACGGCGGCTTCGTCCGATTGCGCCATCAGGCGGAATTCGATCTCACCGGCCTCGGTCTGCACCCGGCGCGGATAGGAACGGGTTTCGCTGCTCATATCGATCTTCCACCTAGCCATGAATCGAGTTTCGGCCACAGCCGCTTGATCGCGTTGGCGCCGGCGACGAGGCTGACGTGACCGCCTTTTAAAATCACTTCTTCCCTGTCGGCCGAGCCGATCTTCTGGATCAGCGGCTTTGCGGCGTCATAGGGCACGATATGATCGTGCTCGGCGACCGCATGCAGGATCGGCACCGTGACCTTGGAAATATCCGCTTTCCGCCCGCCAACCGACATCGCGTCGTTGTAGAGCTTGTTGTCCCACATCAGGTCCCTGGTGATGGTGCGGAAATATTCGCCGGCGAGCGGCAGCGTGTCGGTCGCCCAGCGGTCGAACATGCGGTACGACTTGACGTATTCGTCGTTCCAGATGTTTTCCCACAATTGCACCTGGCTTGCGGCGCGCGACGCCGGCCGCAGCATCTCAAACGATGACAGGATCATCTCGGGTGGAACGTTGCCGACGCTATCGACCAGACGATCGACATCGAAATAACGTTTATCGGAGAAATTCTGGAACAGCTTCATCTCGCGGAAATCGACCGGCGTGGTGAAGCAGATCAGGTTCTTCATCGGCCCGTCGGCGAAGATCGAGCCGTAAAGAAGCGACAGTACGCCGCCGAAACAATAGCCGATCACCGTGATATCGGCCTCGCCGGAATCCTGCTGCACGCGGCGAACACAATCCGGGATGAAGTCGAGGACGTAGTCCTCCATCCGCAACGACTTCTCTTCCGGCCGCGGCGCGCTCCAGTCCAGCATGTAAACGTCGTAGCCGCGTTTCAGGAGAAACTCGATGAAACTCTGGCCGGGCACCATGTCGAGGATGTAACCGCGATTGGTGGTCGCCATCACGATCAGGATCGGCACGCGGTAGATCTCGTCTGCCATCGGCCGGTAGTGATAGAGATTCATCGTGCCGCGGACATGCAAAATATCCTTCGGCGTCGAGCCGAGCGACGGGCCTGACGACGAGATGTATTCGACGCCCTTGATGCTGCGCTGGATCGCACGCTGCACTTCGGACTGGATCCGGTCCGGGATGTCAGCCAGATCGAGCGCCGGCGCGTTCATTTTTGCTCTCCGCCCGCAGGCGGCGGACGCCGGGTCCGCGGCGGCTTCGGCGCGGCATAACCGCCGGCGGATGCGCCGGGATTATTGTGGAGCTGATGCAGCAGCGCCTTGATCTCGTTCAGCTGGCCCTCGATCGACTGCAGCCGTTCGGCCATGCTGACCATCTGCGCCCGGCTCGGCAGATTCACGCTGACGAGATATTTTTCCATGAGATCGCCGAGTTGCTTCTGCGCGCCCGCCGTGGCGCCGCCGACCTGATTGACGACCTTGCTGAATTCGGGCGACGCCATCGCCTGGTTGGCGAAGGAATTGAAACCCTTCTCCATCTCGCCGATCATGTTCTGCCATATCGCAACCGGATCGTTGCTCTTGTCTGCCATCGGCGCCCTCCAGCGGTGATCACAAGGATTTTAGAGCCCCACTTGTTTTTTGCTCATACCATACTGTTGCCGGACGGCGGTCAACAGAAGGCGTCGATTTGCCGCCAACCCCTGGCCGGGAAGCCTTCTGCAGCGCGAAAAACCGTGCCATACCCTTGCTTCATCACGACGCCATTGAGGAGCGCCCAAGGTGAATTCGCTCGCCCATCAGCCGCCGCAGATCGCCCGCGCCAACGGCATCGACCTTTGTTACGAGATATTCGGCGACGCCAATGCCGAGCCGATGCTGCTGATCATGGGGCTGGGCGCCCAGATGATCCTGTGGGACGATGATTTCTGCCGCCAGCTTGCGGCGCGCGGGTTTCGCGTCATCCGGTTCGACAACCGCGACATCGGCCAGTCCGGCAAGCTGACCGGCGGCAAACCGCTGAGCGCAATCGAACTGCTCAAGCTGCGGCTCCTGAAAATCCCGGTCGCCGCGCCCTACAAGCTGCGCGACATGGCGCAGGACACGGTCGGGCTGATGGACGTGCTCGGCATCAAGTCGGCGCACATCGTCGGCGCCTCGATGGGCGGCATGATCGCCCAGGAAATCGCGATCTCGTTTCCGCAGCGCCTGCACTCGCTCACCTCGATCATGTCGACGACGGGCAATCCGAAAGTACCGGGGCCGAGCCGCGAGGCCACCGCGGTGCTGATGGCGCCGCCACCGGCCACGAGGGACGAATTCATTGCGCGCTTCGCGCAGACCTGGAAGATCTTGCGCGCCGGCAGCTTTCCGGAGGACGAACGGCTCGATCGCTCCCGCGCCGAACGCATCTACGAGCGCGGGCTCCATCCGGCCGGCGTCGGCCGCCAACTGCGCGCCATCCTTGCCTCGGGCAGCCGCAAGGAACGGCTGCGCTCGGTCAAGGCGCCGACGCTGGTGATTCATGGCACCGTCGATCCGCTGGTGCGCCCCGAGGGCGGCAAGGACACGGCGGCCTCGATCCCCGGCGCGAAGCTTCTGATGATCGCAGGCATGGGACACGCGATCTCGTTGCCGATGTGGCCCCAGATCATCGACGCGATCGACAAGCATGCACGGGGGGCCGCGGCGACGGCGGCGTGATATATGCCAACCGCGTCGACAGAAATTACCCGCTGGCCCACACGTCCAGCACGTAGCGATTTTGCGTGCCGAGATCTTCGATCCAGCGCGCGCCGGCTTCCGCATCAGCGCCCTTGCGTTCACGGTAGATCGCGACCAAAGCGGCCTTGACGTCCGGCTCCATCTTGCCGCCGTCGCCGCAGACATAGATGATCGCGCCCTGTTCGATCAGGCTCGACACGCGCTCCTTTTGCGTCGCGACCAGATTCTGCACATAGGCCTTCGGCGTATCGGCGCGCGAGAACGCGGTGTGCAGCTCGGTGATGCCATCGGCGGCAAACGCCTTCAGCTCGTCTGCATAGAGATAATCCTGTTCGGGATGGCGACAGCCGAAAAACAGCATCGCCGGGCCGAGCATGTCGCCCCGCGCTTTACGCGCGGCGCGCTCCTGCAGGAAGCCGCGGAACGGCGCCAAGCCGGTGCCGGGTCCGATCATGATGATCGGCACCGCGGCATCGTCGGGCAGCCGGAAGCCGGCCTTGGTCTCGCGAACCGTCGCGTAGACCGTCTCGCCGGCGCGGCGGCTGGCGAGATAGTTCGAGCAGATACCTTTATAGACGCCGCGTCCGGAACTCGCCGGCGCGTCCACCACAGCGACCGTGACGCTGCAGCGCGTCGGATCGCCGGAGGGCGACGATGAGATCGAATAATAGCGCGGCGCCAGCAGTGACAGCATTTCGAGATAGGCGTGGAATGGCAACTCGCAGGCGGGATGCTCCTCCAGCAGGTCGAACACCGATTTTCGCTTGCCGAGAACGTCCGCGCGATAGCGCTCTGTAGAGGCCGCATCGTCGCCGACATAGGCCACCAGCTTCGGCTTGGTCACCGGGCAGCGCGTATGTTCCGACATGATCTGGATCTGCTTGCGGGTCGCGACCTGCTGCAGTTCGACAAATTCGCTCAGCAAACGGCCGACCGACACGGTGTCGCCGACCGGCAATTGCGCGCGGCGGCCTTCGGCGACCTGGAGACGGATCTGGTCGGCCGGCAAAAAGCCGAAACGACGCGCCACGGAATCGACCAGTGCCGGATCGTTGCGCGGCACGACGCTGAGATGATCGCCGACCCGGTAAGTCGTGCCGGGCGGAAGTTGCACCTCAATATGCCGTGTCGACCGGTCCGACGCATTGACACCGGCCTTGTTCTGCAACTCGGTGTTGACCAGCACTTTCATCGGCGCCGCGCTGCCAAGCGCCACGATGGTATTGACCGCCGTCGGGGCCACAGGCTCGATCCGATACAGCGGCTCGTCGTCCGCACTGCGGCTAAAGTTCGAATCGACGCCGAATTCCTTCATTGCCGCGGGCGCAGCTTTGGCGAACCAGCTTTCGAACTGGCCGTCGAGATCGCTGCGGGCATCACCCTCGCCGCGCGCATAGACGCTGCGCGCCCCATGTGCCGCCAACTGCTCGTCGATCGCCCGCGGGATCGACTGGTAGGTCGCCGCCCAGTCGCTGTTGCCGCAGCCGAACACCGCGTAACGCACTTTTGCAAATGCATCTTTCGGTAAATCGCCGCCCAGCCATTTGATAAATTGCGTAGCGTTGTCGGGCGCGGCGCCGTTGTACGACGCACAGAAGATCAGGACGCCGCCGTGCTCCGGCAACCTGCCGACAAACTCATCGAGTGGCGCGAGCTTGGTCGCAAAGCCGTTAACCTGTGCGAGATCGGCGACCCGCGTCGCCAGTTCCTCGGCGGTGCCGAGGTTCGATCCGTACAGCACCAATAGCGGCGTATCGTGTCCCGGACGCGCGCGCGGCGCCGGCGCGCCGGCCGATCTCAAGGCGGCGGGCCTGGAGGCGACCAGGCCGCTGCAGAGTATCGGCGAGACGGTGAAGATCTGCCGTGCCCTGCTGGCCGGCGAAATGGCGGATTTCCAGGGCCAGGTCTTCCAGGTCTCCGGCCGGCGGTTGGCCAACGGCAGCCGCCCCAATAGCGCGCATAACGTGCCGATCGTGCTGGCGGCCTCGCGCGCGCGCATGCTGAAGCTCGCCGGCCGCGAGAGCGACGGCGTGTTGATCTCGGCCGCGACCTCGCCGCCCTTCGTGAAGGCCTGCCTTGCCGAGGCGGCAAGCGCCAACCCGGGCTTCCGCAAGGTCGGCATCGTCTACACCAAGCTCGGCGCGACGGAGAAGGAAGGCATCGATCCGATCCGCCGGCCGATCGGCTTCGTGCTGCGCGGCGCCCATCATGCCGAGAACATCCGCTTGTCGGGCGCCAAGCTCGACCAGGCGGCGCTCGCCACGGCCTATGCGGCGGAGAACTGGGCCGAGGTCGATCGCCTGGTGAGCGACGACGTGGTGCGCCGCCACGCCGCCTGCGGCACGCCCGACCAGGTGCGCGCCAAGCTCGACGAGTATCGCGCCATCGGCCTCGACGAGGTCGTGATCGGTGGCATGGATGATGCTCCGTCGATCGCCGCGGCGCTTGCTGCCGTCCGACGATAAGGGCCGGAGATAGAATGAAGTTCAGCATCAGCCTGCCGACCGGTTTCGAAGGCGTGATGTATCCCATCCCCTTCGTCGAGCCCGGCGATTTCGTGCGCATGGCGCAGCTCTGCGAGAGGCTCGGCTACGATTCGGTGTGGGGCAACGACCACATCACCAGCCAGCACTATGTGCGCGAGCTGTTCCCCGACAAGGCGCCGAACTTCTACGAAGTCCTGACGGTGCTGTCGTTCTGCGCCGCCGCGACGACGCGCATCCGCGTCGGCACGGCACTGGCCGTGCTGCCGATGCGCGATCCCTTCTGGCTCGCCAAGCAGGCCGCGACCATCGACCAGCTCTCGGGCGGCCGCCTGGTGCTGGCGCTGGGTGTCGGCGCCTATCGCGAGGAATTCGCCGCCTGGGCGCCGCGGCTGGCTAAAAAGGCGCGGCGTGGCGAGATGATGGACGAGGGGCTGGCGCTGATGCGCCGGCTGTTCAGCGAGCGGCGGGTGACGCACGAGGGCAAGTACTACGCCGTGCGCGACGTCGAGATGTATCCCAAGCCCAAGGCCGATCCCTTCGCGCTATGGGTCGGCGGCCACAACATGGAGACCGTCGAGCGCGCCGCGCGCCTCGCCACGGGCTGGCTGTCCGGCTGGCGCCCGTGGCCCGAGCTCGAGGAGCGCATCAAGAAACTGAAGGCGCGTGCCGCCGAGCTCGGCCGCGATCCTGCGGAGATCGAGATCGCCCCGCAATTCTCGCTGACCATTGCCAAGACCGCCGAGGAAGCGGAGCGCCGCTACATGGAATCGGGCCTGGTCGCCCATCGCAAATCGCTCGCCTATACCGGCCGCGACCTCACCAAGCAGGTGGTGGCCAACCTGGTCGGCTCGCCCGACCTCATCCTCGAGAAGATCGACGGCCTCAGGAAGATCGGCGTCGACCACGCCTGCGCCCTGATGATCCCGGCCGACAGCATGGCCGAGTTCGAGGACCAGGTGGAATGGTTCGCGAAGGTGGCGTTGTAGCGAAGGCTGTCATCCCGAGCGCAGCGAGGGACCTTTCCGTTGCCTCAAAGGCCCCTCGCTTCGCTCGGGGTGACAGTCATCCCTTGACCTTCGGCGTCACCTCTTCGCCGAAGATCTGCATCTGGTCGATCAGCTCCTGCACCGTGTTGGCGGCGAAGTAGAGCCCGAGCAGGTGCGTGACGCCGGCTTCGCGGAAGGCGTTGGCCTTGTCGACGATCTCGGCCGGCGTGCCGATCAGGTTGATGTCCTCGTGCGCCGCCGCGCCCTGGCCCTTCAAGGTCGACTTGGCGAGCGAGATCAGGTGCTTGTTCATCTGGCTCTTGCGGAAGCTCTCGACGGCGGCCTGGCGGGTCTTGCCGATATGCACGATGAACTGCGGGCAGACCTCGATGGTCTTGGGATCGCGGCCGGCCTTCTCGGCTTCCTCGTGCAGGGTCCTGACGCCGGCGCGCAGGCGGTCGACATGCATGCCGGCCGGCAGCCAGCCGTCGGCCCACTTGACCGTGCGCATGATGTTGTTGGGGTTGTTGCCGCCGACATAGATCGGGATGTGCTTCTGCAATGGCTTGGGATAGAGCTCGACGTCGCGGAACTTGTAGTACTTGCCCTCGAAGCTCGCGACGCGCTCCTTGAACAAGAGGTTCAGCGCCTGCAGGCCCTCGTCGACGATGTCGCCGCGATCCATCTTCGCATCCGGCTGCAGCGCCTTGAACTCCTCGCGATAGGCGCCGATGCCAAGGCCGATCTCGACCCGGCCCTTGCCGAAATGGTCCAAGGTCGCGATCTGCTTGGCCAGCACGACGATGTCGTGGCGCATCGGCAGCACGATCACGCCGGTGCCGACCTTGATGGTCTTGGTCTCCGACAGCACGAAGGCGTAGGTGATCAAGGGCTCCCAGAAGCGCGGCGGCACCGGGAACTCGGCGCGCACGTAGTTCTGGGTCGTCATGTGGTCGTTGCCCCACACCGAATCGTAGCCGAACTTCTCGGCCGCCTGGGCGATCCTGATGACGTTCTCGGGGTCGGAGAACGGGATGGGATAGGTCAAGCCTTCCATCCCGGTCGGCAGGCCGGCACTGACGCGCATGTCGCTTCTCCCTCTTACTCGGCCGCGATCGCGCGCAGCTTGGCCGTCTCGGCCTCGTCGACCGTGCCGTCGTCGTTCACAGCGACGCCGTAGTCGCGCCGCGCGGCCTCGCTCGAGATGAAGCCCTGGCGCACATCCTCGGCGACGACCGCCGCCG